>Ga0209292_1000131_pt1 | contig 106082 bp, 92 predicted proteins | sample GOMGulsemesocosm_2_FD_184634 | JGI IMG/M metagenome (GOLD analysis project Ga0209292, IMG submission 184634) | Methane-oxidizing microbial communities from mesocosms in the Gulf of Mexico - GOM9C Gulf of Mexico (SPAdes) (version 2) | ecosystem: Environmental > Aquatic > Marine > Cold seeps... | reverse complement strand
AACAGACACGAGTTTCACATCTAAAACACCTTTGTCTTTTTGAAGATCACCATGTAAATCACCAATATATCTTAAAACATGGTCAGCTTTTTGATTTTGTTTAATCTCAGCATAGTGTGGGTTGAGGTGATCTAATTTTGCTAAAAACTCATCCTTACTTCCTGCTCTCAAGTTTTCTGGGATTAGATTTTCAATACTGATATCCTCTAGTTCATTTTTTAAATCGAGTTCTCTGGCTAAAATCAATAATTTTCGAGCCACATCATTCCCACATAAATCCTCTCTTGGATCAGGTTCTGTAAAGCCTTGCTCTACGGCTTGTTTTAAAATAGTATCAAAAGAATCATTTGATTCAGAATAGGCATTGAATAAAAAACTAAGCGAACCAGAGAATACACCTTTAATGCGGGTAATGTTTTCGCCCGAATCATGTAATAATTTAATGGTATCAATTAACGGTAAGCCTGCACCTACATTTGTTTCGTATAAATACTGTTTCTTATAGTCTTTCAGTTTTGATCTTAATAAATTATAGTCGGCATAGCTATTGGTATTCGCTATTTTATTAGATGATACAATGTCAAATCCGCTTTCTATTAGGGGAATGTAATTTTTAGTAAATTCAGAACTAGCCGTATTGTCAATGGCAATTAAGTTTTCTAAATGATGTGTTTGTGCATAATCTATAATAGATTGTACTGTATTGGACGTACTTTGGTTTTCTTCAAAATCCGTTCTCCAATTGGTAGTGGCTCCATTTTTATTGAGAAGTACTTTTTGAGATCCGACAATGGCGAAAATGTTTAAGTTAGTTTCTTTACGGTTTAAAATCTGTGCATGACTTTTTACAATTTGATCAATTAAAGAACTACCAACAGTTCCTTTTCCAAAAATGGCGATATTAATATTTTTAGCTACTCCAAAAATTTGAGAATGAATTAAATTCACAGCTTTTTTCACAGCTTTCTTTTCAACCACTAAGCTGATGTTGTTACCAGATAAGGTGTTATTAATTAGTAGAATGTTAATGTTGTTTTTAATTAGAGATTGGTAGGCCGGTAAAAAACCATTTAATGATTGTCCAACAACGGTAACAACGGCTACGTTCTCAATACTTTTTATGGAATTAACATCACCTTCTTTAATATCAATCCTAAACTCTTCATGCAACACTTCCAATGTTTTGGCTTGATGTTCTTCATTTATGACAAAACCAATTCCTCTTTCTGACGAGCCTTGAGAAATTACCCCAATGCTAATATTTTCGGTTTGGAGCGTACTAAAAATTCGGCCGTCAATACCAGACCTTCCTAAAATACCTTTACCCTCTAAATTAATAAGAGTAATGTTGTTCTGAACAGAAATTGACTTCACACCAGTAGATCGTTCGTCTTTGCTGACTACTGTTCCATTAGCTTTAGTGTTAAATGTATTTTTGATATGTAATTCAATATTATGGTCTAATAAAGGAGCAATGGTTTTACCATGTAAAATGGATGCCCCAAAGCTTGCTAATTCACTCGCGTCAGAATAACTTAAATGGTCTATCACTTGTGCATTATCAACAAGTTCTGGATTGGCAGTGAAAATACCATCTACATGCGTAAAACTTTCTACTGTTTTTACAGCTAAAAATTTAGCTAATAATGAAGCTGAATAATTCGTTCCGTTGCGTCCCAAAGTTGTTGTTTCACCTCTTTCATTTGCTGCTATAAAACCAGTAACAATTGGAATGGTATTAATAGGCAAAGCGTTGAGGTAATTTTTAGTTTTCTCTAAAGACTTTGGCTCGTCTATTTTGGCATTTCCAAAATAATCGTTAGTCACAAATAAGTCTCTGCTGTCTACAGGAATTGTAGAGGCATTAGTTAGGTTTAATAAATTAGAAATTGTTTTTACCGAAAGCAGTTCACCTTGGGCTAAAACCAAATCTTTTGTTTTTAAACTGTAATCTTTAACTAAACGCACCCCTTCAATTAAATTATCTAATAATTCAAATTCTTCTTTGAATCCAATGTCTAGTTTATCTAACTTACCAGACAGTAAAGGTTGAATTTGGTAATTTTTAAATTCACTTAATTTGTCTTGAAATGGTTTACCATGTTTTGCTAATTCCAAAATGTGTTCTAATTCATCTGTTGCATTACCTCTGGCTGATAAGGTGACTACAATTTTTTCTCTATTCTTTAATTTCGATTGAATGATAGATAAGGCGTTTTCTAGTCCTGTTCCGTTTGATAGAGATTTACCTCCGAATTTTATTATTTTACTCATAATATGTATTTGTTATTGTTAATTTTTTTTTGTTTCCTGTGACGATTGAATCCCTCACATTCTCCCTTTGTAAGGGAGAGGCCGTGGTAGATTTTGGCTTTCGCCAATTCTTCAGTCTTGAATCTTGAGTTTAAGATCGTAGTGCTCTAGTTTCTTTTTAATTAAATATTGGTTTTAAAATAGGTATTAATTGATCATGCTCAATTAAAAAGGCATCATGACCATGAGGTGATTTTAATTCATGGTATTCGTTAGTAATCTCTGCTGTATCCAATAGTGTTTTAGTTTGTTTATTATCGTTTGCTTTAAAGAATAAGTCCGAATCAATACCTATTTGAATGACAGTCGATTTTAAATCCTGTACGGCAGTTGCAAAGTCTGTTGTTTCATTAGTAATGTCAAGCGTTGACAATAAGTGATTTACCATTCGGTAAGCTTGTGGTCTAAATCGTTTCGTTAAGGCTTTACCGTGGTAGTTTAGCCAAGCTTCTGTTCTGTATAATCCAGTAGTTTCATCTTTTTCGTGGTTAAACTTTTGTGACAATGATTCAGGTGTTCGGTAAAACAACATAGCCATTTTTCGTGCATCTTCTAACGGTTTAATAGAATTGGTTAAAATACTGGCTTGCACAAAATTATGAGCTATGATCCAATCAGTAGCTTGCCAATGGGTGGCTATTGGAATTAAGTATTTAATTAAATTGGGTTTTAATACACTCAACTCCCAGCCCAATCCACCGCCAATAGAACCACCAATACAGGCAAAAAGAGAAGTGATATTCAAATGTGTTAAGAGGTCATTCTGTAAATGAGCAATGTCTTTCAGTACAAAGTCACTGTAATTCTCTACTACACGTTGGTTGTTTCCATTCCCAAGAATATCAATAGCAAGTACAGTATATTTTTCGGTATCAATTACTTTATTAGGACCAACAAGTGTTGACCACCATCCATCTTCACCCGTCACTGTAGAATTTCCAGTTAGTGCATGATTTACCAATACAATTGGTGCGGTATGTAACGGTTTACCAAAAAGGTGATAAGAGATGTCCAGTAATTTATACTGAACATTACCTAACGTTGTATAGTTTGTAACCGTATGTGATTTTAAGTCAGACATTATAAAGAGTTTATGGCGTTTTGTAAATCATTTTTTAAATCCTCTATATCTTCCAACCCAACAGATAGTCTAATTAAATCTGCTGTTACCCCAGTAGACAATTGATCAGCTTCCGTTAATTGCTGATGCGTTGTACTTGATGGGTGAATGATTAGAGATTTGGTATCGCCAATATTGGCAAGTAAAGAAAACAATTGAGTCGCATCTGTTAATTTTTTACCGGCATCAAATCCGCCCTTTAAACCAAATGTGAGTACACCACTTTGTCCTTTTGGTAAATAGGTAGTCGCTAGCTTATGGTAACGATTGTGCTTTAACCCTGGATAGTTAACCCAAGCGACTTGGTCATGATTGTTTAACCATTCCGCCAATTCAAGTGCGTTTTTAGAATGTTGTTTAATTCTAACATCCAATGTTTCTAAACCTTGAATAAATTGAAATGCGTTGTAAGGACTTAAGGCCCCTCCAAAATCTCTTAATCCCTCTAATCTTAATTTTACAATGAAGGCAATTTCGCCTAAAGCTTCCACATATTTTAAGCCATGATATCCTTTAGATGGTTCTGTAAATTCTGGAAACTTACCAGACGTCCAATCAAAGGTTCCGGCATCAATCACTGCACCACCTAAAGAAGTCCCTTGACCGCCAATGAATTTTGTGAGTGAATGAATAACAATGTTTGCCCCGTATTTAATTGGATTAAGTAGAGTAGGTGTTGCAACCGTATTGTCTACAATTAAAGGAATGTTGTTAGCTCTTGCTATGTTGGCAATGGCTTCAATATCCAATACATCTAATTTTGGATTTCCGAGTGATTCTATGAATATGGCCTTGGTATTGTCTTGTATAGCGTTTTCAAAATTGGCTACTACATCTGCATTTACAAAGGTGGTTTCTATTCCAAAACGTGGTAAAGTCACATTCAATAAATTAAAAGTGCCACCATATAAGCTACTAGAGGATACAATGTGATCGTTAGATTTTAATAGCGTTAAAAATGTAGAAGAAATGGCAGCCGTTCCTGAAGCAAATACAGCGGCACCAACGCCACCTTCAACTTCTGCTAATCGTTTTTCAAGAATGTCATTCGTTGGGTTGTTTAATCTTGTGTAGATGTAACCAAACTCCTTCAAACCAAATAAATTGGCAGCGTGTTCCGTGTCGTTAAATACGTAGGATGCACTTTGATAAATAGGAACAGCCCTTGTTCCTTCTGTTAATGTTGTATCGTGTCCGGCGTGTAATGCTTTTGTTTTTTGTGCTAAATTACTCATGTCAATTTGTTTTAGTATTTAAATTTTAATCAAAAAAAAAGTCCCTTTGGATATGTATTACCAAAGGGACTTTAAAATATTTTTTAATTATTTTAGTCTGGGTAATACAGTAGCATCAAGCACATCATCATCATGCACATACACATACACATCATTTGCATAACACAGAACATTGATTTATTTAAGTTAGTAATTTTCATTTTAATTAATTTTAATCCAAAAAAAAAGCCTTTGCGAGTTGCAAAGGCTTTTTTGTAATATTTAGTTATATTTTTATACAATAGAGCCTTTAGCGTAATTCATATTACACATCATCATTTGGCACATATTTGTAGTTGTTATTCTCATTTCTGATGCAATATTAAGAAATAGTATTTGATTTCAACCTGTTTTTTATAATTTTTTTTAATTCTGTGTTTTCATTTGAGTGTTTTTATTGCTTAGAAAGTGGGGGGACTTTGGCGCTTTAAATGTTGTACTGTATGTGGTTAGACGGTTTTTAGTTATGGACATTTTATGAGTACATTTTTTATTGTTTTTAGCTTGATATTCTTTCTGTTTCCTATACTATTTAAAGTAAATGCTATCGTTTTACTTTAAATTCACTCGATAGCTATCGTGACGAATTGACAAGGGGGATTTTCTTCTCAGTTTGGTTGCCATTAGAAAGCGATAGCTTTATAAGGTTGTATCGAGAACGGTTTCTGTTGGTGTGAAATTCATTTTGATGAGATAGCGCATGCTAATTGTCTAAAATTTGGTTTAAATTCTTGATTTTATAAATATTTATTAAATTTGCCATTTTAAAACTAAAAAATATGAAAGCATACGTTTTTCCAGGTCAAGGCGCTCAATTCGTAGGAATGGGTAAAGATCTTTATGATAATTCAAATTTAGCAAAAGAATTATTCGAAAAAGCAAATAATATATTAGGATTCAGAATTACAGATATCATGTTTAATGGTACGGCTGAAGAATTAAAACAAACTAAGGTAACCCAACCTGCTATCTTTTTACATTCAGTAATTTTAGCGAAAGTATTAGGAGATGACTTTAAACCAGAAATGGTAGCAGGACATTCTTTAGGTGAATTATCAGCATTAGTAGCTAATAATACCTTAACATTTGTAGATGCTTTAACTATCGTTTCTAAAAGAGCAAAAGCAATGCAAAAAGCATGTGAAGCACAAGAGTCTACAATGGCAGCTATCTTAAGTTTAGAAGACAATGTTGTTGAAGAAGTTTGTGCTAGTATTGATGATGTAGTGGTTGCAGCAAATTATAACTGTCCAGGACAATTAGTAATTTCAGGAACTGTTCCTGCAATTGACAAAGCGTGTGAAATTTTATTAGAAAAAGGAGCAAGACGCGCTTTAAAATTACCTGTAGGTGGTGCATTTCATTCACCATTAATGGAGCCAGCAAGAGAAGAGTTGGCAAAAGCAATTGAGAAAACTACATTTTCTACTCCAACGTGTCCAATTTATCAAAATGTTGTAGCAAAAGCGGTAACTAATCCAGAAGAGATTAAAGAAAACTTAATTGCACAATTAACGGCACCAGTTCGTTGGACGCAAACAATGACTCAAATGATAGCTGATGGATGTGAATCTGTTACTGAAGTTGGTCCAGGTAAAGTATTACAAGGATTATTTAAGAAAATTGATAGAAAATTCCCTACAGAAAGTGCAGCTTTAGAATTGGCACAAGACTAGTAAATAGAGGACAAAATCTCGAATAAAAACTATAAAAGCAATTCTATTCGTAGGGTTGCTTTTTTTTGGTTATTCAAATTCATTAATAATTCAGTGGTTCATAAAATAAAAATATTATTTTTGTTCCATGTATAAATACCTATTAGTATTATCTCTTACCTTATTTTCATTCGCATCAAATGCAGAATCAATCAAATTTAACCATCCAGATGTCATAGTATCTGGTATTGAAACGGAAATTGAAATCATTAGTTCCTCTATTGAGTTACCAGATGTTTTATACAGTCATGGGGAGAGAATTACTGTTGATAAATCTAGTAATACGATAGACTATACATTTGAGACATCATCCGAGTTTCAAATTGATGATTTTGAATTTAACAAACCAGAGACCAAAGTAATTCCATTATGGATGTCTATTTTACCTCCATTGTTAGCCATTGTTTTTGCATTAGTATTTAAAGAGGTGATTTTTTCATTATTTGCAGGTCTTTTTGCTGGTGGTGCAATTATGGGAGTATATGCTGAAGGTCTTAAAGGAATATTAACAGGGTTTTTCAAAGTTATTGACACCTATATTATTAATGCGCTTAATGATTCCGGTCACTTAAGTGTAGTCATATTCTCTGTTATAATTGGTGGAATTGTAGCTGTTATTTCTAGAAACGGTGGTATGCAAGGAATTGTGAATGGTATAATTAAATATGCTACTAACGCGCGTTCAGGTCAAATGGCAACTTTCCTTTTAGGGATTTCAATATTTTTTGATGATTACGCTAATAGTTTAGTAGTAGGTAATACTATGCGTCCTATTACGGATAAATTGAAAATTTCAAGAGAGAAGTTAGCATATATTGTTGATTCTACAGCAGCACCAGTTGCAGCAATTGCCTTTGTAACGACATGGATTGGTGCAGAATTAGGATATATTTCTAATGGTTTAGATAAAATTAACGCAGACGGAGTTATTATTGATGAGGGCGTGTATTCAATATTCTTGAATAGTTTATCGTATTCGTTTTATCCTATCTTAACGTTGTTGTTTATGGTGTACATTATCTGGCGTCAAAAAGATTTTGGATTAATGCTAAAAGCAGAAACTAGAGCGAGACAAGGTAAAACTGTAAATCCAGAAGAGAATAATGCAGATTTAACAGAATTAGAAGATTTAGAACCTGTGGAAGGTATAAAGCATAGAGCAATGAATGCTGTTTTACCAGTGTTAACTATTGTATTTGGTACGTTAATAGGTTTACTATTTACTGGGTTTGAATCGTTACAAGGTCAATTGTTAAGTGTGGATAACACATTGGTTGATTTAAACTGGGGTGAAATTTGGTCTAATATGAATCAATTGACATTACCTGCAGAAACGTTTGGTCAAAAACTAGGAAGTTTAATTGGGTCGTCAGATTCTTATACTGCTTTATTATGGTCATCACTTACTGGTTTAGCTGTAGCAGTATTTTTAACGACTTCTCAAAAAATAATGAATTTAAAAGATACTATTGACACCACTATTTCTGGATTTAAAACAATGATTCCAGCGATATTAATCTTAGTGTTAGCATGGTCTTTAGCTTTAGTAACTGAAGATATGCATACTGCAGAATTTTTAGCACAATTAATTGACGGAAAAATTGCACCTTGGTTAATTCCAGCGTTCACATTTATATTAGCAGCATTTGTAGCATTTTCAACAGGGTCAAGTTGGAGTACAATGGCGTTAGTTTACCCTTTAATATTACCGGCTACATGGCAAATATGTATGACTTCTGGATTAAATACGCCAGAAGCAATGGGAATATTTTATAATGTAGTAAGTGCCGTGCTTGCAGGGTCTGTTTTAGGAGATCACTGTTCACCAATTTCTGATACGACTATTTTAAGCTCATTAGCCAGTGGGTGTAATCATATTGATCACGTTAGAACTCAAATACCTTATGCGTTAACAGTAGGGGGAGTATCTGTGGTGTGTGGAACCATGTTTACAGCTTTAGGTTTATCTCCTTTATTAGGTTTCTTAGTAAGTTTTGGTGTTTTAATAGTCATTGTTGAATTGATAGGTAAAAAGGCTGTTTAATTAAATTTAGTCGTGTTTTGAATAGGATTTTAGTCATACAAACCGCTTTTATTGGAGATGTAATTTTAGCTACTGCTTTAATTGAAAAATTACACGCTGCATTTCCAGAAGCAAAAATTGATTTTTTAGTAAGAGGAGGTAATGAAAGTTTAGTTAAGGATCATCCATTTATCAATGAAGTTATTGTTTGGCAAAAAAAAGAGAATAAGTATAAGAACCTTTTCAGTTTAGCTAAAACTATTCGTCAATCAAAATATGATTATGTTGTAAATTTACAACGTTTTATGGCGTCAGGATTTCTGACTTGGCGTAGTGGTGCCAAACACAGAATTGGATTTAAAACCAATCCATTATCTATATTTTACACTGAAAAATTCCCACACGAAATAGGTAATGGAGAACATGAAGTAGCACGTAATCAATTGTTAATCGAAAACATTACTGATGGTGAAGCATTAAAACCAAAACTTCATCCGTCAAAATCAAATTATTCAAAAATTGAGAGTTTAAAATTAGATACTGATTATATTGTAATAGCACCTTCATCAGTTTGGTTTACAAAACAAGTGCCTCAATCTAAAATTATTGAATTAATAAATAAACAACCGAAAGAGCTACAGATCTGTTTAATAGGAGCGCCTTCAGATTTTGACTATTGCCAATCTATAATTGATGTTGTCGATCATAAGAATAGTATCAATTTGTCCAATAAACTAAATTTATTAGATTCAGCAGTACTAATTGAAAACTCTAAAATGAGTTATGTTAATGATTCCGCTCCATTGCATATTGCAAGTGCAATGAATGCAAATGTAACGGCTTTCTTTTGTTCTACAGTGCCAGAATTTGGCTTTGGACCTTTAAGTGATAATTCACTAATTATTCAAGGTGAAGAAAAACTAGAGTGTAGGCCTTGTGGAATTCATGGGTTTAAAACCTGTCCAAAAGGTCATTTTAAATGTGGATTAAACTTAAAAGTATAATCCATTTTAAACATTTGTTTTAACAGCATTCCAATCTTTTATTTGCCAATTGGTATAACCAGTTGAAATGTGATTGTTAGCTGTATCGTATAAATCAATTTGACACTTAATAAATACTACGTTAGTATCTTTTAGAGGAGTTAAAATATTGTCGTTTAACCACTCTTCTGTAAGGCTGAATTTAGCGATTACATCACTTTTTGCTTGGTAATGATATGTCATACTAATACTTTCCATTATTATTCTATACTTTTTAGGGTTAAGCCTTGTTAGTAATAAGAATCCAGAAGCAAATTCAGCTGTTGTAGCCAGTCCACATGCGTGAATTCCTTTAATATGGTTTAAGTTACTGCGTTTATATTTGATCGAAGTCTCAATTGCTGTATCTGTTAATTTTGAAATTTTAATACCATGGGGTTTGTTAAAAGGGATGATTCTAAATAACCCAAAATTTAATTTCCATAATCCAAAAGATGAGGCTTTAGCCGCTTGTATATATTTATCATAATTCATCATTCAAATTTAATGAAATCTTTATTAAATTTGAATAAAATAACATTATGATTTTTGAAGCAAAAAAAGATGCTTTATTTTCAACCATTTTCTATGAATTGATTGAAATGAAGGTGTGCATAAGTATTCTTGCTTATAATTCAATTGAAAATAACTCCTAAGGCGGGTTTGGGTTTGCAATAGTTGTATTAGTTCTATAGCTTTTAGTATGGTACAGAATACAAAATTTCAAATAATATTTTAAATATAACTGCAGGTCCACTAAAAAAAAATCCTGTAAGAACTATATGAAAAATCGAAATTGGTAAAACTATGATGATTGGTTATAGGTTAGGGTTGTCAAAAGGAGGTTTGATAATTCATTACAATAACTTTGGTGAAATATATATAACGCCTTAAAATGTAGATAAGTTTTGTAAAGCGTTAAAAAGAATTCACTCAGAAATTGAGATAGATGAAAATATAGATTAAATTTGTTGGACGATTAAATAAAGAAATATGAAAAAGATTATCATCATTTTATTGAGTGTTATCAGTATTAACGCAAAAGCTACAGAAGGAATGTGGATTCCATCATTAATAGATATGTTTTATTCTGATATGCAAACGTACGGTCTAAAGTTAACACCAGATCAAATTTATTCTACAAATAATACGTCACTAAAAGATGCTGTGATTCAATTTAACGGAGGGTGTACAGCTGAAATCATTTCTAATCAAGGTTTAATCTTAACAAATCATCATTGTGGGTTTGATGCCATTCAAAAGCATTCGTCTTTAGAGAATAATTATTTGAAAGATGGGTTTTGGGCGAAAAACTTTTCTGAAGAATTAGCATCACCTTGGTTGCATGTTACTTTTGTTAAGAGAATTGATGAAGTGACAATGATGGTTAATAATGGGGTGTTAAGCGCAATGACACCTGCAGAAAGAACAAAAAAAATAAAAGAAAATATTAAAAAATTAGAAGCTGCTGCTATTGTAGGGACTAATTATAAAGCTAAAATTAAACCATTTAATTTAGGGAATCAATACTATATGTTAGTGATTGAAGATTTTGATGATGTTAGATTAGTTGGAACACCACCTTCAGCAATTGGCAAATATGGTGGCGATACTGACAATTGGGTTTGGCCAAGACACACTGGCGATTTTTCTGTATTTAGAATTTATGCAGATGCAAATAATAATTCTGCAAAGTATAATGAATCAAATCAGCCATACAAGCCAGATCATTCTTTGCCAATTAGTTTATTGCCTAAGCATGAAGGTGACTTTACTATGATTTATGGATTTCCAGGCTCTACAGATCAGCATTATTCTAAAACTAAATTGAAATTTTATATTGAAACTGAAAGACCAGCAAGAATTAAAATGAGACAAACGTCTTTGGATATTATTAAACCTGCTATGAATTCAGATGAATTAACGAAAATAAAATATGCATCTAAGCAATCAAGAATTGCTAATGCATGGAAAAAATGGATAGGTCAAATTAAAGGTCTTAATGAATTAGGTGCGTTAAATAAAAAGAATAGATGGGAAGAAGAGTATTTAGCAAAAGCTTCTGAAAAATCGGAATGGAAAGATAAGTATTATCCAATGATTAAGCAATTAGCAGATTTACAGAACAAAAATGAAGATGTAGAATTTGCAAGAGCTATGTTTATTGAGTATTTTTATGTTGGACCTGAATTTATTAAATTCTCTTTTGAGTTTTACAACATATCTAAAAACTATGAAAAACTGAAAGAATCTGGTAAATTACAAGATGAGGTAAATAAATTGAAAGGAAAAGTTAAATCATTCTATAAAAATTATGATAAAACAATTGATCAGAATATTTTTAATGCACAAACACCATTATACGTTGATTATGTAAATTCAAGTATGTTACCGGCCGGTTTAGGGGCTACTTGGAAAAAAAGCGGAGATAAACTATTTTCAAAATCAAGAATTTTAAATCAAGATAAAATTAACTCATTATTAGATGGTTTTTCAAAGGGTTCAGCTAAGAAGTTATTAAAAGATCCAGCGTTAAAGTATGCAACATCTATTTATATGGGGTATGTTAATACTGTAGCAAAACAATTTGGTGAATTTAAGAAACAAGAAACTATTTTAATGAAAACATATTTAGAAGGTATTATGGTCATGTTTCCAGATAAAAAAGTTTGGCCAGATGCTAATTCTACTATGAGAATTACTTACGGTAAAATTGAAGGTTCCGCTCCTTATGATGGCATGAAGTATACACATTTCACTACAATAGATGGTATTATGCAAAAGTACGACCCTTCAAATCCTGATTTTCAATTAACAGATCGATTTGTAGAATTATATAAGAAAAAGGATTTTGGACCATATACACAAGATGGAGAGTTGTGGGTGTGCTTTTCGGCTTCAAATCATACAACAGGAGGTAATTCAGGTTCGCCAGTTATTGATGCAAGTGGGTATTTGTCAGGGATTAATTTTGACCGATCTTGGGAAAGTACAATGAGTGATTTTGTATTTAGTGAAAAAAGATGTAGAAATATTGCCGTTGATATTCGTTATGTATTATGGGTGATCGATAAGTATGGTGATGCTCACCATTTAATTGAAGAAATGGATATTATTACAGAAGCTTCATTGAAAAAACAGCTAAAGACTATGCCGAAAATTAAATCAGAACACTTGCTACGTAATTAATATTATTAATAGCTTGTATGTCATTTAAATATGAAAGTAAGGAACAATACTAACTATGTGTTTTGAAGCGCAGCTGTTGTTGTGAATGAGTGTTTATTAGGAAGTGATTTTAGTGCAGATTATAATAGGCTTATTTACAAATAGTAATTGTTTGTTGTGCGGTGAAATCGATACAAGGCATGTGAAGATATTAAGAAGTTAATTAGAATAAGAATAGACAAGTCTTTAGTTTTAGTAAGGTATGTTAATAAAAAGAGCTTATATTTCATTACTTATGATGATTGCTTTTTCTTGTAAAAAAGAAGAAATAGCTCCATTGCCTATTGTGGGGTTCTTTGTTGAAATTACCGAGTGTACTAATGGAGTTTGCAATGTTGATTTTTATGACGATTCAGAAAATGTAATAGGTTGGAAATGGAGCGTTGAAAATGAAACCGTTTCAAATTTGAAGAATTGTACAGTTTCTTTAGTGCAAGGTGTAGTGTATAAAGTAAGGCTAAAGGCTATAAATAGTGATGGAGTTGAAGGAGTAAAGATAAAGAATGTTACTATTTAGATATGTGTTTCAGTTGTTTAACGAACTTTTTCTCAATTTTGACGTATATATATGTTAAATAGCAAATGATGTTATAAAATTTCGTATTTTTGTTTAACTAATATATTCATTTAGGTATGTCATTATCAATAGAAGCTACAGTTAAAACACCAAATATTAAACTTGACTCGTCAAGTGGAAATATTTCTATTTCAGGAGTTTCTATTCCTGAAAATCCTTTGGAGTTTTTTAAGCCTTTAGATGATGAGTTAGAAACGTATATTGCAAAACCATCTCCTTTAACTAATTTAGAATTTAAATTAGAATATTTTAATACTAGTACAACTTTAATTATTAGAAATGTAATTAGAAAGTTGGAGTCAATTAAAGATCAAACTCATTTAAATGTAAAATGGTATTTTGAAAGTGATGATGAAGACATGCAAGAGGCTGGAGACGAATTTAAATTGTTATTTAAAGATATAAACTTTGATATTATTGGTGTTAATCAATTTTAAACAAATTAACCAGAGACTTTACATATTGATTCTTTTATTATTCTTTACCTTCAAAGGATATGCCGATACAAAGTTAGATTCACTTCTTACTGAACTTCGTATTAATGAAAATGAAGTTGAAAAATTAAATATTCTAAATAGTTTAGGAGATTATTTTGTTGACGAAGATATTGCAAGAGCTGAGTTGTATTACCAGCAAGGTTTACAGAATTCAAATCAACTATTAGTGCAAGGTAATGGTCCATCTAATGAAATAAAAATTTCAAAATCTAAATTATTAACAGGGTTAAGCTATGTTAATTACCTACGGTTTAATTATAGAAGTGCCATAATTCGATTAGAGAAAAGTATTAGTCTTAAAAGTGAACTATTTGGTGATCCATTTGAAGGGAAAAAAACAATTTTGTTGTATTTAGGTCTTTGTTACCAAAAGTTAAGTGATTTCCAAACTGCAATTGATTATTTTATGGAAGCAGAATCTGTGAATGAAACTCCTGAGGATTATGGCTTTCTTTCAAAGATTAATTATGGTTTAGCAAGTAGTTATCAAAAAATAAAGTTTTACGATAAAGCAATAGTGCGTTATAAAAAGGTAATTTATTTGTCTAAGAATGGAGCGAATGTATTGATGACGATAAAGGCAAATAACGGTTTGGCCGAAATATATCAGGAAACTAATGAGTGGAATAAATCAAAAAAAACATTAAAATATTCAAAACAGCGCGTTAAGAATTCCTCAGACAGAGATGCCGTTATCTTTTATGCATTATATGCTAATCAATTTAATCATCAAAAACAATATGACTCTGCAAGAGTTTATTTTGAATTGGGCGTTTCTGAAAATGAAAATTTGAAAGTAATTCAAAGTTCAAATTATATTTTTTATCAATATTCTAAGTTTGAGTTGGAGCAAGGTAATTATGAACAAGCAAAAATATATTCGACTAAATTATATGAACTAGGAATAAAACTGAAGGATTTGTTGATTCAATCACAAGCTTTAGGTTTGAATGCTGAAATTTTTGAAAAAACAAAAAAATATTCAGAAGCTTATTTAAGTTTAAAAAAGCAAAAGAAATTACTTGGTTTACTTTCTGTTGAAGACTCAAAAATTAAATTGCTTAAGCAGGAATTACTATTAGAGTTAAAACAAAAAGAATTAAAAGATAGTTTAAGATATCAATCTATTCTTCAAAAAAGAGAAGCGAAGTTAAAAACTCAATCTATATTAATAGATGAAGGTCAAAAAACTAAACACATATTATTTGTTGGACTTATTTTAGTGATTATTGCTTTGATTCTTATTTTGGTTGGACTGAGAAGAAAGAAAAAGGATAATAAAATAATAACGGCTCAAAAAGAGGAGTCTGAGTTCCATCAAGACCTCTTATCAAAGCAAAATAAGTCTTTACAAACTAAAGCTAGTTTATATAAAATATTAAATGTCTCCTCAAAAGATTTGTCAATAAAGCATGTGTTAGGTGAAGTCTTGGATCACCTTGTTGATTTAGAGATTATCGGTACATACGGAAAAGGGTATGTTTATTTAAATACAGAGGGTAGGATTAATGGAGTAGATATTATTAAAGGGGTAAGCTTAGATGAAGTAAAAGAATACAAAACTATTGACGAGAGTGAATGTATTTGTGGAGAACACTATTCAGGCTTTGAAGTTGAATTTTGTGATAATGGAAGTGTTGAAAACCATTATTATGTGCCAATTGTAAATAACAATGAAACATTAGGAGTAATTGTGTTGTTCACAAAGCTGACAAAAACTGAAATGGAAAAAAGTATTGATTTTTTAAACGTTGTTTCCAAGTTGCTTGGAGAAACTGTTTCAAGACACAATATGACGGATAAGTTAAGGTTAGCTCATATTGAAAATACACTAAAGAAAAAAGAAGTTAAAAAAGTACATGACAGGGTCAATCAGGCTTTGACTAAGCAAGCGGCAATTAATGATTTAATTGGAGCTATTATTAATAATGAGAATATAGGGGAGCGTATATTCAATTATGTTACTGATATATTTAATAATTCTTTTATTAGAAGGTTAAATATTACACTTTTTGATTTTGATAAATCTGAGGTCAGTTTTTATTTTTTAAGAGAGAATGGTGTAGATCAATTAGAAAACAAACCTTTTTCTATTGACGAATTTTCACCTGAAACATTAAGTGGGTTAAAAAAAAATGAGCGAATTATTGTCAGGTCGATAAAGAATAAAGAAGATAAATCACCAACAGATTTACAAATGATTAAAAACAACATAGATTCATTTGTGAGCTTTCCGTTAATGGCAGATAAAACGTTATTGGGCTCTTTGAATATTTCGTTTGAAGATGAATTAATCTTATCTGATGATCAAGAAGAGTTTTTAGTTATGCTAGTAGAGGGGATAACTATTGCAATTAATCAAAACATAATGTTTAATCAAATTGTGTCGTCTAATTCGGAATTATCAATGCTACATAGCGAATTAAATTCAAGCATTAGTTATGCTCAAAAAATTCAAGAATCTATGTTACCTTCGGATGAGTTATTTAATGAAATATTTCCTAAGCATTTCCATATTCTTAAACAAAAGGATAAGGTGGGAGGTGATTTTTACTGGGTAAGAGAGTATAAAGATGGTGTTAAATTAATTATTTGTATTGATTGTACTGGACATAATGTGCCAGGGGCATTTATGACTATGTTGGCAAGGGTTTTAGTTCGAGAATCAGCTACGATTAAAGGTATTAGAGATCCATCAGGTATTCTTTTTCAAATGGATAGAGCTTTGCGTAGGATTTTGAAACAAGAAAGTTATGCAGGGATGCAGGATGGAATGGATATTTCTATTTGTATAATAAATGAAGAAGAAAATTACATAAAATTTTCTTCAGCACAACGCCCAATCATTTTCCTTGAAAAAGGGAATCAAGAAGTGACCGTTATAAAAGGGGATAAGTTTTCGGTAGGAGGCTATTATGAGTATGAAAAAGTATTTAAAATAACTGAGTTACCTTTAGATACTGTGGCGAAATTTTATATGACAACAGATGGGTATTTAGATCAATTTGGTGGTCCCAATGTTAAGAAAATTGGAAAGAGAAACTTTATACAGTCCTTAAATTTAATTCAAAACCTACCAATGGATAAGCAAAAAGAATTTTTATTAAATGAATTAAATAATTGGAAAGGCGAATTAGATCAAATAGATGATATTTGTGTTATTGGAGTTGATTTAACATAAAATAAAAAAATATTAAATCTAAGTAAGAAAATAAATGTAATTTTGTACCATATTACAAATACAATGAAAATACAAGTAGTAAAATCAAAAATTCACAGAGTTAAAGTAACAGAAGCAGACTTAAACTATATTGGATCAATTACAATTGATGAAGACTTAATGGATGCATCAAACCTAATTGAAGGTGAAAAAGTACAAATCGTCAACTGTAATAACGGTGAGCGTATAGAAACTTATGTTATTGCAGGTGAACGCAAATCAGGTGTGATTTGCTTAAATGGCCCTGCAGCTAGGCGTTGTGCAGTTAATGATATTGTAATTATTATTGGGTATGGTTATATGGATTTTGAAGAAGCAAAATCATTTAAACCAACATTAGCGTTTCCTGACGAAACAACAAATTTAATGTAATCACGTTTGGTTGTAAACCAGTATTAAAATTTATTTAATTTGAAAACTAAACTCGTAAGTTTCTTAAAATTATCTATTCCAATAGCGTTTGGTATTGGATTGATATGGTTGTTTTATGATGCACTTTGTGAGAATGAAAAAGCAGATTTATTCAAAGCGTTTTCGGAAGCCAATTATTTTTGGGTTATTTTATCATTAGGTTTTGGTTGGTTAAGCCATTTATCACGTGCAAAAAGACAAAGCTATTTATTAAAACCAATGGGGTATAGAGTGTCCTTTTGGAATGCTTATCATGCGTTAATGATTGGTTATTTAGTTAATTTAGCATTTCCACGTGCAGGTGAAGCTTCACGCGCTGGGATGCTATTTAAAACAGAAAAAGTACCCTTCGAAAAAGGATTCGGAACCATTATTGCCGAAAGAGCTTTTGATGTTTTGATGTTAGGTGTTGTTACATTGATAGCTATCTCATTACAATTTGATAAATTAGATTTATTTATTGCGGCGAAAGACAATTTTGTGAGTGGTGATGGAAGCTGTGGTAATACCATGGTATTTTCTGTTTTGGGAGAGATTGTGAAATGGGGAATTATCACTGGAGTCATTGGTGGAGCTGTTCTATTTATCTTTAAAAAAGACTTAAGACAAAAAATTGTTGACTTGGTAAAAGGTATCTTTGAAGGCGTATTCGCCATATTTAAATCTAAAGACAAGTTGCCATTTATAGGGCACACTTTGTTTATTTGGATAATGTATGTTACCATGTTTTCTATTTGTTTCTTAGCTCTTGACAGTACAGCTAATTTAGGAATTGATGCCATGTTAGCTGGATTCGTTGCTGGAACAGTAGGAATGATTGTCGTACAAGGAGGAATCGGTGTATATCCTGCATTTGTTGGTTTAATTGTTACTATTTATATGGTAAACTCTGGTGATGGAGCTATTTCACCACAAGCCTTAGCATTAGGTTGGATTATTTGGACATCACAAACGTTAATGATGATAGTTTTAGGACTAATTTCATTACTAATTAATGCTAAAAATACAAAACAAATTAATGAGTAATTTAAGTAAAATAGGATCTAAAATAGTGGGTCAAACTACAATTGTAAACTTAGTAACTGAATTAAAAGCTAAGGGGAAGAAAGTGGTATTTACTAATGGTTGCTTTGATATTTTACATAAAGGTCATGTGGAGTATTTAGCACAAACTGCAGACTTAGGAGATGTGTTAATTCTAGCGTTAAACTCTGATGATTCTGTTAAGCGACAAGGTAAAGGAAAGGACAGGCCAATTAATAAAATTGATGCACGTCAAACTGTTTTAGCGTCACTCTTTTTTATTGATTATATTATTGAATTTGATGCTAACACACCTTATGATTTAATTGATCTAATAAAACCATCTGTTTTAGTGAAGGGCGGTGATTACGATCCGTTTCAGACAGATAAAACACAGAAAGATTACATTGTAGGTAAAGATATTGTAGAAGCGAACAATGGAACTGTTGAGGTGATTAACCTTGTGGATGGTTTTTCAACTACTGGATTAATCCAAAAAATGAAATCAGATAAATAGTAGGGGGTGGGTTTGAGGTGTCAAAAAAGGTCTCCTCAATCAAATAATAGAATTGTCCCTATTGCTTTGTTAATCGGTATAAGTAATCGTTTTTCTATTTTTAGTAAACCATAAATAGGCTAAACCAACAAAGCAAAGTAGTACGCCAAATAAGTAAACATTTGTAAATTTTTCAATATTGTTATCGTAAATTTTTTGAGTAATAAAACCACCAGTTGCAATCCCCAGTTCTAAGGCAATAAACATAGTACCAATTCCTCTACCTTTAAATACTGGGTTTGCTAAATCAGCTGTCCAAGCAAAAATGGCAGGTGTCATCATTCCACCACCAATTCCAAACAAAGAGGCTGCTAATAAAAATTCAAAAGGTGTAGTTGCATAGGCACACATCAAACCTGAAATAATTTCTATTGTTAAACCAACTAATATGTTATTTCTGTAGCCATACTTATCAGCTGCTTTACCAGCTAAAAATCGTGTACCTAAAGATGTGAAGGTATAGAATAGCCAAAATATTCCTTTTTCTTCCATTCCTAAATGAGTACTAAAATCCGGAACTATTAAATAGTAAATACCTGCTATAACTGCCGTAATGAACATAAAAACAGAAGGTTGAATAACTTCAGGAGCAAATATTTCATTCCATTTAGGAATAATATTACGTAAATTAAAATCAACCTTAGGTTTCTTTTCTTCTTTTATCAGCATCACTAATGATAAAGCAATGATACCACAAAGTCCTGAGGCAACAAATAAACCATTAATTTGAAAGTGTTGAAAAATAGCTGTGCTAAAATAATTACCTAAACCAAAACCAATACTAATCGTCATACTAAAAATACCCATAGCTTCACCACGTCTACCTTGTGGAATAATGTCACCAACTAAAGCTGTTGCTCCTGTAGGTTGAAAGCCAGTACTAAACCCATGTAAAAAACGTAGAGTTAAAAAAGCGGTAATACTCGTGAAAAAAGGATAGATAAATGAAATAACTATACTTACAATTACACCAATAAAAATAGTTGATTTCCTACCAAAGTTATCTGCTATTTTCCCACTGAATGGTCTAGCAATGGCGGCAGCCAAAGTCCATAGCCCTAATATTAACCATTTTTCATCCGCTCCACCTAGAGAAGTAATGTAGTCGTTTAATTCTGGAACAATTAAATTGAAACTTACAAAGAATAATAGCATGTGAATGCATAATATCCAAAATGATGTAGAGTAAGTTTTTTTCATTTGACAAAGGTGGTGTTTATCTATAAATTAAGCACTATTATCAATTAAATAATTAGTATCAATAAAAAACCTCATTCTATTTAAAGAATGAGGTTTTGATTTTTGCATTTAAAAATTATTTAGGCCTGTTTTCACCTGCCTTGCTTTGTCGCTTAGCTTTGCGTTTAGCTTCCATTTCCTTTACTTTTTCTAATTGTTCAGGGGTTAATATTTTTTCTATTTCAGTTCTTTTAGCAAGACGTTTTACTTTAACAGCTTCTTTTATTTTTTTAGCTTCCGTTCTTATCGCTTTAACTTCGTTTTCAAATTTTAAGTTGACATCATAAACTTGTTTCGTTTGAACTTCTGAGAGTTTTAACAGTTTAGTCATTTTATCTGTTTTATGTTTAGCCCTCTCTTCAGTTGACATGTTTTTTCTGTCTTCTTTTTTTACTTTTTGAGGTTGATCTTGGGCAAAAGTTACACTTGTTAGAGCCATTATTACCCCTAATCCAATGGTAGTTATTAATTTTTTCATGTTGTTATTTTTAGTAGTTTCTATATTCTAAGACTATAATAATCATGAAAGGTTTAATGGCAAATTAATTATTAAGCATTAAGAGACAAAAGCAATAGATTTTTGAATGACATCATCATTCCAAAGCATTCTGTAATGACCAATATTCTCATAACTTTCAATACGTGAGTTTTTTAGAGCGTTATTGATGCTAATTGTGTTAGCGAATGGAATTATTTTATCGTTTTTATCATGAATTAATAAAGCATCATTAAAACTGACTAATTGTAATTTATCTTCAGTAGACACTTTCTTAACGTCTTCACCTAATAAGCCGCTAGCTTTATGAGTCATTAATTCAAATGCTTTATCACCTAAGCCAATCAAATTTTTAAAATCCTTGAATATTTCTATTACAAAATTAGGGCTAGTTAATAGTACTAGCTTGTCTACTTTAATATTTAATTCTGATAAACCGTAAGCTACAATTCCAGAACCAAATGAATGAGATATAAATGAAATACGATCATAAGCGTCAAGGTCGTTAACAATTAGTTCAAAAGCTTCTTTACACTCTAGGTAGTTCGTTTTACCTTCCTTATAAAAAGCATGACCAGGTAAATTAAACGCAATTACTCTTTTCTTGTCGGCAAGTAGTTTGTCAATGAATCCAAACATTGATCCAGCATTACTGTCCCAACCATGAACTAATATAACAACATCTTTATATTCTTTTCCGAATTCATAACAATCTATGTCTTCTTTCTTATATTTTACAACATAATGTAACGCTTTATCGTAAAAAGGTTGTTCTCGTTTTCTAATATCCTTTTTTCTTACTTTTTGAAATAGTTCAAATGCAGATTTAGAAGCCTGTTTAGGACTTAAAATTGATAGGAGTGTGTAGTATAATTTAATTAATTTTAGCATTGTAATTTTCTTTAGTCTAGTTTTTTAATTCGTTATTTATCATGTCATCAATATGGTCCATCATGTCTATCAAGTATTTGTCGTCTTTTAATAGAACAGATGTGAAGATAGAACCTTCAATAAATGAGAAAATGCGACCGCCATATAAAGATGGGTCTATTTCACTATTTATAATTTGTCTAGCTTGACCTTCTAATATTATGGCTGTGATACTATCAGTTAGTTTTTTAGCAATGTCCTTAACGCGTTCAAATAATTCAGGATTTGTATTGTTTGAATCTATCCCTACGTTCAAAACTGGACAACCACCTAAGGGAAGAGTTTGTTTATTATAAGTACGATAAAAGTTGGTAATGGCTTTCAATTTTTCTAAAGGACAATCTATTTCATCAAAAATTACTTTAATTTGATTAATAACAAAGCGAACATTGTAATTAAATGCTTTTAGTGATAACGCTTCTTTATTTTTAAAATTTCCATAAATAGCACCTTTTGTTAAGCCAGTAGCGGTAGTTAAGTCACTTAAACTAGTTGCTGTGTAGCCTTTTTTGTTAAAAATAGGGGCGACTGTTTCTAAAATAAATTGTGCGGTGAGTTCTGCTTTTGTTGTCATGATTGTACAAAGGTAGGGAATATTTTACAAAATATACCGATTGGTATAAAATGAGGCGTTATAATTTGGAACTGTATATAACCAATGAAGAATGGTTAAGGCTAAAATAGACTTTGATGTAATGCTTAGGTTTTCTAATCAAACTTTAAACGACAGAAGTTAGAAAACATAGGCTATTTAAGCCATGGTGTAATAATATAGAATACTTTATGGATGAATTAAATTGATATAGAATGAATATCATTATTACCCTCTTCAATATAATTTTTGACGAACTCAATTTTTTTGGCGATCATGGCCATGTCTTTTTTGTCATTTGAGATGAGCCAAGCAAAACTTCCTTTGTCTCCATCAGCACACATAGCCATATGGTAAAGTGTGGTGAAATTATGAGCTTTCAACCATAAACGAGCATCTTTTTTTTGCTCAACAGCATTTAACATGGCTACTAAGTGAGGAAATCCATTGTTCATTAGCCATGCTCTAGCATTATCTTGGTTGTGCATGGCATAAACAAATAAACCTAATTCTTTGTATTCGCTTTTTAATAAAACATCTAAATATTCTTGTTTACCTGAAATGGCTTCACCCCACACTAAAATTACCTTTGCTGGATAATCAAGTGGTTTGATTTTAGTTAAACCTGTTTTAGGTTTTGTTATTTTTTTATCAAAAAGTCCCATTAATCTTCAAAGATAGCCATTAATTGAATAGATTGTATTTTTTGTTTGTCTACTGTGAACTTAAAAGCTGTTGTTTTATTGTTAACACTACTTTTGTAAAAAATAACGGTTTTGTCCTCTATATTTTTCTCGGAAATGAATACTTCATTAAAATATGGATATTCTTTTGACAGTTTTTTTAAAGAATGTTCATCAAAAGTTTGGTCAAAATAAGTGAAGTCTTTACTTAAATATTGTGAATTTTGATTAACGTTCCATTCCGTTACAAATTGAGTAACAATTTCAGTTCTAGTGAAATTAGTTGTTTTTTCTCCACCAAAAAACGTGGTTGCAATAATAACTGCTGCAACTATTCCAGCTAAATCAGCAAGTAATCCAGCTTTAATAGCGTATCGTGTTTTTTTAATTCCTACCGATCCAAAATAAACAGCAATAATATAAAAAGTAGTATCCGTAGCACCTTGAAAAGTGGCAGATAGTCGAGCGATAAAACTATCGACACCGTGTGCTTCAAAAGCATCTAACATCATACCTCTAGCACCTGTTCCGCTTAATGGTTTCATAAATGCAGTTGGCAAGGCTTCTACAAATTGAGTGTTTTCTAAAAATAAGCCAAAAAACCAATGCATGCCGTCAGCTACGTAATCTAATGCACCAGAGGCTCTAAAGACACCAATAGAAACTAAAATAGCGACTAGAAACGGAATAATTTTAATTGCTATTTCAAAACCACCTTTAGCTCCTTCAATAAATGCATTGTATACATTTACTTTTTTGACTAAGGCCATGATGATAAAGGTACAAATTATGCCATACAGAATAATGTTACTCACTAATTGGGATTGGAGTTGTAAGTCTTCTGTAGTTAAACTAGAGAAATACCAAAGCATACCAATAATAATGGCAGTTAAACCACCTAGATAACCAAGTATAACTTTATTAAATAAATTTATTTTTTGATAAATAGACACCACAATTAACCCAACTAAAGAGGCAAAAAAAGTACATATTAAGATAGGGATAAATACATCTGATGGGTTAACCGCACCATACATATTTCTATAATTCATTACAGTAATTGGTATAAGTGTTAAACCAGAAGTGTTTAAGACCAAAAACATAATTTGAGCATTAGAAGCTGTGTCTTTTTTAGGATTTAACTCCTGTAGTTCAGTCATAGCTTTTAATCCCATTGGTGTAGCTGCATTATCTAACCCTAACATGTTGGCTGAAAAATTCATTAACATAGACCCTCTGGCTGGGTGGTTTTCAGGAACATCAGGAAATAATTTTGAAAAGAAAGGACCAACTAATTTTGATAAGATTTGTATAGTGCCCCCTTTTTCTCCAATATTCATGATACCTAACCAAAGACAAAGTACACCGGTAAGACCGATAGAAATTTCAAAAGAAGTTTCAGCCATATTAAATGTGCTGTTTACAATATTAGAAAAGATTTCTAAATCGCCATTAAATGTTTTAATGATTGCGACTACAAGCGCAATTAGAAAAAAGCCTATCCAAATATAATTTAATACCACATCAAAATTTTTTACTAAAGTAAGTAATCAATTTATAATCTACAATTCATAACCTCCAAATTTTCACGAATTCATTAGTTAATAATATATTCATTTTCTTACTGTGATTGGTTTTTATACATTTGAAAGTATTCATCATATATATACTTATCGTTTTTAATACTGTTGATAGTGTTAACTAAGGCTTCAATTAAAATAAAAAACAACTAATTAAAATAGTTTTTTACTAAAAAAAACATCTTTCCTAGCTGCTTATTCAAATACATTTGTTAGGTTTGTAGCAAAAAATATTAATTAAACAAAGCCCAATGAATGGGTAAAATGATTATGAAACAAGCAATAGTGTTTTTAAGTGTTTTATTATTAGTTAGCTGTAATCCATGTAGTAATAATAATTCCGTAGCTGTCGAAAAAACGTCTAAACTAGAATCGGATAAAATTAAAGTGTTGAATTTTGGCTCTTTCCATTTTGGCGTGACACCTGATCAGAATACAACAGAGTTTGACGAAGATGACAAAAAAAATCGTAAGGAGATCCGGGCGGTTATCAAAATGCTAGCTGAATTTAATCCAACAATTATATGTGTTGAAGGACTGCCTGAGTATAATTACGAATTAAACAGAGCGCTGCATGTTTATTTAGAGGATCCTTCAGAGTTAAACTCGAATTGGGGAGAAGCAAGTATGATCGGTTTTGAAATTGCAAGACTATGTCATGTTAAACAAGTGTACGGTATTGATAATGCAATGGGATACAATTATTCCATAGGGAAAGAAATTAAGAATTCTATAGACTCTGTTAGTTATAATACTTATACGAAATCACCTTTTAAGAATTTTCCAGAAATAGCGGAACGTAAAAAAAATTACAAGAGCGCTTCACTTCTTGAAAAATTAAGATTAGTGAATGAGCCCGTTTATTTAGATTTTTTAATCAATACTAATGCTGATAAACTACTTTATGTTGGAACGGATGACGGATTTGAAGGGGCTGATGAAGCAGCAAAATTCTATCAAAGAAATATGAGAATATATTCTAATCTAAATAGAATTTCAATGGACAAAAATGATCGTGTTTTTATTCTAATGGGGGGCGCCCATACCGCCTTTTTAAGAGAGTTTATGCAAAGAAGTTCCAAGTTTGAAATGGTTGAAACTCTAAATTATTTAGAATGATTTTTGTAATGATATAGAGACGTACTCCATGAGTGAAATTGGAATAAAATAAACCAATATAGATAGTTTTGATTTGTTTTTAATTCAATAATTATTACTATATTGATCTGAAATAAGTTTAATAAAAAAATATAACACTATGAACCCAAACGACTCAGTACCATTTTTAATATTATTCGTAATTGCGTTGGTATTAATTATTAAATCAGTAATTATTGTAAAAGAGCGTACACATTATGTGATTCAAAGGCTAGGTAAATTTAAAAGGATGGCCTCTCCAGGTTTTGGTTTAATCATTCCTTTTATTGATCAAAAAGTGGGCGTAATTAATATGCGTGTTCAACAATTAGATGTGGATGTGGAAACAAAAACACATGATGATGTATTTGTTCATTTAAGAATATCTGTACAGTATCAAGTCATGAATTCAAAATTATGGGATGCGTTTTATGCTTTAGAAAATCCAAGGAATCAAATTGCATCATATATTTTTGATGATGTAAGAGCAGAAGTTCCAAAATTAGAGTTGGATGATGTATTTGCTAAAAAAGAAGATATTGCTGTTGCTGTTCGTCAAAACTTAGCAGAATCTATGGATGATTATGGGTATGCAATTGTTAAGACTTTAATTACTGATATTGATCCAGATGCACATGTGAAAGAATCAATGAATAGAATTAACGCGGCTAAAAGAGATAAAGAGGCTGCAATGGAAGAGGCAGAAGGTGCTAAGATTAGAGTTGTAAAAGCAGCGGAAGCTGATGCCGAATCTAAGCGATTGAGTGGTGAAGGAATAGCACAGCAACGTCTAGAAATTGTAAGAGGGTTTAAAGAATCTGTTGAAGATTTCCAAAAATCTTTGAAGCACATTTCACATGAAGAAGTAATGCAGTTTGTGTTATTAACACAATATTTTGATACGTTAAACAGTATTGGATCAAATGGTAAAAATACAACTATGTTGATGCCGCACTCTCCAGGTGCAATGCAAGATTTCCAGCAACAAATTATTTCTGGAACTGCATTCGGTACTAAAATGAGTGAAGATATGGACGATTAATGAATTGTAATGATTAAAACTGCATTTATCCTCATTCTGACCCTTACATTAGTGTATTTCGGATTAGGAATTATAAGTACAGAATTAAATATTCCCCGCCAAGATATTTTGTCCTGGACGGGGATTATTTTTATGGCGTACATAGTAGAGAAACTACTAAAGTATCTGTTGCAACTGCCTTTAAAACATTATTTTGAAGCCTTAAGAAAGCATCCTTTGGCTAAAGTCGTTCAAGATGCCGGTTTTACTATGTCATACATTTGTTTATGGTTAGCTATTGGTATTACACCTATAAATGCTGTTGTAGAGGGTGAAATTCCAAAACACATTATTTCTAACATTCTTTTCTTGAAAATTTCAGGTATTGTTATATTAACTACCTTAGTATTTTCCATCATTTGGTGGGGATCATTAAAATTAAAAAAGTGAAGCATTTATTTATAGTTTGTATACTTTTTATTACTACCCTAAGTTGGGGGCAAAATCCTCAAATTGAAAATAAGGGGGTTAGAATTATGTTTTATAATGTGGAGAATTTATTTTATCCAACAAATGATTCTATTAAAAGAGATGATGAGTTTACACCAAAAGGGGATAAGTATTGGAGTTGGAAACGCTACGATAAAAAGATTAGTAACATTGCCAAAACTGCTATAGCAGTGGGAGAATGGGAAGCACCGGCTGTTTTAGGTTTGTGTGAGGTTGAAAACATTAATTGTTTAAATGATTTAATTTATAATTCACCACTAAAAGCTTATAATTATAAAGTGTTACACTATGAATCTGGTGACAATAGAGGGATTGACGTAGCCTTATTATACCGCCCAGAATTTTTTGATTTAATTGGAAGCAAACCATTTGTTTTAAATTTTGGACCAAATAGTCGTCCAACACGTGATATTTTATATGCTAAAGGAATAGTCAATAAAAAAGATACACTTCACTTATTTGTAAACCATTGGCCATCACGTTACGGAGGGCAATTAGCAACCGCACCAAAACGTGAAAAAGCGGCTGAAACTTTAAAAGGTATTTTTGATTCATTATTGGTAGACAATCCTAAAGCGAATATAATTGCCATGGGCGATTTTAATGATCATCCGGATGATGTCAGTATGAAAGACATTTTTAAAGCTAAAATTGATACTATTAATTTACAACCAGACGATTTAGTAAACTCTATGTGGCAATATACTAAAACAGGAGGTACACATAAATACCAACACGTTTGGGGAGTGTTAGATCAAATTGTACTGAGTCAAAATTTAGTGTTTTCAAAAAATAGATTATATGCAGGTTTACCAACCACACATATTTTTAAAGCCGATTGGTTGTTAGAAAAAGATGATGTGGGTATGAAGTTAAACAGAACCTATATTGGGTTTAAATTCCATGGCGGTTACTCTGATCATTTGCCTATTTACGTGGATGTTTTGTTTAGGTAATGGGTGTGGTAGAATAAATAGAATTATTAGTTTAAAACTTGAAAATGAAAAACTTAATAGTATTTGATATTGATGGTACGTTAACAGATAGCGTAACGCAACATATAAAAGCATTCAAAAAGACACTTTTAGAAATGGGAGTGAGTGAAATCAATGATGATTTCAAAACATTCAAACACCACACAGATAGTTTTATCTCTAAATCAATTTTTGAGTCTAATACAAGTAAAGAATTTTCGAAAGTGGAATTTGATGTATTCGAAAATGGATTAACCGACAAATTACTTGGCCAAACCATCAATGAAATAACAGGTGCAAAGCACCTTATTGATAAATTGAAAAACAGTGCTGATTTTGGTTTCTGCTTTGCTACAGGTTCTTTAAGAAAGCCAGCTGAGTATAAATTAAACACTGTTGGAATACCATTTGAAGATTGGCAGTTAGTGACGTCAGATTCTATTTATGACAGAGAGGGTATTGTAAGTAAGGCAATTGAAAATGCATCTAAATATTACAATACCCCAAAATTTGAGCGCATAATTTCCGTTGGAGATGGTTTGTGGGATTTGCTCACAGCTAAAAATCTAGAATTGGAATTTATTGGAGTTGGATTGATTAATGAAAAAATACTAACTGAGAACGGAGCAGAAGTAGTGTATGAAGACTTAACTGAATTTGAAATAAAAAAATAAGCGAGTCACTAAAATTGTTTGGAAAAATCTATGGATTAGTATTGGACTTCATTTTGGTAGTCATACTCAAAAATTATTCTTATGTTTAATGTTATGTAAATTAATCTTTTTTTTAGATTAAAAGTCAGGTAAGAATAGATTGGTAAAGTATCATTAATATAAACTATTATTAACTATGAGTGTATTTTGTGAAAATTGTGGTTTTGAGAATAATAGCAAAGCCGTAAAATGCCATAATTGTTCTGATTATTTAGGAGAGACAAATGAAGTAATTAATAAATTATATCAACGTCTTAACGAAATTGATTCTAAATATCAACAAGAGTTTAAGTTTATTAAGCAATCTATTACTGATCTTAAACTAAAAGGAGTTTCTTCTGTAGAGAAAGTGGTAGAAAAACCAATTATAGAAAAGCCAGTTGAAATTAAACCTGTTGTCATTAGTGTTAAGTCAGACGTGAAACCTGTAGAAGTTAAGCCGGTTCAGTTGGAAAGGAAAGATGAACCTGTTGCAGCTCCAGTTTTCAGAGCGCCAAAGACGCCTTCAAAATTAGAGTTAAGAATTAAGGAATTACTAAGTCCTTTAAATGCTGGATTAGAATTATTATTTTCTGTTTATACCAAATATAAAGCAGAAAAAAAACTGCCTATCTTTTTCATGACTATAGCAGGTATTATGGCTATTTTATTTGGAGCAGGTTTTTTAATGCAATTATCATTTAGTAAACTTGGCGTTTATCAAGGTGTTGTTAAAATTGGTTCTGGATTTGTTTTTGCTATTGCTTCTATTCTTATTGGAAGTAGACTGTCAAAAAAAGATGGCGCATATAAAGAATACGCTGCTTCTCTAATTAGTTTGGGCGTTATACTCAACTATTTAATGATCTATTTCTTGACAGATCTAGGCAATTTTCCAATTCTGTCATCAGCTATTTTTGGATTTAGTCTTATCTTTTTAAACACGCTGGCTTCCATTTACTTTTCATTAAAATATGAAGCAAAAATTATATCTGTTATTTCATTGATTGGTGGAGCGAGTACGCCATTTTTCCTAGATGAGTTTACTGACGGTAATTTATACTTCTTGTATCTTTGGTTTTTGGTAGTTGGAACATCCTATGTTGCAAAAAAAATCAATTGGAAATCACTTAACTATGTCACGTTTGTTATTGCTTTTGGAACAATAGAATATATGGCATTTAACTATTATCCTGGTTTAACGACTTATGCGATTTACTTTCACTTATTTGCATATACCTTCTTTTTCTTGTCTTTATTTGATGGGTTAAAATTAAAAGATAGTTTGGAAAAAGTTGATATTATTATCCTATCAGGGAATTTAAGTTTCTTCTTGTATAACCTATACACATTATATGATAATAACTTGATTTTGTTAGGCGTGTTGTATGGTGTAAATGCATTGGTGTTTTCAATCCTTTTAGCGTTGAAATGGAATGTCTTAAACAAAAGTATTCGATTAGTGTTTGTTTCAATTATTGCTGCGTTGATTGGTTTTGCTATCCCGTCTATATTTGACCAAAATTTGATGGGATTATTTTGGTCCATTGAGGCTGTTTTGTTAATCATACTTGGTTTCCAATTCTCTTTTGATTTAGTGCGTAAGGAAGGTTATATATTACTTGCTATTTCATGTGCTAAATTAATGTTGAGTAGTATGTTGATAGCGAATCATTGGAATGAAACACTTTGGCATATAGGTTTTGTAAACTACTTTGCTCTGGGGCTTATTTTTGTTGCCATTTGGATCGTGGGTAGAAAGTATAAAGTTCAGTTTGTTGATTTAGAACTAACATTTTATTCGTTTATTCAAGAAATAGTACCAGTTTGGTTAGCTTCAGTATTCTTAATGGTTGGATACCATTTAGTTGAAAATTGGATATTTAGTTTATCAATTATTCCTTTATTTGGATTTATTTATTGGAAGAAACGTTTTGAAACAAAATTAACTGACATTCTAGGTTTAGGACATTTGTTTTTATTAGTATTTGGAATATTGTCTTCTATAGTTGTGACAGAATCTATTCATTTTTTAGATCAAAAATTATATGCGCAACTTTGTTTAGTAGAAACAATGGCCGTATTTTGGTTTCTTAAGTTTTTCTATCAAAAAGTTAAACTAGAACATACTAATACATTTGGAATTACTAAAACGTTAAGGGTTACTTTTTTTGTTCTAATCCCTCTTCTTATTATCAATTTGGTAAGAAAACAGTATTTCGAATTTATAGAAGTAGGGTTCTGGTTTGGAACATTAGTTACTTACCTTTTACACAAAAAGCTACAGTATAACTCCTTAAAAGTGGAGTTTTATGTTTTGTCTTTACTTAGTTTTTTAATTTGCTTTTTTCAATTAAATCAAATTGGTATTCTAACAGGGATAGCCTTTGTAGTTCTTATTGTTCTTCTTGAGAAGTCAGTGCTTTACGGTAGACTTAAAAGATCGCCATTTAAGTCTTATATCCAATTTATACCATTTGTTTTCACAATATTAATAGTTAGTTTTATATTTTCATTTCACTATGAGAATATTTCTCTTGCGTTAAGTGTAGGGGCATTAGTATTATTTGTAATGGTTTATTTCTATGATAAGATGGGACCAATTTTTGAAAATAAGAACATGGCCTTTATGATAGCGAGTCTATTAAACCTATTTAGTTTGGTCTCCTTAGTTGTGACTCAATCTGCGCCTGCTTTATTAATCTCGATTGTTAATTTAATTATCTTCTCAATTATTTTAAAAAACAACAAAAATTGGTTTAGGAGAGTACGATCTGATAATTGGGGTGTTTTAATAGTTTTAAACCAGGTTCAGTATGTGATAACTTACTTATTTATTCTTTATCTTTTTGGTGTTGACCTTGAAGGGCCTATGACATCTATATTATTTACGCTTCATGCCATTGTATTACTTTTTTTAGCTATGAAAAATCAAATTAAGATATTAAATACAATATCAATAGTTCTTTTTGTTGTTGCATTAGTTAAAGTTATATTTCATGACATCAGCGATTTTAGTTTAATTCAAAAAATAATTGTTTTAATTATCTTAGGACTAATTTTATTAGGTGCTTCTTATGGTTATGTTAGACTATCTAAAGTGTTTACTAAAGGCTCAAAGAAAGTAGATTCTGAAGATGAAAAATTTCAAATTGAATAAGAATTAGATTCAAAAGCTATTGGCGTATTAAAGTGGTTGAATGATACGCGTTAAGTAACTTTAAATAGTATGGTCGCCATAATGACACTTTACTTACTTTTAACAAAAGTTTTAATTTGAGCTGAAATATACCGCTTATATTTGTTAGTAAATAGAGATTAATTAAATAAATTACATTCAAAATAATAAACGTATTGATTGGTTATACTGTTACTTTAAAATATAAAAACTATGATTAAATTTAAGATTTTATTGATAAATGCATTAACAGTTGTCAGCCTTTTATCGAGTTGTTCGAGTAGTGCTAAGAATGGTGAAACTAGTAATTATTTAAGTTCAACGATTGAAGTTATTAATACTGATGTAGATACACTTTGGACAAAAAAAATGGAAAAATCTAATTCGGATTGGAGAAAGTTAATATCTGCAGAACAATATAGGATTATGATAGAAAAAGGTACGGAAAGACCTTTTACACATATGTATAATAAGAATAAGCAGAAAGGTATTTATCTGTGTGCTGCATGTGAAAATCCATTATTTTCATCTTCAACAAAGTTTGATTCAGGGACAGGTTGGCCTAGTTTTTTTAAACCTTACTTCTCTAAGAGTATTACTGTAGGCGCAGATAATTCTCATGGCATGTCAAGAGATGAAGTGGTGTGTAGCAGATGTGATGGCCATTTAGGTCATGTGTTTAATGATGGTCCAAAACCAACAGGCCTGCGCTACTGCATGAATGGAGAATCTTTAAAGTTCATTAAACATGTTGAGTTAGAAACAGCAGTTTTTGCTCAAGGTTGCTTTTGGTGTGTAGAGGAAATTTTTGAAGCGGTTAAAGGTGTTCATGATGCAGTTTCTGGTTATTCGGGAGGTACGTCAAAGAACCCAACATATAAAAGTGTGGGGAGTGGGAAATCAAATCATGCTGAGGTAGTTAGTGTAACATATGATTCGTCTATTATTACTTATGATGAACTTTTAAAAGTCTATTTTAATTCAGGCGACATCACACAAATTAACGGGCAAGGGAATGATATTGGAAAACCGTATCGATCGATTGTCTTTTACAAGTCAGAAATAGAAAAAAATAAAATAGAAAACTACATCACTGCATTAGAGAAGTCTGATAAGTACTCAAAGCGTATAGCGGTAGAAGTTGTGCCATTTGATACGTTTTATAAGGCAGAAAAGTATCATCAAAATTATGTAAAACTTCATCCTAATGAAGGATATGTAAAAGGTGTGTCGATTCCAAGGTATAAAAAAGCGATTCTGAAGTTTCCAGAATTATTGAAGAAATAAATCTAGGTTTTAATTAATATTTAAATGATGAGTATATATAAAAGACAGCCCCAAATTAAATCTATTTTTTTAGTTGTTTTATTAACGGTAATAGTAGGTATAACCGGTTTCTCACAGAGATTGGACTATAATCTAGATGGTAAGTTTATTGCGGAAGGTTATGATGTTGTGAGCTATTTTAATGGTGCACCTAAAAAAGGAAAGCCGGAGTTTGTTTACACCTATAAAAACGTAAAGTTGAAATTCTCAAGTCAATCTAATTTAAAGGCATTTAAAGCAAATCCTGAAATCTATTTCCCACAATATGGTGGTTGGTGTGCCTATGCAATGGGTTTAAATGGTAAAAAAGTATCAATAGATCCAATGACTTATGAAATTAGAGATAACAAACTTTATCTTTTTTATAATGCCTGGGGAACAAATACATTAGAGCTTTGGTTAAAAGAAAACCCGGAGCGTTTAAAAAGCAAGGCTGATATAAATTGGGTTAAAGCAAAAATTAAAAAAAAGGGATAAGGTTTGATTAGTTATAATTCAGTAATAATTCTTACTGCTGTTTTGTATAATGAATTATGTGAGGTGTTTTACTCTAATAGAATTTTTTCTCTAGTCAGTTTCTCTCGGAATTGAACTTCAATAACATAAATCCCTTTTGTTAAATCATTCAAATTTAACTTAGTTGAATAGGTATTGATTTGATTGTGTTTTTTCACCAAACGACCATTTATATCATATAGAGAAATTGAAGTTATTAATTCATTCCCTACAATGTTAATTATGTCCTTCCCCGGATTAGGGTAAATGTTAATCGATTGAATAAAATCTTCAACAACTTGAGCAGTATTATCAATAATCAAACTGGCTTTTGGGTCTCCAATAATTACGGTTTGCCATGATGAAAATTGGTCCGCCATATAAAAGCTTTCTGCTAAGTTATAATTATGGTTCTCATCTAAATAACGAGCTAGAAAAATTTCAGCATCCATTATTTGGGACATGAAAATATAATCAACATGACCAATTGCCCCAGTGCATCCATTAGCAATTAAATCAGCGACTACGAATGCATTATTGGAATTTGTTGTTTGATTAAATGTAAATGCAGAATTACACATTTCCATAATTCCAAATGCGCCTTCTGTCCAGTTATAGTTTATGTTGGTATTTGGTAAGGGACCATGGCCAATACCTAAATAACTGAAAACATTATCTTGATTGACGAGTGGATTGAAGTTCGTGTCAATTTCAGAGTTCCACGAATTATTGACTAAGAAATTATAAGCAGGCGTAAATTTAGAAATAAATGGAGATAAGTCTGACGCGCCAAAATTACTAATGTCAACAACGGCTTTTGCTGATAACTTATTGATTCCTGTAGATGGTCCGCTATTGTCAATTAAGTTAAATACATCTTCTGTCGTATAGCCATCTAATCTAGTCACTAAATACATTTCTACGCTATCGCGTGAAAAATTGGACGTGGTATTAAAAAATGGATTTAGAAACGAGCCGGATTGACCAATATGGTTACTATATGTACCTAGAATTAAACTCAACTCTGAATCAACAGATGCACAAGTGGATCCTGGAATGTTGTCAAGGATACAACCACTATTAATTTTTAAAGGAACCCCTTTAGTTGTCACTAGATAATTTATTGAATTTACACTATTAGTATTAATGAGATGGTTTTCTATCTGAGCTCTTAATTGTTCAAAACTTACGCTGTCTATGTTTTCATTTGTTGGCGCAAAGACATGAATCATATTCTCGTCAGGAATATTTCTAGCCGTTTGAAAATAATTTCCAATATCTATTGAGTTTTGGCTATTATCATTTATAATTACTGCTACGTCTTGATATGAAGTTGTTTGTGCATCAGTAAAAAAAGTGAACAATAATAAAGAGATAAATAAGGTGTTTTTCATAGAGTATAATTTCATAGTCTACTAACTTTCAAAAGTGTATAATATTGTATTAATGCTAAATTAGTGTAGAAGAGTTGTAAAGAGGTTTGATTTGTTTTTATATTAACTCAGTAATAATTCTCACTGTTTAACATTTCCATTTTATGTACATTTGTGTTATGAATTCATCTAATACAGAAAGTAAAGCTTCAAATTGTGGTAATGCATCAAAAGTTGAAAAGATAAACGATAAAAATCATTGGGAAACGGTATATACTAAGTATGACCATACTGAATTAGGCTGGTTTGAAGAAAATCCAAAACCATCTTTAGATTTAATTGAAGAATGTGATTTGACTTCAGAGTCAAGGTTATTAAATGTAGGAGCAGGCGCAACCACTTTAGTTGATAAATTGATTGATTTAGATTATAAAAATATATTAGCTACAGATATTAGTGAAAACGCGTTAGATGTTCTGAAGAACAGAATATCATCAAATCTAAATGTAGAAACCATTGCTGATGATTTAACTAAACCAACTAGCTTAAATCATATTGAATCGATTGACCTTTGGCATGACAGAGCTGTGTTACATTTTTTTACTGAAGAAAAAGATCAGGATACTTATTTTAATTTGTTGAAATCAAAAGTTAAAACGAACGGTTATGTAATTTTAGCCATGTTTAATTTTGATGGCGCTACAAAATGCAGTGGTTTACCAATAAAGCAATATGATGCTAATTTATTGTCTGATAAGTTAGGTTCAGATTATGAACTGATAAAGGATTTCAACCATACTTATGTGATGCCATCTGGCGATTCTCGTGAATATGTTTATACCTTATTTAAAAAGATTAACTAAGTAATTTGAATTAGATATTTCGGCTTATATTTGTAATATGGATTTTTTACCGAAAGAAATAGATAAGTATTCAACTGATCATACGCAGGCTGAAAGTGAATTGCTAAGTCAATTAAATAGAGAAACGCATGTGAAAATGCTAATTCCAAGAATGTTGTCTGGGCATATGCAAGGTCGAATTATTAGTGCAATGAGCCATATGATGCGTCCGAAACATGTTTTAGAAATAGGAACATATACAGGCTATTCGGCACTTTGCTTTGCAGAAGGTTTAGCTAAAAATGGTAAGATTACAACCATTGATATGAATGAAGAATTGACTCCAATGGTTGAAAAGTACTTTTCTAAATCTAAGTATGCTAACCAAATTGATTTTAAAATTGGAAATGCAATTGATGTGATTCCAACATTAGAAGGTCCATTTGATTTGGTGTTTATTGATGCAGATAAAGAAAATTACAATAATTATTTTGATTTGGTAATTGACAAAGTACCAAGTGGTGGCTTTATTTTAGCTGACAATGTGCTTTGGAGTGGTCATATTTTAAAAGCAAGAACTGAGATGGATAAAAATGCTTTAGCCATTGACGACTTTAATAAAAAAGTACATGACGACCCAAGGGTAGAAAATGTATTATTTCCAATCCGTGATGGAATTATGGTACTTAGAAAATTATAACCGTTTCCGAATAAAATAAAATCACAATTATTGGAAGTAAAATACTAAATCCATTAATATACCGTTATCCAATTATTATAAAGCGAAAATGATTATTTTTGCTTCAAAATCTATCAGAAATGAATACAGAACAAAACTTTAATTCAGACGAATTAGTAACTTTTCTTTGGAAAAAAAGAAAAACATTAATAATAATTGCAGTCGTGGCATTTGTTGCTTCAGTAGTTGGTTCTTTGTTAATGCCAAATTATTATAAAGCACAAGCTATTGTGTTTCCGACTCAATCCAATTCAGTAAATTTTAATAACAACAGTAGAAGTTCAGTAGTTGAGTTCGGAGACGAATCAGATGCAGAACGCTTGTTACAAGTTTTGATTTCACCTGAAATTAGAGATAGTTTAACATTGAAGTATGACTTATATGAACATTTTGACATAGATTCTTTAGAAAGTCAAGCTAAATTTGAATTCCAAAAAATATACGACAAAAGTGTTATTTTTAGTAGAACAAGATATAATTCTATTACAATTGATGTGTTTGACAAAGAGCCAGAATTAGCGACAGTAATGGCAAATGACATTGTTAGGTTGGTAGATACTGTAATGAATAGAATGATTAGAGAGAGAGCAGTAGGGCCAATGTATGCCGTTCAGCATGAGGTGGCTTTAATTAAAGAAGAAATGGGAGACTATTCTGATAAATTAAAATTCTTAAGTGATTCAGGCGTGGTGAATTTAGAAGCTAGAGGTGATTTATATGATAATTATTTTACAGCAAAAAAAGCAGGTGATACTAAAACAGCAACTGAAATTAAAGCGAAAATTGATGCTTCTCAAAAATACGGGACTGACTATGATATTTACTCTAATTTAACGGAGTTTTTCAGTTTAAGATATTCTAATATTTTAGATGTGAATGATCAAGCGAAACAATATGCGAGTACAAATATTCAGCAAACCATTAGACATTCGGCTGCTGAGGTACCAGACAAAAAGGCTAAGCCTAAAAGAGCTATTATTGTGTTAGCGGCTACGTTTTCTACTCTAGTATTTGCTATTTTTATTATGTTAGGTGCCGAGAAGTTAAAAGAAATTAAAGCAAAAGCTTAAATTTTGAAAACGCTGTTACATAACCGTTGGGTTTACGTATTCTCATTTCTTTTTGTATTGGGAAATTCGTACTTATCTTACAAAGGAAACATGATGTTAAACATCATTCCTTTTGTATTGATTATGGCGTATGTTGCATTTTATCATTTTGATAAATTATTTATGATTTTGGTGTTTTGTACGCCATTATCCGTTAATATAGAAGAGTTTGTTGATGGAGGTGTAGGCTTATTTTTACCAACCGAACCTATTTTATTTGGAATGTTGATGCTAATTATTTTTAATCAACTTCAAAAAAATAGATTTGAGAAAGCCATCATTTTTCACCCCATTAGTATTATCATTATTCTTCAATTGTTGTGGATTACATTTACGGCAATTACCAGTGAATTACCAATAGTATCTTTTAAGTTTTTATTGACTAAACTTTGGTTCTTTATTCCTATTTACTTCTACGGTATTTTGTTTTTCAAGTCTAATGAAAAGAACATTGCTAAGTTTATGTGGTTGTTTGTTTCAGCTTTAGCTATAGTAGTTATATATACATTAGCACATCACGCTACGTATAGTTTTGATGAAGAAACTAGCCACTGGGTTATGTCTCCGTTTTTTAAAGATCACACCTCTTATGGTGCTATTTTAGCGTTAGCTTTTCCTCTATTAATTGGTTTATTGTACAGTAAAAAACAAACGCCTTTAATCAAATCAATCTTATTATTTTTAATTGTGTTATTTGCTGCAGGAATTATTATGTCCTACACTAGAGCAGCATGGTTGAGTTTGTTTGGTGCTTTAATCGTTTATTTTTTAATCCGATTTAAAGTGAAGTTCAAGTACTTGGCATTTCTTGGTTTTATAGGTGTTATTTTTATTGCTGCCAATTGGGTTGAAATAGAGCATACATTAGAGCGAAATAATGCGGAGCATGCCACTGAAAATATGGATGAAAGAATTGAGTCTATGGCTAATATTTCATCAGATGCTTCAAATTTAGAGCGTATTAACCGTTGGACATGTGCTATCAATTTATGGCAAGAAAGACCTATTGTCGGTTGGGGGCCAGGAACGTATGCTATGGTGTATGGACCAATTCAACAAGCCAGAAACTTAACCATCATTTCCACTTCATCAGGAAATATGGGGAATGCACATTCTGAATATTTAGGGCCATTAGCAGAGCAAGGTTTAGTAGGGATGTTATTAATACTGGTGTTAATAGGTTTTATTATGTATTACGGCATAACAGTGTATAACCGAATGCCTGATGGGGAAGCTAAAGTGTTATTATTAGTTTCTATTTTAGGATTAGTGACCTATTTTGCTCACGGGGTTTTAAATAATTATTTAGATACTGATAAAGCCACCGTTCCGGTTTGGGGGGTAACTGCTTTGATCGTTATGCTAGATTTAAAGTATCCAAAAAAGGCTGTAAAATAATTTTTTTTAGTTCGGATTCTAATCTTTACTAAATCGTTTTAAGTCACTAATTTACTGTGTTTTTAATTGCGAAATTTCACTCTTTTTTAGAGACGTAAAAAAAGAATTACTAAAAAAAAGTGTAATTTAAAAGAATTAAATACATACATTTGTACCATAAAAAAACAAAATGAATTTTAATCAATTACATCATCATCATCTTAAGTCCCTTCAGGCTGAGTGATGATCGTATCTAATTGTTAACGATATATAAACACCGTCTGAGTTAATCAGACGGTGTTTTTTATTACCCCAAGGTTTTCTCAGACTATTAATAAAAAAAATGAGTAAACTAAAAATTGCAATTCAAAAAAAAGGAAGACTCAATGAAGAATCATTGAAATTACTTAAAGACAGTGGTATTAATGTTCAAAATGTTAAAGACCAATTAAAAGTAACAGTTGATAATTTCCCAATAGAAATTTTATACTTGCGAAATTCAGATATCCCTCAATACCTTGAAGATGGAACAATTGACGTAGCTATTGTTGGGGAGAATTTGTTAATTGAAAAACAAAAGAAAGTTCAAATAGTTAAGAAGCTAGGCTTCTCTAAATGTAAAGTGTCTTTAGCAGTGCCTAAGGATATTGAAGATGATTCATTAGACTATTTTAATGGGAAAAAAATTGCAACATCTTACCCGGTGACGCTTCAAAATTATTTAAATGAAAATAATATTAAAGCAGACATTCAAGTGATTTCTGGTTCGGTGGAAATTGCACCTAACATTGGTTTAGGTGATGGAATATGTGATATTGTAAGTTCAGGAAATACCTTATTCAAAAATGGATTAAGAGAAACACAAGTTATTTTAAATTCAGAAGCTGTTTTAGTTAAATCATTAAAGTTGGATGAGGCGAGAGAGGAAACCCTAAGTAAATTGATCTTTAGAATCAATGCGGTGTTAAGAGCAAAAAGTAGTAAATATATATTATTGAATGTACCTAATACTAGAATAGAAGCAGTGACAAGTATTTTGCCTGTTTTAAAAAGTCCAACTATTTTACCCTTAGCAGAAAAAGGGTGGAGTTCATTACACTCCGTAATTGATGAAAATGAATTTTGGAACGTGATAGATGAGCTAAAAGAGGCAGGCGCAGAAGATATTTTAATTGTACCGATAAATAAAATGGTAATATGAAAACGTATAAGAAACCAACCCTAAGTCAGTGGTCAGTATTAAGTGAACGACCAACAATTGACCAACACCAATTATCTATGTCGGTGAGCGCGATAATGGATGACGTCAAACAAAATGGAGATAAAGCATTAATCAAATACACCAGTATTTTAGATAGAGTTGACGTAACTAGCTTTGAAATGAGTGAGCAAGAAATTTATGAAGGCGAAAGAAAAGTGCCTGAAATTTTAAAGGCAGCTATTAAAGTGGCGTATGAAAATATTTATAAATTTCACAAAATTCAACAGAAACCTGAGGACGTTGTAGAGACTACACCTGGTGTAAAGTGTTGGAGAAAATCATTGCCTATTGATAAAGTAGGACTATACATTCCAGGTGGAAGTGCACCATTGTTTTCTACTATTTTAATGCTGGGAATACCTGCTCAAATCGCAGGTTGTAAAGAAGTTGTTTTATGCACACCACCACGTAAAGATCAAACTATAAATCCAGCCATTTTATTTGCGGCTAAATTAGTTGGTATCACTAAAATTTATAAAGTAGGCGGTGCGCAAGCTATTGCAGCAATGGGATATGGTACTGAATCCATTCCACAAGTTTATAAAATATTTGGACCAGGAAATCAATATGTCACTAAAGCAAAAGAAATTATTCAGCAAAATGGAGTCGCTATTGATATGCCAGCTGGACCAAGTGAAGTTTTAGTGATTGCAGATGATTCGTGTAACCCCAGTTTTGTGGCTGCCGATTTATTATCACAAGCAGAGCATGGAGCCGATAGTCAAGTGATTTTATTAAGTGATAACGAAACCGTAATTGCGGATTGTTTAGCTGAGGTAGACAAACAAGTGCAATTGTTACCAAGGCTAGATGTTACCTTAAAAGCATTAGGAAATAGTAAGGCAATTGTGTTAAATAGTTTGGACGACTGTTTAAAATTTAGCAATGCGTATGCGCCAGAACATTTAATACTGGCATCAGATAAGGCGTCCAATTACTTAAACCAAATTTCTAATGCCGGCTCAGTATTTATTGGGAATTACAGTTGTGAATCTGCAGGGGATTATGCGAGTGGAACAAATCACACCTTACCAACGAATGGATTTTCTAAAAATTACAGTGGGGTGTCTTTAGACAGTTTTGTGAAGAAAATCACCTTTCAAGAGTTGACTAAAGACGGACTAAAGGGAATAGGATCAGCAATTGAAATTATGGCGGAAGCGGAGGGGTTAGACGCTCACAAAAATGCTGTCACACTTAGACTTAAAGAAATTAACAATGTGTAAAATAGAAAACTTAGTTAGACCAAATATTTTGAATCTGCTGCCATATTCAAGTGCAAGAGATGAATTTAACGGAAATGAAGGTACGTTTTTAGATGCCAATGAAAATCCATTTGGAAGTTTAAACCGGTATCCTGATCCGTGTCAAAGTGAATTAAAGGAAAAGTTAGCGGCTTTAAAAAAGGTGTCAATTGAAAACATTTGCATTGGAAATGGAAGTGATGAAATTATTGATTTGGCATTCCGTATTTTTTGTGAACCAGGAAAAGACAAAGCATTAACATTTTCGCCTACGTATGGTATGTATGATGTGTCTGCGGCTATTAATAATGTGGAGTTATTGAAAATTCCACTGAATGATAGTTTTCAAATTGATTTACAAAAAATTACTCCATTCTTTATGGATTCGAGTATTAAATTATTATTTATTTGCTCACCAAACAACCCTACAGGAAATACTATTGATAGTAAATCGATTGAATTTATTCTACATAATTTTAAAGGGATAGTTGTTATTGATGAAGCATATATTGATTTTTCAAGTCAAATATCCAAGCTTAAGTTACTTAATAGTTACTCAAATCTAATTGTCAGTCAAACCTTTAGTAAAGCATGGGGGTTGGCAGCTGCTAGAGTGGGCGTAGCGTATGCGAATGAAACGATTATTTCATTTTACAATAAAGTTAAGCCTCCCTATAATGTCAGTGGGTTAAATCAAAAAGCGGCTTTAAATGCATTGAATAATCAAAATATATTTGATAAAAATAAGAGTTCAATTTTAGCCGAGAAGCAAATTTTAAAAACTGAATTATTAAAGTTAAATGTAGTGCGAAACGTGTATCCATCTGATGCCAATTTTTTATTAGTTGAATTTGATAATGCGGATGATGTGTATTCTTATTTAGTGAGTCAATCCATAATTACTAGAAACAGAACGACTCAAGTTAAAAACTGTATTAGAATATCAATAGGAACATCTGAAGAGAATCAAAAATTAGTAACAGCATTAAAAAATAGGGCATGAAGAAAGTATTATTTATAGACAGAGACGGAACATTAGTAATTGAACCACCAGTGGATTATCAATTAGACAGTTTAGAAAAATTAGAGTTTTATCCAAATGTATTTCAATGGTTGTCTCGCATAGCGATTGAGTTAGATTATGAATTGGTAATGGTAACCAATCAAGATGGGTTGGGAACTGATTCTTTTCCAGAGGATACATTTTGGCCTGCTCAAAATAAAATTATAGAAGCCTTTAAAAATGAAGGAATTCAGTTTAGCGAAATCTTAATTGATAAAAGTTTTCCGTCTGATAATGCACCAACGCGTAAACCGAGAACAGGTTTGTTGAACGCTTATATATATGGTGAGTATGATATGGCAAATTCTTATGTGATTGGCGATCGCCAATCTGACATAGGATTAGCAAACAATCTTAACGCCAATGGGATATTTATTGGTGAACAAAATGATGAAGCTGCTTTATCTACTGCAAAGTGGTCAGAAATTTATCAATTTTTAAAAGCTAAACCAAGACAAGCAACTGTGCAACGAAATACGAATGAAACTAAGATTGAGGTCACGGTTAATTTGGACGGAAGCGGACAATCAAAACTAGATACAGGAATTGGTTTTTTTGATCACATGTTAGAACAAATTGCGAAACACGGAAATATTGATTTAAATGTAAGTGTTAAGGGAGATTTAGAAATTGACGAACACCACACGATTGAGGATGTTGCCATAACATTAGGAGAAACATTTAGCAACGTATTAGGGATGAAAAAAGGAATCGAACGTTATGGTTTTTTATTACCCATGGACGATTGTTTAGTTCAAGTCGCTTTAGATTTTGGAGGTAGACCGTGGTTAGTTTGGGATGCTGATTTTAAACGTGAAATGATTGGTGAAATGCCTACTGAAATGTTTATGCACTTTTTTAAATCGTTTACAGATGCCGCTAAATGTAATTTGAATATTAAAGCAGAAGGCGGTAACGAACACCATAAGATTGAGGCTATTTTTAAAGCATTTGCAAAAGCAATCAAAATGGCAGTTAGTAAAACTGGTAATTACAGTATACCAAGTACAAAAGGAACCTTATAATTTAAACTATTTATGATAGCCATATTAAAATATAATGCAGGTAATATTAAATCTGTTCAAAATGCCATTCAAAAACTAGGTTACGACTGTGTAGTAACGGATGATCCTGGGGTTATTCTAACCGCAGATAAAGTTATTTTACCCGGTGTGGGTGAAGCCAGTACCGCAATGCAGTATTTGAAAAACAAAGGATTAGATGTGGTGATAAAATCAATTACTCAACCGGTGTTAGGTATTTGTTTGGGCTTACAATTAATGTGTCAGTATACAGAGGAAGGTAACACGACTTGTTTAGGGATTTTTGATGCGGATGTAAAATTGTTTCCTCCGCGTGAAAAAGTACCTCACATGGGATGGAATAATTTAAGCAATTTAAAAGGTGAGTTGTTTACTAACCTTTCACCAAATGATGATGTTTACTTTGTACACAGTTACTATGCCGAGCTAAATGCTAATACAATTGCTAGCTGCAATTATGTGCAACCATTTAGTGCTGCACTGCAAAATAATAACTTTTACGCGACTCAATTTCACCCTGAAAAATCGGCAGGAGTTGGTGCGCAGCTACTTAAAAACTTTTTAGAATTATGAGAATAATACCCGCAATTGATATTATAGACGGACAATGCGTTCGCTTGTCGAAAGGTGATTATAATACAAAAATAGTATATAATGAAAGTCCATTAGAAGTGGCAAAAGCGTATGAGGCTAACGGCATTAAATATTTACACGTGGTAGATTTAGATGGCGCAAAATCTCAACATATTGTGAATTACAAACTACTGGAAGCTATTTGTAGTCGAACTAATTTAAAAGTAGATTTTGGCGGTGGTTTAAAATCAGATGAAGATTTAAGAATAGCGTTTGAAAGTGGAGCAAATCAAATTACGGGTGGAAGTATAGCCGTTAAAAACCCAACATTATTTAAAAGTTGGCTTGAAAAATATGGTTCAGAAAAAATAATTTTAGGAGCCGATTGTAGTAGTCGAAAAATTATGACAGCTGGATGGTTAGACCAATCAGAGTTAGATGTAGTTGACTTTATTTCGGACTACGAAACCCAAGGGGCATCTTATGTGATTTGTACAGATATTGCTAAAGACGGCATGTTGGAGGGCACGTCAAATGAGTTATATAAAGAGATTATTGAAAAAACGAATGTTAAACTAATTGCCAGTGGAGGTGTAGCGTGCTTTAATGATTTACTATTAGTTAAAGCATTAGGTTGCGAAGGTGTCATTATTGGAAAAGCCATATATGAAGGCAGAATAACATTAAAAGATTTAAAGCAATTATGTTAAAAAAACGAATCATACCCTGTTTAGACATCAAGGATGGGCGAACCGTAAAAGGGATAAACTTTGTTGGAATTAAGGATGCAGGTGACCCCATTGAATTGGCTAAAAAGTATGTAGAAGATGGCGCTGATGAATTGGTGTTTTTAGATATTACAGCTACGGTTGAAAATAGAAAAACATTATTAGGGTTAGTGGAGCAAATCTCACAAGAAATTAATATTCCGTTTACCGTTGGTGGTGGAATTAATTCGGTAGCAGATGTCAGTAATTTAATTAAAGCAGGGGCAGACAAAGTAAGCGTGAATTCATCAGCCGTAAAACGCCCAGAGTTGATACGTGAAATTGCTCGTGAATTTGGAAGTCAATGTGCGGTAGTTGCTGTAGATACAAAATGTGTAAATGGCGAATGGATGGTATTTGTAAATGGTGGACGAAAACCAACAGGAATAAAAACCTTGGATTGGGTAAAGCAAGTAGAACGCTTAGGCGCAGGTGAAATTTTATTAACATCAATGAACAATGATGGTACTAAAAATGGATTTGCGATTGAGATCACAAAGCAAGTGTCTGAAGCCATTAATATTCCTGTGATTGCGTCTGGTGGAGCAGGAAAAGCAGAACATTTTAAAGATGTATTTGAAAATACAGCCGCCACCGGAGGGTTAGCAGCCAGTATTTTTCATTATAACGAAATTCCAATTCCAGAATTAAAAGCGTATTTAAGCACTAACCAAATAAAAGTAAGACTATGACTATAGATTTCAAAAAAGGTAACGGATTAGTACCTGTTATTATACAAGACAATACTACATTACAAGTGTTAATGTTAGGGTATATGAATGAAGCCGCCTATTTAAAAACTAAAGCTGAAAGTAGAGTGACTTTTTTTAGCAGAACGAAACAACGCTTGTGGACAAAAGGAGAAGAATCAGGCAATTTTTTAAATGTAAAAGAAATACAAATTGATTGTGACAATGATACCATTTTAATAAAAGTCAATCCATTAGGACCAACCTGTCACACAGGATCAACGTCTTGTTTTAAAGGCGAAACTGCCAAAGGCTTTGTGTATAAATTACAAGCTACAATTAACCAACGTATTGACGACAATGACGAATCGTCTTATACCAACCAATTATTTAGAAGCGGCATTAATAAAGTAGCGCAAAAAGTAGGAGAGGAAGCCGTAGAAGTAATCATTGAAGCTAAAGACGACAATGACGACTTATTTAAAAGTGAAGCAGCTGATTTATTATACCACTATTTAATACTCCTGAAAGCTAAAAACGTCACATTTGAAGATGTTGAAACGGTGTTAAAACAAAGGCAATAATTTCAATTTATATTCGCCCCCCGTAAGGGGGGGCGTTCACCCCATTTTTGTGTAGGGTAGCAAAAATTAACTTTAAATTAATAGTGTTCAATTTATTAATGTCTAAATTTGAATGGCTTTATGAAATATAGAGGTATGTGTTACCATTTAGATACAATGACACTTTGCTTTATAGGACTTAAGCGCTAGATAGTAAACTACTTACTGTAAATTAGAATTTGATAAAATAAGTAAAATGAAATTGAAAAAAATAGTGGAACCAATAGCTTTTATTCTATTTGGTTGGAGCATAATACTTTTTGCGCCCTCTTCTAAAGCTCCAAATCATTTAAACCCTGAGCCAAATGAAGCGAGTAGTGTTTCTGTGGTTAAAAAGGGAGTGTTAAATGAAAATTCAGATTTAATGATGAGTATTTATTGAGATTGAAACTAAAATTGGCCTAATAAATAGATTTTAATTCTAAAACCAAGCCATATATCCTTCTGACATAAATCAGTTCGTACTACTAGCTATAGTATGTATTTAAATAGTATGTTTGATGGAACCCTATGACCTAAAGTACTATTTGTAATTAGCTATAAGCGTTTACAAATAAATAAGACAACGTCTATTAATATTTGATTTTTAGAACAGAATAAACAATGTCATTAAATACAAAAAAAAACATTTTAAATGATACTCTATTTAGTGTAATAATTGAAGTGTCTTTATTTCTTTTTTTACTATTTACATTGGTTTATTTAAATAATACTAACGAAAATTTAGATAACAAAAAAATATCCTCAACTACGATAAAGGAACTAAAGGGAATTCTTTCTAAGGATATTGAATACTATCATAGTAGTAAATGGAATGACAATTCTTCAATGTATTTAAGCTTAAAAGAATATCCTAATATTTTATTCAGGGTTCCATTTGCAGACAATTTCAATTACATTGTTGAGGATTTACACTTTCAAGACTCAGTATATTTAAAAGTTAAAAATATTGACTTAAATATGATTAAAGAATCTCAAGAAAAAGAAACAGTTTATGTTTATGAAATTTCTGATTCTGAATTTTTCTATTTTTCCATTGATGATTATAATCGATATCTACTTAAAAATCGATATTCTGAAAATAAAATAATGCAAGGTTTGTGTATATTACTACTATTAATAGTAACATTTATACTTGTGAAAAAAATATTAAGATGAATAGAACACATACCTACAATACTAACTATAGTTAACTCAGTTTTAGCTGTAAATTGAAAGAACAAAGCATTTAATCAAGTCCGCCAAATCTTTTGATATGGCTATTAAGAAGAAAAAGATAATAACAAAATAAAAAGTTTTAGCTAATTGTTTATTCAAAAGTTTGGCTAATTTAAGCCAAACTAACCATAGTCGATACACTGGCAGAATTCATTACAATAATTTATATGAAAAATTTAGAGCTTCAAATAGTTGAAGAAACACTATTGTCTTCCTTCAATGAAATGCAATTAGAATTGGTATTATCTAGCGGAGTAGAGAAAAACCTTATTACAGAAACGGTTTTATTACGTCAAGATAAAATTTCTGAACACTTTTATGTTTTAGTATCAGGAAAACTAGGTATAAGAAACAATAAGACTGGAAGTGTTCTTCATGATACAATTGATGTAGGGGGAATAGTAGGAGAGACTGCTTTAATGGAAGGTGCGACATCTAAGGTTTCAATTGTTGCTATTGAAAATAGTACGGTTTTTGAAATTGAAATTAGTAAGCTTAAGGAATTGATTAATCAACAGCCTGAAATTGGTGCACTAATTTACCGTTTCATAGCCAAGTTAAATACTAAGCGATTAGATACTAACTATAGTTACTTTTGCGAGCGAATAGCAAAAAAAGAAAAGACAGAAAAGGAGTTAGGTAAAGTCTGGGGAAGTTTAGAGGATTCAATATTAGGTTTAAAAAAACTACTCTTATTTGCTGATAAAAATGGAATTCAGAATAATGGTGCCATTGCAAAAGACATAAGTGATAAAATTGAAGATGGATTTCGACTTTTCACCACTGATATAAATACAAAACTTTCTGACACTAGCCCATATTCAGTAGAGGTGAAAGAAGAGCTTGGAGAACGAATAAAAGAGGAAATACTTCCATACTTATTACTTACTGATACTGCAGAAAGAACGTATTCGAAACCAAGAGGTTATGCGGGTGATTTCTTTACTATTCATAGTATGTATGAAAATAAAGCAAGCGGAAGAGGTAGGCTAGGTCCATTGCTAGATAGATGTTTTTTAAATGAGCCAGCAGGTCGAGCAGTTCAAAATAGGAAAAAAATTATTTCTGACGAAATTGGTAAACTTTTAAAGGGTGAAAAAGAGTTAAAAGTGACAAGTATTGCGTGTGGACCCGCAACGGAAGTATTTGATATTTTTAAGAATGAAAATTCAAGAGGTTTAAAAGTTAATTTGTTGGATATTGATGAGGAAGCCATAAAGTTTGTTGAGGAAAGAATTGATAGTAATGGCTTGTCTGACTCTATTAATACCTTTCAGAAAAATCTAATTAGTCTGGTTAGAGGTAAAGAAACTTTGGAAATAGATGATCAAGATTTAATATATAGTATTGGTTTAATGGACTATTTCAATGATAGTTTTGTAATAAAATTCTTAGACTATTTTTATTCAAAATTAAAACCAGGTGGAACTGTTATTATTGGTAATTTTCATCCTAAGAACACCACTAAAGCTCTTATGGATTACGTTTTAGATTGGAAATTAATTCATAGAACAGAAGAGGAGATGAATACTATTTTTCAAAATTCTAAATTTGGTAAATCTTGTTCGAAAATAATTTACGAAAGCCAAGGTGTCAATCTTTTTGCATTTTGTGTAAAATAAGTGAAAGACCAGAAATTAATTATAGATTGAAACGATTAAAAAAAACATATAAACTAAGAATTGAATTTGGTGTTTAAAACAAGAATAATTTAAAAACAAAATATTAACTTTAGGCCATGTGCGTAATTGAGATTTTTTCGCTTTAAACTAGCTTACTTGACATATGTTAATCGTTAGTCAGAATACAGAAAAACAGAATCCTATGATAGAAATATTATTAATAACATTAATCATTCTTTCAATTGTAAATATTGTGATTGGATTAAAGAAGAAAGTTTCATTTGATATTAAACCTCAGTTAAAAGAAGTTGAAGAATCAATTTTAAAATTTGACACAACATTAGAACGGACTGAAAAATTAATTAAAGATGAGTTTCAAAGGAACAGAACTGAAACCAATGAAACATCAAAAACAAATAGAGAAGAATTAACAAAATCGCTAAAATCATTTGAGGGGAATTTTTCAGAGAAAATTAAAAATTTAAATGATTTGTTAAGACAAAATTTTGGAGATTTTAACAAACAACAAACTGATTCAAATAAACTAGCAACAGAAAACATAAAGGATGTAGAGAAAACAATTGAAAAAAATCTTAAATCAATCAGAGAAGATAATACCACTCAACTCAATGAGATGAGAAAAACAGTAGATGAAAAACTTCAAACTACTTTAGAAAAACGATTAGGAGAATCTTTCAAACAAGTAAGTGATAGATTAGAACAAGTGCATAAAGGATTAGGTGAAATGCAAAATATCGCAACTGGAGTTGGAGATTTGAAGAAAGTTTTATCTAATGTTAAAACAAGAGGTGTACTTGGGGAGTATCAACTTGAAAATATATTAGAACAAATTTTAACGCCTAATCAATATGCGAAAAATGTTGCGACTAAAAAAGGTAGCCAAGCCAATGTTGAGTTTGCCTTAAAGTTACCAGGAAAAGAAGAAGGAAAGGAAGTCTGGTTGCCAATTGATTCTAAATTTCCAATTGAGGATTATGATAGACTTCTTGATGCATTTGATAAGGGAGAGAAAGAAGGTATCGAATCAGCTCAAAAAGTTTTACTCAAAAAGATTGAAAGTTTTGCAAAAAACATAAGTGAAAAATATATTGACCCACCTCATACAACCGATTTCGGTATAATGTTTTTACCCATTGAGAGTTTATATGCAGAAGTTTTAAGGCATCCCGGATTATTTGAAATACTTCAAAGAAAATATAAAATAACTGTGACTGGACCAACGACTTTATCTGCATTATTAAATAGTTTACAAATGGGATTTAGAACACTTGCTGTTCAAAAAAGGAGTAGTGAAGTTTGGGATATCTTAAAGGCAGTAAAATTTGAATTTAAAGAATTTTCAGGGGTCTTAGCAAAAGTACACAAACAACTAAATACTGCTTCAGGTACACTTGAAACATTACGTACAACAAGAACTAATGTAATGGAAAGAAAGCTTAAAGATGTTGAAACCTTTACTGCTTTAGAATCAAAAGAAATATTAGGATTACCTGATAGTACTGAAACGGAAGAATCAGGTAATGAATAACTTGAAAAAAGGAGAGCATGTGTAAAATTATTCGGACAGTAATTCTTTCTCTATTCCTTTTTAATCGAATTTATTCATTCGGACAAGAACTAGAAAATAGTATACCTAAAACGATTCCAGCATTAAAAACAGCCATAAAGAAAGTTTTGGAAGAAACCCAAACACCAGGTGTAGGGCTAGCATTGGTAAATGCTGAAGGTCCTATATGGATTGCGGGATTAGGAAAAGCAGATATTGAAAATAATATTAGTGTCAATCAAAATACAATGTTCCGTATAGGTTCCGTATCTAAAATGTTTGTTTCCTTAGCTATTCTTAAGTTACAGGAAGAAGGTATTATAAACTTGAAGGATAAAGTCCGAGATATAATACCTGAAATAGAATTTCAAAACCCATGGGCAAATACCTCCCCTATTCTTATAGAACATTTACTAGAGCATACCACAGGTTGGGACGATTGGCACTTTAATGAATATGTGCTAAATAAACCTAACTTAAGACTTAAGGAAGGACTTGGTTTTCATCCACATTCTCGAATATCACGTTGGGTACCAGGAACGCGTAGAGCTTATTCTAATTCAGGTCCAAATGTTGCAGCCTATATTGTAGAGAAAATTACAAAACAGTCTTTTGAAGATTATATTGAAGAAAACTTTTTCCAACCTATGGGTATGGAGAATATGACCTATTTTGCTACTGATTCCTATAACGAATTAGCTTCAATACTTTACGTTAATAAAATACCTCAAGATTATTGGCATCTTATGACGAGACCATCAGGGGCCATTAATGCCTCTCCAAAAGATATGGCAAAAATGGTTCGTTTTTTCATCAATAGAGCAAGTGTAGATAGCTTAAAGTTAATTAGTGATGAATCACTAGAACGAATGGAGACTGCTTCTACTACTATTGGTGACAGAGCAGGATTAGAAGTTGGTTATGGTTTATCAAATTCATCATCATCTCACAAAAACTTTATTTACCGTACACATATAGGAGGTGTTCATGGCGGTTTAACAGATTTTTCTTACCTACCCAAACTCAATGTCGGATATGTAATCATGATTAATTCAGAAAATTGGGAAGCACTTAATCAAATTACAAATCTAATTCGTGATTTTCAAGTGAATAATACCCCTAAAACGGAATGCTTGGTATTAAAAACAGTATGTCAATCTGAAATTTATATATCTGGATATTACACTAAGCTAAACCCAAGATTCCAAATGGTAGCTTTTTTAGATCGTATTTTAAGCGTTCAACACATATGGCAAAAATCAGATACCATTTTTAGTCAAAAACAGTTAGGCGGAGAAATTGAAAAATACCTTTGCTTAAACGAAAACCAATATATATCAATCGAGACAGGAAAAATAGCAATGGTAAAAGCAATGGATCCGCTTGAAGGAAATATTCTGCAAGCAAATGGACGTATGTTTAAAAAGAGTTCTACTGCCACAGTGTTTGGTCAGCTTATTTTTATTTGCTTATGGTTTTTTGGTATAATTAGCTCAATTATATTAGGCATTATATGGTCTATTCGTTTTTTGATGGGTAAAATAGCGGGTGGATCAACTATTTGGATTAGATTATGGCCTGTTGTTTCCAGTTTAATAATAGTAATAACAATTGTACTGATTATTTTTGGAACTCAAAATTTTTGGGAATTATTAGGTAAAAGGACATTAATATCAATTTCTATTCAAGTATTCACCATTTGTTTTGCATTAACTTCTTTTTTGTCCGTATTTTACTTATTAAAAATTCGTCAACCTAAAATCAAAAAAATTACTTATTGGTATTCGATAATTTTAACTGGTTTGCATTTCATGGCTACTTGTTATTTTATATGGTTTGAAATAATAGGGATTCGAATTTGGAATTAGTTATTTTTAATAAATTGAAGAACTATACCGACAATAGATACATTTAATACGTAGTTCAGGGGTTAAATTAAAAGTTCTACATTCAGTAGAAAAGTACGCCAAATATAAAATTCGGCATTAGTAAATGTAAAATTTAAAAACAAAATATTAACTTTAGGTTATATACGTTTCCGATAGTTATCGGGATGAGAATTTTTCTCTTTGTAAATCCGTGCTAAACATAGGTAAATGTTATATAAAAAATACAGAATGATAAAAACAAAATTTACTATTCTATTCATATTATTGGTTCAAACAATATTTGGACAAACTAGAATTGACTACTTGTCAAACAATGGTATTGATTTAAGAAAAGATAGTCCAAGAATAACTGAAATTGATTTTAATATTATTGGTTTTGGAGCATTACATGGAAGTGCTAAAACTTATGACGCAGAATTAAGTTTGGTAAGCGCATTGGTAGAAAAAAATATTTTGGATTATTATATAATTGAAACCAATTATAGCCAAGCATACTATTTCCAAAAATACCTTAAAACAGGAGATGAGCAATTATTGAAAGAACTAACTCTTTCTTTTCAAACTATAGTTTCTCAAGAGGGAACAATCGAAACGTTTAATCATTGGCGAAATATTCGAAAATTAAATCTAAAACATCCGGAGAAACCAATTAAAATTATTGGTTGTGATGTCATAAACGACTATCGTTTTCCAATCAAACATATTTTACATTTAACAAAAGACAATAGTATTTGGAATGCTCGTGAAAAACTAGAGAAAGCAAACCAGCAAGTAAATTTAGACTTTTCAATATGGAATAAAGAAATAGATTCAATAGTTAAATCTTTCGTTCAAGATTATTTGATAAACAAAGAAGAATACAAAGCGCTAATTACTGATATTGAAATTTTTGACCATATCATTAATAATATCAATCACAATTTTGAAGACAAAAGAGAAAGAGAAAAAATCATCTTTGAAAACTATATGTTTTTACATGAAAAGCTGTGCTTGTCTGATACAAAACAATTTGCGAAATACGGTTATTTCCATATTCAAAAAGAACGTGAAGGAAATTACCCGTCATTTTTCACTCGGTTAATCGAAAATAATGTTTACGAAAGAAATAACGTAATAACGATAATGGGTTATCTAACAAAAAGTAAAGTGCTTTGGGACAAAAAGTATGATGAAAATGGTGATTACAAAACCTATACAACCAAAGCAGGTTATGGTATTTCTGACTATTGGAAAGAATACTTTAAAGGAATTAAAAAACTAAAAAAATCAAATCTTTCTGATTTAACTATGTTTAAACTAAATCGAGAAAATTCACCGTATTTACTTGGTACAGATTTAGTAGAGATTAAAATGTTCCTCAAGGACCACAATACAAGTAAACTAAAAGAGAAAAATACTTTACAGTTCATAGATTACGCTATATTAATTAGCAATTCTAAAGAACAGATACCAATTGAAGAAATGAAATAAAAATGCCATATAAAAGTGTGTGAAAAAGCATAGGAAATTGATTTCAATGTTCTGTTCTTTAAAAAAATCCATCAAACATACAGTTTTATGTTTGGAGAAAAATAAACATGTAAGTCGTATATTTGGTTAGGTACTCCTATAAAGCTCGAGCTTTTTAACCGCCCTACGTTTCCTTACACTAATGTTGTCACCAATATTGCCATTTAAGTAACAAAAAAAGTAATATGATTAAAATTGTAATTATAACAGTATTAATATTTGGGGGTGATTGGAGCTTCAGCCAAACAGGAACTATTATTGAAAATAAAGTGAAACTTTTTTCGTTGGAACAGGAGAAGGACACAATTGACTTTGTTGTTATTGATACTATTTTAAATCAAAAGAAACCTATTTTTCTATGGTGTCAAGGTTCATTACCACTTCCTTTATTCTGTGAAGTGGAAGGTTATGGATATTTTTTTATCGGTGGCGGTCTATCTAATATTGATTACAAAAAGATTGTTAAAGATTTTCATCTAGTAGTCATTTCAATGCCAAAGATACCTGTTCTGGCTAAACAAGAAAATTTAAATAGTAGCTTCCACTATATACCAAATTCAGAGAGGCCAAATGAATTTCTGCCTGAATATGTAGAAGCAGATTATTTAGATAATTATGTCAACAGAGCAAATGCAGTCTTGAGTTTCTTGAAAAAACAAAAATGGGTTAGTGCAGAAAAGTTGGTTGTTGCGGGACATTCTCAAGGTACGAAAATAGCTGCAAAAATAGCTATCCATGATAAAAGGGTGAGCCATTTAGGACTTTTTGCAGCAAATCCATTTGGAAGAATTGACCAATTTGTTCGTCAAGCAAGATTAGATGCTCAATTAGGAAAAATCACTTGGGAAAAGGCAGACTCCCTGATGAATGATCTTTACGCGTCTTATAAAGAGTTGGATGATATAGAATTTCAAAAGGAAGTCCCTAGCTGGAAAGCAGCAAAAACCTTTTCAGAAACTTTTTATGATGACTGGCTAAAACTTAATATCCCCATCTATCTAACTTATGGAACTGAAGATGTAGGTGCTGCCTTATGTGACTTGATGCCTTTGTTTTTTATAGAAAAGGGTAAAACTAATTTAACTTTAAAAAGGCAAATTGGTTTAGAGCATAATTTTTTTGAAGTGGATGAGGATGGAAAAACCAATTATGATAAAGCGCATTGGTATGAAGTCATGGAAGAGTTCATTAGTTGGATAAAATGAAAAGGTGATAATGGATATATCGTAACTAGAGAATTCAGTCGTTTATCAAAACATTGAGTGACTTGAAAGTCGGTTAAATGTAAACTGTTAAAAACAAAATGGTTATATTTGTCTAAGTACGTAATTAAGAGCTTATGGCTTTGTTAATTCGTGTTAAATAGAGTCAAATCGTTAGTAAACATTGAAAAAATTGACATTCAAAAATTTAGATAAGAGAACAAAATATTTTTTGACTATCCAAGCTATAGGTATGCTAATGGGTACATTTACCCATGTTCAATGGATGTTGATAAATGGGGTTTTATCTGTCAACTATAACGCGCCTTTATTGACAAAAATATTTTGGGACAGCTTAACCTTTCTTGATCCAATAGCCGCAATTTTATTATTCGTTAGACCAAAAACAGGACTCGTTTTAACCCTAATAATTATAACTGTTGATGTCATTCATAATAATCTATTCTACATAGACGAACTATACATCAATGCTCCTAATTTGACTATTTGGATTCAGAAATATTGGATGATACTCGGTCAAATTATTTTCGCACTATTTGTTTACTTAAGATTCAAGTACAACTATAAGGCTATAAAAATGATTATCAATAACTAAGTATGCGAGTTATTGATACTTAGAGTATTTCATAAACTCCCCACTAATTCGTGAACCTTTCGTGTTCAAATAGGAAAATAATATTAAATGAAATTTTATAAGTAATTTTAATGTCTGAAAAAAATAAATGCCGTTCCCTCTAATGTTAACTCATACGAAAGTTTGCGTGTAGTGACTAAATATAGTCAACGTCATGTAGAATTGAACGATTAAAGTGTCGGATATAAAAACTGTTGTGGCGGGTGATGTAAATCAAGGAGATGGCGTAGGAGTGGAACTTTATTTTAATAACATGTTAACCATTGAAAATCTCCAAATTATAAAACTATAAAACAAAAAGGTTATATTTGGCTATCTGCAAGTGAGGTAGCTAAACTATTTCTATGACCTTGCTAATACACATTAAACGTTATTAATACAATACACTATGAAGCAAATTATTTATTTATTTTTTATACTATCCCTCACAAATCTTAGGGCTCAAGAAGGAGTGAAGTATCAAAAACCACCACAAGAAATTTTAGAATTAGTAGATGTCCCCATGGCACCTTACGTTACGTTAGATGAGAATAAGTCATATATGGTGATGTTGTTTAGAGATGCGTATAAAACCATTGAAGACCTTTCTCAAGAAGAATTACGCCTTGGTGGTTTAAGAATTGATCCTAAAACTAACATAGGAAGTAGAGTGACCTACTTAAATAACATTAAAATCAAGTCTTTACTAAGTAAAGGAAACGAAATTTCTCAAGTACAAGGATTACCGGTTAATCCAAAACTAACTAATTTTAAATGGTCGCCGGATCAAAAAAAAATGGCCTTTACACATACTACAACTAACGGTGTTGAAGTTTGGGTATTGGATGTGGTAAACTCTTCAGCTACTAAACTAGCCAATGTAAAGATTAATGCAAATATTGGACATGTAATCAGCTGGTTTGAAAATAGCCAATCTATTTTGGTTAAAACAGTATCAGACACAAAAAAAGAATTGATTGATACAAAAACAGCTGTGCCTACTGGACCAACTATTTCTGTAAATGAGGGGAAAGAAGCACAGAACAGGACCTATCAAGATTTATTACAAAACAAAAATGATGAGCATAATTTTGAGCAATTAGCACAATCTCAATTGTATAAAATAGCGTTAAACGGAACAGTAACAAAATGGTTAGATACTGACCTATATAATGCGATTGAGTTTTCTCCAGATGGAAACTACGTTTTAGTATCTACAGTGAACAAACCGTTTTCTTATTTAGTACCTTACCGTAGATTTCCATCTACAACAACAGTATATACTAAAGACGGTAAGAAAGTAGAAACTGTGCTTGAAGTACCGTTAATTGAAGATTTACCTAAAGGCTTTATGGCGGTTAGAACAGGAAGAAGAAATTTTGAATGGCGTAATGATAAACCGTCTACATTAATTTATACTAAAGCATTAGATGGTGGTGATCCAGCAACTATAGAGGCGTATAGAGATGAGGTATTTGAATTAGAGGCTCCGTTTAAGAATGGAGAAAGAAGTTTAGTAAAAACCGTTGGTAGATTTTATAGTATAGATTGGGGTAATAATTCTTTGGCTATTGCACATGATTATTGGTGGAATACTAGAAATACTAAATCATATACATTCAACCCATCTGATAATACGCAAAAACCGATTAAAATTACGGATAGAAACTATCAAGATAAATACAGCGCTCCAGGTAGTTTTGTAACTAAAAGAAATGAAATGGGAAGTGACGTTATGGTGTTGTTAAAAGGAAATGCTTTCCTAATCGGTGATGGGTTTAGTAAAAAAGGGCAATTTCCTTTTGTAGATAAACTGAACTTAAAAAGTAATAAGACAACACGTATCTATCAATCGACTTATACGGATAAAGTAGAAGATTTAAGAGATTTTGATCCTATAAAAAACGAATTATTAGTTAAAATTGAATCCGCTCAAGACTATCCTAATTATTTTGTAAGAAGCGTTAAGAAAAATAAATTGACACAGTTAACGTCATTTGAAAATCCTTTTGTAAGTATTCAAAATGTACATAAAGAAGTTATTAAGTACAAACGAGAGGATGGGTTAGAACTATCAGGAACTTTGTACTTACCTGTCGGTTATGACAAAGCTAGTAAAGAGAAGGTGCCTATGATTTTATGGGCGTATCCTGCAGAGTTTAAAGACAAAGCAAGTGCAGGGCAAAGCACAAAAAATTCGAATGAATTTACATACCCTTACTATGGCTCTATGATTTATTGGGTAACAAGAGGCTATGCTGTTTTAGATGACGCCTCTTTTCCTATTGTAGGAGAAGGTGATGATCAACCTAATGATACATTTAGGGCTCAGTTGGTGGCAAATGCAAAAGCAGCAATTGATGCTGTAGACAGTTTAGGTTATATCGATAGAGAAAGAGTTGCCGTTGGTGGTCATAGTTATGGTGCCTTTATGGTCGCTAACTTATTAACCCATTGTGATTTGTTTGCGGCAGGAATAGCAAGAAGTGGAGCTTACAATAGAACATTAACACCATTTGGTTTTCAAAGCGAAGAGAGAAATTACTGGGAAGCGCCAGAAGTGTACAATGCAATGTCACCTTTCATGCATGCCGATAAAATGAATAACCCTTTATTACTTGTACATGGTGAGGCTGATAATAATTCAGGAACCTACCCAATGCAAAGTGAACGCTATTTTAATGCCTTAAAAGGGTTAGGAGCAACAGTGAGATTAGTTATTCTACCAAAAGAAAGCCATGGGTATAGATCAAAAGAAAGTATACTTCATTTACTTTGGGAGCAAGACCAATGGTTAGAGAAGCATGTTAAAAACAAAAAAACATCTACTAGTAAATAGGGAAAAGGATAATGTATGCTTAGAATTGTACAGTCGTACATATGTAATATACCTAGATAATCGAATACAAAAAAAGCAGCTTAGATTTTATCTAAGCTGCTTTTTTAATATATAAATACATTGTTTAATCTCTTTCTGCTTGTGTAATTTCGTGAAAAGAAGCAGGTGTTTCGGTAATTCGAGCAGCTCCTTTTTTGTTTATTTTAAACATCACATCTTTTGTAATGGTAAATAATAACACAGATGAAAAAGACGTTTTTAAATGTGATTTAACTACGTCAAACGCTTCTTCTAAAGTTAATTCATCTTCTTGGTCTTCCGTCTCTCTTGACCTGTAACGTAACTTTAGTAACACTTTAAATCCGTCTTCAGAATAAATGGGTCTAACGAATATGTTTCTTAAGTTAGGTTTACCAATAGTTTTAGCCATAGTAAGCTTAGCAAAACGGTTTTCTTGAACGCTTTCTTCTACTTGTTTCCAAAATACTAAAAATTCATCTTGATATGACATAAACTAAATATTGATAAGTGTATAAATTGTTTATCCAACAATAAATTTAACTAATGAGTGAATTTTTAATCCGTAAGCCGAAATTACAGATTCGTTTACAGTTTCACTATTTGTTATTAGATCTAAATTTTTAACGTTTAATCCTCTTAATATTTGAGCACCAATTCCATAATCTTTTGGGTCAAAATGATATTTAACACTAGGTGTGTTATAGGATTTTAAGGTCTCCACTAAAGATTCTTTTTTCTCACCTTGTTGCATGAATAATAACACACCTTTTCCAGCTTGATTAATCATTTGTAAGGCTGCGCTTACATTAGATTGTTTGTCTGAACGAATAGAATCTAATAAATTGTGTGAAAATTGAGAGGATTCAACTCTTACTAATACAGGTTCTTCTTCCGTCCATTCTCCTTTGTATAAAACAATATGTTCGTCTCCAGTAGTAGTCTGTTCGTATGCGGCTAATTTAAAGTCTCCCCAAATTGTAGGGAAGTTAACTTCTATTTCTTTTTCAATTAAAGATTCATGCTTCATTCTGTAAGCAATTAAATCAGCAATTGAAATTAATTTTAAATCGAATTTTTTAGCGACTTCAATTAATTGGGGTAGACGAGCCATTGTACCATCTTCGTTTAAGATTTCTACAATAATACCTGCCGGAGAAAATCCAGATAGCCTAGCTAAGTCAGTAGCCGCTTCAGTATGTCCTGCGCGTCTTAAAACACCACCTTTTTTTGCTCTTAGTGGAAAAATATGTCCAGGTTTACCTAATTCTGAAGGATCCAAGTTTGGATCAATTAAAGCTTTAACCGTTTTGTACCTGTCCATAGCAGAAATACCAGTTGTACATCCATGTCCATTTAAATCGACAGAAACTGTAAAAGGTGTTTCATAACTTGCACTATTTTCTTTTACCATTAATTCTAAGCCTAATTCATCACATCTATCTTCCAACAAAGGTGTACAAATTAAACCTCTACCATGAGTAGCCATAAAATTAATAATCTCAGGCGTTACGTTTTCAGCAGCCGTTAAAAAGTCACCTTCGTTTTCTCTATCCTCATCATCAACAACAATAACAACTTTACCGTTTTTAATGTCTTCAATGGCATCTTCAATTAAATCTAATGTAAAACTCATAGTTACTTTATTTTGTAATGCAAAAATAATGTTTTTGTTTGAGTATTACTATTCAAAAATGATGTTATTGTCTTTATTAGTCATAATTGTGATTATAAGGGGGGCTAGAGTTGGGTGTGTAAGCAATTGAATAAAGGGAAATGTTAAAAGTAAACGTAGTGTTTGTTAATTGTTGTTTAATTTAAAGAATTGTATAAGGGAAGACAAAAATATGTCTTAAAAAAATGTATTTTTGCGGTAATATGAAAATAGGAATAGTTTTATATCCAACATTTGGAGGGAGTGGTATTGTAGCCACAGAGTTAGGAAAAGAATTAGCTAAAAAGGGACACTGTGTCCATTTTATTACGTATTCACAGCCAGTTAGGTTGGATATTTTTCAACCAAATGTGTATTATCATGAAGTGGGTAAATTTGATTATCCTTTATTCGAATATCAGCCTTACGAATTGGCGTTAACTAGTAAATTAGTAGATGTAGCAATTAATGAAAAATTAGATTTATTACACGTTCATTATGCAATTCCGCATGCGTCTGCCGCTTATTTTGCTCAAAAAATATTAGAATCTAAGGGCGTAAGAATTCCGTTTATTACCACTTTACATGGAACGGACATCACCTTAGTAGGAAAGGATCCCTCTTTTGAGCCTGTGATTACCTTTAGTATTAATGAATCTGATGCAGTAACTGTAGTGTCAGAATCTTTAAAGCAGGATACATACAATCATTTTGACGTGACAAACGAAATTGAGGTGATACCGAATTTTATTCGTCACGAAAATTATAAAGTGAATCCATTAACGGTTTGTAAAAAATCGGAATTTGCACCTAATGGAGAACGCCTAATTTGTCACATTTCTAATTTTAGGAAAGTAAAACGAGTAGAGGATGTATTATATACATTTGCAAAAATTATTGAAACCATCCCGTCAAAATTAATATTAGTTGGGGACGGGCCAGAACGTTTAAAACTGGAACAATTGTGTAGAGATTTGAAAATTTGTGCGCACGTTAAAATGTTAGGGAAAATTCAAAATGTATCTGACGTTTTAAATATGAGTGATTTATTTATTTTACCTTCATTAACGGAGAGTTTTGGATTGGCAGCTTTAGAAGCATTAGCGTCTGGGGTACCTGTTATTTCTTCAAATTCTGGTGGATTGCCAGAAGTTAATAAACATGGCTATTCAGGGTATTTAAGTTTGGTTGGCGATACAGATGAAATGGCGCGTTATGCAATTTCTATTTTAGAAAGTGATGCCGAATTAGCTAAGTTTAAACGTCAAGCTTATCAGCATTCGTTAAATTTTGGAATTGAAGCTATTCTCCCAAAATATATAGAGTTGTATGAAAGAGTTTGTGCGGGAGTGATAAAGTAAAATTAATCTTCGATTATTCGATTAATTTTTATTTCTAAAGATAAAAGAGTGAGTAATTCGGAAACGTCTTCAGTCGTAAATTGTAATTGATTTTTTGATTTTAAAGACATAGTGATAAAACCAAGTCCTGCTCCACCTTTATTAGACATTATTCCATTGGATAAAACTTCCATGTATAAGTTTTTAATGTCAGGGGTATTTAATTCGTTCAATTGATTTATTCTGGCAACAATTTTTGAAATATTTTGAGAACCGACTAAATTGCCTAACGTTAATTTGTAATAGGTGTCAGATTGAAGAATTGTTAGGAATGAAGTTTGTTGATCTTTCTCATCTCTTTCGCCGTGAATTCTTATGTTCTGTAAGCCCTCTACTAAAATACTAAATATACGTTTTACAACTCCTTTTTTATCATTTGACTTGATCATCATTTGTTCAATCGAAATTGATAATGAGTTCACGAGTTCTTGAGAGAATTCTCCAAAGTGAGAAAGTATAACTTTTCCATTAGGATCTGTGTTGTAGACACTTAAAACCTTTTGAAATTTAGCATTACATCTATATAGAATAGAACTCTCTTGGAGCATAAGAATAATTAATTATTTCGATTTTAAATCGAAATTACAAAAAAAAGTGATGATTAACAATTTTTTTGTCGACATTTTTAATATGCTCGAAGGAGGAAGTCTTAATTTGTTCTGTGCGTTTTTGTAGTAAGTGTTGGTTCTATATTGTTAACCATTTCGCAAACTGCGGGACAAATTTCTAAGTTTTTTTCAGTTAACTCTAAAATTTGAAACATATTTCTTCTGTCGGTATGGGGGTATTCTTTACAAGCTAAAGGTCTATCTTCATATACACTACATTCGTTGTTGTCCCATAAAAAAGGACAAGGTGCACTTTGTAAAACATATTCTCCATCAAAGTCTAGTTTTAAATAATCACTAATGAATTCATGCGTTTTTTGTCTAAAACGTTTAGCTAACTTTTTTATGTCGGCATCTCTAAAAATTGGACTAGTCGTTTTACAGCAATTTGCACATGATAAACAGTCAATTTTTTCAAAAGCTTTATCGTGTTCAGAATGAAACATTTGATCTACTTTCTTCTTATTTAACTTTTTAAACTTTTTAAAAGTAGTTTTAGTAGCAGCTTTGTTTTTCTTTCTTTCTTCAATAATTTTGATATAATGCTCTTCCATGTGCCAAATATACTGTAAAAATGAAAAATCATTTTATAAAACTCAATCAAATTATAAAAAAAAATACTAACTTCATAGTTGTAAGAATTTACTATGGTAAAAAAGGATTTTGATTTAGTTGTAATTGGTGGTGGTCCTGCAGGGTATGCTGCTGCAATGAGAGCGATAGATTTTGGGAAAAGTGTTTGTTTGATAGAAAAAACAAAAGTTGGTGGAGCTGGAGTTTACCATGGTGCTTTAAGTTCTAAAACAATGTGGGAGTTGTCACAAAAAGTTAGAAATGTAAATGACACTATCGTTTCTTTAGGTAGGCGTAAATTTGAGGTGACTTGGGATGAGATGGCAAAAACTATTGGTGAAGCAATTTTCGAAAGAAAATTTCAATATTCTTGTCATATAAAATTACTTAAAACGCAACGTGCAGATTTATTTAAATATGTTAGAGGTCGAGGAAAGTTAATTTCAAAAAATGAAGTAGAAGTTGTGCATGCTGACGGGACAAAAGAAATTATATCAGCTGATTATTTAGTTATCGCGACTGGTTCTTCTCCAAGGAAGTTACCAAATATGTTGGTGAATGAAAAAGAAATAATGACGTCTGATGGTATTGATCAAATGGGTGGCTTTCCTAAAAGTTTGGTGATTGTGGGAGCGGGGGTTATTGGCTGTGAATATGCCACTATTTTTTCTAATTTTGGTAAGACAAAAGTATACTTGATAGATCGAGCAGATCGAATTTTGCCATTTGAAGATGAAGATATTTCAAAAATGGTATCTGCTAATTTAGAGAAAAATGGGGTAACCATTCACCATAAGGCGTCATTAGAAAAAATGGAAATAATTAATGGTGAAGTTGTGTACACTATTACGTGTCCTGATGAGGGGGGCGTAGAAGTTATTAAAGTGGAAAAGGCTTTACTTTCTGTTGGTCGTGTAGCTAATATTAACAACATAGGCTTAGATGAGGTTGGGGTTAAGAGAGGAGCGAATGAGCGCCATATTGGAGATGATGATACACAGACAAATATAAAAAACATTTACGCCGTAGGAGATGCCTCAGGTCGTATTGCGCTTGTGAATATGGGGGAAATTGAAGCTAGGCATGCTGTAGAAAAAATGTTTGGAAACAAAGTCGAGAGGTTATCTTATGATAATATTTCGACTATTATGTTTTTGCAACCAGAAGTTGCTGCTGTTGGTATGAATGAGCAGCAATGCGTTGAATGGAATATCCCCTGTAAAGTAGTGAAGTTAGATTACTCAGTTATTGCAAGAGCAATAGCTATGAGGAAAACCCAAGGATTCTTTAAAATTATTGTGAGTAATGATAAGGATATGAAAATATTAGGGATGAGAGCCGTTGGCGAGCATGCTTCAAGTGCTATTCAGGCTGTTGCTTTACTAATGAAATATGATCAAGGAATTGACAGTTTAGCTGAACTAGTTCACCCTCACCCGTCTATTGTAGAGGGAATACAGGAGTGTGTTCGAATGTTGTTGAATAAATCAATTTTCAAAGCATCTGTCTTTAAAGACAAATTATCTTGTTACAGTCTAGTTGATGGTATTAAGACACCTTTACACAGACTTTAAAAAAGGTTATAAATAAAAGTAAGAATAGTAATTCAAATAAGTATAAATACTTAAATTTGCATTCTAATTAAAATCAACTATGTCATTTTTATCAAATAGAGTACAAGATTTAGCCGAATCAGCAACAATTGCTATGGCGGAAAAAAGTAGAGCTTTAAAAGCTGAAGGTAAGGATATTATATCTTTAAGTTTAGGAGAACCTGACTTTAACGTGCCTGACTTTGTTAAGGAGGCCGCTAAAATGGGGGTTGATGAGAATTTTTCTAAATATATGCCTGTACCTGGTTATTTAGACTTGAGAGAAGCAATTGTTAATAAATTTGATAGAGATAATGGATTGAAATATAGTCCGAATCAAATTGTTGTGTCTACAGGGGCAAAACAAAGTTTGATTAATGTTATTTTAGCTTTAGTTAATCCAGGAGATGAGGTGATTGTACCGGCTCCATATTGGGTAACATATTATGAGCAAGTAAGAATGGCTGGAGGAATTCCAATCGTAATTTCAACGTCTATTGACAATGATTTTAAAATGACTGCTGCTCAATTAAAAGATGCAATTACAGATAAAACAAAATTAATGATTTTTAGTAATCCTTGTAATCCAACAGGGTCATCTTATACAAAAGAAGAACTAAAATCGTTAGCTGATGTTGTTGCTGAAACACCTAACTTTTATGTGATTTCAGATGAGATATACGAGCACATCAATTTTGTTAGAAAACATGAAAGTTTTGCTCAGTTTGCTAATGTATACGATAGAACAATAACTGTAAATGGTGTGTCGAAAGCATTTGCCATGACTGGATATAGAATTGGATATATTGGTGCACCTTTGGCTATAGCTAAAGCATGTTCAAAATTACAAGGTCAATATACGTCAGGGACTTGTTCAATAGGACAACGAGCTGCATTATCTGCAGTTAATGCGGACCCTTCTGAAATTAAGTTTATGATTGAAGCATTTGCGGATAGAAGAACGTTAGTTTTAAATTTATTGAAGGAAATTCCAGGGTTGAAAATAAATGAACCAGAAGGTGCGTTTTACTTCTTTTTTGATATTTCGTCTTTCTTTGGAAAGTCTTATAATGGAACAACAGTGAATACAGCTACAGATTTATCATTATTCTTGTTAGATGAAGGTTTAATTGCTTTAGTTACAGGAGAAGCTTTTGGTGATGATAAATGTATAAGATTATCTTATGCGGCATCTGAAAGTGTATTGCTTGAAGCTTTAAAGAGAATTAAAGAGACCTTAGCCAAATTAAACTAAATGATTGATTTAAAAAACATATTTAGTGAGTTTTCAACGAAAAACATTATTGTAATTGGTGATGTAATGATTGACACTTATATAAAGGGGAAGGTGAGTCGAATTTCACCAGAAGCCCCTGTGCCAGTCGTGAATTTTGAAACAAGGGAACATAGATTAGGTGGAGCAGCAAATGTAGCACTTAATATTAAAGCATTAGGCGCTAAACCGTTTATTCTGTCCGTTGTTGGTGAGGACGATAATGCCAAATTAATGGAGAAGTTGATTAATGAAAATCACCTACCGAAAGATGGTTTAATGTTTTCTAGCGAACGAGTGACTACGGTTAAAACTAGAATTATTGGAAATAATCAACAATTGATTCGAATAGATAGTGAGGATGCTAAGTCTATTTCAAAAGGATTAGAGTTTTCAATTGTAGAGCGCTTAAAAGAGATTGCATCTAAGGATAAAATTGATGCCATAATTTTACAAGATTATAATAAAGGTATATTAACGCCAAAGGTAATTAAAGATGTAATTGAGTTTGCAAATTCAAATAATATTCCAACTGCTGTAGATCCTAAAAAAGATAATTTTTTGGCATACAAAAATGTATCGCTATTTAAACCGAATTTAAAAGAATTAAAAGAAGGATTAGATGCTGATTTTGATTTTAATACTGAAAGTAAGGAATTATTTCTTGAAGCAATAGTAAAATTAAAAGAAGAAATTAATCCAAAATATACATTTGTTACACTTTCTGAATTTGGAGTATTTATTAATGACAGTGAAAACAATCATTTTATACCTGCTCACTTAAGAAATATTACTGATGTTTCTGGAGCAGGAGATACTGTGATTAGTGTAGCTACCTTATGTTTGTCTTGCGGGTTAAAACCGGAGTTAATTGCTGAGATTTCGAATTTAGCTGGTGGTTTAGTGTGTGAAAAAGTTGGAGTAATATCAATCGATAAAGAGCAATTAATGCAAGAAGCATTAAGTATTTAAGATATGTCAAAGTCAGTTAAACCTTATTATAAAGACAACCAATCTAAAAAAGAAGAAGTTGCAGAAATGTTTAATAATATTTCTAAAAGATATGATTTTTTAAATCACTTTTTATCTATGGGGATAGATAAGCTTTGGCGTAAAAAAGCAATTAAGATTTTAGGAGAGAATAACCCTAAAGTAATTCTAGATATTGCGACTGGAACTGGTGATTTTGCTGTGGAAGCGTTAAAGCTTAACCCAAGAAAAGTAATTGGTATAGATATATCGAAAGGTATGTTGGCTATGGGGCTTGAGAAAATGAAAACTAAAAAAGTGGATCATATTATTGATTTGCAATTAGGAGATTCAGAAAATCTTAATTTTGAGGCTAATTATTTTGATGGGTATACAGTTGGCTTTGGTGTTAGAAATTTTGAAAACCTTGAAAAAGGGTTAAGAGAAATGCTAAGGGTGTTAAAACCTAATGGGAAAGCTGTTATTTTAGAATTTTCTAAGCCTAAAAAGTTTCCAATTAAACAAACTTATTTCGTGTATTCAAAATACATTCTGCCAACAATTGGTAAGTTAGTATCAAAAGATGCAAGAGCATATACGTATCTTCCAGAATCAATAGCTGCTTTTCCTGAAGGTGAGGAGTTTATGTCAATTATGAAGAAAGTTGGCTATAAAAATGTAGATTCAAAATTAGTTTCAGGGGGAATTGCTACTATTTATTTTGGTAACAAATAAAGTTAAGTCGAAGGAATAAGTCACTTTATACTGTTAATAACTTGATTGAGTTATAAAAAATCAAGTATATATACTTATTATTTTTGTAATTAAAGAATGTCATTATGCTAGGTTTTTCAATTCGTAAGAAAACAGATACAAATAAATTGTCAAATATTTTTGTCAACTCATTAATTGAGGTGGTTGAAAATGGATTTCAAGACGTGGTTGAAATGATTAATGATGATGCTGTTTTTGTTACTGAACCTATAATTCCTTCAAACGGAAAACAACAATTTTTATTAATATTAATTGTTGGTAATATTGAGTTCTTAAGAGATGGATTTGAGGACTATGATGTGGATGAGATTGAATTGGAAATAATTCAAAAATTCGCAACGATTTACGGAATGTCTGAACATGAATTTAAAAAGTTAGTCGTTCAAACGTCAGAGTATATTGCACATTATAATTTCCCATCTAGAAATATTCTTTACGGAATGTCTAAAGCTATTTTCCGTAAATTTAATTTGAGTGAGCACCAAGAATCTTATTTTAAATCACAAAATACACCAAATCCATTATTTATTAAACGACTGGATGAAGTGTTAATTAATTTTGTTTGGGATTGGAATGTGTTTTTGAAGAAGTATAAGTTATAATATTGGTCTAAATATAACACCTTCTTTTATAGAATTTGGAGAAATTATAACTTCCTTACAGTTTAATTTATTTAGAACCCATTTAGTTTTAACTGCAGATATTGCTAATAATTCGGATCTTAATGGTAAAATATGAGGGTTATTTATTCGCTCATGATAGCTAGAATTAATTATTGAATCTAATGTGCTGTTTATTGAACTTATGTTTATTTTTTGGAATAGAGTAGTGTCATATTTCTTTTGCTTAGTTAATTCAAAAAATGTTTTGAATGAGCCAGAAGCACCTATTAATTGGTTAGCTTTATAGGTATTTAGGCTGTTACCAATTTTATCTTGTAAAAATTGTTCTATGGTGTGTACGTCTTGCTTACTTAAGGTATCGTTAAAGTTAAAGAGTTGATTAATACGAGAGATACCAATGTTAAGGCTGATTTTATCAATCAATCCGTTCTTATCAGCTAATATAAATTCTGTTGAGCCGCCGCCAATGTCCATGACGACACTTTTTTCATGAAAGTCATATCCCAATTTTATGCCATTATAAATAAGATTTGCTTCTTCATCTCCATTTATAATTTGGATATCAACATTGGTTTTTTGTTTAACGACTTTAATAAATGCTTTGGCATTTTTAGCCTGTCTTAAAATGGAGGTGCCAAAGGCATAAATAGATTTTACATTGTGGTTAGTACACGTTTTTGTATAATTAATTAAACAATCTATACCTCTGTTAAAAGAGGTTTTGGTGATAATTGATTTACTCATTCCACCATTGCCTAAACCAACCCCTGTTCGTTCGCTATATAAAACTTCATAAGTTTTGATGTACTTATTTACCATTAATAAATTAATAGTGTTTGTACCAATATCTATGATAGCAATTTTATCAGGCATTTTAAAAGTAAATTGTAACGAATATACAAGTTACGAAAAAAATATAGATTAATGCAAGTTTTTTGTCGATTAAATTGCTTTTTTAAAGTGTTAACTAATTGTAGTTTAGGTGGTTATTTGTAACGGATCCACTTCACAACTTCAGTCCAACTCGCCTTTTTACCATACATTAATATCCCTACGCGGTATATTTTAGCGGCTAACCATGTAGTTGCTAAAAAAGTTCCAAATAACAATACGACAGATACAATATATTGCCAAAACTCACCTTCTAATGTTCCTTGTGCAATTCTAACCATCATAACGACAGGAGAGGTGAAGGGAATCATAGAAAACCAAGTGCCAATTTCACTAGATGGATTTGAAATCATCATAGCAGAAACAATGTAACCTAAAATTAACGGTGCTGTTACAGGTAGAACTAATTGTTGCGTGTCTGTTTCAGAATCTACCATGGCGCCAATAGCAGCAAAAATAGCAGAGTACAAAAGGAATCCACCAATAAAATAAATAACGAAAGAAATAAGCATTAATGGCCAGTTGATGGCTTCAAAAAATAGATAAACTAATTCACTAGATTGAGTAGCCATACTTGATTCAACTAAACCATTATTCATAGCGTCAGCATTCCAATTTTCAGGATCATTCATGTCTGTGAAAATAAAAAGTCTAAGTGCCATCATACCAATTCCTGATAATAAGAGCCAAATAACAAACTGAGTCAAACCGACTAAACCAATCCCTATAATTTTACCCATCATTAATTGAAATGGTTTAACGGATGATATGAGTACTTCAATAACACGGTTTGTTTTCTCTTCAATAACACCACGCATCACTTGCATAGAGTAAATGAAGATGAACATATAAGTTAAGATGGCAAAAGCAAATCCTACTCCAGCTTGTTCGTTTGAATAATCTGAACCGGTTGGATCAGAACCATCCAAAAATCTAAAATCAAACGATTGCTTTATTTCACGGTATTGATCTTGTGAAATATTAGTTTTTTTCAAAGCAAAATATTCCATTAACCTTGCTTCTACTCTGTTTTGAATGTAATGTTCAGTTTGTAAACTGGGTTGGTCTCTATAAAACACAGGAACTCTTCTACTACTTGGCACTTTTTCTGTTAGCCAAACTAAAATGTCATAGTCCTGAAATTGTTCGCCAGTCATAAACACATCTACAGAGTCAATATAATTTTCGTAAAAAGAAAATTCAATATTCTTATTTGTGTTGTCGTTTGGATTTTGATAAATTTGAGTATGACACCAACCAGCAGGGTCGGCAATTAATACACTTACTTGTTTATCTTTTTCTTGTGTTAACCACATGGCACCAAACATAAAACCAACAGCCAAAAGTGGTACAAGTATTGTTAAAAGTAAAAATGATTTTTTCTTTACACGTGATGTGTATTCTCTGTTTATTATAAGTCCTAATTTACTCATTGTTTCCTCCTATTTCTCCACCAACGGCTTTAATAAAAATATCATTCATTGAAGGAATCACTTTATGGATTGCTTCTACCTCTACTGACGGCATAACTACCTTTAGTAAATCATTAATCTTGTTGCCATTTTTCATTTTAATATACGCTATGGCTGTGTTGTCGTCTAACTGTTTTTTATCAATTAATTCATAACCTGTCCATAGTGCATTTGCAAAGGCCATCATAATACCTTTGAATTGAATAGCGTAAACGTCAGAATCGTATTGTTTTTTTACTTCCTCTAAAGTTCCACTAACTACTAACTTAGATTTATTAATCAATGCAATTGAATCACATATTTCTTCTACTGAACTCATGTTGTGTGTAGATAACATAATAGACGTTCCATTTTCTTTTAACCTTAAAATTTCTGATTTAATTAATTCAGTATTTATAGGATCAAATCCACTAAAGGGTTCATCTAATATCAACAATTTTGGTTCATGTAAAACAGTGGTGATAAACTGAATTTTTTGTGCCATTCCTTTAGACAGTTCTTCCACCTTTTTACCCGACCAAGATGAAATTTCAAATTTGTCAAACCAAAACTTAAGTTTTTGCTTAGCTTCAAATTTTGACATGCCTTTTAAACGAGCAAAATAGAGTGCTTGTTCACCCACTTTCATTTTTTTGTAAAGACCACGCTCTTCAGGTAAATAGCCTATTTTAGAAATATCTTCAGGTGTAATTTCTTTACCGTTTAGTAAAACTCTTCCAGAATCTGGACCGGTAATTTGATTGATAATTCTAATTAAACTTGTTTTTCCAGCGCCATTTGGTCCTAAAAGACCAAATATTTCACCTTCTTGAGTTGAAATTGAAATATCATCTAACGCTCTATGACCAGCATATTGCTTAACGATATTTTCTACTTTAAGTATTTCCATGCGTGATTTGAGTTTACGTTCTAAAATTAACTAATTTTTTAATTCTATATCGTATTAGTGTCATTTTTTAACAAATGTTACAACTGTGAATTAATTAATGTCAATTTAATAAAATGTAGTATCAGTTCGAGTATTTAAGTTAAAACCGTTAGTTTTTAAAGTAAATGTATCGAGAACAGAACGGCAATCAATTAATGATTTCTATTTAAGATAAAGAAAACAGAACGGTAATAGGTTACTATTTTTCTACAGAAAACAATAAATCTATTCTAAATGACTTAAAGAATTAAGATTAAAACTCCAATCGATAATAAATATTAGGGAAGAAACTAGTCGATTTTATTTCTACTTCTTGATCAAGAACGGTGTCATACTCTCTATATAATGCGTTACCGTTGTTCAATAAGTTTTTAACTTGAATTGCCCAAACGGATTTACGTTTTTTCTTGTTAATGGTATAACTGAAATTAAAATCTAAAAAGACTAATGTTTTTCCTCTTTCGGTAAACGCCAAAGATTCATCATAAATTGTTTCTTGTTCTAGTTTTGAATTAACAAAGTCAAGTGGAGTGTATACTTGTCCACCTAAAATATTTAAATTTCCATTCCAGCTAAATGCTCTATACCTGTCAATTCCTTTTTTGTTTTTGGACGCCCTTAATTTGTATTCTTTACCAATTATAAAACGTAAGTTGTAGTTGTTGTCAAATGCTGAAGACCTTTGAATACCATCTCCTGCAGTATATAATGAACGCCAAACACTAGAGTTAAAAATGTAATACAAACCATTATCTGTATATCTTTCAAACCCAACATCTAATCCATAATTTTGACCCGTTCCAGAATTTGTTAGTGTTCTTAAATCACTTAGCTCATCAATATTAATGGTAGAAAATGTTAAGCTATCTACTGGTGTGTCATACAACTGTTGAAAGTAGACTTCAATTCTTAATCTATGGTTTGTGAATACTTTACCTTTATAACCAGCAATGTAATGGATGGCTTTGGAAAGGCCTAAGTTTTTATTTGGATTTATGAGGTCACCGTCCGTAGTTGTTTCTTCATATAAATACGTAGCGTAATTCTCTACCTGACTATGCATTCCTCCTGAGAATGATAAACTATGTTTAGATGATAATTGATAATTAAGGCTTAATCTTGGTTCCACGGTTTGTTGGGTTGTTACATCATAATTTAAAAAGTGGACACCTGCCAAAATATTAAGTTTTTCTGTCAAATTAAATTTGGACTGAGTATAAGCTTTTAGAAGGTTACTACGTCCAACGCCATCCATTAAAACAATTTTTTTGTTTTGATTAAAACTATACTTTTCAGCTCTCCAATCATGTGTGGTCGTGTTGTAACTTAGCCCTGTCACATTACTGTGTTTTAAACCAAATTTATGTTTGAAAGACAAGGCTCCTGTAATTGGAATGGATGTATATTCATTCACTTTTTGATTGACCTTTGAAAAATCATTTCTGATGTAGTTTTTGTTATCTAATTGTTTTGAATAACTTCCAACCGCTGTGGCTTTAAATACAGATTTTGAGCCAATATATTTTTTGTAAACCCCACCTAAAGTTGCTGTTGTTGATGCTAAATATAAAGTAGTTCTATCTAAACTTTGTTTCCAATCTGCAGAATCAGCTAAAGCAGCTCTTGTTCTGTCACTTGTTCCAGCAATAGCAAAAAACTGTAATTTACCTTTTGATTTGGCTAAGGGGATGTCAATATTGAATGATAAATCTTGATAGGTAGGAGAAGATGGATTACCAATTCTACCTAATCCAACAGTAGCATACCTATAATTTAGAACGTAAGACGAGTTGTTCTTTTTAGAAAGAGGACCTTCTGAACCAAATTCAACGCCCAATGTTCCGATTTGAAACGTCATTTCGTGCTGTTTTGAATTTCCTTTTTTGAACTTAACATCAAACACGCCACCTAAAGCATCTCCAAATTGGGCAGAAAAAGCACCAGTATAAAAATCAGACTTGTCCATTAACTGCATACTGAAAATAGTAAATGTCCCACCAGAGCCACCAATACGAGCAAAGTGAGTTGGGTTTGGTAATTCAACACCTTCCATTGAATATTTTAAACTTCTTGGCGAGTTACCCCTAATAGATACAAAATTGGCAGAAAAACTAGTTGCAGCAGTCACGCCTGGTAAAGTTCCTGTCACTCTAATTGGATCATCTAATCCTCCAGCAATTCGTCTGGCATCATTTGGGTGAATTGAAAATACACTAGAATTCGCCATTTCGTTATTTGGAATTCCTCTTTCTTTATTAAAGTTAACCTCAACTTCTTCTAATTTTTTAGATCTGCTTTCCATGACAATATTTAAAACAGTTTCTTTACTTACTGTAACCGAAATAGAAGGTTGAATAAAAGATTTGTAAGTGACATGTGTGAATAATATGTCATAAAATCCAATTTGTACATCTTTAAAATTAAAGTTTCCTTTGGCGTCACTCACCGTTTGTTTATGGGTAGAGTCAGCAATTAGTAGTTTAATAATTACACCTTTAATTACCTGCTCAGTAAATATTTCTTTAATAGTACCACGTACATTTTGATACGATTGACCATAGGCGAATGATGATATGAAAACTAAAATTAAACTAACTCTTTGTAACATGTTCTAAATTTTAAAGCAAAAGTCGTAGTTTAAAGATAATTAACTGTCATTTTAGTGTCATTGTAGTATGAATGTTATTTGCATTTTGACTGATATTTATCAATATTTATTTGAGTTATGGGATTTGAAGGCTGAAAGTGATGATTATGTGTATAATATTGATTTATATTAAAATAAGAATTGTTTAAAATCTACTTTTTAAATCAAATAGTCTATTTTTGCACAAAATTCAATTAGTATAAGTAATGATTAGATTAAACAACGTTTCATACCATTTGCCTCAAGGCTTTTTATATAAAGACATCTCTTTATTTATTGATGCAGGTCATAAAATAGGATTAACAGGTAAAAATGGAGTAGGTAAATCTACTTTACTGAGATTAATTTCGGGTGAAATAGTACCCTCTTCTGGTAATATTGTTCAAGGAAAAGATTTAAAAGTTGGATACTTAACGCAAGATATTCAAATTAGAAAGGATATTACAATTAGAGGATATATCGAACAATCTAATGTAGAAGTGTATGCTTTGTTAGAACGAATTGAATTTGTTAATAATGAATTAACGACTAGAACTGATTATGAATCTGATGCGTATTCAAAATTAATTGAAGAAGTAACTGAGATTAATGATCGTTTAACTATGTTGGATGCTCATTCATTTGCCGAGAAGATTGAAGGTGTATTAAAAGGATTAGGTTTTATGCAAACTGATTTTGATAAATTAATTGGTGATTTTTCTGGTGGTTGGCAAATGCGTGTTGAATTAGCAAAGTTGTTAGTTAACAATCCAGAAGTGTTATTAATTGATGAGCCTACAAATCACTTAGATATTGTTTCTATTCAATGGTTAGAAAACTATTTACAGAACTTTAAAGGAGGATTAGTTTTAATTTCTCACGATAAGATGTTTTTAGATAATGTAACCAATAGAACAGTTGAGATTGCTAATCAGAAAATATACGATTATAAATGTAACTACTCTAAGTATCTAGTGCTTCATAAAGAGGAAATGGAACGTTTAGAGCAGACTAAAAAGAATCAGGATAAAGAAATTGAGCGTACTAAAGCTTTAATTAGTAAATATAGAGCCAAAGCAAATAAAGCCGCTTTTGCTCAATCTTTAATTAAAAAATTAGAGAAAATGGATATTATTGAAGTAGATGCTATTGAGCGTTCTGCTTTTTCATTAAATTTCCCTGTGACACAAGCGTCTGGTAAAGTGGTGTTAGATATTAATGGGTTGTCTAAAACATACGGAGATAAAGTTATTTTTGATGACTTAGATGTGTTATTAGCTAGAGGAGAGAAGATTGCATTACTTGGTCCTAATGGAGTAGGTAAGACAACGTTCTTGAAAGCCGTTACTGCCGCTATTGAATTTGGAGGTACTATTGATAAAGGGCATAATGTAGAAATTGGTTATTTTTCTCAAGATGCTGCTGAAAAACTGGACCCTCAAGCTTCTGTTTTTGAAACGATTGATGCCATTGCTGTTGGAGAGAAAAGAAAAAATATTAGAAAAATATTAGGTGCGTTTTTGTTCTCAGGAGAAGATGTAGATAAAAAAGTTGCTGTTTTATCAGGAGGAGAGAGAACAAGATTGGCTATTTGTCAATTGTTATTTTATGATTTTAACTTCTTAATTTTGGATGAGCCTACAAATCACTTAGATTTGAATTCTAAAGACATTTTAAAAGAAGCGTTAAAATCTTATGAAGGTACTTTATTATTAGTATCCCATGATAGAGATTTCTTAGATGGTTTGAGTACTAAAATTTGGGAAATTAAAGATAAGAAGTTGAAAACTCATATGTTTGACGTCAACGAATTCTTAAAAAGAATTGGTGAAGATACGTATGACAATATAGATAAAAAAGATATTAAGGCTAAGGCGGTTGAAGTGGTTAAAACGGAAGATAAGCCAAAGTTAGACTATAAGGCAAGTAAAGAAGTTCAGTCACAAATTAGAAAGTTAGAAACTAAAATTAAAAATGCTGAACGTAAAATTAGCCAATTGGAAGAGAAATTAGCTAAATCAACGACAGAGTTAGAATCTACAGATTATAGTGATACAGCAAATTACGAAAAGGTGTTAAAAAGTTATAATTCAATCAAATCTGATTTAGAACAAGAAGAGTCAAATTGGGAAAATGCTGAATTAGAACTAGAAGATCTTAAAAGTGTGATAGGGTAAACTTAATCACTTATTGATAATGAAAAACACCCAGTAAATTATGTTTACTGGGTGTTTTAGTTTTATAGATTTTCATTTAGCATGTAATCACTTCTAAGGCTTCAGTGTAAAACAATTCACCTCTTACATTTTTAAAATTCATATTTTTCAAGAGCTTCACATAATCAGCCACTTGCTTTTTATGCTTATCAGTGGCTTGGCCCGTTTTAAAATCGACCACAAGTGTTTCTGAATCAGTAATGATGATTTTATCTGGAATCAATTTCATTCCTTTTGACGTAATGATTTCTTTTTCGTTTAACACAGTATGGCTACTGTCAAAATAGTTTTTGAAATGTAAGTTGTCAAACAATTCAGTAATGTATTCACGTATGCCTTTTGCTCTATCTTTTGTAATGCACCCTTTTTTAATTAAGATGTGTAATGTTTCGTCTAAATGTGGTAGGTTATTAATTTCTGATAAAACTAAATGGACGAGTGTTCCAAAGTTTCGTTTTTCATCAATGTCATGAACATCCCATTCTTCTCCACTTTTATAACTCAATTCGGGTTTGTTCATTTTTTGTTCTAAATAAACTAAATTGTAGTTGGGATTGATTTTATCTTCCCCTTTGTCTTCGTTTAACTCAAGTTCACCAAATTCATAGTATTTGCCATTAAGGTTAAATAAATCGGATTTATTAAAAAAGGGTTCTAACCAATTTTTAGCAGGAGAAGCCGTACTCGTACTTCCACTAATAAATAAGACTGTTTCTGGTCTAGTAAAGGCGACATATAATAAGTTTAATTGATCTAAAAAGTATTTACCTTCTTCTTCTTCATAAAGGTTACCAAGTTCAGAGTTTTTCACTGCTTTACTCATGTTTACAAAATAGGCAGGTAGTTTTTGCCCCCCATTATCAATCCAAGTAATTTGTCGAGATACATCTAATTTCCAATCAAAAAATGGGCAGATTACTACAGGGAATTGTAAACCTTTAGATTTATGAATGGTCATAATTTGAATGGCGTTAGCACCTTCAGGGCTGACAATAGATTCTTTTATTCCTTTGTCTTTATACCAGGTTAAGAAGTCACGAATATTCGAATTGTTTTTTGTCTCGTATTGATGAATCATTTCCATGAAAAACTGTAAGAACGGATTGTCAGATGGAGATAATTCAAAAATTTCAACTAACGATTCTACAAACTCATATAAATTATGAAATGAGTCTGGCTGTGCAATTGAAATAGAATGTGTTGTGTTAAAATAATCTATAATTGTATTAGCTTTAATGAATTCATCATTGTTCTGAATCAATTTGGTAGCAGGTACTTCAATTAAACTAGCGAAATGTTCAATTGCTTTAATTTTATAATTAGGGTCTTTAGATTGTATTATGGAGTTCATTAAATGGAATAGAAATTTTACACTTCTATCTTTACCAATGAATAAACTGTCAGGAGAAATAACGGTAATGTTATGTTCAGTTAAATAGTTAGCCAACAAAGAACCAGCTTTGTTATTTCTAACAATTAAACAAATGTCTTTTAATTCAAACCCTTTAGCTAATGATTTGTTTATAGCGTTTAAAACATATTCTAATTGGTCATCTTCACTTAATTTTGGCTCCACAAATGCATTAATATACCCTTTATGTTTTTTTATAGGATTCTGGGCCACATCATCATAAATATATTTTAAGTTTTCGCTTAAACTATTGGCTAAATCTTTAAATAAAGTATTATTAAAAGTGATAACTTCTTTTGATGATCTAAAATTGTTGTCTAATGTTATCTTCTCTCCCAATTCTGCAAATAGAAATTCTGCTTCATTTAAAGATTCAATATTATCAGGATTATGAATTTGATTTGGTAGTTTTGTAAATTGCTCCACTTCGCCATTTCTCCATCTATAAATGGCTTGTTTACCGTCACCAACAATTAAGTTAGTTTCTGCAGATGCTAATGAATTGTGTACTAAAGGAATCATATTTACCCATTGTAAATGAGAGGTGTCTTGAAATTCATCTAGTAAAAAATGCTGATACCTAATTCCTAAACGTTCATAAATAAAGGGAACAGGTTCTTTCGCTATTATATCCGATATCTTTTTATAAAAATCGGTCATTAATAAGATGTTTTCATCCTCTTTTACTTCATCTACAATTTTCAGTAGGTGATTTAAAAGAGATAGGTTATTTAAATTCTTAAATATTTCTTTGTTCAGTTTTAATTTAGGAACACCGATTAAATATGCGTTTTCAACTTGTTCAAAATGTTGACCTAGCAAATCTCCAATACTATCTGCATCTGTTTTGTTTGGGCTTTTAGGATGACCCCATTTTCCATCTGCAACATAGCTTAATAATGTGGTTGACGCTGGAGTGGATTTGTCTTTAGATTCTTCAAAGTTTCCAGCAGATATTTTTGTAAAATATTTTACTACACTATTTCCTTTACCTTGAAAATCATCCGCTTCTAAGTTTTTAGATTTTATTAAATCTACAGCAGCTGTAGCTAAGTTTTTTAAATTGTTTTCAATTTTAATATTCTCTGTTCTAATCTCTGTTTTAATTTCAGAAAAATCTTTTTGTTTTAAATCCTTCAATAAAGCGATAGACTTAAAGGCATCCTCTTTAAATAGTAAATCGCTAAATTCATAGAGTTGCCTTGAAAAATTCCAAGTTTTGTCTTCATTCAGATTATCTGTAGCATATTGCTTCATTAATCCGGTTAATTCTGAATTTCTACCAATTTTTTCAAATAGTAAATCAGTGATGTTTCTACGTAGTGATTGGATATCCATTTCTACATCAAAATCAATTGAAATACCTAAATCTTTTGCAAAGGTTCTAATTATTTTATGTGTGAATTTATCAATAGTCATAATTGAAAAACTACTGTAGTTGTGCAATATTTTATTTAATATTTTAACAGCTCTAGTTTCAATTACCTTAGGTCCAATATTAATGTTTTTAGCCGTGTCAACTAAAAAACTTAATTGGGTTTCAGATTTTTCGTGAGGAGGTACGCTTAGTGTAATTAAAGCTTCCAATACTCTGGTTTTCATTTCGTTTGCAGCCTTATTTGTAAAGGTCATAGCTAAAATGGAACGAAATTTAAGGGCATCTTTGTCGTGTAGAATAATGCGTAAATATTCTTGAACCAATGTGTAGGTTTTACCACTACCTGCAGAGGCATTGTATATTTTTAAAGGTTTTAAATCTATTGAACTCATAGGGTTTTATATTTTACAAATTAATTAAATTATGATCCAATATGAAATAAAGCTTTACCTTGATTCACTACAGGTTTATTGTCATGTCCAAATATAAAACCGTCCTGTTTAGCAATTATTTTTTTTTCAAATTCATTATAAGGATTTGTAATTACCCCTAATGTGTCTCCTGTTTTAAAATGTTCACCAGATTTCTTTATCGGAACAAAAATACCAGCTGAAGCTGCCCTTAGCCATTTGTGTTCTTTAATGGTCTGGCTGCTTTGTGGGCTAATGTTCTCATCAATCATATTATGATGTGATAATACGCGTTTAATACCTCTTATGCCTTCATTTATGGCATTTTGATCTATTCTAAGTGATTCTCCACCTTCAAACACTATCATGGGAATATCGAATGCAAAAGCTTCTTTACGTAATGATTTTTTTACTAAACCTGTTTCAACAATTAAGGGGGCATTAAATACTTCTGCAAGTGCTAAACTTTGGTCATCATTTTTATTTACTCTAACTTGTGGATAGTTATGAATGCTTGCACCTCCAGTATGGAAATCTAAACCAAAGTCTACAAGTGGTAGTATTAAAGTAGAAATGGTGTTTGCTACTCTAGATGCTAGCGATCCTGTTTTTGAACCAGGAAAACTGCGATTTACATCTTTTCCGTCAGGTAAATCTCTTGAGAAATTGTTAAAACCATCAATATTAACTAATGGAATAGCGATTATACCTCCAATGTTTAAGTCATCAAATAAACCTAATTTTATGGATTGTCTAACAATTTCAACACCATTAATTTCGTCTCCATGAATACCACCAGTCAGTAAAATAGTAGGCCCTTCATTTTTACTTCTAAATATTTGGGCACGTAAAGAAACAATTGTTCCAGAAGCTAATTTAGAAATACGTAATTCAACATCTTTATTCTCACCTGGTTTAATTTCAATTTTATTTATTATCATAAGTGGTTTTGACTAGTTAATACTCAGGTTGTGAGAAACTATATTTTAGTTCGAAAAGTCTTTTTCAATATATTCATAGATTTCGGAAGCAATATCAATTTCAGTTACTTTTTCAATCCCTTCAAGACCAGGAGAAGAGTTTACTTCTAAAATCATTGGCCCTTTATTTGAACGTATAATATCAACTCCCCCAATTTTAAGATTTAAAGAAGCTATTGCTTTTACCGCAATTTCCTTTTCTTCATTAGTCAATGTAATTAATCTACCTTCTCCTCCTCTATGGATATTAGATCTAAATTCATTTTTAGGAGCTACGCGTTCCATAGCTGCGACTACTTTTTTGCCTACCGTGAAAACTCTAATATCTCTACCTGTTGATTCTTTTATGAACTCTTGTAAGATGACACTTGTTTTTGAAGTAGAATAATGTTCAAAAAAGCGTTGTGCAGTTATTAAATCTTGAATTAAATAGACACCAACACCTTGCGTTCCTTCTGTAATTTTTAAAATAAATGGATAACCTAATTTTGTATTTACATAATTTTCAGCCAATTCTAAATCATCAGAAAAATAAGTTTTTGGCATTTTTAATTGGTGTTCAGCTAAAATTTGAATACTTCTTAATTTATTTCTTGAGTTTAATAAACCGTTAGAACTAGTTAAAGTTTGTACTCCCATTTTTTCGAAATGTCTAATCACAAACTCTCCTTGTCGTGTTACGTTTGCACCAATCCTAGGGATAATGTAATCCGGTGTTGGTAAAATTTCATTTTCGTAACTAATGTGAAATTTACTGTCTTCTATTACTAAATCACAATACATGTGATCATAGACTTTAATTGTGTGACCTCTTTTTTTTCCAGCCTCAATTAGTCTAGCAGTAGAGAATAAATTCTCATTTCTGGATAGGATATATATTAACATTATCTAATAATTACTTCAGATTCTACTATATTACTCTTGTTTAATGCTTTGTCAATTAATTGAATTTCGTATTTGATGGTGTCATTTTGTGTTGATAATGGATTGTAAAATACTGTTCCCATGTCTACATCAATTTTACCCTTAATACCTTTAGCCTTTCCTTTAGTGATAATTGGCTTTATCCTATATTTGAAAATAGTAGGTGTACCGTCCAAATTTTCACCTTGAACCCATCCTAAAACATCATCCTTTTCAAAATAATTGATTAATAAATTATAATGAAACTCTGAGTTTACATCATAAGGTGATAGCGTGTCCGAATCTGAAAGTCCAATGTCTCCATTCCCATCAGTGAAGTTAAAAGCTAAATTTGCTTCTTCTCCAGCAATTGAAAAACTATCGTAACTAATGATAGGTTCGGTAGGGTAGGTCTCTTTTTTAAAACAAGATGACATTACTACTATTAATAGAGTAAATGAAAAAATATAATGTATTTTTGTACCTTGATTCATAAGTGTAAATATAAGTATTCTAGATTGTAAGATTGTATGATTGACCAAAAAATTCAAAATATTGATAGAATATTCTCCATTTCTACTGAAGAGGAGTTTGAGGAAATAGCAATTGAAATTTTTAATTTTCAGTATATAAATAATAAAGTGTATAAACAATACTGTGATTATTTAAAAACTGATGTTTCTAGCGTACTTACATTAGCTGATATTCCTTTTTTACCAATATCGTTTTTTAAATCACATTCTGTTTTTTGTGGTGATTTTATGAAAGTGCAGAAAGAATTTTCATCAAGTGGTACTACTGGTATGATTACGTCAAGTCACTATGTTAAAGAAATCGAAATTTATGAGCAATCATTTATTAAAGGATTTGAACACTTCTATGGAAATATTGATGACTATATTGTTTTAGGGTTATTACCCTCTTATTTAGAACGTGATGGTTCTTCATTGATATATATGGTGGATAAGTTAATTAAGTTATCTAAAAATTCTGAAAGTGGTTTTTTCCTAGATGACTATGATAGTTTACTGAAAATTATAGTAGATAACAAATCAACCAAAAAAATTATTTTATTGGGTGTATCTTATGCGTTGTTAGACTTGGTCGAAAAATATAACCCTGATTTATCGTCATGTATAATTATGGAGACAGGTGGAATGAAAGGTAAACGAAAGGAAATTCCTAAAGTTAAATTACATGAGTTATTGAAGAAGGGGTTAAATGTGAACGAAATCCATTCCGAATATGGAATGACTGAATTATTGTCACAAGCTTATGCGCTTAAAAATGGTGAGTTTGAATTGCCTGGGTGGATGAAAGTGTTGACTAGAGAGTATAACGATCCTTTTGTTTATACGAATAAAAAGAGTGGAGGATTGAATATTATTGATTTGGCTAATGTGTATTCATGTTCGTTTATTGCGACTCAAGATTTGGGGAAAGTATACCCAAATCATTTTGAAGTGCTAGGCCGCTTTGATAATTCTGATATAAGGGGTTGTAATCTATTAGTTCAATAATTTATACTGATATATCAGTATATTTTGTTAATAAATGGTATTTAACAAATTAAATTTGCAATTGGTCGGACTAATTTATATCTTTGTCTTAGTTTTTTCATGAAACTAATAGGTTTTTGAGATGAAATGCCGATTGTAAACGAACAATCGGCATTTTTTTATGCGTATTGTTTTTGTTTGAAATGCAGTGAGTACATATTTAGTTATAATCTATACAATAGTGAAACGCTATTTAAGTTTAATATATAATTTGGAGGTTGTTTTTTACAGATTATCTTTTTAATAATTTGTTATGAATTTATAGATCTCAAAGGTTAATGAATCATTGAGTGTTTTTATTAATTTAATGAATAGAGGTTATACTATTTAGTTTAATAATTGATGTGTAAATGTGAATTGTTAATAAATGTTATTTAACAAATTAAATGTATAACTAGTCGAACTAATGTGTATATTTGTCTTAGTTTTTTCATGAAACTAATAGGTTTTTGAGATAAAATGCCGATTGTAAACGAACAATCGGCATTTTTTTTACGTCAAATTTTTTATTTGAACTATTATGATTACAAGTTTTTTTTAATTGTTAGATCAACAGTAATGAAACGCTATTTGAGATTTATTTTGTTAAATAATTGGGAGTTGTTTTTTATAGATCACCTTTTCAATAATTTGTTATGAATTTATAAGTCCCCAAGGGGGGGGAATCGTTAAGTATTTTTGTTAATTCAAAAAATAGAGGTTGTACCATTTAGTTTAATAATTGATACATTAATAATGAATTGTTAATAAATGTTATTTAACAAATTAAATGTATAACTAGTCGAACTAATGTGTATATTTGTCTTAGTTTTTTCATGAAACTAATAGGTTTTTGAGATAAAATGCCGATTGTAAACGAACAATCGGCATTTTTTTTGTTCAATATTTTTTCTGTGATTTATAAAAAAATGTGTTTCTTTTGTTGGAAATTCTATTGATTGTTAAAAATTGGACAAAAAAAAGGAAACTCTATTAGAGTCTCCTTTTGATTCATCTAAGGAATTTAGTAATTATTTTTGAGTGGCTACGTCTTCTAAAGTAACTTCTCCTCCTGCGTTACCCCAGCTGTTTAATACATAGTTTAATACATCAACCACTTCTTGATCAGAAATAGCTTGAGGCGTCATTGTTCCATTAAATGTATTTCCATTTACTGTAATTTCTCCAGTTAAACCTTCTAATACAGTTTTAATAGCTCTATTTTTATCTTCTAATAAATAATCAGATCCTGCTAATGGAGGGAATGCACTTGGAATCCCTTTACCTGTTGCTTGGTGACAAGCTTTACACGTTTTACCATACACTTCTTTTCCTGCAGAATAATCAGCTGTAGCACCAACTTCTCCAATAGGTTCAGTAATAGTTTCTTCAACAGTCTCAACAACTTCTGTAGCTACTTCGTTTACAGTGTCAGTTACTTTCTTAGTCCCGTCAGATCCACATGACATCATTGTCATTGAGATAAATGCTGTAATTGCGATAAATTTATTTTTCATGTTCAATTATTTTTAGCAAATATAAATCAATCTTCATGACATTTATATGACAATTATCATGTATCTAAAACTATTTTATCTTAATCTGTTTAATTTTAAATTAGGCTCCTTTTCGTTGTTGATTAATTAATAATATTTCGTCTAATTGTATTTGAGTTAATTTGGTTTTCTTTCCATTTAAGTCTGTTAATACTTTATTGATTAATTTTCCTTCAATGGCTAACATTTGTCCTTTTTGTACGTACTTTTCAATCAAGTCAGCTTTTTTACCCCAGGCTACTATATTGTGCCATTGAGTTTTTACAGATTTACCATTTGGGCAGGTAATACTTTCGTTTGTGGCCAATGAAAATTTGGCCAGTTTAACGCCATTGGTAAATACTCTTATTTCTGGATTAATTCCTATTCTTCCAATTATATTTACTGTGTTTTGTAATGAATTCATAATGTTGTTCGTTTTTTAATTAGTAATTTATTGTGTGTGCTTGTGTGAATATTATAATATGTTGTGATGTGTGTGTGGTAATTAGTTAAGGTGATTTATTTTAACCTTTTGAGCCAAGCATTAAAAGATCATTTATGTTTATTTTCGTTAAATAACGGGTGTTACCTTCTTTATCATCATAGGTCTCGTATTGAAGTTTACCTTCAATGGCTATTTCGTCTCCTTTTTTTACATACGCTTTAATTATTTCTGCACTTTTACCCCATGCCACTAAATTGTGCCATTGAGTATTCGTTATTTTTTCTCCATTTGCATTGATGTAAGTTTCGTTTGTAGCCAAACTTAAATTCGCTACTATTTTACCATTACTTAACGTTTTTACCTCAGGTAATTGACCAACGTTTCCTATTAATTGTACTTTATTTCTTAAGTTATTCATGTTCTTTTGTTTTAAATTTTGGATATTATGCGTTCTTTTTTCCAAGCATTACTAATTCGTTAATTTGAATTTTTGAAGCATATCGTTTAATTCCGTCTTTACCATCAAAGCTTTCATGAATTAATCTACCTTCAATTGCAATCTCTTGTCCTTTTTTGACATGTTTTTCTAATATGTCAGCTGTTTTCCCCCAGGCGATAGCGTTGTGCCATTGGGTGTCAGTTACCGTTTCTCCTTTTAATGTTTTGTATTTTTCATTAGTTGCAATTGTTATTTTTGCTAATTTGTTTCCGTTCTCAAACATTACTATTGTGGGTGTTTGCCCAATGTTTCCTATTAATTGTACTTTGTTTCTTAAATTGTTCATGTGTTTGTTTATTTAATTAATATGTAGTTTATGTCATTCAATTCTTTCGACATTGCAAAGTAAGTTAGACTTTGAAAAATTATCCGTATAACTAACATTTGTAAACGACTAAAATACGTTTGTAAACGTTTGGTGTCGATTTAATTATTGATTGTTAGTGTTTTATGTTTTTTTTACTTTTCAGTAATTGTGCGTGGTTTTACCTGATTAAAACATATGACATTGAAAAAAAGGCTAATCTTTAATTAAATTTATAAAGCATGATTAAAAATATCCCTATACAAGTTCCTTTTATTCTGTGTGGAGAATTCTATAAGTTACTATACAAATTATATAGCGTATGAAGTGATACTTGCAAGAAAAATAGACAGTATTTTACATATGAAAATTGTATTTGGAAGACTTGATGAAGAGTTGAAGATGAAGAATATGCTTTAAATAATTAAAGGTGATATATTCCAAGTTATGAACTCAATAGGTACCATAATAAAAATAGATTTTAATGAGGGCTTACTTATAAAGCTATATGAATTCCTGGTCTAAATAAAACTGGGGAAGAAGAAACGTTTCAAAAGTCGTTGTTGCCTATGCGATATTTATCTAAAATTTGAGTAAAAGTTGGAGAGTAGATAATAATGGAAACAATTTTATTATTACATAATTTATACACTAGTTCTCAGTACTACCAATTTTATTTTCCAATTATTTATACAATAATGGGTCTAGAAAAATATAGGGGAGTCAAAATTACATATACAAAAGTAGTTATATATCATGAGTTTACTGATAAAAGGTAAAATCTAGTGATTTAGGTTCTATTAATTGATGTGAGTTGGATAAATTTGTGGATTATAAATGAATGCTAAATATCAATAAAATAGTGTTTTTTAGAATTAAATATTTATCCTTATGAAATTTTGTCTATTTCCCTTATCTTTTATTTATCTAATGCTTTCTAATGTTGGGTATTCTACTACGTATACAACAATAGCGGATGGAATATATGATGATGGCACTTGTGCAAATTGGGATGCGAATGGTTGTCCACCTGAGCCAATTAACACTACAGATATCGTGATTATTAATCACGTTATATCTTGGGTATTATTAGGAAATAATAATATGAAAGGTGTCTTAACAGTTAATGCAGGAGCAAGTTTAATCATAACTGGAATTAATGAATTGAGAATTAAAGGTGACGGTAAATTAACTAATGATGGAATATTTTCAACAGATGGTAAGTTGAAAAATGAAAATGTATTTAATAATACAGGAAAGGCCTATATCGTTGAATTGAAGAATGAAGATGTATTTAATAATAGTGGAACTGCTAATATTATTAAATTACACAATGATGGATTCATTTGTAATTCAGGTACTATCACAATTGATCCAGTTGGAAATTTACATAATCATGGAGGTACAATTACTTGCGGTGGGAATATTACCGTTTGTGATGTAGAAAGTGAAAATCATAATGGTAACGCACTTATTACTAATCAAGATTTTTGTTGTCTTAGTACAGGTGTAAAACCTAGCCCTTGGATTGTTGGAGCTACTGTTGGAGAGGGTGTTACTTTTTGCGTAGTATTATTACCCGTTGAATTAGTTAAATTTGGCTTAGAAAACCAAGAGGGGAGTGTCTTGTTAAATTGGGAAACTAAATCTGAAACTGATAATGATTACTTTGTGGTTTTACGTAGCCAGAATGGAATTGATTTTGAAGAGATTGGTGAATTAAATGGTCAGGGTAATAGTTCTGTTATTGTGAATTATCAATTCATTGATAATCGTCCTTTGTATGGTACGTCATATTATAAATTACAGCAAGTTGATTTTAATGGAGGAACTTCTTTAACAGGACTGTTAAGTACTAGCTTTAGTCTAACTGATACTTTTATACTATATCCAAATCCAACAAGTTCGAGTATTCGTCTGCTGTTATCGGTAGAAGAAAAGGAGAGTGTTTTGATTGAGATTTTTGACGTTGTTGGTCAGTTAGTCTTTGTTCAAAATCAAAACTTATCAATAGGTACTAATTCTGTTCCTTTAGGTATTACATTTTTCAAAGAAGGCATGTATTTTTGCAAAGTTACGTTTTCAAACGGAGTGCAAATGAAACAAACCTTTGTGAAAGTGAACTAATTTTCAATACTTACATTTGTTAATGTAATTCAAATAGCATGGAGTTTTACGTGATTTCAAACGATCTTAATGATTTTTGTTGTTAGTAGCGTGTTTGTTTAGTTTAATTTTAGCTGCTAAACTTATAGTTGGAGGAATGCGCATGTTATAATAATGCTTTATACAATGCTTTTAATTAATGGATTCTAAACCTGTTTTAATTTCATCAGGCATTTTTTTCCAAATGAAAAAAAACTATACATGTAGAGTTAGTTTTTGAAAATTATTAATTCTTCATTTATATGTGTCATATCGTAAATAGATTTTAAAACCTTTCTGTGTGATTCATCTTGAGTTTTATTGTAATTATTAAATGTAATCATATGACTTACATAAAGTAAATGCAATTAAAAACCATGGTTTACCTTTTGTTTTTTAGAGTTTAATATGTGTTTTGTTAATTTTAATAGGTTGTAAAATATTGTTAGTAGATGTTTTTTTTGTAACTTATTGTAAATCAGTAAACTTAATACTAATTGTTATGGCTAAAATTTACAGAATGTTTTCAGTATTGACAGCAATATTATTTTTAAATATTGGATTTTCTCAAACAATATATACAAGTGTAGCAGATGGAGTTTATAGTGATTGTTCAAATTGGTCTAGTGGAGTTTGTCCACCAACTGATATTCCTTCAGGAGATGAAGTGATTATAAATCATGATATTAAATTATCGGGTATTTTAAAAGTTAGAGAAGGGGCAAAATTAACTAATAAAAATACGTTATCAGTAAGTTTAGAGTTACATATAGATGGTTTATTTACTAATGTAGGTGATGCTTTTCCTTTTAGAGTTCATAATGACGGTGTGGTGTGTAATTCAGGTACTATTACCTTAGATGCTGGTGAAACATTTATAAATCATAATGGAACAATTGATTGTGGAGGAACTATTGATGCGTGTAACTGGCATATTCATGGTAATGTTTCTGTAGCCAATCAAACTATATGTTGTGGGGTAGGTTTGGATCCTGGTTTCCCTACAGGTGTAGTAGGTGTAGATTATAGTAGTATTGTTATTTGTTCGTTATTACCTGTAGAATTAGTTACGTTTGGTTTAGATAATAAGAAGAATAGTATTTTTCTAAATTGGATAACTAAATCAGAATTAAACAATGATTATTTTGTTATTCTACGAAGTGAAAATGGAATTGATTTTCAAGAAATAGGTGAGGTAAATGGAATGGGAAATAGTACTGTAACTGTTGGGTATAGGTTTCGTGATGAACGTCCTCTTATTGGAACTTCATATTATAAACTACAACAAGTTGATTTTGATGGAGAAATTTCATTTTCACAAGTCTTGAGTGCAAACTTTGTCTTGATTGACGCCTTTTCTTTATACCCTAACCCAACTAATTCTGATGTTAATTTAATTCTGTCAGTTGATAATAGTTCTAGAATCTCAATTGAAATGTTTGACGTTTCTGGAAAGTTAATATTTTCTCAAAATCAATTCATATTAATTGGAACAAACTCTGTTCCTTTACATATTGAATTTTTTAATGGAGGACTATATTATTGTAAAGTAACATTTCCTAATGGTAATTTTATGAAACAAACATTTGTGAAACTGGATTAATCTAATTCTATAGTTGCTAATGTAGTTATCAAATTAGGTTCGTTAACTATGTGAAGAAATAAGGGGGGCAAAAAAAAATATAAAACTAGAACGTAAGGAGTGGTTTAAATTTATTCTTTCTCCTTATTCGTGTTTTTATTAGTTTGAGGGGGATTATTAATCGGCTAAAAAATATTTTTAGTAGAGATATTTTTTTGTAAACTACTTATAATTAATTAAAGTTAATAATTATGACTAAAATTTATAGAGTATTCACAGTGTTAATATTATTTTTTTTATGAATAGTGGATTTTCCCAAACGATATATACTACTATAGAGATGGTGTTTATGATGGAGGGACATGTATCGAAAATTGGGATACGAATGGTTGTCCACCAAATCCTATTAATAGTACAGGTATAGTTGTTATTAATCATGATATTATATTTTATTCAGATATGGATATAAATGGAGTATTGACAATTAATGTGGGGGCTGGTTTTAGTGGGAGTAATGATATAGATGTTGGCGTGGGAGGAGTGTTAACTAATGATGGTGTACTAGATACAGATAAAGATCTTCATATTGATGGCTCATTTTATAATAATGGTTCTACTGATATTAAAAAAAATGCACAATGACGGTTATATTTGTAATACAAGTTCTATTATTATTGAGCTAGGACAGGAGTTTCATAATCATGGAGGGGTTGTAGAATGTGGTGGGCTTATCCAAGTGTGTAAGGTGAAAAGCGATGGTGCAGGTGCAAGTATTTCTGATCAAGATTTTTGTTGTCCTGGTGCAGAGGTAGTTCAGGTCCTACAAGTTGGGACGTTGAAGGTACTGTAAATTATGATCAGCTATTCTTTTGTGGAACATGGTTGCCTGTTGAATTATCAAGATTTAGTATAGAAAGTCTAGAGAAAAGTGTCTCAATTAATTGGATAACTGAATCTGAAACGGATAATGATTACTTTGTGATTTTACGCAGTCAAAACGGAATTGATTTTCAAGAAATAGGTAAAGTCAACGGTGTGGGGAATAGCGCTTTGACTGTTAGTTATCAGTTTAGTGATGAACGACCTCTTATTGGTACGTCATATTATAAACTGCAACAAGTAGATTTTGATGGAGAATCTTCTTTTTCACAAATATTGAGTACTGAATTTGTCTTGACTGATGCGTTTTCTTTATAGCCTAACCCGACTAATTCTGATGTTAATTTAACTCTATCAGTTACTGCTTGTACCAAAGTCTTTATTGAAGTTTTTGACGTCTTAGGCGGGTTAGTTTTTATTCAAGATCAAGTTGTATTGACTGGGACAAATTCTATAGCATTAAATACAGAAGTTTTTAATGAGGGAATGTATTTTTGTAAGGTTACGTTTCCAAATGGTAATCTTATGAAACAAACCTTGTTAAAAATTGATTAACGTAATTCTATTGCTAATAATTAAGTTGTAAAAATAGATGTGTAAAGCTTTAAAATCAACAATTAAGGTTTTAACTATTATTGATTATGCTGTAAAACAAGGGGGAGTGTCAAAAAAATACCAGATTGCTAAATAAAAAAATTGAGCTACAAGTTTTCAGATAAGTAAATGTAATATGATTTCAAAGTACTTAATCTATTGTTTTTAGAGTTTGGGGTGGTTTTTTGATGATTTAATCGTTTAAAAAGTATTGTTAGTAGGTTTGTTTGTCGTAACTTGTTGTTGTTCAGTTAATTTAAAACTATTTCTTATGACTAAAATTTACATTGTAATCACGGCATTGATATCATTTTTCTTTTTAAACAGTGGGCTTTCACAAATTACATACATAAGTACAAGTAGTGGCAATTATTCTAATTGTTCAAATTGGAGTCCTGGTTGTCCACCAACGCTAATTCCGATTGGAGATTCAGTTGTTATAAATCATGATATAATGTTGATATCAGATTTAAATATTTTTGGTGGGTTAACAATTAATTCGGGAAAAGAATTAAATGGAAATAAAAGTATAACCGTTGATGCTGGGGGGGGATTTTATAATAATGGAGTTGTGGATATTGGACAGGATCTAATTAATTTAGGTTCATTCTATAATAATGGTTATGCCAAATTCGATAAAGTGCTTAACTCTGGATACATCTGTAATACTGATACAATTGAAATAAGCCCAATGAAACAATTTGTTAATACAGGTGGAACTATTGATTGTGGAGGGCAGATTACAACTTGTAAATTTGTGACTCAAAATAACGGAGGGGACATTGCAAATGTTTCGAATGTTAGTATGTGTTGTAATGATGGATCTGACCCAGCTTACCTTTATTTAGGTGGGATAGTAGACTCAGTTACAGTTTCTTTCTGTGGTATTACTTTTACTGGAGTTAATCTTCCTGTTGCATTAGGGAGTTTTGTTTTAGATAATAAAAAGAAAAGTGTGTTATTAAATTGGTTCACTAAATCAGAATTAAACAATGATTATTTTGTGATCCTCCGTAGTGACGACGGAGTTAGTTTTGAAGAAATAGGTGAGGTAAATGGAATAGGTAATAGTTCTATCACTGTTGGTTATCAATTCAGTGATGATCGTCCACTAATTGGTACGTCATATTATAAGCTACAGCAAGTAGATTTTGATGGGGAGGTTTCTTATTCACAAATATTGAGTACTAACTTTGGTTTAAATGATGCTTTCTCTTTATATCCTAATCCAACTAATTCTTCTATTAATTTATCACTATCAGTAGATGGTGATGTTGATATCTTTATTGAAGTTTTTGATGCCTTAGGCGCGTTAGTTTTTGTTCAAGATCAAGTCGTGTTGAGTGGGACAAATTCTATTCCATTAAATACTGAATTATTTAATAAGGGAATGTACTTTTGTAAGGTTACTTTTCCAAATGGGAGTCAGATGAAACAAACATTTGTTAGGTCTGAATAAATTTATGATTTTAGCGGGAAATAAATCATTAAATTAGGCAACTTTTCTATGTAATGTGCGTATTTAAATTGAACGAAATAAAACCAATTTTTTGCCGTTCATAAATGTAATGCGTATAAAACATATAATTTTAGTATTAATTTCAATCGTCTTTAGCCAATTTGCAAAGGCTTCTCATATTATGGGTGGAGAAATTACATGGACATGTTCTGGGGTAAATACATATGATTTTCAATTGGTTATTTATAGAGATTGTAATGGAAATGATATTCTGTCTAATTCATTAGATCTTGAAGTATGGGGACATCCCACTATTTCTACTATTGAGGTAATAAAAACTGCTGTTATTGATTTATCACCGCCATGTACACAAGTAACTGGTGGTCCAGTTCAACTAGATTGTGGTATTGGTACAAGTGGCGGAAATGGCGGAGGAGCAATACAAAAGATTGTTTTTAATTCAGGTCCAACAGTTTTAACCGGAACACCTCCTGCATCCGGTTGGTCTTTTACGTATGATGATTGGTCAAGATCATGGACACTAACAAATATAGATACGCCAGCTAATTATGGTTTAACTTTATCAGCTACAATGTATCAGGTGAATGGTAATGTATCAAACTGTGTTGATTCTTCTCCTCAGTTTGCACAAGATCCTTATATGTTACTGTGTGCGGGTACAGATTTTGAGTTTAACTCAAATGTGTTTGATCCAGATGGTGATGAATTACAATTTTCTTGGGGTACACCACTTGATCATTTTAGTGGGAATTTTAATCCTCCAGTAAACCCAATTCCAATTCCTTTTAATACTGGTTTTTCTGCAAATAATCCTACACCAGATGCTTCTTTTACTACTGGGAATGTTCCAGCTTCCATTAATTCAAGTACAGGTGTAATTAATTTTACATCAAATACATTAGGCGAATATGTGGTGAAACAAAAAATAAACTCATATAGGAACGGAGATTTAATCTCAACTGTTAATAGAGAGTTTCAATTGGTTATTATTAATTGTGCAAGTGCAGTTATCAATACAGCACCTCAAATAATACCTCCTTTTAATGCTAATATGGCCTTTGAGGCAGAATTCTTTGCTGGTGACGTAATCGATTTTGATATTATTATTAATGATAATCAATTATTACAAGATGGAACTTCACAAACAGTTACATTGACTCCAAGTGGAAATTATTTTGGAACTAATTTAACAGATCCTAATTCAGGATGTGATATATTACCATGCGCAACATTAAATTTACCGCCAATTATTAGTGGAGTTCAAGGTGTAAATACACATTTTAATTGGCAAACGGATTGTAATCATTTGGTAGATGTTGCTGGTGTAACACAGCAAGAGAAAGTATTTGAATTTGTGTTAAAAGCTCAGGATGACTTTTGTTCAGTACCCGGTTTAACCTATAAAACAATTCGTATCAAGCTTAAAAATTCTGAAGTTCTACCTCCTGCAGATTTGAATTGTACTAATGTTCTTGTAAATGGAGATGTTGAGTTGTCATGGACAAAGTCAGACCCTACTATTGGTATTTTTACGGCGTATGAAATTTATTCAATTCAAGACGGATTGATTACTGTGGTTAATGATATTAACGTTGAAAATTTTTCTCATGTTGGAGCTAATGCTAATTTAGGTGTAAAGGATTATTATATACTAACTAAATACGGTTGTAATGGTAATAATTCGATAAGTTCTGATACCCTCAAGTCTATATTTTTAGATCTAAATGATTTAGGAGACGGAAGGATAAGTTTAAGTTGGAATTTAACACATGTACCTATTAATAATGGAGATGGTCTCTTTCAAAATATAATGAGGGAATATCCATTAGGAACATGGACACTAATTGATCAGGTACCGTATGGAGTGACATTTTATCAAGATACAATTGATATTTGTGATGCTTGGCAAAATTATAGGATTGAAATTCCAAATGATGCTGGTTGTATTTCAGGATCCAATATTGATGGAGAACAATTGCAAGATATTATAAATCCATATATTCCAATAGTAGTAGCAGTTTCTGTAGATACAACTACAGATGAAATAGTGATTAACTGGAATCAAAATCAATCAGACGATACGTTTGGTTATATAATCTTTCAGCAAATAAGTGGGTTTTGGGAGCCGATTGATACTGTTTATGGAATTGGCACAACATCTTACAGTAACAGTTTAACTAATTCAATGAATGAGTCAGAATCGTATGGTGTCGCTGCTTTTGATTCTTGCCAAACTAATACTGTTCCGTGGAATTATCAAACGTCAGCATTAAGTAACCAGCATAGTTCAATTTATTTAACCAATGAATTGGATATCTGTGCAAAGAAAGTTGTTTTAAATTGGGAGCATTATGAAGGGTTTGAACGAGAGAGTTATGAAGTGATAGCCAAAGTTAGTAATTCATCATATGATGTCATAGCTACATTAGGTCCTGATGCAATATCTTATTCACATACTAATTTATTAGTAGATGAGACGTATTACTATTATTTAAGAGTGGTAGGTGAAAATGGAACTATAGCCTATTCTAATTTATCTGAGAGACATATATTAAAACCGACTCCACCAGCGTTTCATTACATATCTACAGCAACTCATTTATTGTCAGATGAAATTGAAATAGAATTGTTTACAGATCTTAATGCTGCGGTTCAAGGGTATGAAATAGAGCGTAAAGGACCGAATGAGTTGCATTTTGAATTTTTGGCTACCTTATCAACTTCAGCGTCCAATACTATTTACTATGATGATTCAGATATAGATTCTAAAGTGGGTGCATATAATTATAGAGTTAATTTAATTGATAGTTGTGGGACTTTTGGAGAGGAATCAAATACGGTAAAAACTATTTTCTTACAAGTCAGTACACAAGATACTGAAATGAAAACAACTTTGTTCTGGAGTGATTATGAGGGGTTTGACGGTGTAATTACTAAGTATAAAGTATTTAGAGGGGTGAATGGAGTTTTTGAACAAACGCCTTTAGTTGAATTATCTGGAAGTATTAGAACTTATGTAGATGATATTTCTAACTTTTACGAATCAGAGGGTCAATTTTGTTATAGAGTAGAAGCAGTTGAATCATTAAATTCTTATGGTTTTGTTCAGACAGCCTTCTCTAATACAGTTTGTGTGTCAATAGAACCATTAGTGTACATTCCAAACGCATTTACCATTTACGGGGAAAATCCAATTTTTAAGCCTATCATCTCTCTATATGATTTTGAGTCTTATGATTTGCAAATATTTAGTCGTTGGGGAGATTTTTTGTTTAATACTGTTGACCGTGATTTAGGATGGGATGGTCGTAGTAATACAGGGCAACTTGTTAAAGAAGGGGTGTATGTTTATGTATTACGTTTTTCAGATGAATCTGGAAAAGATTATGAATTTACAAATAGCGTAACATTGATTTATTCAGATAATTAAAATTAATTAAAGTTTAATCTAACAACATCACCTTGCATATTGTCTGCGAAAACTTCAATAGCTGGTGTAGCTAATTTTTTAATATAATTAGCAAAATTTTCTTTAGTATAATGTTCGGTTTGAGAACCCATTTTAATGACTAAGTCAGCAACGTCATTGGTGTGAAAGTGCATAAATGAAAATATACTTTCTTGTTCGTTTTTGTTTTGAATAGTTTGTGTTAGCTGATATTTGAATTTCCCTTTTTGTAGGATTTTTAAATCAATAAATACATAAAAAACATGGTAAATATTGAAGGCGCTTATTTGATAATTGTCTGTGGTTTGGTCTTCTACTGTCCAATTATTTTCTTTTAATACTTTTAAAAGTTCTGTTGCTTTAATATTCATGCAACAAATGTAATGTTTACTTCACGTTTTTGTATATTATTTCAAATTATTTTAGGATAATAATTGGAAAGCAATAAATGCGGCTACATAAGCAAATACAGACATATAAATAAATTGGATTGCTGTCCATTTAATTGATTTTGTCTCTTTGTAGGTTACAGCAACTGTACTAAAACACTGTAGCGAAAAAGCATAGAAAAGTAGTAATGAAACCGCAGTGGCTAATGTAAATGTCAGTTCTCCTGTTTCTGTGTTACGTTCTTGAGCTAGTCTATTTTTTATGGTTAGAGACTCTTCAGAGTTTATGCTGTAAATGGTAGACATTGTACCAACGAAAACTTCTCTTGCAGCTAATGAAGATATTAACGCTATCCCTATTTTCCAGTCATAACCAAGTGGCTTTATTACTGGCTCTATAGATTTTCCAATCATTCCTAAATATGAGTTTTCTAATTGATAGGATACTACTTTAGTCTTAATTTCAACTGAAGAAAGCATGGTGTATTGCTGTGAGACAATTTTAGTTGCATTATCAAAATTATCACCACCTTTAGTTGCTAATACAAAAAGGATGACAGAAGTCGCTAAAATAATCTTACCAGCATTTATAACAAATGAGCTTACGTTTTTCCAAACAGTTATAAATGTGTTTTTTACTGAAGGCCATAAGTATTGAGGCATTTCCAAAAGTAATGTTCCACTATAGTCAGCTTTTAATATTAATTTAAATAGTAAAGCAACAAGGAATGAAGCGAAAATCCCAATAAAATACATGCCAAACATGGCAAGGCCTTGTAAGTTAAAAGGGCCATAGTATTCGTCTGGGACAACTAAAGAAATTAAAACTACATATACAGGTAGTCTAGCCGAACAGGTTAGTAAAGGTGCTATTAAAATAGTAATCAAACGTTCTTTTTTACTTTCAATAGACCTTGCAGCCATTATTCCCGGTATAGTACAAGCTAAGCTGGACATTAAGGGTACAACCGATTTACCACTCATACCAATTCTTTGCATGAGTTTGTCCATTAAAAACACAATTCGGGACATATATCCACTCTCTTCTAAAATTGAAAAGAACAAGAATAGTATAGCTATTTGTGGAATAAATATCAAAATTCCGCCGATACCAGGAACAATACCATCAGATATTAAATCATTCAAATAACCTTCTGGCATCCATAATTTTGAAAGTTCGGCAAAATTAGTTGTTAGGTTGTCAATCCAATCCATTGGAAAAGAGGCTAAAGCAAAAAGGGATTGGAAAATGGTAAATAATATCAACCCAAAGATAGTATAACCCCAGATAGGGTGAAGTAATAACTTATCTGCCTTTGTTGTAAAATCGTTCGCTTTACTTTTATCAACAGTTAATACTTTGTCTAAGTATGATTTTATGTACTTATAACGTAAAATAGATTCGTTAACTTTTAATTTTCTGGCAGATGTATTATTTTGAACTAATATGTCATTTACATCAATTTCAGTATGTGTTATTGATAAAAATGTGTGATAATTTGTGTGCTTTTTGTGTTTGTGTTTTAATTCGGATAATAGTTCAGAAGATAATTCTGTAGTGTAATGTGGCGATTTTTTTTCATCCGCTAGCTCTGAGGTTAGAGCTGTTTTAAGAGTATTGATTCCTAAACCGGTTTTAGCAGAAATTTTAATTACAGGGCAACCTACAATGTCTTGTAATTTTTTTTCATCTATAAAGATCCCTCTTTTTTCTGCAATATCAGTCATGTTAATGGCTAATATTAAAGGAATTTCTAAATCTTTAATTTGATGAAAGAGATAAAGATTTCGTTTTAAATTAAGGGCAGAAACTGTAATTATGATTTTATCAGGAAAATCAGTTTTACTTTTATCAGCTAAATAATTAATTACTAATTCTTCATCCTTTGATTTTGGATATAAACTATTAATTCCTGGTAAATCAATTACCTCAAATTCAGAGTTATTAAATTTAAACTTCCCTTTTTTCTTGTCTATCGTAACGCCAGGGTAGTTCCCAGTTTTTTGAGATAAACCGCATAGTTTATTAAATAAGGTGGTTTTTCCAATGTTGGGGTTTCCAACTAATGCTATTTTTTTTTGAGATGAAGTCATTTAACAAGTAACTAATATGAATTGTGCTTCTTTTCGTCTTAAAGCAATTCTAGTATCTTCAATTAAAATTGAAATAGGGCCATTAAATGGAGCGATATTTAACACTTTAAAACTAGCTCCAGGTAATAGACCAAACTCAAAAAGCTTTGCAATTAATGGGTTATCAATGACTTCCTTAATTGTACCTGATTGGTTAATTTTTATATCTGTTAATTTACAGTTCAAAGTCTATTTTATTTAGAACAAATATAAATAATAAATTTTGATTGGTGCATTTTTAATGACTGATTAATGACAAAAAAACTTTAGAAAAAAGTGACTTTAATGTAATGCGTTATTCCTATTACTATAAATCCTATTATAGTAATAGCTGATGCCATTATTAATTCTGACTTTAATACAAACATTTCAACGTTCTTGTGATTATGTTCATCATAAGATAATGTAACAGTATCTGAAAGCGTTTTTGTTTTGTCTTTAAATAAAACAGTGGCTTTATAATTTTTGCCAGCAAGATGATAAGTAACAACAGCGTGGGGTTGAGTTCTAAATTTTTTATTTTTATCTTGTTTGATATGGGTGTCGATTAAGTCTTTGATAATTGCTTCAACTTTTGGTCGTTTTGTGTTTTGATACAAACGAAATAATTGAATAAAACCAATTGAGGCGATAAAAATTCCTATAATGTAAATCATGCAATAAAGGTAAAGTTTAATTCAGAGATAAAAAACGTATCTTTGAAAAAACTACGTTATTTATGAAAATTTTATTAATAATTTCAATTTATATTTCATTTAGTGCTAAATCTCAATCAAATTCTACCTTACTAGGTCATTTAAATCTGTCAAGTATTCATAACACAGAAATGAATGATATTTGGGGATATACGGATGAGTTTGGTTCTGAATATGCTTTAGTTGGTACTCAAGAAGGTACTTCAATCGTTGATATTTCAGTTGGTTCAAATCCAATTGAAAAATTTTGGTTACCTGGATTGCACTCTACTTGGAGAGATTTAAAAACATATAACGATTTTGTATATGTAACTACAGAAGCGCTAGAAGGTTTACTTATTCTAGATTTAACTTCATTGCCTGATGAAACAGGGATTACGTATTCTTATTTTAATGGCCCAATTGGAAGTGAATGGCAATCGGCTCATAATTTATATATAGATGAAAGTGGATTTTTATATGTTTTTGGTGCGAATAGGGGAAACGGAGGTGTTCTTGTGTATGATTTAAATACATCTGCAACAAATCCCTCTGAAGTTTCTGATCTTAATAATTGGTATGTTCATGATGGTTTTGTTCAAAATGATACTGGATATTTTGGAAATATTTATGAAGGGCATTTAAGTATTTGGGATGTTGCAGATAAAAGTAACCCACAATTAATTTCAACCGCTTTAACGCCAACAACATTTACACATAATATTTGGGCAAATTCTAATGGGTTTGCCTTTACAACGGATGAAGTGGCTGGAGGTTATATTGGAGCTTATAATTTATCTATGCCTTCTAACCCAGTTTTGATTGATAAGATACAGTCTTCTCCTGGTGATAATATCATACCTCATAATACTCATGTTTTAGGTGATTATTTATATACATCTTACTATGCTGATGGACTTGTTATTCATGATGTGAGTCGTCCTCATAATATGGTGGAGGTAGGACAGTATGACACGTCTCCAATTCATTCAGAGGATTTTGTTGGGTGTTGGGGAGTGTATCCATATTTTAATTCAGGAAAAATTATTGCTTCAGATATTGAAGAAGGCTTATTTGTGCTAGATGTCAGTTTACATAAAGGAAGTTATTTAGAAGGCAATGTTACTGAGCAGGGGACAGGTTTTAATATTGGTAATGTTGATGTTTCAATTGATGGAACAACAATTTCAGATAATTCTAATATTTTTGGAGATTATGCTACTGGTATTGATTTTGTTGGGTCAAAAGATGTGACTTACTTTAAGGTGTTGTATTTTCCTCAAACTATTACTGCCGATTTTCAAGAAGGTGTGGTAAATATTCAGGATGTTGTATTACAAAAAATACCTCAATACTCTGTTATAATTAGAGTGTTTGATGCAGTTACAAATTTTCCAATTGAGAATGCCCAAATAAATTTGGAGCATACATTTGTTGAGCATTCAGGCCTTACGAATGTAGATGGTGAATTAGCTTTGGATATTTATTATCAAGATGTTTATCAATTAACGGGAGGTAAATGGGGGAGTATTACAGCTTGTTTTTCTGATACGTTAATTACGGCTTCAACAGGTGTAATTGATATTTATTTAGAAACAGGTATTTATGATGATTTTACATTTGATTTTGGTTGGGATACAATTCACACAGGATCAAAAGAAGGATGGGTGAGAGAAAGACCGGTTGGAGTTATTAAAAACGGAACTATTTCAAATCCGTTTTCTGAAATTAGCTGGGATTGTGGAAGTAAAGCGTTTATTACAGGGAATGGAACTGAAGTAAGTAATGATGAAGAAGTAAATGATGGAGAAGCGATCTTGTTTTCACCAGTTATGGATTTGACTTCTTATTCTAGCCCGCATGTGAATTATGCAGTTTGGTATTTTAACCAATTTGGAGCAGTACCAGATGATACTTTGTTTATCTATATGAATAATGGTGTTGAACAAGTCTTGATTGATTATTTTGATCCAGAAACAACAATAATGGGGCAGTGGTTAGGTAATTCTGTATCTTTAACAGATAAGATTACATTAACATCAACAATGCAACTTATTATATATATAAGTGATTATGTAGAATCTGAAAATATTACTGAAGCGGCTTTCGATTATTTTTCTATTACCGATTATTCTGTATTGTCTTCAGTAAAGCTTACTGATACTCAGTCAAATGTTGAAGTGTATCCTAATCCTTTCTCAGATGAAATTAGATTGTCTAAAAAGGATTTAGGCGTGAAAATATATAATTTAGCAGGACTATTAATTTTGAAAACTGAGAATGAGGTTTTAATAAATACGAATGAATTGAATTCTGGATTATACTTTATTGAAATTACAAATTCAAATGGTGAATTGGTGAAAGTGGAGAAATTGATTAAGCTTTAGTTTAAGCTTGTATAAGTATTGTTTAGTTGGTGTTTAGATAATTGGGTGAAGACTTTTAATTAGTATAAAGGTGAGAATCACCTATTGATTTTGAATAATGGTTAATAACTTTAACAAAAATTAATTGTTTCTTATTTAGAATGATTCTATCTTTGTACTATGAAACAAAAAGAATTCATACCATTTTCAATTCAAGTGCCTGAAATATTTAGGGAAGTACAAGCTGTTGATCAATCTTGTTGTGGAAAGAAAAAGTGTTGTAAAAAGTATAAGAAGACAAGTCATTGTAAAAAATGTCCTAAAAAATAGATTGCTTTCTATATATTTCAAGAAAGGAATTAAATAATTAATCTTCTTCGCTTAAATACATTTCAATTAACGCAGAGGCATCAATATGTAATGTTTCAGTATCCCAATCTATCTCTTTAATAAATTGATCAAGTTTTGGAATTAAGATTTCTTTCTCTCCACTTTGGATAGATACAAGTGGATTGATTTTAATATCTAAAACAGAATTAACAATACCAACTTCACCTAGAGTAGAGTCAATAACTTTGAAACCCTTAATTTCAAAATCATAATAATCATCACCTTCCAACTCTGGTAACATTTCTATTGGCAAGTATAGTGAGGATTTTAAAAGTCTTAAGGCTTTTTTTTCTGAATCAACGCCATCAAATTTAACAACGGCAAAACCTTTGTTTCTAATTTTAATGTCATCAATAAAAAAAGGAACCAGTTTACTGTCGCATTCGACAAAAACTGATTCCAAATTTTGATACTCTTGAGGTTCATCCACATCTAAAAAAATAGATACTTCACCTTTAAAACTGTGTAATCTAGCAATACTGCCTAATTTGAAACAATCCTCTTGAGTGTACATATTTTAAGCTTCTTCAGAAGTACCTTCTGTTGCTTCAGCTGCAGGAGCTTCAGCTGCTTCTTCAGCTTCAGGAGTTTCCTCTACAACAGGTGCGTTTTTTTCTGCAATTACTTGTGCTCGTGCTTCGCTAACTGCTTTTTCAGCATCTAACGCTTTAGCAGCAGCATCAATAGTTGATTGAGATACACCGTCTTTTTTAGCTTGAATTTTAGATTCCTTATCAGCAACCCATGCCAAGAATTTCTTGTCAGCATCAGCTTCAGTTAAAGCACCTTTTGCAACACCTTTTTCTAAGTGGTTTTTGAATAATACACCTGTGTAAGATAAAATAGATCTTACCGTATCAGTTGGTTGTGCACCAGTTTGTAACCATTCTAAAGCTCTATCCATTTTTAAATCGATAGTTGCAGGATTTGTAGTTGGGTTATAAGTACCGATTTTTTCGATATATTTCCCATCTCTCTTAGCTCTTGCATCAGCAATTACTATGTGGTAAAAAGGCTTTCTTTTCTTACCATGTCTTTGCAATCTAATTTTAGTTGCCATAATTTGTGTTATTGTTTGGAGAACTAATCCCCGATTAATAATATAATATAAGTCGACAAAAGTAATTATTATTTTTTGAATTACATCCTTATAAGTATAGATAATTTAATTCAATAAAATAATAATAGAATTCAGTTTGTTGTAATTTGAATTTAGTACTGTTGGTTTAGCAATCACCTTTACCTAGAATGTCTTTAATTCTAGTTCTGTTTTCACCGATCTCATAAACGATAGCATAATCTTTTCCATCTATAATGCCTTCTAAATAATAGTACTTATTTTTTTTTGTTTCACCTTTCCCTTCTGGCCATGCTTTTGATTTATCCATATTGATAAGTGCCGTTTTGTGAAAGGCTCTCACGTCTGCATCATTTAAGCCGTAACAACCAATCTGAAATTCAGCTTGGTCATAATACATGAATTCATTACTTTCTATGATAGATGTTATAATTCTTTGGGGTATTGCCAATGTTTGTTTAACGTTATTAGAATTAGTACTTTGACAATCTGATTTTACCGCAATAATTTCTGTAAATTTTTTGTGAATAGCAAACCTTACTTTGATGTCATTCTCTCCATAAAAAACATACTCCTTGTTTGTGAGGTGAGGATCACTTTCAGAAAAATCTACATCTCCATCAGTGTCTAGTAAGTTATAAATGTCGTCATTTGTAACATTTGCACAAGCCATGATGTCTTTAATGCTATCACTATATATGATTTTTTTGACAGCAATTTTGTTCTTTATTTGATTCCCAGGTAACCAATCACAACTTCTTTGTCCAAAAATAAAAGCAACACCAATGATTCCTATTCCAAAACCAATTAAATAAAATTTGATTCTTTCTTTAAAAGTTTTCATAATTGTTAATTTTTTGGCAAAGATAGTATAACTAGCAAGTTAAATGAGTTGTGGAATACAATTTTATGAGAAGATTATTTTTTGACTAAATCAACTATAATGTCAATTTTTTGTTCTAGAGTCGAAATTTTCTTTTTCAATAATTTAATTTCTTTTTCAAGTGTATTAGATTCTATATTGTTTGCTTTATTATAAGCTTTGTCAAATTTGGCAATTTGGTTAACGGTTAATTCAGTGACAATTAAATTGTCCAGTGTAATTTTAAAATAAGTGGTAATACGTATAAGCGTATCTAGTTTTGGTTCTGCTCTTCCTTCTTCATATGCTCCGATACTGGCTCGTTTAACGTCTATAAGTTCCGCAAATTGAGTTTGATTAAGGTTTTTAAAAGCCCTTAATTTTCTAATGTTTTTAGATAAGATAGAGTTTTTCATAAAAAAATGATAATTAAATTAGCAAATTACTAAATTTAATAGTATGTTTGTTGTGTTGAAAAAATAATAAAGCATGAAAGTAGTTAAAAAATATTACAAATTAATAGATTGTCAACCGCCGTAAATAATATTTGTAAAATCGAATTAAAAAGAATTATAATTAATACATTTGGTACAAACAATTAAAAAGAAAGAAAATGAGTCATTTTGATAAAGTAAGAGATTATTTGATGGAGTTGGAGTATTCTATCATTAGTGAAGATAAAGGTACGGAAGTTTTTATGGTTGAATCTGAAGAGGATGGGATTAGCAACTTGGTAATTGGCGTTGCAGATCCGATTTTAATTATCGAGCAATATCTTTTTGATTTAAAAAATGATAATGACGGATCGATTTGTAAGCAATTATTACAAAAGAACAGAGATATCGTTCACGGTGCATTTGTATTAGATGAAAAAGGAGAAAAAGTTATTTTTAGAGATACGTTACAAGTTGAAAATTTAGATTTAAACGAATTGGAAGGTAGTTTAACTTCATTAAGCTTATTGTTAAGTGAGTTTACTAACGAGATTATTTCTTTTTCAAAAAATTAAAATTAGACATTTTGTCAAAAAACCATTACCTGGTATTAGGTAGAAGATTGTAAAAACAAAGAAAATGAATTTATTTAGAAGATTATTTAGAATTGGATCAGCAGAAGCAAACTCTTTAGTAGATAAGCTGGAAGATCCTATTAAAATGACTGAGCAAGGAATCAGGGAGTTAAAAAAGAACTTAGGTTCTGCGTTAGAGGCGTTGGCTGAAGTGAAAGCGTTGGCTATTCGTTCAAAAAATGACGGAAATAAATATGCTGAAAAAGCAAAAGAGTATGAAAAGAAAGCGATTTTATTACTTAAGAGAGCTGAGAAAGGTGAAGTAACGGCTGAAGATGCTGATAGATTAGCTAGTGAATGTTTAGTTCAAAAAGATACAAACATGGCAAGTGCTACTCAATCAAAAACTGACCAAGCTAAGTTTGAGGCGCATGTTGCGAAATTAGACGGTAACATCAAAAAATTAAGATCGAACGTAAAGAAATATGAAAACGAATTAAGAACATTAAGAGCTAGAGCAAAAGTATCTAAAGCAACTAAAAACATTAACAAGCAATTGGCTAATGTAGATTCTTCTTCAACTGTTTCAATGTTAGAGAAAATGAAAGAAAAAGTGGCACAAGAAGAAGCGTTAGCTGAATCTTATGCTGATATAGCTAATGAATCAAGATCAATTGATGATGAAATTGATAATGCTTTAGAATCTGGAGATGCAATGTCTAAAGGTTCTGATGCTTTAGCAGCTTTAAAAGTAAAGTTAGGTCAAACAGAGGCTTAATTTTTTAACAGTAATAGTATAGTGTCCTCCTCATGGAAATTGAGGGGGATTTTTTTAGCCTAATTAAAATAAATAAATGAACGAATTTCTTCATCTAATGTTTAGTCCGCAAAATGTGATAGGGACGTTGTTGTTAAGTTTCTGTGTATTGTATTGGATGATTGTTATCGTAGGAATAATAGATTTGGACCTATTTGATATCGAATTGGAAGTGGATGTTGATTCAGAAGTGGATGT
>Ga0209292_1000130_pt1 | contig 107001 bp, 90 predicted proteins | sample GOMGulsemesocosm_2_FD_184634 | JGI IMG/M metagenome (GOLD analysis project Ga0209292, IMG submission 184634) | Methane-oxidizing microbial communities from mesocosms in the Gulf of Mexico - GOM9C Gulf of Mexico (SPAdes) (version 2) | ecosystem: Environmental > Aquatic > Marine > Cold seeps... | reverse complement strand
CTAACAGCGCGCCCTGATTGGCTGCAATACAAACCACCCCGCCACCCCTCACATTGTGGTGTTCGCAGTCTTGGGCATTTAATTAAATAACTTAAAAATGAGACTCTGGAAGCTAGCACAATGCAGGCTTAGATCTGGGGTTTTGTTTTCCAGACTCTGTGAGACATGGATGTCGAGCGGAAGCCTCCAGGGACGGATCTACGGCGTGTCTGGAAAATAAAACGCCAGAGCTAAGCCGGGGATAGAACCCTGGTATCCAAAGCTAAAAGCTGCCGCGATGCAGGCTTAGATCTGGGGTTTTGTTTTCCAGACTCTGTGAGACATGGATGTCGAGCGGAAGCCTACATGGATGTATTCACGGCGTGTCTAGAAAACAAAACGCCAGAGCTAAGCCGGAAAAGAATCACAGCACTCAACGCTTGGAGTAATAACCCGGGCCGCCCAGGTGGCTTATATCGAAATACGATACCGACTAACCACTCAATTACTAAGAATCTTCGCCTGCCGCTCCATCCGCCGCGCTTCAATTCGCGCTTCCTGCTGGGCCCGGTCTTTAAGACCCTGAATAATATGCACCGTTAATACCAAGGGGAAGCTCACCCCCACCGCAGCATGCACATTGGCAATGTAGCCCCGAATCAAATCACTGGAGAGGTAGTATAAAAACCAAGCGGAAATTATTTGAAAACACAGCATCACCACCAGAGTAATGCCCAGGCCGCGCAAACGCTTGAGCCGCCAGGTGGCGGTGACATGGCTAAACAGCACCGAGCCGTAGCTGACCATAATAAAAAAGGCGGCACCGCCATGCAGCATAAGCACCGGAAACTGCCAGGGGTGCTTCTCGGGGCCAAAATCCCCTTCGACCGTAATCCAGCGGCTTAAAATAAAAAAGATCACCCCGCTGCACCAGCTAAGCACCAGCAAGGCATAAAGCCAGCGGCGAAAATGCCGACGCATGCGGATATTAATATAAGACATTTATAAAGCCGTTACCTGTCCATCGGCGGTCACCATAACCGCCAAAGCGTTAAGGTCGCGGATTTTAGCACCTGCCGCCGGATCGAGAAACGCCCATTTAGTTAAGGCGTCGGCCAGCATGCAGCTATCGGCATAAACCGAAATACTAAAATCCTGAACTATAGGCTCACCCGTGGCGGGCATAATCATGGCACTGGCGGTTTCCATCTCAGAGACAGAGTCAGGCGCAAAGTCAGTGTAATAATTGGCACTGGTAGCAATGGCGCTGGCCATCATCGGTAGCGCCACGGTTTGGCCGGGCTTACTGGGCAGGCGTACTGCGGTTTGCTGCCCCTGCCAATGACTCAGACGCAAGTCGCCACCGGCATTAATGCCCAGCTGCACCTCATCTGGCACGGCCGCCATGGCACAATCCACCGCATAGCCTTTGGCGATTCCACCTAGGTCCAGTAATAGCGGCTGCTTAAAGGCAATACTGTTTGGGCTTAGCTCAATCGCCTGCCAGTTAGCGCCTTGGGCTATAACGTCCGGCACCGAAGGCAAGCCACCCAGCTCAACTAAACTAGGCGCAATGCTGATATCAAATAAACCAGCACTGAGCTCACTCAAGGCCAAGGCTTGAGCCAGCACCTGATGCATTGCAGGGGATAGGGGGCAAACTTGAAGGTGGGCATGGCGGTTAATGTTAGACAGCTCGCTGTCCTGACGATGAAAACTCATCATCGCCTCAACTCGCTCTATCGCCGCGAAAGCCGCTTGGCTGTACTCAATCAGTTGTTGGTCACTGGCCTCGGCCTGCAACTCAACTTCAACATAGGTGCCTAACATAGGCTGGCAGCGACTTAAGTTATTCATCACAGGGCAGGCAATGCGCGCTTACAGATGGCGCAGCACAAGGTTCCAAGTATGGTTTAAACGATTAACGCCATCGGTAATATGACGACAAGATAACGTAGCACCGGATATATTTTTAATTTGTTTATCCAGCTTTAAAAATTCATTGTGGTCGCTGCCCTGTAACTGGGCCCGCCATTTTGGGTGGGCTACTTCATAGCCGTAGGTTTCGCGGTAGGTCAAAATTTCCAAACCCTTGTGCTTGCCCTCGGCGGTGTAGGCAAAAGCGATATCAATATTTTCATGCTTGCCAATAACTTGGTCAACCACAAACCAACCGCCATCAGCTGTCTTCCAGGCTTGCGGCTTGTTATTACGCACACGGATACTCGAGGCCTTGTGGATAGCCTTCATTTGCTCTTTGCTTAAGGTAAGCGGCACAGACTCCATTGCGGTATCGCCCCACAAAAGCTGACGCGCTTGGTCTATAGTCAGGTAGGTTTTGGCATAAACCTTCATTACCGGTGCCGCAACACCAACCGCCACCAGAGACAATGCCTTGGCAAAATCACGTCTATTCATGCTTAACTCCAAATATCAAAAAACCTAACACACACTATTTTTCAGCTACAAAAAACGCCTACAGAAGATACAAAAAAAACCCTGCAGGCACTTTGTTTTGCATCAAGCTAAAACAAAAAAACCGTTTTGCATGGCTGAACCACACAAAACGGATTTTCGGGTTTTAATAATTAATCAGCGCCCACACCCCTTCAGGGTGAAGCCGAATTATTAAAACTCATAACCATAGGTTAGACCGATGTGCATTTTTTCATGCTCATCCCAGTTACGACCACTGTTAACATAAGCGTGCTTGGAACCACCACCGCTAACCTGCCACAAGATACCGGCCGTTGCCCACCACTTTTTCTCGGCGAAGTGAACAGTAGGACCAAAGTAGTTACCATTCTGGTGCTGGGTACCTACACGGAAGTCTGAAGCATCAAAGCTTGAACGTTGCAGGTCAGGGTCAAACTCGCCGTCTTCCTGTGGGTTCAGGTAATCAGACTGGTGACGAAACTCCAAACCAATAAACCACTGTGGGGCTATACGGTAAGAAACACCGGCAGAAATATCCATGGCGATCTCTTCTTCCAGCACACCACCGCCTTTACGACGTTCGAATTCTGCTTTGGTATTCAAAACAAAAATCAAGGTATCGTCTAGGTAATCTTTCTGCAAAAACAACGTTGCAGTGAAAGAGTCTTGGTCAATATCGCCGCCATCTAAACGGTATTTATCGCGACGCTCGTAACCCAAGCCTAGGGAAACACCCATAAAATCTTTATAGGGGCTATACAAGTTGTACTTTAAGGCAATTTCATAACCGCCCCATTGAGTATCATTAAAGCCTTCACCGCGATCGGTTAAAACTTCTTCGCCGTTCACTTCGTCGCAGGTGCCGCCCTGGGTTTCAAACATTGGGCCAATACAATCATTAACACGGTAATCGTGGTCGAAGATCATACCTTCAACAGAAATGCTCAAACGGTCAGTAATGCCGTATTCAATTTCAGGGCGAATATCGTGGAAACGGTAGCTACCAGAGTTTTTGCCATCGCGAATAATATCGCTAATTTTAAACTCGAAGCTGCCCTCGGGGCGGGTATCGGTACCTTTGGCGTAAACCCACAGGTTTTCGCCGGCGCTAGCAGTTTGTGCCGCAGCAACAGCTACGGTGGTTGCTAATAAACGCTTTAACATAATGACTCTTCCTAAATTTCAATAATATAAATCTTGTTGGGTGAAGGGATCTTTGTCCCTTAAAAAACCCGACACTGGGTGTCGAATATCCACTTATAGCGTGAGCAATTCACCACAAAAAAGCAGGTGAAAAAGCGGCTCAGCCTAGGGATAATGGGCCCTTGAGGCCTCTAGGGCGCGAATAATACATAGATTGCGAATCATTATCAATAATTCTTACGCTCAATCTATTATTTGAGCGAATATTGAGCTATGGTGTCGCCCCCCAAGAAAAGACCGATTATGAAACCGCAGCACCCCTACAAAATACCCGCCCTAAGTGTGTTGGCCGCCAGCTTAATTGCCGCCAATGCCCAGGCCAAAAGCCAAGCCCCGGTGCTAATAGCGCCCAAGCTAGAGGAAGTGCGCGTAACCGCCACCCGCAGCAGCAGCCTAATTACCGAACTGCCCTATTCCCTAGCGGTGGTAGATAAACAAGAGCAGCTATTGCAGCAGGTACGCAGCCTGCCCGAAGCCCTGGCCAACATCCCTGGGGTGCGCATTCAAAAAACCGCCAACGGCCAGGGCTCACCTTTTATCCGTGGCTTTACCGGCTACCGCACCCTGGCCCTAATCGATGGGGTGCGCTACAACAACTCGGTGTACCGCGACGGGCCTAATGAATACTTTGCCCTGATCGACTTCGCCGGCATCGAACAAATAGAGCTGCTGAATGGCCCGGCTTCAGCGCTGTATGGCAGCGACGCCATCGGCGGCAGCCTTAACCTAAGCAGCCAGCAGCCTAAATTTGAGCAAGAAAGCGGCCGCTACTGGGGCGGCCAGCAGCAATTGCGCTATAGCTCGGCCGAGCAGAGCCGCATCAGCCGCAGCCAAATTGACCTGGGCCAAGGCGGCGATTGGGGCCTGCTAGCCGGGCTGAGCATTAAAGACTTTGGCCAAGTAAAAGCCGCCGGCCTAGGCGAGCTACCCACTACCGACTACCAAGAACAGGCCTTTGACGCGCGCTTAGATAAAAAACTAAACCCGCATTGGCAGCTAACCGCCCTACACCAAGACTTGCGCCAGGACGATGTTTGGCGCACTCATTCAACTATTTATAGCCAGCCCTATGCCGGTACCGAAGCCGGCACCGACCTGCGCCGCCTAAAAGACCAGCAGCGCCAACTCAGCTATCTCAAACTTCAAGGCCAAGACCTGCAAGGTGCGCTACGAGGTGCAGCCGATACCATCACCGCCACCCTATCCCGGCAACATTGGCGCGAAGATAGCGAGCGAGTACGCAGCAACAACACCGCCATACAAGAATATTTTGCTTCAACCATGTGGGGCTTAGATATCCAGCTGGGCCGCCAGGGTGAAAGCAGCCAATGGGTTTACGGCCTGGACGTTTACCAAGACCAGGTAAACAGCGGCCGCCTAAACTTCGCCGCCGACGGCAGCTTAGAGTCGGTTAGCGTACAAGGCCCGGTGGGCGACGACGCCAGCCATACCCAGGCCGGCGCCTACGTGCAAGCCGAACTAGACCTAGCAGAAGACTGGCAGCTAAGCCTAGGCAGCCGCTACTCTTGGGTGCAAGCCAAAATTGGCCGCTTTGCCGATCCCATTAGCGATACCGCCATCAGCTACAGCAATAGTTGGAATAACCTTTCCAGCTCGGTGCGGCTTAAATACCAAACCAACCGCCAGCACCAAGTATGGGCCGGTGTTAGCCAGTCTTTTCGGGCGCCCAATATTGCCGACATCAGCCGTTATGGCAAAAGCCGCAGCAGCGAAATTGAGGTGGCCGCCCTAGCGCTGGCGCCAGAAAAATTTCTAAGTTATGAACTCGGCTGGCGCTGGCAAGCATCAAATTCACCAGGCTCAAGCTCAAGCCCAGCCAATACCGGCTGGCAGCTAAGCAGCAATGTGTTTTATACCGACATCAAAGACTATATAAACAGCACCCCAACCGGCAATATCCGCGAGGGCTTGATAGAAGTCAGCAAACAGAACACGGCCAGCGGTTTTATGCACGGCCTAGAAATTAACGCCCGCTACCGCTTTAACCCAAACTGGCATTGGCAGGCCAGCTACAGCTGGGCCAAAGGCAAGCAGCAGCTGGCCGATGGAGCAAAAAGCTATTTCAGCCGCACCATGCCCGCCGAATTCAGCAGCCGCCTAGACTGGCACAGCGATGATGGTCAGCAGCAAGTCAGCCTAAACCTTAGCCACAGCGCTAAGGCCAAGCGCTTAAGTGCCGGTGATTTAGACGATTTAGAAAGAATAGCCCCAGGCGGCACCGCTGCGTATACCTTGCTAGACATCAGCAGCCGCTGGGCCCTGCAGCCACAGCTAGAACTACTCATAAAGCTAAACAACCTCACCGACCAGGCCTACCGCAGCCATGGCTCGGGTACAAACGAACCCGGCCGGGGCATTACTGCTGGTTTTAACTGGGCGTTTTAAACGCGGACTTAAGTTGCGCTAGCCTGGTCTCGGGCTAGCAAGCCGCAGAGGCCACGCAGATAGCTTTGCAGCAGACTGCTGGGCTAGCGGCTGGAAAGCCGCAGCCGCTTACGCCGCCGAGCCAGCAAGGTAATGGTCAATAGGTATATGCCGGTACCCCACAAGGTGAGCAGCACCAAGGCGGCGGGCAAAAACAACCACAGCTTAATCCGGTCATGAAAAAAGCTGCCATCGTGAATCTCTTCAATCAAGTCCGAACGGCGGTAAGCCACATGCAGCACCTCACCGGTTTGCTGGTCTAGCTGAATTTCCCAGCGGTTATTGGCCTGCACCTTAATCACGCCCTTGCTGGGCCGCACATCCAAACGCTTTATATCTTGCCAGCCAGTAATGCCCGCCTGCGTAACACTTTGGCTACGGCTAAGAATTTGCGCATAGCTCAAGCTAGGCACGCCCTTATGCCCTTTAATGGTCGGCGGCTGAATCCAATCACTCTGCTTTTTAAGCAGCAACAAAACCCCGCTAACCACAATAATCACCACCGGAATGGCACACAGCAGCGAGCCCCAGAAATGAACTTTACGATTATAGCGGTGAGACTTATTGGACATAATTCAGACTAAACAACATCGGCAGCGGCAAAGGCGCGAATAATAACAGTTCTCACCTCATAAACGAATACAGCAAGTCATAAATCCACCTATCTAAACCCGCAGCCAGGCCAAGCAGCAAACCACAACCCAGGCAAAACCCAAGGCCAGCCCAATAGCCAAATGAAGCCGTTTATGGATAGGATTTAATCAAATGAAAACAAAGGCTTGACGGCCCCAAAGCCGCTGTTATAATCACGCCCTCTTTACAGCCCAGGTCGCAAAAAAGCCTGAGCTTGCAGTGCCAGCGTGATGAAATTGGTAGACATAGGGGATTCAAAATCCCCCGTTCGCAAGAACGTGGCGGTTCGAGTCCGCCCGCTGGTACCATTTACTACTCCAAGCTCCAACTCCCCACCCAACTTATTCAGAACCCAGAAGCTCAATGCGGGCTCGAACCCGGTTCGACCAATTGTGCCCCTAGCACAATTTGAACGAGGAGCCCGCGACGAAGCCCCGTAGGGGTGTTTAAAGCTTTGGGGCTTTAAACATTAGACCGCCCTCCCACACCACACATAATTCTGATTAAGAAAACCTCAGCCTGAATGCGGGCTCGAACCCGGTTCGACCAATTGTGCCCCTAGCGCACTGAACGATGAGCTTGCGACAACGCCAAACAACGCTAAATGGACATCCACCTTAGCGCCTCATAAAATGGCACCCTATATTTAGAAGCTCTTGAGAAAGCGCCGAACCTATTCCACCCCTCTAATGTTTAAATAAACCAACCCACCACCCCGAGTAACAAGCTATGTGCGGCCGCTTCAACATAACAGACTCCCCCTTTGTTCATGACCTAATGAATATACTTGGCGTAGACACCCGCAAATGGCCGGTGCGGTATAGCGATTACCACCGGGCCTGCGCGACTATATCAATAGTAAAAGAGGTGGGCGGAGAGCGCATGGCGCAAGATGCCAGCTGGTGGCTGCTGCAAGAGCCCACCGAGGGCGGGTTTAAGCCTAGCCGCTACACCTCATTTAATACCCGCTACGACAAGTTAAATACCCCCAGATCAGCCGGGTACACAGCCTTTAGAGAAACACGCTGCATTATTCCTGCCAGCGGATTTGGTGAAACCGAATACGAGACCATTAACGGCAAGAAAAAACCAAAGTTTTATCACAACTTTCAAGGCCACACTCAGGCACTGGCGCTTGGTGGCCTGTATCGAGAATGGCTCTGCCGTGATACCGGAGAAATAACCACAAGCTGCAGCGTAATAACCCTACCCCCACACCCAAAGCTGGCACCCTACCACTCCAAAGCATCACCGTTATTGATACCGCTAGACGGCAACTGGATTGATCGCTGGCTAGACCCAGGCATTAGCAACCCGGCAGAATTTGAGCAGCTACTAAGGCCACATATCCCAACTACACTGCAAGCCCAGCGGATTAACAAACCGGGCGAACGAAAACCCGTAGGTGATCCGTTTTTTATTGAGGCGGATATAGATTAGTGATTGCACAAGCTATGATTAGCAAGCACTAGCCCTAGCGCTATTACAGTTGATGCCCCCCCCTGTGTCAGGCAGCACAATATTCGCTAGCCCCAAACTGCGGTAACCTAGCAGTTCCCTGCCCTCAGGGCGCCGTAGTTGCCATTTGACAATAGTTGGCGTTTAATAACTTCATTAAACTGCATCCGTACTACAGAGGGTTTTCCGCCAGTAAAAGGAGCTTTTGTCATTCGTCAAAAAACTGAATCAAGTGACTCTTTTTTAATTGCTACCTGCCTAGTGATTTTCTTTTTCCTATTCCAGTGGCTTGAAATATATAGCATTGTCACTATTATGCAGTGCTCAAAAGTATCTGAATTCTGGCTGAGCACCACACAGGATGGTTTTAACCCCTTTATCGCCAGCGCGTCCATATTTTCACTAATTTTAATATGGTCTGTCGTTGATACATTCAGAGCGGTTTATCTAAATTATAAAGATAAAATGGTAGCTATCGTTGTTTGCTGCTCTATAGTTTTGTGCTCAGTTTATACTGCACGTTCAATGTGGGCCCAATGGGAATACTTCGAAATATCGTGGGGATCATTGAAACCCGAAAACAGTGTTTTCTTAAATCAAAAAAAACCAAAGTTTGCGACATCTCGCCAACCTAGTGCATGGCAGCAATTCCTCCAAACAAAGAGATGCCAAAATCCATTCCGTTCGCTTAACGTGGAGTCCGAGAGTGATTGGAAAAAAATAGAACAATAATTCATATCTCAAGGGGGAAATTTACCTTGGATGAAATAAAACCAACAACCATCACTAAAAGGTCATTTTCTTAGCACCAACTCCCCTAAGACATCCGTCCGCGCATTAACACTAAATTAGCCAAACCCCGCCTGGCGCTATCTACCTAGAACAAGGGGAGCGCTTAACTGGACGCCCAGACTAGCGCTGTCTAAATGCACCTTAGATTTTGTAAACTAAACAAACACCCCACTTAGCACTAGCCCCCTCTCTTCTGCCGGCGCTTTAATAAAATATTAGCCAAAAATTCGTCAACACGTTCCAACCAACCGAATACAAGCAATAACGATCTATATGACAGGTGAACCAAATCACCTGCCTTAAGCGGGTAAAGGCCGTCGCATTGATAACCCGCTTGTTGTATATTTGATATCAAATCAAATAAATGACCAGAAACCAAAAGTCAGATCTCGATTGGAACGTGAAATTTTTTCAAGGACAATTTAATAGCCAACCAAAATTTAGGCACTGAAAACACCTCCTTAGATCCAGACGCCAAAGAGATAAAAATTGGCGGGCGGCTCAGATCCTACAAAATATTAAATGTTATATCGCTATCGATTGCGGCCTTGCTATTTATCGTGATTGCAGCTTTTTCGGCACTTGGGATAGAGAATCAAGAAAGCGGCTATGATTTGGCCGCAACTATTTTGGAAATCATTCCTATCCTAGTACTTTCATTCATGGTTCTTAAAATCATTGGCGTATGGAATAATGAAACACCCAGTAAAATAAACTATTACCTACTCGTCTATACCATTGCATCGGTAGCAATCTATTTTGGGCTTAGATATCTATTTGTTAATGACCTTACAAGCGAAACACCGACACCCTTTCTAGGAACTGTTATATATTATTTCATATGGACATCTTATTTTAAGCGTTCCACAAGAGTAAAAGAGTTTTATGGTTGTAATGCAGTAAAAAAATAACACTTCAACTAATACACACCTACGACTGAATTCACTAACAAACGCCATTTACTCGCGCGCATACAGCATTCAATCAAAAGGGCACACGGGTTCGCTTTTCACTATCAGCTTAAAGGAGTCTCATGAAACAGTACTTCACATCCCATGAATCCGGAAACCGATATAACAAATATAGACCGAAGGTCCATGACGTTATAATTGATTGGCTGGAAACTTGCTGTCCCGCCAGACGATTCGAAAAGGGAATTGATATTGCTTGTGGCACCGGAGATTCGCTAAAACCGTTGTTACAACTATGCAATGACGTTACCGGTATTGATTCTTCCGAGGAAATGCTTTCAATCGCACTGCGCCACGGCTTGCCTGTCGCGAAGGGAGATTATCGGGGTATCGCGGGCCTGGGGACTTTTGACCTTTTGTCTACGTGCATGGCGTTTCATTGGTTTGATCCAGATTTGGCGTTTACCGCTTACAAGGCGGCCTCCAATGATGGAGCTATTTGGCTAATATACAATTTCGCCCTTGGCGGTCACCAAACGTCAGCTTCGTTTAATGAATGGTACTTCGAAACGTATATGAAAGAGCACCCATCACCGCCAAGAAATAGTACGACAGCAGCCATCCCTGCCAAAGATAAGTCTGTACGTTTGGTTAAACAAGATAAGGGGTGGCTGCCCATTGAATTGACGCGCGAAGCTCTTGTGGGTTATTTATCGACACAATCAAATATCGAACAGGCGGTAAGGTCTGGAAATTCTATCGAGGATATTTGCAGTGACCTACTACTGCAGTTATCTAGAATAAATTTCAGTAAAAATTTCAAATACAACTTTAGCTACGAGATATACGAATATAACGGCAACTAATAAGTTAGCGCACCTCTAATAGAGAAACACGCTGCATTATTCCCGCCAGCGGTTTTGGTGAAACCGAATACGAGACCATTAACGGCAAGAAAAAACCAAAGTTTTATCACAACTTTCAAGGCCACACTCAGGCACTGGCGCTTGGTGGCCTGTATCGAGAATGGCACTGCCGTGATACCGGAGAAATAACCACCAGCTGCAGCGTAATAACCCTGCCCCCACACCCAAAGCTGGCACCTTACCACTCCAAAGCATCGCCCCTACTCATACCCCAAGACGGCAACTGGTTTGATCGCTGGCTGGACCCTGGCATTAGCAACCCGGCAGAATTTGAGTCATTGCTAGCACCGAATATTCCGTCGACATTACAAGCCCAGCGGATCAACAAACCCGGTGAAGGAAAACCCGTAGGTGATCCGTTTTTTATTGAGGCTGATATGGATTAGCCAGGGCTCGAACTATAATTAACAAACACTCAGCTTTGGCCCAGCAACAAGTCGTAGCTGGGTAGACTTATCTATTTTACTCTCCATCATTCAGCTTCTAAACCAGCAGATTAAGGCGCAGGTCTTTTACCATATAAAGAATATGCACCCATTTGCATTTGATGCGCACGGCCTAATTTTTCAGCATGAAAATCAATATTAAACTGTTGCGTCAGTTCCTTTCCGTTCCAATGATACAACTTTAAATACTGCTCATTGGCGGCGCCCTTTTTATCCCAGTTAGCCAGTAAAGAGGCCGTATAATATAAACGCTTACCATCCCAGCTTGATGAAACCATACTTACTTGTGTACCAATTTTTTTCTCGTAAACCTGCTTGGGTTTATATGGCTCTGTAATATCAAACCCGCGGGTTTTTCCATCCAAAAAAGTATTAACCCATAACATAGAATCATCACTGCTAACAGAAATGTCTACGGGCAAAGGAATGTCGGCCGGGTTACCTATATCGGCAACATTAGAGGCCTGCCGGCACCTTTGTTATTTTCTTTAAACAATACAATTTGTGAAGTTAAAGCGGTCGATGAAAAACAATAGTTATTTTCTGCGCCCCATGCGCATGCAATTTTTAACGGTGCCCCAGGAACATCGAATACCTGTTTAGGCTTGCGGGTATGTAAATCCCAAACAACCATAGTATTGCCAAAGCGCTTCATGGCTTCAGGGTCGGCTAACTATGCTATTACAAAACGGCTTGGTGATGACGGTTGGTTTTGGGCGCGTTAAATATGTCCAGGGTATCGGCGATGGCGGCAACAATGACCTGCTAATGTTAATCCGCAGGCATGGCAACCTCACCGAAAATGCGCCCCTGTTTATTGCCCTACTGGCCTTTATAGAAATGATTATTGGCAGCGCGTATGTAGTTGCGGCTATGGGCGGCGCTTTTTTCTGGTACGCATCGCACACGCCATAGGCCTGACCATAGGCGAAGGCCCAAACGCGTTCCGCTTTATCGGTGCACTTGGCAACATGCTGCTGTGCTTTGGGTCTGCGGGTTATTTGCTGTATAGCGTTAGCGGCTTGGTTTAGGCCTGTTTTTATAAACCTGATCTTGCAAGCCTAGACCTCAAGTGCAGCGCCGCCATCAAAATAGCGGTGCTGTAAATCACATTGTAGTCACCGTCCATACCTTAGGCGGCCCTCGGTGTAGCCCAAGATAGTACCCATCACCAATAATCCATATGTCTGCATACTGTATAGAAACGGCTATCCTCCCCTCCCAAAACAACCAATGAAGCCCTAAGCGACTGGTAAACTCACCAACCCCATTTTAAGTAGGCATAGCCCGCTTATAGTGTATGCGATAGCAAATTGGGTTGATGACTAGGCACAAATAATTCAGTCGCAATTGGAGAATTTGAAGTTATTTGGGGTTGCCGTTGCTTGTGGAGACGGTAATTGTGGGATTACGTCGGGTGACTTAATTAATTACGCCAAAGTGGCGCTGAAGCTGTTATAACTCACATTGACATAGCGTCCGTAATGACGTACGCTTTTTGACCTTGGAGGTATTTATGACAACACTTAATGTAACCGAAGCTCGTTCAAATCTTTACAGCTTGATCGATGAAACTCATCAAACGCATCAGCCAATAATCATTACAGGAAAAAGAGGAAATGCAGTTCTCATATCCGAAGAAGACTGGACTTCGATTAATGAGAGTTTGTTTTTATTATCTGTCCCAGGAATGAGAGAATCTATCCGTGAAGGTATTGATACAGATTTGAGTGATTGCGACACGGATCTTGATTGGTGATGTGGCAAATTTACTACACAAAGCAAGCAAAGAAAGACGCAAAAAAATTGGCATCGGCAGGGCTAAAGACCAAAGCAAAAAACTTACTGGAAGTGATCAAGATTAACCCTTATAAGAACCCTCCTCCCTATGAGAAATTGGTTGGAGACTTAGATGGTTCATATTCAAGAAGAATTAATATTCAGCATCGGTTGGTCTATCAGGTTTTGGAATCTGAGAATGCGATTAAGGTTTTACGACTTTGGACACATTACGAATAAAATCACAACAAAAATAGGTATCGCGAATTGCTTATGCTAATCGCGCTACAACAATCGCTCACTATAAGCATAGTGCCGAAGAGAACCTAGCCTATGCCCACCCCCGATCCAACTCGAATCATGACCTTTACCTCACCGCAGGATCTCGGCCGCTGGCTTGAGGTGAATCACGCCAGTGAAAGCGAGCTGTGGGTGAAAATATTCAAGAAAAAGACTGGGATTGCCAGCGTAACTTGGGACGATATCGTTATTGAAATCCTGTGCTGGGGCTGGATCGACGGCATCAAAAAATCAATTGATGAGCAAGCCTACCTCCAGCGAGTCACCCCAAGAAAAGCGCGAAGCACCTGGTCAAAAAGGAACCGGGAACATGTGGAACGTTTGATAAGCGAGGGCCGGATGACAGAGCCAGGGCTGGCGCATGTGCGCGCAGCCCAAGCAGACGGCCGCTGGGAAAACGCTTATGCGGTAAGCGAAATGACAGTGCCGGCGGACTTTATAGCAGCACTGGAGAGCAAGCCGAAGGCGAAGCAGTTTTTTGAAACGCTGAGCAAATCGAGCCATTATGCAATAGGGTACGGATTAACCAGTGCCAAAAAACCCGAAACCAGACTGCGGCGATTTACAAAATTTATGGATATGCTGGCCAGCGAAGTGAAGCCCTAGCAGGCTTCGTTAAGACGACATTCATAGCAAAAAACCAATAGATCACCACTTAACACCAACCCCCTGCTCTTCTGCCGGCGCTTAACATTTGCAGCAAAGCAGACACCCTAGATAACAGCGCAAAACTCTAAAAACTTAGTTCTTAAGATGAGTATCTAATTAGCTGCATGAGGCAGCTCTGAATTCCTAAACCAGCAACGCAATCTTCTTCTGCTGCTCGGTATGTGCAGCTTGGTATTGCACCTGCAACTGCTGCACAAGTTCAGCTGCGCTGGGTATATCCGCTATGCTGCCTGCCCCTTGGCCGGCCGACCAAATATCTTTCCAGGGTTTGGCCTGTTGGGTTTTTTCATCGCTGCTGGCTTCGTCTAGCTCCGCACCAAAATCAACGCTGGTGGGCGCCGCCATGGTTTTCAAATCCAAACCGGCCGCTTCGATACTCTGGCGAATAAAGTTAGCATTTACGCCGGAGATGGCTGGCGTGTAGACAATATCCGCAGCGGTGGTGACGGTGATTTGTTGCTTGTAGTCCTCTTGCGCCATGCTCTCCTGAGTATTGATAAAGCGCGTGCCCATATAGGCCAGGTCGGCGCCCATCATCTGGGCGGCGGCGATGTCGCTGCCACTGGACATGCAACCCGCTAACAAGATGGTCTTGTCGAAGAACTGGCGAATCTCGTTAACCAGTGCAAACGGGCTCCAAGTACCAGCGTGGCCACCGGCACCGGCGGCTACTGCAATTAAACCGTCGACACCCACACCGGCTGCTTTCCTGGCATGGCGGGCATTGACGACATCGTGAAACACTAGGCCGCCGTAACTGTGAATGGCAGCCACCACTTTGCTGTCTGCCCCTAGGGAGGTGATAACCAGCGGCACCTGGTGTTTTACGCACAACGCTAAGTCGGCGGCCAGGCGTGGGTTGCTCTTGTGAACGATAAGATTTACCCCATAAGGCGCCGGTTTTTGCCCACCTGCGCTTTCAAGCTTGGCCAGCTCAGCTTTGATTTCCAGCAGCCATTGTTCAAACCCTTCGCTGCTGCGTTGGTTTAGCGCCGGAAAAGTACCCACCACGCCGGCCTTGCAGCATTCGGTCACCAGCTGGGTGCCAGAGGCCAAGAACATAGGGGCCACGACTAAGGGCAGCTTTAAACGATTTTCAAACAGGCCAGGGAGGCTCATGGTGATTCCTTTAATTGTGAGTACAGCTAATTGTGAATGCAGCTAATTGCAAGTACAGCTAATGGTAAGTACGGCCATTTTAGGCGAAAAACGACAAACTTAAATTGTCACATTTGACATGTAAATGGCCGTATAAGCCACGAGCGTAGAAATGAGGACTATTCGAAGTGATGCAGGAGGCAGCCCAATGCTCGCAAACCCGCATCACGCTACAGCCACTTGGTAAAAAATAGCTGGGATACGGGGCGGGTTTTATTGAAAAAACTGCCAAACCGCCATGGTCAATGCGTAAATTGCATAGTTAGCCGGCTAACCCCGTGAAAGACTATTGCCCCCAAAACTATAAAGAGAATAACTAGCATGGCCAGAGTGAAAATTGTCAAACCTGAGTCGGTATCTGATCCGATCATCCGAGAAATATTCAGCTGGGTAACTGAGATGGAGGGCGCGGTGCCCAACCACTTTTATGTGGAAATGAACTTTCCTGAATATATGAAGGCCAAGCTGGGGTCAACCCGAGTATTGTGGGAGGCCGGCGAGTTGAGCATGGAAGAGATCCAGCATGTGGGAATTCTGGTTTCGCGCGCCAATGGCTGCGATTACTGCACCGCCGCTTTCTGCACTGTTCTCGATCACGGCCTCAATGCCGGTGAAGACTATGTTCAAAACCTGGTTACTAGCGACGCCTCGGCAATTGCCGAACAACGCCTGCGCACCCTGTTAGAGTTCGCCTTAAAAGTAAACCATGACGCCAAGGGAGTAACCGATAAAGAAGTCGATGACTTAAAAGCCATTGGCTTGTCTGACAAAGGTGTTGTTCAGCTAATTCATTTGGTCAGCGATTTCGCCTCATATAACCGACTCAACCTTGCCCTGAAAACCGACTTCGACTACAAGCCGGTTTGGTCTGGCTTGGCGAACAAGTAAACTTTTTATATTTTTGGCGCTAATACAGAATTTTGCTCGGGCGAAAACCACATAGATTTTTTGCCCGGGCAAATGGAAACAGCAATTAACAGCGTGAATGCATACCGGCGGAACTTATTGGCAGCGCAGTCAAGCAATATTGATTTACGCAGGGGCCAGGAACACCCAACAAAAAACACCAGAACCCGGAACACGATTAAGCCGGCAAGCAAACAAACAAGCATTTAATTTAACCCCGACACCCAGGCAGGGGCTCCTTCCATTATGCTAGGCGAAATTTCTTTGCTTGTTATTCTAAGATAAGTCTTTAAGTAAAACAGAACCCAATAAGTCCAACTGCTGCTCGCCCTCTTGCGCTGCCAACGTTTGAGTAATGTCTTCCACGCTGCTGGATTGCTGCGGCGTACTTACATTGCTGACCATTTTGCCCAGTTGAAACTCAACGGTATTGAGGTCTTGTTGTGCACTGCGATACACCACCGCCGATTGCAATTCAAAATTATCGTAACTTTGCACGCTGGTGGTGCTGGCCGATTTTTCTAATACCGAGTAGCGATAAGTCTGGGTGTCAAAGTCTGGGTTTTCTAAATAGCTAACCGGCTCATAATAATGTGCCGACAGCTCTAAACCTTGCCGTTGACTGATGCTTTCATAACCTAGCTTACCGCTCACTGATGTCTGCTGGGATAGGTCCAAGCTATAGCCTTGGTACTGCAACGGTTTGTCTGCCGCGTTGGGTTGTTCTTTATGGCTGACAAAACTCAGCTTGAAATCATCAAGGCCAGTTAACAAACTTTGGTCCCGGCTGTTCGCAAGCTTGGGGCCAGCCGCCAACGGAGACACCAGCACAGTTTCTTGCTCAGTGCCTATTTTTTCTGGGTTTGCAGCAGTGCTGGATGAAAGCCCCTGCACCAGCATAAACGCATCGGCTATAAACTTGCTTTGCTCTGGGCTGCCGAGGGCTTGCCCAACATTGTCTTTAATAAGTTGCAAATAATGCTGTTGGCTTTGCTCTACCTTAGCCTCACCCACCATCGCACTGAAGTGTAGGGCTACGCCGGAAAGGTCCAGCTTGTCGCCATTGAGGTTGATACTTAAATCAGTATCGGTGCCATCCGTACTGTAACTTAACTTAATATAGTTGCCATTCAACAAGCCATCCCTGGCCTTGTTGGTTTTATCTTTTATATCAATTTCAAGGCCGCTAATGCTGCCAAGCTCGGATAGTTTCAGGGTCGATAAATCGATATTGCCGCTGTTGATAAAGCCGTCAGTTTCACGGCTTAACATGGACATTAATTTGTCGATGTCGGCCAGCTCTTCATCCGACAGGTCGCCGTCTAGGCTGTACTCCATTGTTAGGGTTGGGCTCAAGCCGTTTGCACCAAATGCCACTTTAAAGTCAATGCTATCGCCGTCTTTGGTGGTTAACTGCATAGAAAATTGGGTAGCTACACCCGCTGTTGGCAGCGACGGAACCGCGGTCACCCCATTGATACTGGCGACGCCGGTGCTGATGGTTTGTGAGAACTGTGAAGATTCGGCTCGAATTAAGCTCGACAGCTGGCTGATCGAGTCGCCCAGAAATTTAGCACCAGAGCTTTGCTTAAGCTGGCCTTCCATCGCGGCGGTAACACCGGTCTGATCTGTTGCCATTGGCTGGCTGTAAGCTGTGACCGCAACCGGCTTGGAGTAAACAGTTTCAATATTGCCTGTTATCTCACTGCTGGCCGCTTGCACACTGACAATGCTAGCCGGAGAAGCATTGAAATCACTGCCTTTGGCGACAGTTGCAGCAGCAGAGGCCAGCTCAACCGAGGCAAGCGCCTGCTTAAGCTCGAAGGCCCCAGACTTGGCCGACGTTTCGACCAGGACAGCAGATGCCGGATGACTGGAGATATCAAACACGATGTTGAACCCTAAATAGGTTAAATATGCCTGAGCAACTAATCGGCTGATTCGACTGAAACATTAGCCTTTAGTGATCAGCGGCCGAAGCTTGCAAGGGTTTACTGCCTTTGCCTATATCGGCGAGCATAGGGCCGAACACGGGCAGCATCAGCCAGATGCACAATAAGTCATGGCTGTACTTGTGCCTTGAACTTCACCGCATAGCTGCCAACGCTTAACATAAAGACCGCTAGACTCCCACAAAGATCCCAATTGGTTACCTTGTAGGCTAGAATTAGTATAATGTTCTTAAAATAGCACATTGTAGGTCAACATAAAATTGACAGTCAAGCTATAAAGGCCTAAATTATGCACACTAGCGACATTACCTGCTATTAAAGTAACCATTACGGTACATTGAATGAAAACAGAAAATACCGCAGCAGCTATTTCCGCCGAATTGGGTGAGCGCTTGAAACTCGCCCGATTAAACCAAGACTGCAGCCAAGCGGAGGTTGCCGCCCTTGCTGGCGTGGCCCGTAAAACCGTTATCAACGCCGAGAAAGGTAAGGTTCAATTAGAAATTTTTGTCGCTATTATGCAGGCGCTGAATTTAGCCGATCAATTAAACTTATTCCTACCGAAACAAGAAATATCGCCCCTGCAACTTGCTAAGTTACAGGGCAAAAACCGGCAGCGCGCATCCGCCCGGCGCAATAACAGCGTGGAGGGTAAACCCGAATGGTGATGGAAGTGGTTAATGTCAGCTACAACAACCATGCAGTTGGCGCTGTAAGTTTTGATAGCAGCAAAGGTATTGGCGCTTTTGAATACGAGCCTAGTTTTATCAAACAGGGCATTGAGCTATCGCCCTTGAAGATGCCCCTATCACAACAAATATTCAGCTTCCCTGAACTCGATCATGCAACATTTAAGGGCTTACCCGGCTTAATTGCCGACTCCCTTCCCGATGACTTTGGCAATGCCGTACTTAATGCCTGGGTTGCGGGGCAAGGTAAGTCTGCCAACGACATCAGCCCGCTGCAGCGGCTGCAGTACACAGGCAAACGAGGCATGGGCGCGCTTGAGTATTCCCCCGCTACAAAAATGCGCAAGCTCAACGCATCACAAAAAATAGAGATTCAGTCTCTGGTTTCAATTGCTCAAGAAATTTTGGACCAGCGAGGCAACTTTACCGTTGAACTTGATAAGCATGGCCAGGAAAACCGCCAAGCCATGATGTCCTTGCTGTCTGTGGGTATGAGTGCTGGGGGCGCAAGACCCAAGGCGGTGCTGGCCTTTAACCAAGATTTCACTCAAGTGCTATCCGGGCAGGCCACCATTCCCAAGGGCTACCGCCACCATTTGATAAAGTTCGACGGTGTTAGTGAACACAATAAACAGCAAGAAACCTTCGGCGACCCGCTTGGCTTTGGGGCGATGGAGTATGTTTACCACCTAATGGCCAAAGACTGCGGCATTGAAATGATGCCCTGCAAGTTGTTAAACGAGGGCAGCCGGCGGCACTTTATTACCGAACGATTCGATCGCTGTGGCAACAGCAAGACCCATATACAAACCTTGAATGGCATAGCCCATATTGACTACAAAAAACCAGGCTCGTATTCCTATGCCGAACTATTTACCGTGGCCCGGCAATTGAAGCTACCCGCCCAAGCTGCCGAACAGATATTAAAACGCCTGACGTTTAATATTATTGCCCGCAACCACGATGACCACGCCAAGAACTTTGCGTTTCTGCTAAAAAACGAAACATGGGCATTGGCACCCGCCTATGATTTAGCCTACAGCTATAGGCCGGGGAGCAAATGGGTTAACAGCCACTGGATGAGCCTAAACGGTAAAAGAGACAAGTTTTCACGGGAAGATTTTTATTCCCTAGAAAAACTTAGCCCCCTATTCAGCCAACATAAAATAGATACCGTGATTGAAGAGACCATCGCCTGTGTTTCAAAATGGAAGTCATTGGCACGAGACTCAGGTGTGCCAAAATCACTAATAGAAGAAATAGATTCAAATTTAAGGCTTAACTTGTAGCGGGAAAATAGCCAAGCTGTTTTGTCTCTCAAACTAAAACCCTAGCGGCTAGTAAAAACCTCCGAATTTTGATACTTTTCACCCATAACAACTAGATAAAAACAATAGGACTACGAAATGAATATACGCGGCCTTTTTAGCCTCACATTATTGCCACTGGTTTTACTCTTCAGTTCGCTCAACCACGCTGATGCCTACCCGGGTATAGAAAACCTTATGGACCAGGATGAATTTAAGGCGAGCGGGCTTAGCAAGTTATCGCCAGAGGAGCTGGCTAGCCTAAACCAATGGATGATCAAATATACCGCCAAGGAGGCGCCCGTTCTAAGAAGGACGGTTCAGGTAGTAAAAGATGCCGAGCGTGAAAATGTAACCACCAATATTATTGGCGCTTTCACTGGCTGGACCGGCAAGACTAAATTTCGACTGGCCAATGGTGAAGTTTGGCAGCAACGCATGGGCGGCAGATATCGTAAAAAGCTTGATTCCCCGCAGGTCATTATTAAAACCAACCTATTTGGATATTATGAGCTGCATATCCCATCCATTGGCAAAGCGGTACACGTAAAAAGAATCAAATAAATAGACGGTAAACACCTACCGCTATATTCGAAAGATTGATTAGGTCTTGTATCTTGGCTTTAGCCAGCACAAGGCAGGACCTGCCTCCCCCCCCTATTCCTAGCCGTATTTCAGGCAGCCAAACCGGCGCGTTGACAGCCCACACATAGCTGGTGCAAAATAGCACCAAAAACGCACCAGACTCAGGCCGCTCAACATGCCCAGACAAAGCATCACTTTTACCCCCCCTAACGAAGAATGGCTTAAATCTCAAGTCGATAGCCAGGAATACAGCAATAAAAGCGAAGTGGTAAATGACTTGATCCGCAAGGCTAGGAATCAAGAGGCAGGGATTGAGGCACTCCGCGCTGCCCTTATCGCAGGAGAGAAAAGCGGGCTAAGCTCGAAATCCCCCGATGACATTATCAAGGCTGTATTAGAACGCAAAAACGCACATGGCTAAATACACATTAAGTAACGCTGCCAGCCATGACTTTGAAAAAATATTCGAATTTGGTATCGATCACTATGGCCTTGAGCGGGCACTAAATTACGCCAACAATATGCAACAACGATTTTCAGACCTGGTTGATAAACCGTTACATTACCCAGCGGTAGATCACGTACGCCCAGGATATCGACTATGCGTTTATGCATCTCACTCCATCTATTACAAAATTGAAAACGCTGACATTATTATCGTACGAATTTTGGGACAACAAGATTTAAGCAAAGCCTTCTAAAATCACAAACTTTTCAGCCTGACCTAACCGAGCAACATCTTAAAATCCAAAAAATTTAGCTGGGTAGCGGCAAATAAAAAACCACTATTACGCCAACATCCCGGCCACATCACGCAAAGCTTGCTGCCGGGCTTCGCTCCAGGGGTGGGCAAAGCTTAGCCGCAAGAAATTTCGATAGCGCTCTTGGGCGGTAAACAAACGCCCCGGGGTGAGCATTATGTTTTGTTTACGGGCTTTATTATAAAGCGCTACGGTATCTACTGACTCGGGCAGTTCCAACCACAGTGATAGCCCGCCGCTGGGCTGACTGCAACTTAACGCCATGGGGAAATGACGCTGTATCAGCGCGAGCAGTTGCTGGCAACGGTTGCGGTACTGCTGGCGCTTGCGGCGTAGATGCCGATCGAAACCGCCTTCTGCCAGGTACTGGCTTAAGCCCTGCTGCATGGCTCGGCTTGAAGCCATCGAGGTGCTTAGCTTCAACCGTTTTACCGACTCCATATAACGCCCCGGCGCTATCCACCCTAGGCGCAAGTCGCGGGATAGGTTTTTAGAAAAGGATGAGCACAGCAACACTATGCCCTGGTCATCATAGGAATAAAGACTGCGCGGCCGCTGCGAGCCAAAGTACAACTCACCGTAAATATCATCTTCAATAATGGCAATATTGTTTTGTTGGCATAAAGACAACAACCGCAGTTTGTTGTGCTCAGGCGTGCATGCACCGGTCGGCGTGGCATAGCTGGGTGACAATATTAACGCCTTGATATTCCAGTGCTCAATTGCCAATTCCAAGCCCTCTGGGCTGAGGCCGGTTTCTGCTGAACATGGCAGCTCTAACGCTTGCAGGCCCAAGGCCTCAATCAACTGAAAGCTGCCGTAAAAACCCGGCGACTCAACCGCGACGACATCGCCCGACTTGGTGGTGGCCATCAACGCCAACAGTAAGGCGTGCTGGCAGCCATTGCTGATCAACAACTCATCGGCGCTGCAGTTTGCCCCACCGTGGGCCATTAAGCCGGTAATTTGCTGGCGCAATTCAAGCAGGCCTTGGGGCTCGTCATAATATAAATACTGGCTGCTGGTTTGACGTCGTTGCGCCCGGCTTAAGCAGCGGCGTAATAGCTCATTACTAGGCTCCTCCTCGGAACCGGGCAGCAGGTCGAAGGCAGCACCGGCTTCCATAATATCCAGCAATACTTGCTCCGCACCTAAGGGCGAAGGTTCGATATCGGGCCGACTTAAAGGTGGTGTTTTTAAACCGGGCTTAGGGCTGCAAACAAAGTAGCCTGAGCGGCTTTGGGCTTCTATCAAGCCCTCCGCCTCTAACCGACCGTAAGCCGTTAGCACCGTAGACTTAGAAAGGCCCTGCTGGCTGCACAAAGCCCGCACCGAGGGCATTTTTTCGCCGGGCTGGCGCTGGCCAGCTAGGATTTCTTGGCGCAATTGCCGCTCGAGTTGCAGGTATAGGTATTCGCTCATAGGTACAGATTCTTAAAAAAACGGGGTTACAGCTTCGCCATTTCGGCTTCTGTGCACAATTATATACATTTTTTTGAATCTGTACCCATAAGCATCAAAAACTTAAAATCTCAGCGTGATTAGTACAAGCCAAAGAGGTTAATAAGGTGAACAACAAACTCGCCAATACCGTCGCCGCGGTCGAACTTACGGCCGATGAAAACCCAGACATTATTTACCGCGAGCTGTACAGCGGCCACAAGGTTTACACCCGCAAAACCCAGGGCTTTTATCAGCGCCTACGCCGCTATGCCGGTATGCCGCTGCTACTGGCTTTCTTTTTAACGCCCTGGCTCACTATTGATGGTCGCCCAGCGGTATTTTTCGATTTGGGCGCGCTTAAGTTCCATGTTCTGTGGGCCACCTTTTGGCCCCAAGACGGTATTTTGTTGGCTTGGCTGTTAATCATTGCGGCGTTTGCGTTGTTTACCGTGACAGTATGGGCAGGCAGGGTTTGGTGTGGTTTTAGCTGCCCACAAACTGTCTGGACGCTGATGTTTATCTGGGCCGAGGAAAAATGTGAAGGCAACCGTAATAAGCGCATTAAATTAGACGCCGCCCCCTGGGGAGTGGAAAAAGTACTGCGTAAAAGCAGCAAGCACGCCGTATGGCTGCTCATCTCACTACTCACCGCCATTACCTTTGTTGCCTATTTCTACGGTGTCCAAGATTTATTAGCGGATGCCAGCACACTGAATGCCGCCATCGAAACCTATTTTTGGCTAGGCCTGTTTTCGCTGCTCACCTATCTCAATGCCGGCTGGCTGCGCGAGCAGGTGTGCAAACATATGTGCCCTTACTCCCGCTTCCAGTCTGCCATGTACGACCAAGATACATTGCTGGTGGCTTATAATCGCCAGCGCGGTGAAACTCGCGGCCCGCGCAAGCCCAAAGCAAACGCACTGCTAGCTTCAAACTCAACGCCGCAGGGTGATTGCATAGATTGCAGCTGGTGCGTGCAGGTTTGCCCGGCGGACATTGATATTCGTGATGGCTTGCAGGCCGAATGTATTAACTGTGGCTTGTGCGTAGACGCCTGCGATACTGTGATGGATAAAATGGGCCTGGCCCGAGGCCTTATAAGTTATGCCTCAGAGAATGGTGGCCGGTCATCTTGGCGGCGTTTGTTACGCCCAAGAATGCTGGCCTATTCCGTTATGCTGGGCATTATGATTGCGGTTTTCAGCCTAAATATTGGCAGCCGCATACCCTTAAGTGTTGATGTGATTCGTGATCGTGGCGTAAACCTTTACCGCGTGCGTGGCGAATTTATTGAAAATGTGTACACGGTAAAACTCAATAATATGAGTGATACCGCCGAAACGTTCATCTTATCTATTCAAACCAATAACACTTATCAGATACGCGGTAGGCGCCGGGTATATCTTGAGTCCGGAGAAGTATTCACCATACCCATAAGGGTGGCCGCGCTTAAAGATAGCTTAATACAAAGCAAGAACGAGATAAGCATTGTCGCTAGTGGGGAGTTAAAACCGGAGATTCAGGCTATGCAAAATACCCTGTTTTTTGCGCCTGATCGTTAAGGGGATAGGCGAGCCTTAAGTTTGCAGCACATTCAAAAGCCCGCCACAGCGGGCTAGCAGCTCACAAATACACACTGCCGTTGTCAATTTTGCCCGCCATTCGTCGGCCCTTTCGACACAGCTCACCTAGCCAATATCCACTCAACCCCACTGCCAGCCGCTATTCGGCAGTATTTAAGTACCCGCCAAGTAATCCATGGCTAATTACGAACTGTTGAAATTTTAAGCGCCAGCATGATATCATTTTGCCACTTCCTTCTGATGTATTTTAGGGAAACGTCATATTTTTGGCTTATAAACTCGAGGCTAACCTCGCGTTTTATGTCATAAACTGGATATTCAAGTGAACGAAAGGATCGTTCTGGACACTTCCCTGAGACTACATCCCAATAATGATGTTTCCCAGCCTAATGCACGACAAGAGCCATAGATGCCCCGTGCCCCCAGAACAACTATGCCACCCGTTGGCGTGTTTTAACGCCTCTTGGATACCATGCCAGCTCCCTGGGGGGAAGTTATAACGTGTTTAAGTCCATAGTTGTATTTGGGTGTTTGCTTATTTTGGTCGGCTGCACCACCGCGCCAGTGAAAATACCAAGCTACCAATGGCCAAACAGTGCCGCTGGCGAACTTGCTAGGTTGTCGCTGCAAAACAGCCTTTCATATCTGAAGTCTGAGCGACAATATAAGCGTACCGTGCGTGACAATAGCGTTAAATCAAAGTTAATAGATACCTTCTCTGTCGGTGTTGGCTGGTCATTTAGTCAAGGCGAGCTGGTACCTTCGGTGCGCGTTAATTTATTGCGCGTGCTCAATAGCAATGACGACATGCCCTACAACACCAAGGCCATTATCTACGCCAAGAAACAACACCTATTTAGAATCAAAAAAATGATCAGCGAATTGATCATTGAAAAAGGCAGGAAGAAAAACAAACAGCAAAGACTTATTAGCTACCAAAATACCAGCGAGCAAAAAGAACTCAACCTATCCCTACACCAGCAACAATACGCTGAAGCAAAAATTCGATTTGACTTAAAGTTGGATGAGTTGGTTTTTTATACCGATGTGGACAAGCAGGGTATTCGCCGAATTTTAAGTCACTACAAGATATACCTCTAGCCATGGTTAAATACGATTACATCATAAAAATCAGCATGTTCCTAAGGCTCTACTATGTAATTGGAATAGTGACCTGGGCACTTGCGGCCTATGGCCTTTCCCGGTTATTTAAAAACCCTGTTTATTGGGCTATTTTTGTTGTTCCCTTTCTGCTCATTTCGGCAAACCGGCTATTCAATTTTATTATGATCGCCTTCTTTTATAAGAAGTTTAGCCTAAAGGATCACAATAAAAAAAGAGATGAATTTTTTCTTGCGCACGAAAACAACCTGCCATCGATAGATATATTCATACCGAATGTAGGTGAAGAAATATCTGTATTGCGAAGTAGCTACGAAGGGATTGCCAATCTAATTTACCAAGGTAAAGTTTTGGTCCATTGCTTAGATGACGGCAGCAGAAAGGATGTAGAGCATTTAGCCCAAGAATTTGGCTTTAACTATGTCAACAGGCCCAATGCAGGTGAACTTAAAAAAGCTGGCAACTTGCGCCATGGCTATGAGGTAACTGAAGGTGACTATATTGTAGTTTTTGATGCAGATTGCCGACCAGCGCCTGACTTTCTGTTAGAAACCCTGCCTCATATGGAAGAAAATATTGGCATTGTCCAAACACCACAGTACTTCCCGATGGCGAAGAGCGTTAAGAAAAACTCTATAATCGAGTGGCAGGCTGGTGATATCCAGCAAGACTTCTACCGCCTAGTTCAACCTTCCAGGGATAGATTCGGCTCCGCAATCTGTGTTGGCACCAATGCTCTTTATTCACGAAAAGTACTTGCTGCGAGCGGCGGCTTCGCCCAAGTTGATCGTTCGGAAGATGTATTTACCGGACTAAAAATAAATGTAGCCGGCTACAGAGTTAAGTATATCCCCATTATTTTGGCCGTTGGCTATAATCCGCCAACCGTAGAGGGATTTTTTCGTCAGCATAACCGTTGGTGCTCCGGCAGTGTGAAATTGGCATTTTCGAAACTACTGTGGTCAAAGAACATATCGAAGACCAAACGCTTATTCTACTTATCCGGCTGCATCAACTATATAGCCGCCGCATCATCCGTGATTTTTTCACTGCATGTCTGGGCTATAATTCTCTTTAGCAGTCACGACTTAAGCCTGGACTACCTGGTGTATTTTTTACCATCTATGATATTCCAGATGATGCTGCCCTTAACCAGGGTTTACCGATCCATGGGCAGTTTCACCCGACCTTTAATCGGCAACATTCAAAAATACACCTACTTTTATTCCTATTGGATGCTGCTAAGGGGAAGTAATATGGGCTGGACCGCAACAGCGGAGTCCGGCCATAATCGTAATGTGTTTTTTATGTCTTTTATCGGTTTGGTATTTACACTCTGTACCATCAACTTGTTGGCAGCGGTGTACTTTATAGCAAGCCACATAGGAACCGGCACCTATTTAGTATTTACCTACCCTATTGTTCTATATTTCTTTTATAGTTTATACGCAAACATGGTCTTATTCTCCATTTCATTCAATGAATATGTCGGTGAAGATGTTAGCTACGAATTTGATAAGCATTCCATTGAGTCAATAAATTTGGAAAAATATAAGTCCGAGTATATTCCAGTTGTTGTGACCCAGCCGGTGACACAACAGATCAACATAACATCGGAAATAAACGCCCGTAAGAAAAGGAAAGAACGTGTCTCCGCATAGATCTACAGCCCCATACCTTGGTATTTTACTGGCCTTGATAACCATTGCCAGCAGCTCACTCGCGTCCGTAAGCGCGGCGGCAGCAACCGTATCTGTCTCTGACGGTTCATTATTACGCAATGGAAAACCCTATTTGGTTAAAGGCGCTGGCGGTTACGGCCCACTAAAAACACTGAAAAAAACGGGTGGCAACTCCGTCCGCTCATGGGGTGTACACAAAACTACGGCCCAAGTTTTGGACTATGTAAACAGCATGGGTTTGACCATGGCGCAAGGGTTGTGGATGGCGCCAGCACGGGACTTTGATTACTCAAACCATAAAAAATCAGAACGCCAATTAGACCGAATTCTTTTTCAGGTAAACCAATTCAAGTCGCATCCTGCACTATTGGTTTGGGGGGTAGGCAATGAAGTGGAGCTTGGTGCAGAACATGATGTTGATATGTGGAAGGCCCTAAACCAAACAGCACTTGAAATTAAAAAAATAGACCCTAAGCACCCTACCATGATTGTGCTGGCAGACTTTGGCCACAATAACTACAAGTTGGATTATGTTAAGAAATATTGCCCAGACGTCGACATCATTGGCGTCAACACCTATGGCGGGGCACTTTCGGTGTCAAAGCGTTATCTTGAATCTGGCTTAAGCAAACCCATGTTAGTTACTGAATTTGGGGCTGTGGAAAAATCCAGAGCGCCTTGGGGGGCAACCATCGAGCCGACCAGCACTGAAAAATCAGAATTCATTAAAAAAGCATATCAATCATTTTCGGATAACCCATATTATGCGGGCTCTTATGCTTTTCTCTGGGGTAGCAAAAGAGAGAAGACTGAAACTTTTTATGGCCTATTTTTAGAAGATGGACGCCGCACCCAAACGGTCGAGGCTCTTTACAATCTATGGCGACGTAAACGATCCAACAGATGCCCACAAATTAGCGAGCTATCTCCCAGGTTCCACGAGGCCAAAGTCGGCGGCCAGCTGCGGGTTGAGCACAATATCAGCGCTCGATATAAAAAGGGGCTAAAGTTCAATTGGAAACTGAGCAAAGAATTAAAGCAGACCTACGCAGGCAAAGAAGCAAAGAGGTTAAAACCCCTGAAATTAAAGGTATTGCACAGCAACCAAATTGAAACCACCCTAGAACTACCAAAAACTGGTGGTCGATATAGGCTATACCTCAGCGTTACTGACAAGAAAAAATGTGCCGCGACCGCTAGCATCCCCCTGTTGATTACACCTTAGCTTTACAGGCGTAGCACGCCATTCGCGCCTGCGACCTTGCCGACAGCATACCTTTTATTAACGAACAATGGATCGCTGTAAACTTCGCCTCGGCGGCGGAACGCACAGCAACCCAAACGCTGAGCTATTACAATCAGACGTATTGGTAAAGGAGATGCAAGAAGCTGACATTATTGTGCTCGGCCGGCCTATTTATAACTTCTTAACCCCGGCGGCATTTAAGGCCTGGTTTAATCCACCCCCTTCTGTCGTGGCAGAATCATCGGTGGAATTTTTTTCTTGGCTGAGCCGGAATCGCACAAAATATAATTCAGGGCACTATCAATTAGGTATTCTATATAGCCCGGTTCCGACAGGCCGTTGCGCTTGATCAGCAACCTAAAGTAAAGCGGCCCCGCTATTGAATCAAGAAACCAACTGGTATCGATATCTCGCCTTATCTCATTGCGCTCCTTCGCTCGCTCCATCATCAAGATGGCGTCTAACCGTGGCGGGCGCATAAAGTCTATAAGCAAACTATGCAGATCCTCATCGTAAGCTGCCGCTTCAACTAAGGACGGTAATATTCGCCCAAACGAAGTAGTCTCTAATTTTTCAGCGAGTCGTTTATAAATGATGAGTAAATTTAAACGGATATCTCCCGTTTCTGGCACCGTGCTTATTAGTCCTGAAGTGGCATTGACCGAGAATATTACAATTTCCTGCACACTGTCCCAGCGGCGGTAAATTGTCGACCTTGCCACACCACTATGACTGGAAATAAGGCGAATGGTTAAGCCGCGATACCCAACTTCTTCCAACAACTGCATAGTACTGTTGATTATCGCTTCGGTGGTGCGGTTGAGTTGTTCAGTTTTTGGGGCCCGCGTTACGGCCTGTTTTTTTTGCTTCTTGCCTGGTGGCATGGGAGCCCTCATATCTTGCGGATTTCATACAGCAGTTATAACGATCAATATTGCTTTGGCTATTCATTAACTGGTTTATCTAACGGCGGATTATCGCTCTTTTGCACATAAAGGTACAGAAAGACATAAACGATACAACAATGAATCGAATATATAACATAAGCTCATGGACAATCAATCAACAAACCTATTATCAACACTATAAATAAAGCAATAATATTAACTACATTTAGTTTCTGCCACCTCCTCATAAAATATTTTCATATATTAAACGATACACACTGGTATTTTATAAGAGCGTACTCTACAATCGTCCAACGCTCGGGTAATAACCGTCAACGGTAATACCTCAAACCTATAGTGAGCCGAATAAACACCTAGCCCGATACATATCCGAGGCATTTGGATGGCGGACAATTATCGGGCGCTTTTTTGGCAAGGAGATAGAAAGCCGTGAATCAAAGGCAGAAACACACCATTCGTGAACTGGCCGCCGAGGACTTTGAGCGCCTGGGTGTAATTACTTATCAGGCTTACCAAACCATTGACGGCCTGCCACCCCAAACCGACCACCCGTTCAATGTTGAACTGTGCGATGTAGCCGGCCGTGCCGCCACCCCTGGCAATCTGATTTTGGGGGTTTACAACTCGGAGACCGATGAGCTACTGGGCGGGGTAACACTGACTTTTGAATTCTACAGTAAGCAACCTCCCTACCCGCTGATAGATGAAGCCGGCATTCGGATGTTAGCTATTTCGCCGCAAGCGGTGGGCAGTGGTATGGGCCGAGCCCTGATGCACGAATGCATTACCAGGGCCAAGCAAGCTGGCAAACAACGCATAATTTTACATTCGATTAGCGCAATGAAGGCTGCGCGAAGCTTATACCAGTCAATCGGCTTTTATCGAGTTAGCGAGCTCGATGTCAAACGAGGCAACATCGAAATCCTTTGTTACAAAATAGATTTGGAGAAATAAATGCTTAAACTCGATACCGAATTAAAAGGTCAGTCCGCCATCGTCACTGGTGCAACCGGTAATATCGGCAGCGCCATTGCGGCAGGCTTAGCCGAGCAAGGTGTCAATATTATTGTGGTGGATATCGATAAGGCGGCGACCGAAGACAAGGCTAACTTTTTAGCAAAAGAGTACAACATCCAAGCTAAAGCCTATGCCATCGACATCACTGACGACGTCGCACTCGATCAAATGATGAGCACGATGACCGCAGCATTTGGTCCAATTACCATCCTGGTTAACAACGCCGGCGTGCACCATGAAAAATCCATTCTTGATACTGAAGTTGAAGAAGCCCGACGGGTACTCGAAGTTAACTTGCTGGCCTGCTGGAACTTAACCCGAAAAGTTGCTCCGGGCATGATGGATGCTGGCGGCGGCACCATCATAAATATTACCTCGGTTATTTCGTATACGGGCGGCCGAGGTACCGGTGGCGCACCCTATATCATGGCCAAGGGTGGGCTGAACTCTCTCACCCATGCTTCTGCACGAGAACTTGGGCAGCACGGCATTCGAGTCAACGGTGTAGCGCCGGCTTACATCACCGGGCCATTTTACGATGAAAATAAAGCACGCGTTGATCAGGCCCTACAGGTCGCGTCCGCGCTAAAACGCCCAAATACACCGGCAGAAATTGCCAATACCGTGGTGTTTCTGGCTTCGCCCGCGTCCTCGGGCATTACTGGTGACACTCTTATCGTCAGCGGCGGGCTAGTAACTCGCTAATATCTTTTATAAGGGGCATTGCTGTAAGTGGCTAATGCCCTTGAAAATCGCTGTTGAAAACACACCTAAACCAAAACAAAAATAATTGGACTTCTATGAAAACATATAAAAGTACCGGCTCACTCAGTCAACTCGTATACAACCCTTTGTTTATCGCTTGCTGCACCCTACTGGCCCCGGCAACACAGGCACAGATGCTGGAAGAGATTGTAGTCACTGCGCAGAAACGTGAACAAAATTTGCAGGATGTGCCTATCGCCGTTTCTGCTTTTACCGGCGAGATGTTAGCTCAGGCCGGGGTCAAGGATGTGTTCGATTTGCAAACCAATGTGCCCAGCCTAACGGTAAACACCAGCCAGTCGGCCTCGGCCACTGCCTTCGGTATCCGCGGTGTATTTACCAGCTCAGCCAACTTTGGCCTAGAATCATCGGTCGGCCTGTATGTCGACGGTGTATACCGCGCACGCCAGAGCTCTATGATTAACAATATGGTTGATGTCGCGGGCGTGGAAGTACTGCGTGGCCCTCAGGGCACTCTGTTTGGCCGCAACACCCCATCGGGGGCTGTTCTTATGTACAGCAAAAAGCCCGACCACCAGGGTACCGGTTTTATCGATGCCAGCTACGGTGCTTACAACCTTAAGACGCTTAACGGTGCAAAATCTTTTAGTGTTATCGATGATGAATTAGCCTTCCGAGTGACAGGATTTCACAGCCAGCGCGATGGCTATCTCGACCATGTAAAGTTTGGCGGGGAAGTTGACGAGGATAAAATTAATGATCGTAATCGCTGGGGTGTACGTCTGCAGGCACTGTGGGAGCCCAACGATGATATCAGCGTTCATATCATCGCCGACCACGCGGAAATAGATGAACTCTGTTGTGGTGCCTCCACCTGGAAAAACAATTTAATGGCTGACGGTGTCGCGGCTAAAGTCGGCTCAGATGCGACTATCCAAGCCATGGGCGGCACGGTTTTAAATGACGACGATTTCTACAATCACCAAGTAGCCGCCAGCTTTGCACCCAAGTCTGAGAATGAGGACAAGGGTATATCGATACAGCTCGACTGGCAGACCGATAGCATTCTATTTAGCAGCATTACCGGCTACCGCGAATTTAATTCAACCGATGTCACTGACGCCGACTTTAGCAATCTTGATTTGGTGACAACGATGGAGGACGCGCAACAGAGCCAGTTCTCCCAGGAATTTCGGATCAGCAACGACTATGACAATTTCAATTACGTTGTTGGCCTATTTTATTACCACCAACAACTCAAATTAAATTCCACCGTAGAGGTGGGCGATGATTTAGCGGCCTTCGCAGCTGCTGAGCTAAACCCAGTCTTTGCTATTCCTGGTTCCTTCCCCGCTGGCACGGGTTCGCTAAACGTTTCGGAACAGGAACACGATAGTTATGCCGTGTTCGGCCAGATGGACTACCAATTAACGGACTCGCTTCTACTCACCGCCGGGTTGCGCTGGACCAAAGAGGAAAAGGAACTGCTTAACACTTTTACCCAAGACGCTTCCACTTGCGACCCGCTAGCTTGCGGCCAGTTTAATCCGGGCTGGGGATTCTGGTTTTTTGATCCACTGATTCCGAAGAATAATCTAGACGTTAAACTCGATGATGACAAGATAACAGGCACGATCAAACTGAGCTGGTTTATGAGCGATGAAACCATGTTCTACGCTTCCTTCGGCACCGGCTACAAGGCTGGCGGCACCAATACTGATCGAGTTGGTCAGGGCATCGACGTGTTATTTGGCGCTGAGGATGCCGAGTCCTTCGAACTCGGTATGAAGTTGGACTTGCCGGACCAGGCGCTAAGGATCAATGTCGCCTTGCATTTAACCAATACTGATGAACTGCAGACCTCATCCTACCAGGGTGTTGGCTTTGTCCTGAGTAATGCCGGAGTAGCGGAAACCTATGGCGCCGAGGTGGATGTAAACTGGCAGGCCACGGATTCGCTTAATATGACCTTGGCCTATGCGTTCAACCACGCGAAATATGAAGATTTTGAAAACGGCTCCTGCTGGGTTGGCACGCCCTGGCATACCGGTGTAACCGACCCCTCCACTAACTCCAATGGCCTAAGCTGTAATCGCAGTGGCGATGATATTGCCGATAACGCAGAAAATGTTCTGGTGCTAACGGCAAACCAGTCCTTCGATCTAAGCAACGATATCAATGCCTTTATTTACGGCGAAATTGTCTATACCGATGAGCGGATGACCGACATCGATAATGACCCTTTGAAAGCCGACAACGCATATACCTTGGTTAACCTTCGTGCTGGACTTCACTTTAGTCGATGGGGCGCTGACCTGACTTTTTGGGGACGTAATATATTTGATGATAACTATATCACCCAGGCCAGCAACACCACATTGCAAGCCGGTAATCTTATCGCTTTCCCGGTTGAGTCTCGAACCTGGGGAATCACTGTTAAGAAAAATTTCTAGCTTTATGGGTTGCTGTCTTTTTAAGTAACCGTCAGGTAGGAGTGGCACTGAGTCCATTTCTTACCTGAATCTCGAGCTGTGCTACCACTAACGCTAGGAAATAAATATGACCGAAAACGAAGAAAAAAAAGTTTCTATCATAGAAATAACCGATCCCGTGTGCTCTATCGCCTGGGGCATGGAACCGAAGCGGCGCTTATTGGAATGGCGTTATGGCCAACGTATTAACTGGCGAACGTCTAGCTGCGGTCTGATTGCTGATCTAAGCAAGGCCGACGAATGGGGGCCAGGCATGACCAAGCAGAAGTTTGGCCAGGGCTACCTAAAAGTGTGGGCAACAGTATCGAAGCTCACCGGCATGCCCTACCCCTCAAAACTTGAATACATGGCTATGACTACCATCATCTCCTGCAAGGCGATCAAAGCCGCCGAGAACCAGGGCGAGCTGATTCGCGCCAGGGTACTGCGGCGGTTTCGTGAGCAGGTATTTATTTATGGCACACCGGTAGATAATGCTGACGCCATTGAAGCGGCGCTGCAGGGTATTGCGGGTTTGAACTTAGCCCGCTTGCTGTCAGACTTTAACAGCGAGCAGGTGGAACAGGATTTTCAACGAGACTGGCAAGAGTCGCGTACACCCAATGCCTATGTAAAGCGGCTAGCAGCCGAGGGCATTGAACGCCTCAAGGGACCCAGCATCAGCTCCGAAGGACATGAGCGCTATGCATTGCCAACCTTCATTGTCAGCGGGCCTTGCGGCGAGGTTACTATTCCTGGCTGGCGTGACTATGCCGAGCTTGAATCTGCTATCGAGCAGGTACTACCAGGGTTTATTAAGTCCGCCGACCGCACCAACCCCAGCCCCAAGGAAGCGCTTTGCCGCTGGAGCAGCATGACGGAACAGGAGTTGAAGTTTATTTGCGGCACCACCGAGGTGGCCACAGACATTGCCGAGTCGCATCAGTGTGGTGACAGTAAAATTTGGCTGAACCCGCTCGAAAATGAGTACTGGCAGAGCAAGCAGCAATCAATCGCGTAAGCGATAGCAGATAACATTAAGGCCACCATACTACAAAAGAGAATGTTAAATGACCCAAACCCAGCAGAAACTAAAAAGAGTACTGTCTTTTTGGGATATATATTTTATTGCTTTGGGGCAAATCATAGGCGCTGGTGTGGTGTCTCTCACAGGGGTCGCTATCGGCATGACTGGCCCCGCAGTCGTGGTGGCTTATGTCTTTGCAGCAATTCTAATTTTATTATCGTCGGTACTGGTTATGGTCGCGGGGGCCACGCTGCCTGCGCCGGGCGCCTATTACGCCTGGTCTTCACGCCTTCTTAATGGCTGGTCTGGTTCAGTGGTGGTGCTGCTACTGCTGCTGGCCAGTATCACCATAAGCCTGTACGGAAGTTCATTTGGTCATTATCTTAATCCCTTGTTCCCAGCTATTTCAGTCAATGGCTGGGGAATTATCGTCACCGGCGCGTTGTTTTTTGGCAACCTGTTTGGCGTGCAGATGGCCGCCAAGCTACAGATACTTCTAGTTATTATTCTGTTGTCGGCGCTTGCTGTTTATGCCGGCTTTGCAATGCCAAAAATTAACCCCGAGCTTCTCACGCCGATGTTTCCTAAAGGCCTGCTTGGCTTTGCGGCCGCGGTGTTTTTACTAAAGTTCGCTACCGGTGGTGCGACTCTGGTGGTAGGACTAGGGGGGGAAACAAAAAACCCCAGGAAAACAATTCCACTGGCTATCGTAACAGCAACCCTCACCGTCGCCGTGATTTACAGCTTGGTCGCCCTAGCCAGCGTGGGCGTAACGCCCTGGGAGCAGATGGTTAACCAACCCTTATCCGTTGCCGGCAAGGCGTTTTTGCCCGGCTGGGCGATGACCTACTTCCTCATTGGCGGCGCTGGTGTGGCTATATGCACGACGCTTAATGCGCAGTTTATCCAACTGCCCAGAAATTTTATTGTCGCCAGTTGGGACCGCTTGATTCCCAGCTGGATGGGAAGTTTAAACCGTTATGGCTCGCCCCATTGGATTCTCTGCGCAATGTTTGCCATTGGCGTTATCCCGCTAATCGCGGGGCTGGATATTGGCGCTATTGCCCGCGCCGCTACTGTGGCCGCAACCTTACCCGCCTTGTTTGTCTACTGGGCTATTACCCGCATCCCCAGCAAATACCCGCAGCAATATGCACAGTCTCTGTTGCCCCTTAGCAAGTCTTGGCTCTGGGGCTTTTTTATCTTTGCCATGATCAGTAGCGTCACCGGCAGCGTGGTGCTTTTGAATGGGCTACCCATTTACATTATTTGCACCCTGTTAGGCTGGTTTGTATTGGCATTTTTTTACTATCCACTGAGAAAATACTTTTTAGCCAAGCAAGGTTTCGACCTCGATAGTGCCTGCTCAGACCGAGCATTGCTTGAACAAAGTTGTGAGGTTCAATAAATGAAACAATGTCCCGGTCTGCTCACCATGTTAACTGAGCTTGTTTCAACACCGTCGGTGAGCTCTACCCAGTCAGGCTGGGACCAGAGTAATTTGCCGGTGATTGAATTACTTGAAGGTTGGCTAACACAGCTTGGCTTTCAAGTCGAAGTGCTACCGGTACCAGGGTACCCCGGCAAAGCCAATTTGATTGCCACCTTGGGATCTGGGCCTGGCGGGCTGGTGCTATCGGGCCACACCGACACCGTGCCGTACAACTCCGAACTATGGCATAGCGACCCATTCAAACTCACCGAAAAAAATAATCGCCTATATGGCTTGGGCAGCTGCGACATGAAAGGCTTTATCGCCATCGCGATCGAGGCGGCAAAAGACTTTCTGGATAGCCCTCTGCAGCAGCCGCTTATCATTCTGGCTACCGCCGATGAAGAGAGTTCGATGAGTGGGGCTCGGGCGCTAGCGGCCCTCGGCAAACCTAAAGCGCGCTACGCCGTAATTGGCGAACCGACCGGGCTAAAGCCAGTTTATATGCATAAAGGTTTTATGGTGGAGGCCGTTAGAATAGAGGGCAAGGCTGGCCATTCTTCTGATCCTTCTCTGGGGGCCAGCGCCCTAGATGCAATGCATGCGGTTTTGTCTGAGCTGATTATGTTCCGTACTGAGATGAAACAAAACTACCGCAACAGCGCCTTTAACATTACCGAGCCGACCCTCAACCTGGGCTGCGTGCACGGCGGCGACAACCCCAATCGAATTTGTGGCCGTTGCGACCTTGAATATGACTTACGCCCGCTGCCCGGTATGGATTTGGATAATTTACGAGAAGAGGTCAGCAGCCGCCTCGCCCCGCTAGCGAATCAATTCGGCGTCCATATCAAAACAGAATCATTGCAAGCTGGCTTCCCTGCTTTTGCCAATTCGAAAATGTCAGACCTGGTACGCACCGCCGAAAAGCTCACGGGTTTTGAGGCAGAAACCGTCGCCTTTGGTACTGAGGCGCCGTTTATTCAAAGCTTGGGCATGGATACAATTATTATGGGGCCGGGCTGTATTGACCAGGCTCACCAGCCCGATGAGTTTTTGGCGCTGGACCAGATAAAACCGACAGTGGCAATATTACAACAAATGATCAGGCAGTACTGCTTGTAGTATGTAGGCCCGCCGAGATTGCAAAAGGCAGCGAAGCTTAAGAAACTACTTAGAACTGCCTTCGTATTTGACACTGAGCGCAACGCTAAGCAACGGGACTTTGGGCAATGGCTTTTTCACGCATATACATAAATAGCGGAAATGCGAAGGCGATAGCGATAACAAACGTCAAAATAATGTATACCCACCAATGTCGCATGCCTAAACGTTTAGCCTCGGTATACGACCAAAACAAGAAGGTTGCCACCACCACAAGAAGATCATTACTTATCGAAGTTGAAGCAGAATTAGCATACATCGCCTCAATAAACGACATTGCCGAAGAGCCATCCACCGCCAGCATATGCTGAATATTGAAATACCAAGTTACAATTACGCCAATGACAGCTGCCACCGCAAAAAACACCATTCGTTTTTCTGTGCTCATCAGGATTCCTTAATTTTTATTATTGAAATTATTTTGCTCTAACACTAACTACGCCTGGCCTATTTCAAATCGTTTTATTAGTAACAAGCTAAGCTGCTATGCGGCCCCGAAATTAACGCCACACCTCTTTAGACTTTTTCATTTTTTCGGTGAAATGCTATTACTGGATTTCTGCCACCGCCTTCAGTGCTTCATTCATTGAATCCAACATGGCGGGCACAGTTTTCTCCACTGAGTCAGCCATAAGAGGAGCCATCAACCCTCTAAAGGTTTCGATATGAACTAAATGCGTGCCTGCATCTGTTTCTTCCAGTTTTAATATTTTGTCGTTGGTGAAAACAAACCCAACTTGCATATGAGCGCGCCAATGGAAGTATTTATGCTCCTTAATGTCGATGATCACGGGATTATATTTCGGGCCATCTTTACCCACCTGTTCACTCACCATAGTTATACTTAGCTCCTCGCCCAGCACGGCCTGCCCTTGCGAAGCATTAATAATGGGGCTCCACTCTTGCCATTTATCAATGTCCGTTATGATCGACCAGACTTTAGATGGCGGCGCGGATATTTCAACTTCAGTTCTAATTTCTTGAACGTTGCTACCCCTAACGGATAAAAATATAATGCCGGCAAAGGCCAGGCCCAATATAACTAGCAAAACCTTCTTCATAGCATTACTCGAATAAATGATAATTTATATTTTACGTATGACAAACTATCCAACCAAGATCTATATTTACCGCTAAAAACCGGGCGCATCCGTTTAATTCGACTTCTAGAAATTGGCAAGAAAGGGCTTGTTGATGCCACTTTTACCTCCCTTAAAAGCTAAAGCTAATGTATTATTTTTTATCAGCACTTTCAATAGTGCCTAACATTCTATAGTCAGAAAGAATCGATTGTTACTTAATGGCATTTTCCCTGTATTAACAAACTTCGTAGGCAGGCCCATCTAAACTACTGTATTTACTGATAAAACTAGAGAAAGGTGCACATTGAAGCAGAGCCCAATTAACGGCTAGGGTTCAAAGCGTTAATTAGGCCCGCAGCTAAGGGTTACCACAGGAATGGGCCTTTGATTCGGTATCAAGGTATTCTGATGTTAACTAAAATGATCAATGTGGAAAGCAACAAGTCCAACGGAAGGCAATACTAGTAGGCAGTAAAAGCAGTTATTACAAACTGCTCCTACCTGCTGAAGGTTAGTAATTTATCTGGCTTTAAAGAAAGCTAGGCTACGGCCTCATCAGTTTCAATCACCGACGCCTCACCTGAAATGCCCCCCTCAATTAGCCCAACATTCAAGCTCCAGCACGCCTGTTCGAACAAATTATAAGAGCATAGGAAATTCATTGCTCTATAGCCCCTATAGCTTGTCTTAATCTGGTGGCCCGTTAATAAAATTTGAACGCCCCTATTAATCAGAGACAACTGTTGCGACTAATCCGTAGAAACCTAGTTCTTTAAATGCCGATCTAAAAATGTGATAACCCGCTCACCGACCGATGTTCTTACCCCCTTATTACCCAGTGACACAGCTCCGGTGGGATAGAAGTGCCCGAAAGCTGGCACCCAAGCGAAATTGAAATCGATGCCTGATGTTTGAGCCTTATCCATCAGCAGCGGGATGGTATGGCGCATTAGCGGTAAATCATTTTGCGACATAACCAGCAGCATCGCCGGCAGATCAGGAGAGTCTATGACCTTATTAAAGTCGTACCCCACCACAGCTGGCGATAGGGGAAAAACAGCTTTAACGGGAGATTTGATTCCGTATGCTGAATTTAGCACCGTGGTAGCGCCCGCTGAATGCCCACCCATACCAATACGCTCAGGATCAATACCATATTTTTCAGCGGACGCTATAATGTTAAGCACCGCTTTATTCAAGTCTTCAGATGGAGCCAGGATTCCCTTCCATATAACCAGGCTATTGTTCGCGGGCACCTCGGAAAGCCCCATGGCTCTTCTAGCAAAGTTGGTCCGCCGCAGCGACTCCTGAGTAACAAATTTTTGATAGGGTTGTAATTCATCGCCCTCAAAGGGCAGATCTAGCACCGGCTGCTCTTGGGTTAATCGATACTCAATAACAAAACAGACATAACCCAAAGGCGCGAGTAATTGCGCATAATCTTGCATGCCTGAATGGACCGCACCATCTTCTTTGAATGGTGGCTTGCGTAAGCCGCCGCGATGGAATGCCCCGCCATGAACCAGTATGACCGCTGGTTTTTTCTTGATACTGGCATTGGCAGTTGGGGTATAAACATCCATAAGCAAGTCTCGCTCAAGCACTTTACCCTCTTTGGTGATTTTGCCGCTGGCGTAAACTACATTCGTCTCAACCGTATACCCGAAGGGATCTGCAGCACTAATTTGGGAGTTAAAATAGGTAAATAGCAACACACCACACAACAAGGTAATACTTTTCATTTTTACTGTAACCCTAAAGTAGATTGAACTGGACATATACGAGCGCGTAAAAACTAACGTATTGCAACGCTTATCCACGGCCCTTACTTATTTTTATTTGGTCGCTATTTAAGCAGATTCCCTTAACATAATCACCTCTATATGCTCAGAAACCGAAAACAAACGTGAATCACTGCAATGTTTTAAACCTAGCGCCGACCACAATAACTCTCCCTCACCTAGATTATTCCAGGCTAGGCTCGGTCGGTTATAGAAGACACAGGGTCGAGCACAAGTCTCCTGAGTGCGATTGCTGAATAGAAGGTGGGGAACAAAAAAAAGATAGGAAAAATACATTCAGCAGGCAGTATAAGCAGTTGTTAAAACTGCCCCCTGCCCACCGATAATTGATAACCTTATACGGCGGTATAAGAAATCTAGACTAGTACCTCCTCAGTTTCATCCACCGGCTCTTTACCGGAAATAGCCCCTTTAATTAGGCCACCAATAAAGTAAGCCAAACAAAGCCCGCCAACTCCAAAGACGATATCACCCCAAATTCTATTCCAGACTAAGGTACGCACCAGATCACTCTGGATAATTTCTGGTGAACGGGCGAACCAATAACCGTGTTCGACTGAGGCGATGAACTGAATAATACCGACCGGAAACAATGACATTACGATCATTGCCATAAGCCCGATATTCAAGCTCCAGAAGGCCCATTTTAACGGACGGTCTTGCCAACCTACTCGCTTGGTTATGCCGACTAGGCAAAATAGCATTAAGCCAATACCCAGGTTGCCATAAACGCCCATAAAAGCGCCATGGGCATGGGTAGCCGTGGTATTAAGCCCCTGGATAAAATACAGCGCTATCGGTGTATTGATTAAAAAGCCGAGCATGCCCGCGCCAAACAAATTCCAAAACGCGGTGGCCACAAAAAACATAATGGCCCAGTGGTAACGCGCCACCCAAGATTGCGCGTTACGCAAACGGTAAGTTGCAAAGGCCTCGTAGCCAATAATAGCCAGCGGCACTACTTCCAAGGCTGAGAACATGGCACCCCAGGCGATCATGGAGTTCGGCGTACCAGTAAAATACAAATGATGTGAGGTACCGATAATACCGCCGGTGAGGAAGATCAGCGTAGAAAATAATACTGCGGCGGTGGCTGAACGTGCGCCGATTAAACCTAGGCGAACAAACAACAGAGCTGTTACCGACACGGCAAAGGTTTCGAAGAAGCCTTCAACCCATAGGTGCACTACCCACCAGCGCCAGTATTCGGCTATTGCCAGGTTGGTGTGTTTACCCATACCTAAACCGGCAAAATAAAACCCGCCAATGGCCACACAAGATAAGTACAACACGATAATGACCGGCCGCTGCTCGCTCTTTACACCCAGCACTGGATAGATAGAACGCGTAACCAAGGCCAGCCAAATCACCAGGCCAAGCATTAAGAAAAATTGCCAAAAGCGACCGAGGTCAACATATTCTTGGCCCTGGTGGCCAAACCAATAGTTGGTATCCAGGTCTAGCATTTGCTGTACCGCAATCCATTCGCCGGCCATTGAACCGAGCACAATAACAACCAAGGCTGCCCATAGGAATAGACACAACTGCCATTGGTATTTTGGCTCATAGCCCGACAGCGCCGGGGCAATATACAAACCCGTGCCTAACCAGGCAGTCGCAATCCAAAACACAGCCAACTGGGTATGCCAGGTGCGCGCCACCGAATAGGGCAGCCATTCGGATAGATTAAAGCCATAAAAGGCCTGCCCTTCCACGGCGTAGTGCGCAGTTATGGCTCCGAGCAATACTTGCAGTAGAAATAAACCAATCGCGGTTACAAAAAATAAACCGGCGACCTTTTGTGAAGCGGTAGCACTCACGGCAAATAAGGAGTCTTTAGCCGGCACCTTGGCGACGGGGTCTTCCTTTAGACTGGCGTGGTACCAAACCAAAGCGCCAATGCCCAGGATCAAACCACAAATACTCATGATCGACCACACCATGAGTGATGAAGTCTGAGTATTGCCGACCTGCTCATCGTAGGGCCAGTTATGGGTATAGCTATATTCGGCGTCGGGGCGCTCAGTTACCGCAGCCCAGGCGGTCCAAAAGACAAACGCCGATAGGTTTTCACGGCGCTCGACCGAATTGAGCGTATTGTCAGCCATGGCGTAATCAATACGCAACTGTAAGGTTGCGGGGTCGTTACCGAACAACGAAACATAGTGCTGGCTAACACTGTGCATTGCGGCGGCGCGGCGATCGCTAATGGTGATGGTGCCGGTGCTAGGGTTATAACTATTAGGGCGAATATCGTCCCGTAGCAACTGCTCCAAACCCGCTTGTTGGGGTTTACTTAAAGCGTCAAAGGGCTGACTGTACTCGGCTTGGGCCGCTAAATTTAACCAAGCCTCAGCTTCACGGTGGATCCAGTCGGCGGTCCAATCCGGTGCCACATAAGCGCCGTGGCCCCAGATAGAACCCAACTGGTGGCCGCCCATGGACCGCCAAGCTAGCTGCCCTTGGTCAATATTGTCATAGGTGTAAACAACATCACCACTGGTGGTGACCACCTTTTGCGGCAGCGGCGGCGCCTCTCGATAGATGTCGCTGCCCAGCGATAGCAATAAACTGAAAGAGCAGATACAAACAACGATCAGCCCCCAGATTACGGTTTTAGTTTTCATGGTTATCATTTCTCCAGACTAATAAGGATTTTAAAATGATAACTTGAGTGTTTTACTCAGGTATTAATCTATATCAAGTGAATGCTAATGGGTAAAAGCTGGTGAAGGGAGTTTTAGCGCTGTTGTTTCGGCTGCCCCCATCGATTGGCAAAGCAGTGCAACTCGCTTTTTAACAGGATAGCGAACAGGTTATTCTGCCAATAATAATTTTAGCTGCTCAAAGCGATTACTTGGCTGGCGGTATTTCATCAACAGGGCTTCGACCTGCCCTTGGCTGATTAACTGGTGCTGCCACAGGCTGTAGGCCTGGCATAGGTGCTGGCTAATGCTAAGTACCTTGCCAAGTTGAGAGCTGCCGGCGCCAGAGCCCTGCCCAGCCCGACCTAGCTCCTTTAGCGCACGCACAATATCTTTATCAAAGTCCCATAAACGGGCCAGTTTGGTGCTCACGGCTGGGCCAAGTTCAGTTACGGCTTGGAAGACTAAACCGGGGCTGGGAGCTTGGTCGTCGTTGTACAGGCTGATTAATTGGCTAAACGCGGTGCTGGCGCCGATGTTATGAATTAGGCCGGCCATATACGCCTGGAACGGATCCAGCCCCCGCTGCGGCGCGAGTAGTTGCGCACAAATTGCGGTGCCCAGTGCGTTATGCCAAATATGCCGGCCGAAAGCACTATAATGTTTGTTTTCAATTTCCATTATCGGCTGCATCGCAACCGTCGATAAAATCGCCCGCACGCCATTATTACCCAAGGTCACTATGGCGCGTTGAAAGCTATCGACAGGCGGCTTGGATATTTTAAAGCGCGGACTATTGGCAACCCGCAAAACACTGGCAGCAATGACCGGGTCTTGGCTGATAATTTCAGCTTGTTGGGCGGCACTGGAGTTAACATCACGCAAGCTGCGTAATAGCTGTGGCACCACCAAGGGTAAGCGAGGTGCGTACTGACCCACTTGCTGCTCATCGCGCAGGCTTTTGCTCAACTGCATCAATCGCTTTTTATCTGCGCTGGCAAGCGGCTGGTTCGAATGCGGCTGGCCCAAAATTAACTGATTGAACATTGCCATCACTTGCGCGGGCTCTACATCCTGCACCGGCTCTGTGCCGGACTGCGCCATCGGCTCCTGGTACGGTGAGGCACCCGCCACAGCGGCGGCAGGCATAACCTCAGGGGCTGAGAAAAAGCGTCTAATCGCAGAGAATATCCGTGGCATTTGAGTATCCATACTGGAAATTGGGTAATTTGCTAAGGGAGCTTGTCAGCCCGGCCTCTGCGTATTTGACCATCCATAAGGTCGACGAGAAGCTAGCGCACCACTTACATTTATATTGAGGTCAAGCATCTCGATTACTGCTTATAAGTTATAGATCAAAATGGTATTAGTGCCAGGGAAACTGGGCATAAAAGTAATAATATTTTCAACAAATTGAGGTTTTAGTAATAACCAAACAAACACCCAGCCAGTGCCCATTCTTTCCGATAGTACTTTAGTATGATTATTGACCACTTCTAACTGCGGCTCGGTATACTCCCGCGTGTCAATTTAGCCTCAGGGGATTCAATATGAAATTATCAATTGCACCGTGGGTAGTAGCCACGGTAATGACAGTAGGAATGAGCGGCGCCAATGCCGATATGTTTGGTGATTTAAAAAGTAAGCTTAAAGGTAAAAGCAAGCGTGAAGCCGTAAGTGCTGTCGCCAAAAGTTCCTCGAAAGGGAAAAGTAGCAGCAAAGCTAAGAGCCAGGCCAAAGCAAAGAAAAGCGCCGGCAAAGTTTCACTTGGCAATGGCCCCAGCTCTAGCTTGGTTGGCATGACCCAGTGTAGCGATGTTAAACCAAGCAATATTATTGTGGGCAACGTAGCTAACTACACTTTCCAGCAGGGCTTTAACAAAGAAAAGCGCTCAGGCTTCATCAACCGCAAGCCCGGCAAACTTAGCCAAGGCTGCATTTTACCATCGCTGCAATCCCATCAATCGACTTATATGGAAGTTGATAGCAAGAAGTTTGCTGCGTTGGGCAGTTCTAACGACTGGATAATGCAATGTGTACGCTCTGCTAACCCTAGTGCCGGCGCGGTTAGCGATAAAGAAGGTCGATCTGAATCGCCTTATCACGTTAAATTTTTAACGGGCAAGGACATGATGCTGCATTGTGGTAACTCCGAAGGCATTGACGAATGTACTGCCGGCAGTAACAGCAAACGCGGTAGCGCCTGGAAAAAGAAGCTAAAGAAAAACGGTAAAACCATGCTCAGCGTGCATGCCAATACCAGCACCCTGGCGCCAGCCGGTGGTGAAAAACTGTATTGCCAGTACTACAACAAAAAGTCTTACAAGAGCTTGTTTGCGTTTGAGTTTTTACGCACTCGCTAAGCTGAATACCGTTTTCACTAGCGGCCCGATTTAGTTCGGGCTGCTCAGTGCAACCCCGCCTCTGTAACACAGCCTCACTGCCCTACCCAGCCACTTAGTAATAGATTGTATTGTGCAGCCATTCCGAAATTAGTCTTTTGCATAATCAGTTGATTAAAACTGAGCTATGAGCAAAGGCCCAGTCCTTTTTTACCGCTAGAAAACACGCCAGAAATACAACGCACAATCAATTTTTTGTCGCCAGAACTAAACCTTGAACACTTGGTTTAAACCAGGCGGTCGATAATAGCGCCGACATAAAGCCAATGCTGAATAGCGCGCTAAACACCATACCCCCACAAATAACCGCTGCCAGGCCGCGATAAATTTCGGCGCTATTGGCGGGGCTAATCATCAACGGTAGCATGCCCAAAATGCTGGTACCGGTGCTCATATAAATGGCACGGCGGCGTTTGTTGACCGCCTGCTGGATGGCCGTTCTTTGGTCAAACCCTGCCAGCAGCGAACTCTGAAATTGCTGAGCCAGTAGAATAGCGTTGTTAATAACCAGCCCCATAAGAATAATAAAACCAATCATGGTAATAATATCCAGATTTTGCGGCGTAAACAGACCCAGCAAACGTAGGTTCAACATACCGCCGGCAATGGCCAGCGGCATTGACAGCAGTACCGCCACCGCTAGCCGCCACGAGCCCAGTGTTAAAAATAATAACACCGCTAAAATGATTAGCGCGGCGATAAAAATTTGCCCGAACTCCTGTAAAAAGACCTTGAGTTTATCGGCACTGCCCCGGTAGCTAATATGCAAACCCGGATAATTCTGCTGCATAAAGGCTTGCACACTAGGTTTAAGCGAATCAACAAAACGGCCCATGGGTTCGCCATTAGCTGGCGCCAGCGAAAGCGATAGACTGAGCTTGCGATTCAATCGGAATATCGATTCCGGTGCCAGGCTGGTTGTGGCGGTACACAATTTCCGCAGCGCCACCAGCCCATGGCCTGGCACTAATATTTCGGTATCGAGAATTTGATCCAAATACTGCGCCGGTCTAGCCTTGAAATAAAACGGCAGAGTGTCGGAGCCGGTATAAAAATCACCCAAATATACGCCGTCGGTCAATGCTTGCAGCTGACGGTTTAAATCTGCTGGGCTAAGTCCCAAATAGGCCAGCTGGTCTTGTTTGGGCTGAAATTCAATCCTTACCGCGCGATTGTGCAGCGGCGTATCTTCATCAATTTGCGCCTCGGGAAAACTTTGCTGCAAATGTAGTTGCAGCTCGCGCCCAGCTCGCTGCAATTCGGGCAGGTCTGCCCCCTGAATATCCAGCTGCGAGACACGGCTATTGGGCATGGCAAAACGCAGCAAACCACCTTGGCGAATAAACACCTGAGCGCCGACTAGGTCACGGGTAATTTCTGTTTCGATCCAATCTTTAAAGCTGTCAAACTGCCAGTCACCTTGCACATAGAAATACAATTGGCAGTTTTTTTCAAAACAGAATAGCCCATGGGTGCGAATAGGCAGGTCAGGATTTTGTTCAAGCTGTTGTTGCACTCGTTGCACCATCGGTTTGGCGTATTCGCTCTCTACCGCGGCAACAGATAAGGCATCTTCAAAGCGGATAAAGGCCGAGACCACATTCTGTTTAGGATTGGGCAGAACATCGAACGCTGGGCTCAGCTGCCAACTAAGCAGCAAAGCGCCGGGAATGGCCAGCAGCAAACTAAGGTAGACCCAACGCCGACACTGAAGAAATTTAGCCAGACGAGTTGATTGGGCGGTTGGCCGCTGGCCAAGCGGCTCGCTGCTAGCGTTGCCCGCCAACGCCCGTCGATAAAGTAGCGGCAACAAAACCAGGGCAAATAAAGCCGAGGCCGCCAAGGCGCTGGAAATGGTAAAGGCCAGGTCGCGGAATAAGCGCCCCTCGGCCGAGCTGAGAAACAGCATCGGTAAAAACACGATAATGCTCGACAGGGTTGACGATAAAATCGCCCCGCGTACTTCGGCTACGCCCTGCCGCAAGGCCTGCTCCAGTGCTAAGCCCTGGCGGCGCAATCGATGGATGGTTTCCAATACGATAATCGCCGCGTCCAAAATCAAGCCGATCGACAAAGCCATACCGGCCAGGGAAATAACATTGAGACTGAAGCCGGCCAGGCTCATTAAAATGATCACCAGGCTTAAGCAAAATGGAATGCTGAGAAATACCATTAAAACCGAAGGCAGGTGACGCAAAAAATAATACAGCACCAAGCTCGCCAGCAGAGCACCAATGACCAAGCTTACAAAGACCAAATTCAGAGAACTTTTTATTGCGACTGAATCGTCCCGGCTGATGGCTAGCTCAATTCCTACCGCCTTTAAGGGCCCTTGATTTAATTGGCTAATAACTTCTTTAAGCGCATCGATAGTTTCTAGCGCATTGGCATTTTTTGCCGGTTGTAAAAAAAAGTATAAGGAACGCTGACCTTCCAATGCAAAATAGCCCCATTCCTGTGCTAGGCGCGTTTTCACCTTAGCGATATCAGCCAGGCGAATAATAGTTTGGCCTTGTACCGCAATGGCCAGCTGGCCTAGTTGGTCCAAGGGTAAGCGACCATTAAATTGCAGCTCATATTCTTTTGAACCCATGGCCAATTTCCCGCCTGAGCGATCGACCAGATCACCCAGGCGCTCGATTACTTGCTGTTGGCTCAGGGAATAACGAATTAGACTCTGCGGTTCAAATTCGATATCTACCCGCTGCTCGATGGGTGTGCCAACAACCGCAGCCGCCACGCCCTTAACATTGGCAAAAGCCGGTTCAATGTAGAAACGGTAAGCGTCTATCAACTGCTGCTGGTTAATATCTTGCTTGCCGTAAACAAAGAAGCTGGCCAAGGTGGCACTGGCGCCATTGCTATAGTCTTCAATAAAGGGCTTGGCGACTTGGCTTGGCCAATTAGGCACCTGGCTGCTGGCGGCCAAGACATCAATATAGGCCTGTTTCATATCCGCATCGGGCTGAAAGCTCAACAATGTTGATGCCGAGTTAGCCCGCACCCCGGTGGTGATTTCGCTGACATTGGCAATGCCGCTCAAACGTTGCTCCAGCGGAGCCACCAAGCTTTGTTCAATTTCGGCTGCACTTTTCCCGGGCCAAACACTGAACAGTTCGATCTGCGGCCGTGAAACATTGGGCAGCAGACTATTGGGCAGCTTTAACGCCAGATAGATACCGAGGATGATGAACAGACCCGCCATCGCCAATATCGCCGAACTATAGCGTTCAAGATTCATCGCGGTTAGCTCCTGCTAGCGTCACTGAGCTAACGGCCTCGGCTTTGAAGCCTATCTGTTGTTGCTCGACCAAGCCTCGCTGCCCCCGAACTACTACCATATCCCCCGGTCGCAGCGGTGATTGCACTAAAAAATATCCCGGCACCGTCGCCACCACTTTTGGGTTTATTTTGCTAACCCGCTTATTTTTGTCTACCCGCCATAATTGGTAGCTGTTGCTTTCCATATACACGGCATCGTAAGGCACTTGGCTGAGCTCAAGGCTGGGCAGTTGCATCTCGATACTGAGCCGCTGACCGACCAGCAAAGGTATGTCGGAATTATTGGGGTAGTTAAAATATAGGCTAAGATTTTGCGTTTCAGAGTCTAGGTTTTGGCTAATTTGGTGTAATTTAATCGGCTTGCCATTGAGACTAAAGCCCATGGTTTCAACCGAATTCAAAGATTGATAAACCGTCAGCGGCAGCTTGCAAACCAACTGTCTATGCTGGCTGGGTAGCAGCTGCAAAATCTCTTGGCCGGTTGTTAACTGCTCGCCGGGCTGGGCTGACACGCTTAAAATTTGACCATCATAGGGGGCGATGTGCTGCAGCCGCTGGATTCTGCGCTGCAAGCTCCGCCTTTGCTGCTGTAATTCTTGCAACTCAAGAGCAAAACGCGCGGCCTTGAGCTTGTCTTCTGCGAGGCGCGACTGAGATATCAATTTATCGGTCTGCAATACCTGTAAGCGCCGATACTCGGTGCGAGAAAACTCCAATTCAGCCTGGCTGATTTGAATTTTTAGCTCCAGGCTCGCCAAGCTTTGGCGCAGATAAAATCCATCTTGCCGCGCCAATACCTGCCCCTTACGCACCCGGCTGCCCGCGGCCAGGCGCTCAATTAATTCAGATTCACTGTGACTGGACGCCTGGTAGATAAAGGGTGTGTTCACCAGGCAAAATAAACGCTGCTGCAACGCCGACTTGGCCACCTCTACCTGGGCTACGGTGACCGTTTTCACGGCGTCTGCCGCCTGACTGGCCGCCGCCGTCAATGACATAGCCATAGCCAAGACTAGTTGCTGGCACTTATTCATAAACTCAGCCCCAGCAACAAAGTTTGAGTTTGTTGGATGAGCCAACCACCCAGCCCCAACAAGCTCTGATTGAAGCCAGCAATAGATCCATACAACAGCTCAGCACCGTCGCGCTGCAGAGCCATAAAAGGGAAGTGCAACTGGCAGTTAAGCTGATTAAGCTCTTCCTTTAACTCGCTCACCTGCGTTAAGTTGGCTACTGTGTTTAGGTTGGTTAAACCCAATAAGCCGATGCCGATCAGTGTTGCCTGCCACCCCAATAGTGCTTGAATATTCATTGCCAATGTCTCTCATGTTTGCCGTTGGCCAACTACACCAGATGCCACCATGACTGGCAAATGATGCCTTGGGATATTAAACAACCATGCTGTAGAATAGTGAGTCACAAATAATCACATTCGTAAGATCTTGTTTTTATTGATGTTTTATTGAGTTTTGAAAATGACCGACATGAACACCGAAAAATATCTTATTGCCGACTGGGCTTTTCAGGCCGCTGACAGCAGCATTGAAAACGGCTCTGAACGGCATAAGCTAGAGCCTTTATTGAGTGATTTTTTATTGTATTTGGTGCAGCACCCCGGCCGGGTGATCAGTCGCGACGAGCTGCTCGAAACCGTGTGGCATGGGCGGGTTGTTTCCGACGATGCTATCCGCCGGGTAGTTAAAAAATTGCGCGTGGCGCTAGGTGACGATGCCAAAAACCCACGCTATATAAAAACCAACCCACTCAAGGGTTACAGTTTTGTGGCCCCCGTTAAGGTCGCCGCCAAGGCCAAAAATCGCTCACTAAACAGCCGCTTGGTAGCGGTAGCTATACTCATCACCACCGCTCTTGGCCTGGTGTTTTACTTTGTAGCCCAGGCTAATCTAGTCAAACCGACTCAGGCTATTCAATACGAACAGGCCCTGACTCACTTGTCTGGTTCAGAAATGCAGGCCGACTACCACCCCGAAAGCCAGCGTTTATTGTTTATCTCACGCAGTAAAAACAACGATAGCCTGCAGTTATATATGAAGGATATGAAAAAACAGCTGGTGCACCGACTAAGCTGGGGCCCAGATAGTTTTTATAGCCCACGCTTTGCCCCCAACGGCCGCCAGGTGGCTTATGTACGTCAGGTCGAAAATAAAGAAAGCCAGCAAATATTCATTGCCGATTTACACCCGCAAAAGGGCCTGATTAATTCGCGCGCGATAAAAATCAGCAGCCAAAACAACCGCCTCAGTAATTGGTCAGCCGACGGCCAGTCTTTGTATATCTTTTCTGGTCATGAACACGAGGGGCCTTGGGATATCTACCGCTTCCACATTGCCACTCAGCAAATAGAGCAGATCACCTATTCTGGCCAGCAGGGTCATGGTGCCTTCTACGCGAAAGAGTCTGCCGACGGCCAATACCTGGCCATTTTGAAAAATCTATCTGGCCGTCGCTATGCCATGGTGGTACTGCGCCTAAGTGATGCCAGCATAGTGGCAGAGCGCAGCCTAAGCTTTTTTGCCGATAATATAGTCTGGCTTAATAAGGGCCAGCGCTCCCAAGCAGCCGATGGCAGTTTGGCGGATTTAGCTCTCAGCAGCTTTAAAGGTGATTTGTATTACTTCTCTCTCGGCACCGATAAACTCTGGCCCCAGCAAGGGACCAAACCAGGCCTAAATGATATTTTTTACAGCTGCGGCCCCGAGTGCTTTTATATGCGCCGTCACACCATGAACTATACCGACGTGCTCGAGATACCCAACCCCTTTGGCAAAGTTGAGCTACAGGCAACATGGCATTTGGAATCTAGCAGCGCTGAATTTAACCCCATTTATAATTTAAGCGGTGACGGTGTTTTTTACACCATAAAAGATCAGAACAATGCCTATATCGTCCGCCATATATTGGGCCAAGCGGCGCAGCAGCTGTACCGCTTTAACCCCCGCTTTATCACCCGCGAGCTGGTGTTAAGCCCCGATGGAAAATACCTCAGTGGCCGCTTAGAAGACCGCATGTTTTTATTAGATATCGAAGCCAAAAAATTCACCTATTTAAGCAGTGAATTGGAAATGCTCGGCCCGCCATCTTGGAGCCGAGACAGCCAGGCACTGTTCTTTTCACGTCGCCATGAAGACGCTAGCGTGCTTTATCGGGTCGAGATAGAGAATAAAGCCATCAGTTTTGTCGAAAGCGATAACGCTTATCTGCGCCAGCAAGCTGATGGCCGTGAATTCGTCGTTGATAACAAGCTGAATTTATATCCCGTGGTGGCCGGGCAGCGACAAGCCAAAATCAATCAATTTCAACATCTGGCGACGCAAAACTGGCAGGTTCAAGGGGAATATTTGTACTACAGCCAATTCCAAGGCCAAAGCAGCTATCTAGTACGCAAGCATTTACCCAGCGGCAAAACGGAAATACGCTTATTGGATAAAAACACCGGTAACTGGGAGTTCGCCCTACACCCCGATGGTGACCGCCTGATAATCCAGCGCTATCAAACCGCGGCCAGTGATCTCGTTAAGGTTCAGTGGCATAGCAATAAGGACTTAAAGCCGACGAAAAGTGATTAGCGGCGTTAGTAAAACCCCGCTTAAGGCCACATTCAAAGCCCAACTAGCAACCGAGTTGTGTTGCGCTATGTAACGTTATTGGCCGCAGGAATGCCACACAGCAGTACTTCGGCTGCAGCTTACAATATCGCCTTAGCCCCGCTAAGTCGGCACACCTGGCCTATCATTGTCCCGACTTAAAATCTCGATGATTTTCTTGCCTAGCAGAATAAATACAACAAAACCCAACAGCGCAATCACTCCATGCATCAACCAAAAATTACTGTGACTAAGGGATTCATAATAACCACCCAGCTTACCGCTGATGGTACTGCCAAGAAAAATAGCCAGGTAAAAACCCCCGACCATCATCGAGTTGACGGAATCTGGCGCGAAACGTGAAGCCAAGGACAAGGCTATAGGCGCTGAATATAAATAGGCGACTGCACACACCACATGAAATAGAATTGGCCAAAAGAGCGCAATTTGCTCGCCTGAACTTAGGTATTCAGCCAAACCCAATAAGCCACAAGCCAAGGCAATTAAGCCGCTGCCAATGGCCAACTTGTAAATATCCTGGGGTTCGGCTTGACGCTGACGCTGCTTGGCCCAAAACATTAATAACAAAGGCGCAATTAATAATACTGCCAAGGTATCAATAGATTGAAACCAAGTTACAGGAATGGTTTCACCAAAGATGGCCCGCTCTACTCTAAATTTGACCCAAAGTGGGTAGGTATTCCAAACTTGAGTTTGGGCAACCCAATAAACGGTGCTAGTTATCATAACCGCCAACAATACCCACACCTTCTGCTGTTCAATCGAGTTTAGGGAAACTGATTTATTGACGGTTACCTGGACCGGTACCAGGTATTTTCTACCGTAGAGGTAAATTCCAGTGCCCACCAACATACCCACACCGGCGGCAGCAAAACCATAATGCCAGCCGTAAATTTCTCCCAGGGTGCCACATACCAATGGGGCAACAAAAGCGCCAACATTGATTGCCACCGAGTAATAGGAATAGGCGGTATCGCGCCGCATATCACTCTTTTTATACAGCTCACCAACCTGGGCGGCAAGGTTGCCTTTTAATAGGCCCGAACCAATAATCAGAGCCAACATGGCATACAAAAAGCTGGTTTCAAAGGCCATTAAAAAATGACCCACGGCCATACTCAAGGCTCCCCAGAGTACTGCCGGGCTACGACCTAAAAACCGATCGCCCAGAAAGCCACCAATCACCGGGCAGAAATACACCAGACCAATATATAAGCCGAACAATTGAGAAATCAGAGCTTGGTTGGTCAAAGGGCCAAATACAAATTCCATAGTGCTGCGCATGGTATCGAAGCCAGATACCTGGGTGACTATGTCTGGGGTGAACAAATACGTGGTCATATACAGCACCATCAAGGCCTGCATGCCATAAAACGAAAAGCGCTCCCAGGCTTCGGTAAAGACAATATAGGCCAAGCCCCTGGGGTGCCCAAACCATTCGTTATCAGATTCTGTATTTGCCGCTATCGCTGTCGTCATTATTATTGGCTCTTATTATTGTTGGCAAAATGCATTGAAAAAATCATTGTCGTTAATGGGTTCGTCGCCCATCGGTTTTGAGCGAGCACACCATACCACGGCCAGGCTATTATCCTGGGGGCTCATATAAATGCGCTGCCCAAAAATACCTCGGCCGCTAAATGCCCGGCGTGAAAAATCACCCTGGGCGTCAGGTAATGACCACCACATAAGGCCGTAGGGCACTAAGCTATCGCCAATTTGGGTGGGGCCGGCCGCTAAGTGCAACCAGTCCTTGGGCAATATCTGCTGCCCATTAACAAAACCGCCGGACATGAAAAAGCGAGCGAAACGAGCATAGTCACGCAGGCAGGCACTAAAGCCACTGCCGGCCACTTCTAAACCACCATCGGTTTCCAGCCACCAGCTGGCGCCGGATTCCATTCCCAATGGCTGCCAAATACGTTCGACCAAATAATCGCTTAACCACTTGCCGGTAGCAGCTTTAATTAATGAGCCCACCATATGGGTTTCGCCGGTGCTGTAATTCCAGCGACTGCCCGCTTCGGCCAATTTGGGTAAGCGCGACATATATTCAGTTATCGAGCCGGCTTGTTGGCCTATTTGTAAATCCAACACTTGGCGACGGTGCGAATCGGGGTTGGTCTGGTCTTCATTCCACTGCGCGCCGGAACTCATTAGCAACAATTGCCGAATGGTGACATCTTCATAAGCACCATCAACCAGTTCCGGCAGATAATGCAGCAGGGGTTCGTCCAAATGCTGTATATAGCCATCGTTAATCGCCACCCCAACCAAGGTTGAGGCAATCGATTTAGCAATCGACATCGAGGTCCAGCGGCTGCTCTCGGTATTGCCCAGCTGATAATTTTCAAATACTACTTTATCGTTTTTCATCAACAATAGGCCGCTGATGCGATTGCGAGACATATAGTCGTAGATATCGTATTGCTGCCCCTGGGACTGGAAAGACAGCTGGTGCAAATCCTGCAAGTCATATTGCAATGGCTGAGGCTGAGTCGATGCGGGCAGACGCCGTACCGGGAAAACTTTATCGATGTTACGAAACACCTCGGCCTGCTGCTGGGGGAATAATTGACCGGCGTAGGTTTGGCGAATATCAATTGGGGAGTATGGCTTGGAGTTCATAATGCTGGTCTTGGCTGGCTTAATGAATATTGATTTCAGTTTACCTAGCTACTGCTTAGGACGATGTTGCTAATGCGTAGAAGGTTGGTGTTCAAAGCACACCAGTGGCGGTGCAGCAAAGTCACCCGCACTGCCGACTTAGGCATCTCCCCAAGCTCAACCCCCTAAGTTACATTGTGCTACACACGATTTAGAGGTTATTTCTATGAAGCTTGATTCACATTGGATGCCGTTTACGCCCAATACAAAATTTAAGGCCCAGCCACGCATGCTGGAGTCCGCTGAGGGTATGTACTGGACCAGCAAAGAAGGCAAGTCGGTACTCGATATGACCGCAGGTCTTTGGTGCACCAACCTTGGCCACGGCCGCCCAGAAATAGCCAAGGCTATTTTTGACTCTGCCACCAAGCTCGACTATGCGCCATCCTTTAACTTTGGCCACGAGTCCTCTTTTGTTTTGGCGGAACGCCTAACTGAGTTGGCGCCAGGAGATTTAAACAAGGTATTTTTCACTACCTCCGGATCCGAGGCGGTGGATACGGCCCTAAAAATTGCCCTGAGTTATCAGATCAGCCGTGGCAAAGCCGGCAAAAAAATGATTCTTTCCCGCGAGATGTCCTACCACGGAGTTAACTTTGGTGGCACCGCGGTTGGTGGTATTAATGTCAATACCCGCAACTATTCTGGCTGGGGCAATGTGTCTCACATTCCTCACACCCTGGATATTGAACGCAACGCCTTTAGCCGTGGCCTAACCGAGCATGGTATCGAACGCGCCGACGCTTTGGCGGACTTAATAGAGTTTCACGGCGCCGAGAACATTGCCGCACTTATTGTTGAGCCTATTGCCGGCGCTGGTGGTGTGATCATTCCGCCCCAGGGTTATTTGCAGCGCTTGCGCGAAATTTGTACTGAGCACGATATTTTATTGATTTTTGATGAAGTCGTCTGCGCCTTTGGCCGTACCGGTTCTTTCACCGCGGCGCAAGAATTTGATGTGCAGCCTGACTTAATGACCTCGGCCAAAGGCTTAACCAGCGGCACCGTTCCGATGGGCGCCGTCTTTGTTAGCGATGAAATTTACCAAACCATTATCGACGCCAATGACGGTATTGAGTTCTTCCACGGCTATACCTATTCCGCCCACCCACTGGCCTGTGCCGCCGCCCTAACCTGCCTAGACATATACCAACGCGAAGGATTATTTACCCGCGCCAATGAAGGCATAGGCAGTTACCTAGAGCAAGTACTGCATCGTTTGAAGGAATTACCCGGCGTGGTCGATATCCGTAACTACGGTCTATTAGGTGCAATTCAATTTGAAAGCCGCCCCGGTGAAGTCCCCTTAGGCAGCCAGGTATTTGCCAAGGCCTGGGACCACGGCCTAATGATTCGTGGCGCCGGCGACAGCATCATCATTTCACCACCGCTGATTGTAGAAAAATCCCATATCGATGAATTTTCAGAAAAAATCTGGCAATCCATTAAAGCGGTGGTCTAGCCCAACACCCGCACTAGTACCAATACTGTTCACAATATGATAATTATTAAAATATAAGAGGACGCATTATGAAATTCACTCCCATTGCCTTATCGACATTAGCCCTGGCTATTAGTCTTAATACCGAGGCCCAGCGCGAAAACATCGAAGAGGTTGTTGTCACCGCGCAAAAACGCGAGCAGCGTCAAATTGAAGTACCGATTAGCATCACCGCCATTAGTGGTGAAGACTTGTTGCAGCAAGGCATCAGCAACTTACAAGATTTATCCTTTACCGTACCCGGTATGTCACTGCGCGAGGACGGCCCCGGCAGCTATTTGATCTTTATGCGCGGCCTCGCCAATACCGACTCCGGTGGTGCCTTAGTGGGCGTATACCTTGACGAAGCCCCGATGACTTTAACCGGTTATGACCAGCTGGATATTCGCCCTCTAGATTTGCAGCGAGTAGAAGTATTGAAAGGCCCCCAGGGCACACTTTATGGCCAGGGTTCTATTGCCGGCACGGTAAAGTATGTCACCAAGGCACCGGTTCTTAATGAATTCCAAGGGAATTTATCCGCCAGCATCGCCGATGTGGATCACGGTGAAAGCAAAAAGACCGTCACCACAGTGATCAATATGCCCATCGTTGAAGACGTATTTGCAGTGCGCCTAGCGGCCACCTTTGAGCGCGACGGCGGCTGGCAGGACCAACCGGAAGCTGGCATTAAAAACGGCAACAACCAAGACCTAGAGCACATTCGTTTACGCGCGCTGTGGCTGGCCAGTGAAAACCTGAGCATAGATGCCATGATTGTCTCGCACAGCAATTACAGCCAGCTAGGCATGGGTTACGAACAGGAAGATCGCAGCGTTGATGTTTCTATTGACCCTTCCCGCGAACTAGTCCCCAAGGATTACAACTACAAGCTGTATAACCTCAAAGTAGAATATGACTTCGACGCCTTTAGCGTATTAAGCACCTCTACCTATGTCAGCCACCAGCACCAGTACCCCTTTAGCTACATCGGTACCGAAGAAACCATCTATGATAATAATCTAGAAGGCATCAGCGACATTCAGGTTGACATCGAGCAGTTCACCCAAGAATTCCGGGTCAGCTCTAGCGGCGACGGCCCATTAAATTGGACCGGTGGTATAAGCCTGCAAAAGTTAGATCGTGACTTTGTTTCCTACCGCGACCTAAAATACTACGGCTCAGTTTTCACTCTAGCCCCGGTAATCGCCAAAGACACATCAAATAACTTCGCCCTATTCTTCGACGGCTCTTACCAAATAACCGAAAAATTAGAAGCCGGCTTTGGTTTGCGTTACTTCGAAGACGATCGTGAATCATTTGATGGCAGCTTGCTACAAAAAGCTACTTTCGACTCGGTTGATCCTAGGGTTTATGTTTCCTACGCACTTACTGACGATGCCAATGTCTATATGAATATCGGCAAAGGCTTTCGCAGTGGTGGTTTTAACGCCGATGGCCTGCCTAGTTACGAGCCAGAATCTGTTATCAACTATGAGATAGGCGCCAAGGCCATTATGGCCGACGGCCGCATCGACTGGCAGGCAGCCGCCTACTACACCGATTATAAAGATATGCTCCGCCGCGGCCTGTTATTTGTTGCTGCCAGTAATAACTTCCAAGAGCTGACCAGCAATATCGGTAACGCCGAAATTAAAGGGTTTGAATCTGCGGTAACTTATTACGCTACTGAGCAGCTTACCCTTAATGCCTCAGTAAGCTTTATCGACAGCGAAGTAACCCGTGTTGACGCCCAAGACGCCACCAACCAAGCCGGTGACCCGACCGACTACGTGCCGGACTTTAGTTATACTCTAGGTTTAAACTACAGCTTCGAATTCGGTGCCGACATGCCTGGCTATTTTCGACTGGATTACAACTATAGAGATGAAGTTAGCTATATCGACCGTACCTCTTTCGCAGATGACCATTTGCCGCAGAAGTCAGACAAGTTAAGCCTGCTGAATGCACGCATTGGTATTTCCTGGGATGACTACAGTGCCGAGCTGTATTCCACTAACTTGACCAACCAGAACAAATATATCGACCCCTATGTCGGCTGGAAAAACGCCAACCGCACCCAACCTAGAACCATTGGCTTAAAGTTTAACGTTAACTTTTAATCCAGAGTCCCTCCGCTAAAATGCCCATAATTCTATGGGCATTTTTTTTGCGAACCAAAAACTATCCAATCATAATTAACAAGAGAGACCCATATGAAGAAATGGTTGCTGCTATTCATCATCACTGCCACCGCCTTAACGGCCTATTTCTACCAAGACCTGCGCGAGCTACAGGCGCTAAATCAATACAGCAATGCCTTTAAAGCAGACAGTATCGATCAAAATTTTCGTAGCTTTCACCAGCAATATCCATCGATCAGTATTCCGCGCAGCGGCCCTGTTTACACCTTTGCTCGCAGTGATAACCGCGCCCAGCTGCCGCAGAAGTTCAATTACGATGGCGAAACGCGCGGAATACAAGATTGGCTCACAAGAAGCCATACCACTGGCATGGCTATCTATAAAGACGGCAAGCTGGTTTACGAAAACTATCACCGCGGTAATGACGAGAACTCCCAGGCCATTATCATGTCAGTCTCCAAATCGATGACCTCCATGTTGGTTGGGGTGGCCTTAGAAGAAGGTAAAATCAATTCCATCAATGATCCAGTGGTAAAATATGTACCGGCACTAATCGGCAGTGGCTATGACCACGGCGTTACTATTAAGCACGTTTTGCAGATGTCTTCCGGAGTACGCTGGAATGAAGACTACGCCAGCCTCGATTCAGATTTAGTTCGATCGGTGGTGGCTACGCTGCTGGGCTCATTAGATGAGTTTTCCGCTAGCATTCCCAATGAAAAACCTCCCGGCAGCTACAATCGTTACGCCAGTATAGATACTCAGGTGCTGGGCATGGTTTTACGGGGTGCCACGGGTGTCAGTTACCAGGAGTATTTTGAGAAAAAACTATGGTCCAAACTTGGCGCCGAGCAGGATGCCAAAATTTTGATTGATGCGGCGGGCGAACCGGTGGTTTACGGTGGCGTTAATATCACCCTGCGCGATATGTTGCGTTTTGGAAAGTTGTATTTGGAGCAAGGGGTCAACCACTTAGGCGAGCAATTAGTAAACCCAGCCTGGATTAAAGCCTCTACCATTGCCCAAGACGAGCATGTGCAACCCGGCATTAACAACCCAAATTCAGATTCCGGCTTTGGTTACGGTTATCAGTGGTGGCTACCCCTACAACCCGATGATGATTACTCGGCGATTGGTATTTATGGGCAATTTATTTACATTAGCCCAAAACACAATATCGTCATCGCCAAAACATCTGCCTACCCCAACTACACCATAGACGGCGGCTATATGAATCACGAGTCACTGCTGGCCTTTCAAGCTATCGCCCGCCAGTTAAGCTCACAAAGTTTTTGATACTGCCACATCTATGCTCCGAAGCTGCTTGGCGTTTTAGCTGGGCGGGTTCAGAATGCATAGTACCTCATGATTTTGGTTTTAAGTCGGCTTAGCTCTGGCGTTTTATTTTCCAGACACGTCCTTCGACAAGCTCAGGAGGAGCGGATTACGGGCTTCGCTTCGATTCTGTTTTTGTGCCGCTCATGGTGAGCTTGACGAACCAACAGAGTCTGGAAAACAAAACCCCAGATCTAAGCCTTCATCGTGCTAGCGTTTTAGTTAAACCGGAAACATCCTGGACTTACAGCACTAGCTAAAATGAGCCACCTTTTTCAAAGCAAAAAAATACCCGTTAACAGAGTCATCATGTTAACGGGCTAAGGAGAGGCAAAGGGAGAGGCAAAACAAAAGACGCAGCTGCCACTGCGGCTCCAAAAAAGATTTTTACGGACCGCTAGGCAGGTATAAACACCGCCTTGGTTTCCAGATATTCCTCGATACCCCACTGCCCGCGTTCACGGCCATTGCCCGACATTTTCCAGCCGCCAAAGGGCAAGCTTGGGTCGGCAGCGGCGCCGTTGATATGCACCATGCCAACTTCTAAGCGTGGTGCTAGCTCAAGGGCCTGCTGACGATCGTCGGCAAACAAGTAGGCGCTTAAACCAAAGGCGCTATTGTTAGCCAGGTTTAGAGCCTGCTCTAAATCGCTATAAACCGTAACCGCCAGCACCGGGCCAAAAACCTCATCGTGAAAAATATCCATACTGGCATCGACATTAAGCAAAACCGTGGGCTGGATATAAAAACCCTGCTGCTCTACCGTATTGCCATCTTCACCGCACAGTATTTCCGCGCCTTGCTGCTTGGCGGCAGCGATAAGCTGCAGAATATGCTGGTATTGCTTTTTATTAACGACTGGGCCTAGGTCCGTTTCGGCAGAGCTGGGATCACCCACTTTTTTGGCGGCCATGGCCTCAATCAATAATGGTTTTAATTGCTCAAGGTCTTTTTCATGCACCAATAGACGTGACGGTGCATTACAGGACTGGCCACTGTTGACGCAGATTCTAGCTACGCAGTCGTTGACCGCTGTATTTAAGTCACTGCCGGGAAAAATAATATAGGCCGATTTCCCGCCCAACTCCTGGCACAGGCGCTTTATGCTAGGCGCTACCAGCTTAGCCACTTCGGCACCGGCGCGGGTAGAGCCGGTAATCGATACTACCGCCACCTCTGGCCGCTGGACCAGATTGGAACCCGTGCTGGCGTCGCCGTGGACCAGATTAAAAACCCCAGCGGGCAATTGTGCCTGGTGCATAATTTTAGCGAAAACTCCGGCGCTAAAGGGCGCGTATTCACTTGGCTTTAACACCATGCAACAACCAGCCGCTAAAGCCCCACCGACCTTGGCCACAATTTGATTCATGGGCCAGTTCCAAGGTGTTATCAAGGCGGCCACGCCGATGCCCTGCTGCAAAATTAGATGGCCATTGAGCTCGCGCTTAAATTCGTAGTCGGCCAAACACTGACGATAGCTTTTGAGCAAAGCCAAGCCAATACCCGCCTGCGCCGTTTCAGCCAAGGCCTTGGGTGCGCCCATTTCCAACTGCATGGCCAACGCCAGCTCTTGGTAGTTATCTTGGTAAGCGGCTATCAGCCGGTCAAAAATCTCTAACCGCTGCTCGCTACTGCTACGGGAAAATTCCGGCTGTGCGGCTGCCGCCGCAGCCACCGCCGCGCCAACGTCTGAAGCAGTAGAAATAGGCACCTGGCCCTGCACGGCTTCAGTGGCCGGGTTAACTTGAGCTAGGCAGCTCGCCCCGATGGCAGCTTGCCATTCACCAGCGATATAGTTCTGTACTAGGGCAGTAAAATCCAGCGTGCTCACTTCTGTACTCGCTTACCCAGTTGCTGCCAGCGACCAGGGTTAACAATCAACTGATTTTCTTGCGCTCGTAAACTCAATGGATAGCGGCCCGGCACAGTTAAATCACCATTAGCCGCGGCAAACAATTCAGTATCTTTATCCGTTTTAATGCCATATACAGACTTTTTATCCGTGGCGCGGGCAAACAAACGGTTGCCGCGACGTTTAATTTTTAGACTTACCCGCTCGCTAAAACGCCAGTTGCCCACCGCCTGCTGCAATTGTTGCTGGCTAATTTTTTTACCGCTTGCCAGCAAATGCTCAGGCTGCTGCGGCACCGAAGACAAGATGGCGTCCCACATTAGCTCACCCGCTGCCAAGCCCAAGTTAACCGTGGTCATCTGCGCTTGCTCAAGCTCCTGGGTGGAAACCGCGTACATCACGTCACCATCATAAATACTGGCAAAAGGCTGTAAGCCCCTGGCCATTGAGGTATGCACCTGCACCGCCAAACGCTTTAGTTCGGCCGGGTCGAGTTTTTGGTTGGTAACAACCAAGCTAATGGTGGTATTTTTCTTGGCGAATTTATCAGAGGTGGGCCAGGCGCCAAACGCTTGCTTGGCCATCAGCTCGCTGGCTTTTAATTGTTTTGGCCAGCCGGAATCTTTAAAGCAAGACACCACATTGCCCTGTCGGTCGGTGACCACACCCAAGGCATTAACCACGGTAAACACGGCTATTTTCACATCACCTATTTGTCGATACGCCGCACCTTGGCCCGAGTGTGCGTTGCAACCAAACAGACCACCGGTTTTGGCAAAACTGCCCGCGCCTCTAGCACCCAGAGGAAAAGAGCCGGTCTTGGCCGCGCGGAAAGCCGCTTGGGCTAAACGCTTGTCAGGATAAATTTCGTTTAAACGACGGCCGCCAAAATCAAAAATGATGGAACCCACTGACATAGCGATATTAGGCACCACTGAAAACGCATCGCCATCACGCAGATCATCATCTTTTAGGGCAGTGGCCACCGCCGTTGTAGCCTCTAGGCCGTACCAAGAACCGCCGGCAAAAACAATGCTGTCCAGCTCTGGCATATCATAGCCAAGGTCCATATAAGGGGCGTTTACGGTACCGGGACCGCCACCACGTACATCAACCGCTACGCTGACCTTTTTATCAAAATGAATCACCGTCACGCCAGTTGGGCCGGCGGCATATTCACCGGTACCGACCTTAAGAATGGGCCAGTCATAAGCTAGGCTTTTGGCGCTAGGCGGATTGATTAACATCGCCAAGCCCTGCTGGGGCAAATCTTTGGCGGTAGCACTGGCGGCACTCAAAACCACCGCGGCACTAAACAGGCAGCGGTGCAGCTTGCCGATAATGGCACTTTGCATAATAAACTCCGTTGATGATTCAAACCGTTATCTTAAAGGAATAAGACCGGCTGGGAAGATGCCAAAAATGATGGCGGTGGTGAGTAAAGATCACCTCAATTTGGCTGGTTGTTAATAATGGCGTAGTGCCGAGCGCTATAACAACTAGTGACGGCGCCGTACTATTCCGCCAACTCAGCCTGTACTCTGGCTTGCAACCAATCTCTAAATTGACTTACGGCTTTCGACTCCCAGCGGTCACTGCGAGCAATAAACCAATAGGTCCAGAGGCTGACTTTTTTAAACTGGTCATTGCCGCAACCGATTTCGACTAGCACACCGGATTCTAAGTCTTCCCGCGCGACCAGCTGATTACTTAGTGCGATACCACGCCCCCGGCGTGCCGCTGCCAAGGTCATGTGGCCATCCCATAAACGTGGGCCCGATAGGTCCTGCTCACAATTAAGCCCGCAAGCTTCAAACCACAACCGCCAGTTATCGAAGTCTTCCTCATGCAATAGCTGGTGCTGCAGCATCTGTTCGGGTGATTCTATCAACGAGTATTGTGCCAAATACTCTGGGCTGGCGACGGCCACCACCGGCGGGCTGGCTATTTCACTGCAGCGAATTAATTGATCTTTGCTGTCGGGCTTTTCAGACTCCAGCAACATGCGGATATCAACATCGGCATCCTGACGGCTGAAGTCGGGTATTTCGTGGGTGGAGCGCAGCTGCAATTCGATATCGGGGTTTTGTTTTTCAAAGTCATCGATATGGCCGATCAACCAATGCAGGGCAAAGCCTGGCATTGACCAAAGCTGCAGGCTGTGATCTTGGTTGCGCTTGATTACATCAACCGTGGCGTCGGCAATGGTATCAATCGCCACCCGAATACGCTGATGATACTGGCGTCCATCCTCGGTCAACACTGCTCCGGCAGGAGTGCGTTCGATTAACTTGCAGCCGGTCCAATCTTCCAGGGCGCGCATATGTCGGCTGATCACCGCATGGTCGCGGTACAAAGCCTGGGCCGCTTTACGCACACCACCAAGACGAGCAATGGCATCAAAGGCACGCAGAGCCTCGAACGGTGGAATTAATTTACGAGAAGGCAGCGCCGAAGGTGCTTGGTAATTACTATTTTTTTCTTTACTCATATCTCTCTCAGGGAGTCAGTAAATAGTTCGGAGCAGCCGTTGCCTTAGATCCACATGACATCCTTTTTTGACGGTCAAACTAGTCCCCGCCTGCAATCCATCGGACTGTATATAGTTACTACAAATAGTTACTACAAATAGTCGCTAAATTGCTGCGACATTAACTTTAGAATTTCTGCACTTTGGCGCTGCGGTGTCGATGCCAGGCCGCGCATAATTGCCTTAACATCTCGCAGGTCTTTATCTTGGTTTAGCCGCTTGACGCCCTCTATCGATTCCGGAAAAAAACGAAAGGCGACGATACCATGCAGCAGACCCTCGTACAAATCGCGGTCTACTTCACCACCCTGCCAGGGCTCGTGGTCACTGTCCTTGGCCAACAGCCCTTCCATATGGACAGCGGTTTGAGTCATCACTGCGGCAACGGCTTCGGCTTCGTCAATCAGCTGCAAACGGCCACGCATCTGAATGCTGAGATAATTCCAAGTGGGTACGGTTTTGCGCTGTTCAAACCAACGCGGTGAGATATAGGCCTCTGGCCCTGAAAACACCGCCAGTGCATCGGCCCCCTGCTCTATCGCCAGGCGCTGGTCATTACGCCTGGCCAAGTGACCGATAAAACTGCCTGGCTGCTGCGGGCAAGCCAGCAATGGCAAAGCCGAGGACCACAAAACACCCTCATGGGCAGTGTTTAGCTGGCACATGGGATGGCGAGCAATATAGTCCGCCATCTCTTCTTTATCACTTATATGGTAGTGCTCTGGGATAAAGGCACGCTCGCCTAAATTTTGCATCGACTTAGCGTCGCGCAGCTGATCATAATCTGGTTTCAATTCTGGCTCTCTCAATTATAAAAGTCTTATGATACCTAGATAGCCGAGCGCTAAAAATTGCCTTATCGTCCCCCACTGGTGAGCTTGGCGCACCAGCGCTTAAGGCACAACAGTACTAGGCCGACCAAAATACAAGGATTAGGCCAGTTGCCAGACGACCAGCAAAGCCTAAGCTGACAGGCGATATAGGGTCATAAGCGAAAAAACAGCGGATAATACGGGTTTGCTTTAAGCGCCGTCAGCGTACTTAGCTTTAACTAATCGCAGACCGATTAATCTCAATAAACCCCATTAAACCGGTTTTCATATGCTCGATCACATGGCAGTGGTACATCCAGCGGCCGGGATTGTCGGCGACAAAGGCGATTTTTACTCGTTCGTTTTTTTCCATCAACACGGTATCGGTAAAAAATGGATCGATGGTTTTTTTATTGGACTTAATCACCTTAAACATCACCCCATGCATATGGATCGGGTGCATATGTGGCGTATTATTTTTTAAATCAAAGATATAACTTTTGCCCAACTCAAGTTTGGCCAAGGGTTCTGGAATATTGTTAGCACTCATGCCTTCCCAAGCTCGGCGATTAATGGTCCAAAATTTATGTTTGGCCATGCCGCGCTGGTCCGCTGGGGTTATTGCACCCTCCCATTCAAAAACAAAGTTTTTGGTTTCGGCGTTATTTAAATCCGGCTCTGACAAGGGGTTGGGCCTTGGCATCGGCGGCGTAGGCCCATGCTTGGTTGTCAATGGTTTGTTGACCGCTTTTAAGCGCATAAAGTCAAAATACAAGCGACCCTTGCCGTTTTCAATAAGAATTTCTTCACCGGCGGCTGGGGCCTTGATCGCGATATCGACCCGCATGCCAGAACCAATAGCATGATATTCAAGCGGTTTGGGCTGGGCCAATGGGTTGGCATCGATGCTGACGATATAGGCGGGGCGATCTTTCACTCGCAGTTTATACACCACGGTATTGTCGACATTGGCAAAACGCAGCCGCAACCAGCCCCCGGCCGGTACTTCAATGATGGGTTTATTAACGCCATTGACGGTTTCATAATTGCCCGGTGTACCCATGCGCGCGGCATAGCGGGGAATGCTTAGGGGCTTGAAGGAGCCATCATCGTTGAGATGCCAGTTTTTTAACATCAGGGGCATATCGGCAGCGTATTCATCGGGGCTAAATTGTGGTGAGTCGGCTTCTTCTACCAACAATAAACCCACCAAACCTTTGCCCAGCTGCTCGACGCTGTTCATATGTGGGTGGTACCAAAAGGTACCGGCATCGGGCGGCGTGAAGCGGTAAACAAAAGTCCCGCCGGGCATAATCGGCGCCTGGCTTAAGAACGGCACCCCATCCATGGCGATATCAATACGCAAACCATGCCAATGAATAGTGGTAGGCTCACGCAATTTGTTAATCACGGTAATGGTAATGGGCTGGCCCTGCTTGGCCTTTAATACCGGCGCAGGGTACTGGCCATTAAAACCCAGCCCGGGTGTTTGCTGGCCAGGTATTAACTCAAAACTGGCCTCTTCCAAGCTGAGGGTATATTCATACTTACCGGTTTGAATTATTTTACTGATGGGCATACAACCGGCTAGCGCCAAGCTTGATAGCAGGCTAGCCTGGAGAAAATTTCTACGCTTTAACTTCATTCTTTTACCTTTGCTATTAGGCGCGGTGGTGTACTAAGGATTGGAGTAACGGCTTGCATTTAAACACAGTAGTTTTAGGCCGTTTCATGAAAGCTCAGCATAAACCATATGATTGTCCCAAATTAAATCATCAAAGTAACTCTGCCGGGTTTGTTCGCGATCAAACTCTAAGACTTGGCCGTTGCCATTGCTGGCATAGAAATTTTGTCGCTGTGAATTATACGCCAGACCGCAGACATCGCGCTGGCTAATAATTTCTTGTAACTCACCACTGCCAACATGCCAGCGGCTAATAAGCCCGCCTCTCGGAGAGCTTAACCAACACTGTTGGCCCTTGTCGTCGATACAGACACTGCCGACATAGTGTTTATGCCTAGCCCAATTAGCGGCACTGGCTTGTAAAGACTGCAGCGCCTGCTCGCCCTGATGGCGATAAGCCAGCGGCAATGGCTGGCTTTTATCACCTTGGGTTTGCACCCCAACAATAACCGTATCATTGCTGGCGAGCGCCATATGGCGAATGCTTTGCCGAGGTGAAGGCGGCCGGTATTCGGCCAGAGTTTTACCGCTGCGGCTATCGATATATAACAGAGCCGATTGCATAGAATCGATATTGAGCTTGTCTCGGCCTCGGCTAGGGTGAGTTAAAATTCCGCCCAGCGCCAAGACTAGGGTATCGCCATCAGACAGCAACTCAATTTGGTGTGGCCCTATTCCGCTCAAATTGATTTCATCGATGCGACGGAAACCATCGGCACCGTCGTACACACCAATACCAGCCCCAACGTTATTGACATGATTCTCGGGCACATAAAGGTAGCGACCGTCTTGGCTGAAACAGGCATGACCATAAAAATGGCGTTGGGCGGGTGCGGTGATGCAGGGTAATAGTTGGCCAGAGATTATGTCCATGGCGTAAATAGCTGTGCCGGGGCGACGGCCAATAAAATAAGCCTGACTACTGCCCGGCCGGACGATAGCCTGGTGAACTCGCTGCGGTACTTTATGGTTAAACAGCAGCCGCCCAGCGGCATCCAAAACGGCAATGCCATAGCCACCGCCTTGGCGACGCCGGTAGCCGCTCAATAAATTTCCGGCGGCACTGTTTTGGCAACCGCTTAAACCCGGTAGCAGCAAGCCCGCAGCCAGCTGCAATAATGGCCGACGTTTAATCGCCATCATTATTATTGAAACCCAGCTGTAGCTCCAAGGCTTGTGGCAGCTGATGTTTATAAAGCTGGGTTAGCTTGCTTAAGGCGGTTTGAACAGCCTTGGCATTAGCCAACTGCTGTGATTGTAATTGTTTGAAGTAACTGGGCTGCGGCGCGTCCAGTAGGGCCAGCACAGCTTTTATCTGCTGCTCTATGGCCGTTGCCAGAGCCTGCTGCTGCTTGGCCTGTAGGTATACCTGTAAACCGCCGTGGAAAAACACCGTGGCGACGCCGTTAATATTGGCCTGTAAGTTTTGCCGTGATGTCTGCGAGCGCCAGGACTCCAACATATAGGGATTAACCCTGGCCTTGCTGCTTTTTAAGCCCAGCGCGGTCGTCAATTTACGGTTGCTGCTCTGCTCTAAAATATTGAGCTGGCTGTCCACTATCATGGCCAGGGCCAACTTGGCCTCGGGGAAGCTGGTATTTTTCGGGCCGGGATTTAACAAGGTGGTTTGGTATTGCTGCCAGTGAAGGTTTAAGTCAGCACTCACATTTTTCAAATGTTCGGCGATCAGAACCATTAGCTGACACTGCTGTAAGCTGCTGCCTCGCTGCGCCACAGTGGAGTCAAACAGCAAATACTCCAGCGCCGGCAGGCCATGAGCAACACTGCTGGTTTTGGCAAAACTGGCTTGGTCTAACTCTAGCGCCCGCTTAAACAGCGGGCGAAGCTTTTTGGCGACCAAGTTTTTTTTGTCAGGCCAAAACTGCAACTCCCAGGCGAGGTTGTGGTCTTCAATAGGGCCAAAATTGATTGCTCTTATGCCCTGCCACGCCGCCATGGCTACGCGCCATTGCTGCTGTAGTTTAGGCTTATCCACGTTGGCGGGACCAGCACAGGACTGTTGCACCTCAGCCGCTAAAAGTGCAATCTGCTGGGCCAGCGATTGGTATCCCGGGGCTATATAATATGCATTACTGGTTTCAACAAACTGCTGCTCTGGGCTAGGTTTTTCACAAGCCAATAACGTTGCCGCCAGGGCCAGTAGGCCAATTCTCTTAAACAAAAGACATTTCCTTAATTTGTGTGAAACATTACTCTGTTAATACAGTTTTAAATTATCTACATTCTTGACTTTAGCCATACTAAAGCCACGGTAAATTCAGCGATTTATTATTTACTCTTAAGCTACCACCCGCTCGTCCTGAGCTTGTCGAAGGACAAAAAATATACCTCTATAGTGCCAGCAGAACCGATCCTTCGACAGGCTCAGGATGAGCGGAGGTTTTATTGCTCATGTAATAATTCACCACTCCCAGGATGAACGGGGCTTTATTGTTCATGTAATAATTCACCACTCCCAGGATGAACGGGGCTTTATTGTTCATGTGGATCTACCGCTCCGCTTTGGCTCACAAGTCTTGCAAAAATTTTATTAGTTGCTGCCGCTGGGCCCGGCCTAATTGACTATAAGCTTCACGGGCAGCCTGAGCTTCACCACCGTGCCAGAGTATGGCCTCTTGCAATGTGCGAGCTCGGCCATCATGCAGGTAAGCTTCAATGCCATTGACCCGCTTAACCATACCTATGCCCCACAACGGTGGAGTGCGCCATTCGCGGCCAGTGGCTGCAAATTCCGGGGCATTATCGGCTAAATCCTCGCCCATATCATGCAGCAATAAATCGGTATAGGGCGCTATGGTTTTATTGCGCAACCACGCTAAAGGGTAAGTCGCTGAGGTGGTGTGCTGAGTTTGATGGCAACCGCCGCAACCAACAGCGTTAAACAGCTGTTCGCCTTGCTTAACCTGCTTATCTTTTGCCTGCCGGCGTTTGGGCACCGCCAGGTTGCGGCTATAAAAAGTTACCAAATCGAGCAGATGATCCGATATCTCGGGTTCACCTTTTGATTTGGGGTTTACTGTTGCTTGTGCCAACTGCATACAGAGAAGCTGTAAATCGGTGCAATTTTCCTGCTCAAATAACGACGAGCTAATACCCATGTCGCCGTTAAACGCCGCTGCATTTTGCTGTAGCAAACTCGGCTGCCCGGCTTTCCAGCCAAAGCGCCCGATAACCAGGGCCTTTTTCTGCTGATCCCAAACACGATTTACCCGACCCGAAATTCCATCACCGTTTAGGTCATCTGGGTCGGCCATTTGCAGTATTTTTTTAGCCGGGATGGCCTCTAATAAACCCAGGCCGATCATAGCGGGAGCGATACGAACAGAGGTTTGTACATCGGCTGCCATTGGACCAAGAGACAACTGGCTAAAACTGAGTGTTGGCCGCCGCAGAATGACCCGCTCACCGCCGGCTAATACGCGCGGCTCATCACTGTAGTCAATTGTAATTTTAGCTTCAGGTTTTAAACCTGGCAGGGAAAAGTCCTGTAACTGGCCGCCATAAATTGGCTCGGCAAGGTGAGCCTGCCATGGCGGCAGAGGTATTGAGCTGGGAATGCTGAGGCGCACTAATAATGATACGGCATTATCATCTGGCCCCTGAGGCGGGTGACCACGACCATCTTTTATATGGCAGTTTTGGCAGGCATTGGTATTGAATAAAGGGCCAAGGCCGTCACGGGCGTCGGTACTGGCTGGTGACGCGACCCAGGGATTACGAAAAAAACTGTTGCCAACACTAAAGTCCAGCCGCTGCATCAGCGGCATATTGGCCACCGGTAGGGAAAACGAGTGCGCGCCGCGTATATTAACTCGAGTATTATCAGGCTCGGTGGCTTGGGCGGTGATATTGAGCCCACTAAAACCCAGCAATAAAAACAGCACTGGTGCTACCAAGCGCCAGTGCTGTTTTTGCATCAAGTGCATTTAAAAATCATGGTCGGCGGTATCGGGGTTTAAATTATTAATGCCCAATACTTTTGCCGCCTGCTCCAGCTGCTGAGTTTCGGCAACCAAGGCCGTAATCGCTGCGTTAATCATCGCCTCGCCCGCTTCATTACCTTCGGCAATCAGCTGGTCAAACTTTTGTGGCGCGGTTTTGTGCTCGGCACTATCGACCAGGGCCTGCAATTTACTTTGGGAAAAGTCTAGAGCAGAACGTAGCTGTTGATCAACCATGGGGGATTGCAGCGCGACCAGCTGGCTTAAACTTGGGCCTTGCAACACGCTGCCATCAATACGTTTATACTCGCCTAAATAAATATTCCGAATACCCAAACCATTATAAAAATGTGAATAATGGGTATTGTCACTGAAACAATCGTGCTCATCTTCTGGTGAATTGGCCTCCAGCGATACTTTTAAACGCTCACCGGCTAGCTCTCCCAAGGCCAAACTGCCCATACCAAATAGCATGCGGGTCATGCCCTGCTTCGGCGCTAGAGTAGCAAATTGCTGGCGATAATTATTTTTTAGCTCAGGCGCCCATTGCTTAACCATGTAGTTCAGGTCATCAACCAACAGCTGGCTTATTGCGGTTAAATAAGCCCGGCGGCGCTCGCAATGGCCATGGCTACATTGCTCAGCTAAAGCAAAGTCGGTAAAAGGTCGCTGACCGGCTCCGGCTTTGCTGCCGTTTAAATCTTGGCCCCATAATAAAAATTCAATGGCATGGTAACCGGTAGCGACATTGGCTTCGGAACCACCCAGTTCATTCAAATCGGCTAGTAGGGCCGGGGTGAGCTCGCGCGTATCAAGCTGGTTGCTACCGAGTTGCAACGTGGTGTTGGCAATGATATTCGCCTGGGCACCGATATTGCCGAGTTCAGCCGCGTAGCTGTCATTCTCAACGTAATCAATTAGGCCTTCATCCAAAGGCCAGGCATTCAGCTGCCCTTCCCAGTCATCAACTACGGCATTACCAAAACGAAATGCCTCAGACTGCTGATAAGGTACTCGTGCAGCCTTCCAGGCCTGCTTGGCATTCAATAGCGACTGCTCGCTAGGCTGGGCCAGTAATTGTTCAATCGCTGTTTGTAAATCCTTAGCGCTAGCCTCGGCATCTTGGTAGGTGGCATGGGCAAGGTCGGCGTAATGATTAACCACCTGCTGTTGGCTGGGTGATTCGGCTGCGTTGGCAAACCCAACAAAACCATGACTTAAGGCCAGCAAGCCAACGGCCAGTAATCGGATGGTCGACAAAATGTAAACTCCTAGAATAATGTTGCTGGCCGTTTTATAGCCAAGCAAGATAGCCAGTTTGATGACTGGCGATGCTACATTAAATGGGAATCATTATCAACCAAGATAATTGAAAATAGCGCTGCTATTTATGGCCTCCACCCGCTTGTAAAGACGGGTGCAAGCCTGCTGGGCAATATTATTTTGCTTTGCGGCTGGGGAGGCTGGTCAGGGCTAACAATAAATAATAAAGAAAGCCCATGCCGATAGCGGTATGGGGTAAATCAACAAATAGGCCGCCGCCTGTTTTTGCCGCATTGTAGCCAGACACCTCTAAGAATTCGGAGTGCAAGCCTAATTCCGGCAGCAGTCCGTAGTTCGAACCAATGGCGGTAAATAAGATCAGAACAAAATACAGCACTGCAGCGAAAACCGAGGATATTCTAACCTTGTTCTTGGCCTCTTCCGAGGCATCAGAAAAAGCGAAGCGCATGCGATTAAACACCACCGCTAAGTAGGTAACTACTATTACGTTGTTATCAATAGAGGCACTGAAACCCCAGGCGAACAAGCCATAAATTGGCACCAGGGCGTACAATGAATATCGCCGCGGCGCAAAGGCCATCATGGTGCCGGAATGCACCATGACAAATTCAAAGGCCATTAAGGTAGCGTAGGAAAAAATATCTGAGGCTTCAAAATCGCCCGGCTGTATCCATATCCACAGATATTGCAGCGCGAGAACAAGCAGCAACAACACATTGCCCAACTCAAAATAATCGGTTTTTGTGGTAATTTCTGGTTTAGAGCTATGGCTCACAAAAAGTCCTTAATGGGGCTAATAACAAGGCCCCAGTGTAAACTTTTAACGGAAGCTGCGCCCCAACTATTTTCAGGATAGACGTTCTGCGTGAGATGTTCTAGGTGAGATGTAAAACGTACAAAAAACAAAAGAGATTGTTATCTTTCGCCTCACATTTCACATTTCACATTTCACATCTCTCGCGCCGTTTCTCGACGCATACTAACTAGCGCTCATCCAGAAACGGATGCATAAGATGTTTAGTGTAAGACGCTAGACGAAAAAACACTTGTTTTTAAGTGTATTACATCTCACGTTATACGTCTTACAGCCCAGAAACGGAGTTTCTGGATGGGCACTAACTAGTAGGTACTGAGCAATGACTTAGGCACTTTAATAAGTTTGCCCGCCGCGTATTGCGCCAAGCTTTTTGCCAGCCCATCAATACGGCCGGAAGAATCAGCGCCTTCAGATAAATAACCGACGATATAAAAATTTAGCGCGCGTATACCAGTAAACTCATAGCGCTCTACGGTAAATGCCTGGGTGTCGGGCAGCAAATCTTGCAGCAACTCTACGCTCAGATACGCCTTCAAATACTCATAGGCCGCATCGGTTCTGGCCCAGATACCTAAGTTGGCGTTGCCGCCTTTATCGCCAGAGCGGCTACCAAAAACCTGCCCCAATTCTACTTCCACCAGCTCTTGCTCACCGACATCAACATCGGTGCTTGGCTTAGCGGCTAGGGCCGTCATATAAGGCTCAAGCTCAAAGGGCTGGAAGCTTGAGAGTAATTGCTGGGTCGGTAATACCTCGATCACCTGCCCATCAATATGTACGCACTCAACAATATGCTTGCTGTCGATCAATGCAGGCCAGTGCACCATAAAACTGGCCGCCGCCGATGACATGCCGTGGCAGAATGATGGGATATAACCGGGAATATTGCCCAAGACCAAATCAAATTCTCGACCACTAAAGGCGTAGGACACTTTATCCTGATCGGTCGACATCACCGTAAAACGCAGCAGGCTGTAGGCTTCTTCGTTTGTTCTCGCAGCCTGATAGTTAGTCTTGATCAACTCCTCCTTAACCCGGTCAAAGCTATCGCGGCCGCCGACCGAACGCAGCCATTCATCAACCAAAATACGCGCCTTGGCTTCAGCCCTGGCACCTGCCAAGGGAATAGTAAAGGTCGATTTATAGCCGCCAAAGGTATTGATACACACTTTATGGGTACGCGTTGGCGGCGAGCCTTTAGCGCCGGATACAAAGACTTCATCGTGGCCGCGGTCTTCAATCGATAGGCTATCAAAATGCACTACCACGTCGGGGTTTAAATAAGCTGGCGTGCTGGTTTCGTAGAGTATTTGTTCGGTTACTGTGCCAGTGGAGACTAGGCCACCGGTGCCGGGGTGTTTGCTAATGCTAAAGCTGCCGTCTTGGTATATCTCTGCGATGGGAAAACCCATATTGCTAAAGCTAGGAACTTCTTCAAAAAAGGAATAGTTACCGCCGCAAGCCTGGGGGCCACATTCGATAATATGCCCTGCCGCCAGCGCACCGGCCAGGGCATCATAGTCATCTCTTTGCCAATTAAATTTCCACGCGGCGGCGCCTATTACCAAAGCGGCGTCGGTAGTTCTTGGGGCTATTACCACGTCTGCACCGGCATCCAGCGCAGCTTTAATGCCCCAGCCACCCAGGTAGGCATTGGCGGTTTTAACCGGGCGCGGACAATCAGCCAGGGCCAGGCCGGTTTCCATATTGACCAGCGCTTCACCGGCTTCGCGCAACTCATCGATTCTCGGTACCAAGTTGTCGCCATCGATATAGGCTACCTTGGCATTGAGCCCCTGGCTTTGGGCAAAACTTTCCAGTGCCCGAGCCAGGCCCGAAGGATTAATACCGCCGGCATTGACCACAATTTTTATATTTTTTACCAGGCAATCTGCCAGTATTTGCTGGGCCTGATACAAAAAATTGGCGGCATAGCCACCCTCTTCTTCGTTATCGCCCAGCTCTTGAAAGGACTTTAAGCCGCCCATGGTGATCTCGGCTAGATAGTCTCCGCTGAGCACGTCAATGGGGCCGCCATCAACCATATCCTTGGCGGCTGAAAACCTATCCCCCATAAAACCGCTGCAATTGGCGATGCGAATTGAATTACCTTTATTGCTCATAGCCCGTCTCCGATAATTGATTTACCTCAGTGTAAAAAATAAACAGTTTTTTGGCCGGGTCATTTTTTGCCAATTTAGGGTCATTTATTGACAAGAAATAATTATGCCCATAGGGTAAAGCCATGCCACCCCAACTTAGCAAGCTTAAAATCCCGGCCCGCCTGCTGGCCATGACCGCCCAAGCACTACATGTGCAAGAGTCTGAATTAACGCAGCTATTAAATGGCACCCAGATCGATGCCAGCCTGCTGTATCAAGGGTCTGAGCAATTTATTAGCGGCGAGCAGTTTTTACTGTTCAGCCAAAATCTAATGGCGTTACGGCCATCAGACTTGACCGGCTTAAGCATTGGTGAGCAGCTCTCCCTGGCGGCAATGTGGCCGCTAGACGAGTTGTTTTTAAATGCTCCTGATTTGTTCTCTGCATTATCAGCACCACCGGAATTCCACCCTTTACGGCTGCCATTTTTACGTACCCGCTTGCAACAAGGGGCAGAATTTTTAAGCGTAGAGCTGATATTTTTTATCGATCTAGAGCCAAATCTACGGCGTTTTTTAACCGAGGCCTTTGCGCTGACGATCCAATCGCTGGCCCAGGCCTATATTGGCGAACAAATTCCCGAGTGCCAGTTCCAGTTTTCATACCACCAACCCAGCTATTACCGCGAATATCGGCACTATTTCGCCGCTGAAACTTGTTTCAAACAAACCACCGACTGCTATTTAATTCCGATCAAATACGCCGCCTACTGCAACCCCAAAGCCAACTCAAGTGCCTATTTATTAGCCCAAGATATTTGTCGTCAGCAATTAAAACAAGTCACTAACGACACATTGAGCTTGTCTGATCGCATTTGCCGCATATTACTCTCGCAGCCATTGGGTAAGCTAAATGAAGAGTCCGTGGCCAAGGCTTTGTTTGTCTCCAAGCGTACTTTGGCCAGGCGGCTTGATGCAGAGAACACCAGTTACCGCAAGATCCGCGACGAACTACTGGCTGAACTGGCGGCCCGGCAACTGCGAGACTCCCATAACAGCGTGGAGTCTATAGCCAGCGCACTAGGCTATAGCGATACCCCCAACTTTCGCCGGGCATTCAAACGCTGGTATCAACTTAGCCCTAAAGAATATCGGCAGAAGTTGTAAACCAGGAATAACACTATATTGCTGGAATTTCTGGTAGCAAGGCTTAAAACCCTAGTATTAAATGTGGCTACCATGATGTTTAGGTTCAGCTTTAGTTTACGAACCGTTAACGCCACTGCATACTCTGGCCACGGATTACACTCAAATAATCAAGACTTGGTTCAAATATTAGCCGCTGGCACAACTTCTGCGCTGTACTTATCTACACCAAGCTGCTGATAACCGTTAACTGAAAAATTATAAGGAAGTAACTATGCCTTGGGTATATGCCGGTGTGGCAATGGTAATATCGCTAGTTTTACTGCGTAATGGCTACGCCGCCATGTCATTTGGCAGCGCGCTGATCAGCGCTGCGGTTGGCTACTTGCTGGGCTTGGTATTGCAACAGGCGCAAAACATCAAGGCACTTGGCCAGAAAGTAGAGCAGCTTGAACATAAGCTGGCAGAACCCAGCGCGGACGAACTAGCCTCCGCTGTGGCCGCCCCAGCTGCTAATGTAAATACCGAATTAACGCCGCAAGCTAGCAGCAATAATGAAACCCAAGACATAAAAGCAGAGCCCCAGCTGGCGCAAACTGACGTGGCGCAGACAGCGGCGGTGCAGATCAAGGCGGCGCAAACTGAAACAACCGCAAACACTGCAGCCCAACCCCAAGCCGCAGCTAAGCAAAATACTGATGTGCAAACAACGGCCAACTATCAGCTAAATGCCAAGCCACCAGCCGGTGACTCCGGGGTTAGCCCTGCCCCAACAAAAACTCAGCAAACAGCCAAGCCAAACTCAAGCATCGACGAATTCTTCAATAAGGCGACAGATTACGTAAAGCGTTACTTTACCGAGGGCAACTTAAGCATTCGGGTAGGCATTGTTATTCTATTTTTTGGCTTCACCTTTTTGGCCAAATATTCAGTCGATAATGCGCTCATTCCCATCGAAATTCGCTTAGCCGCTATCGCCTTGGGCGGTATTGCTATGCTGGTTGTAGGCTGGCGGCTACGGCATAAAAGGCCTGACTACGGCCTGGTTATGCAAGGTGGCGCCATCGGGGTTTTGTACCTAACCATATTTGCCAGCTTTAAGGTCTACGCCATCGTTGCATCGGTGCTGGCGTTCCCGCTATTGATATTGTTTAGCGCTTTAGCCATGACCCTGGCAGTAATGCAAAACTCCCGCGCACTGGCGGTGGCCGCCATCGCCGGTGGTTTCGCCTCACCTATTCTAAGCTCCACCGGCAGCGGTAATTATGTTGGCCTATTCGCGTTTTATGCCGTTTTAAACCTAGCCATATTTGCCGTGGCCTGGAAAAAATCTTGGCGTTTGCTCAACGCCATTGGCTTTGCGTTTACCTTCGTTATTGGTACAGCCTGGGGGGTTGGCTCATACCAGCCTGAATTCTTTAGCAATACCGAACCCTTCCTTATATTATTTTTCTTAATCTATTTGTGCATTGCGGTTCTGTTTGCGCTTAAACAGCCGCCTAATCTTAAAGGCTATGTTGATGGCAGCTTGGTATTTGGCCTGCCCTTAATTGTTGCTAGCTTACAGGCGGCCCTGGTGCAGGATATTGAATACGGCCTGGCCATCAGCAGCTGTGTTATGGGTTTGTTGTATTTGGCACTGGCTAAATTTTTATGGCAGCGCGAGCAACTTAAGGTGCTGTGTGAATCCTTTTTAGCCATAGGCGTTATCTTTGCAACATTAACTATCCCCTTTGCCTTAGATGGCCAGTGGTCATCCGCCAGCTGGGCCATAGAAGGCGCCGGCCTAATTTGGGTGGGGCTAAAGCAACAGCGCAAGCTGGCCATTTACTTTGGCATGGTCCTGCAATTAGGGGGCGGCATTCTATTCTTGGCCAACTTACCCTATACGTCCAGCGGCTGGGTATTTTTAAATACTCAATACCTGGGTGTTGCTTTAATAAGTTTGTCTGGCCTGTTTACCAGCTACCTTATTAACAAGAAAAAACAGCAAAGCCCCTCCAGCAATCCATTCGATATTTTGTTTTTAATATGGGCGCTGCTGTGGTGGTATATCGGCGGCTTAGCCGAAATGGAGCTCGTCGATAACTATGTTATGCCGATATGCCTGGCATATTTCAGCCTCAGCGTTATGCTGTTGCACCTATTGCAATGCAAAGTTAACTGGCAGCTTATTCGGTTTGCTCCCTGGCTGTTACTGGGGCCGATGTTAGTATTCCTGTGCATAACGGCAGTACTGCTGGCTTTACGCGGTGTAACTCTACCGTTAGTACTAAGCTGTGTTTTCGCCCTGAGCTGTAGCTTAGGAGTGCTGAAAAACCTACAAAGAACCCAGCAAACCTTGCCAGGACAAAAAGCTTACCACCTGATCAACTTCCTGCTTATTCCCGCCGTTTTCATAATATTTATTGATAGCATGCTTTATGCCGCGAATATCAGCGACGCGTGGAGAATTGCAAACATCAGCGCCATACTCGCAGCGGCCTTGTATTACGCCCTTAGCAGTCGCAGCTGGCCAGTAACACAATTCGCCAAAACCTATCAGCTGCATGCGGCTTCGGCGTTAATCGGCTGTATGATGCTGGTGCTGTTCCTATGCAATATTATCGATTATCTAACACCGGCCCCGCTGCCCTACTTACCTATTCTCAACCCCTTGGACATCATCCAAGTTATCGGGCTGTTACTAACACTAAAATGGTATCTGCAACACGGCAGGGCTTGGTTTACGATTAGCCGATCAAAACAATTTGGCCTCGCGGCGGCGGTTGGCTTTATTTGGTTTAACTCATTATTGTTTAAAACCCTGCATGTCTATTACGGCGTGGCTTATACCCCAAGCGCCCTGCTTGCTTCAGCCCTGGTGCAAACATCGGTATCCATTAGCTGGACCATGCTTAGCCTCGGTGTCATGGTGCTCGCCTCCCGTTTGCAGCACCGCGAGGTATGGATGGTTGGCGCAGGTCTGGCCGGCTTGGTGGTATTGAAACTGTTTATATTCGACCTTTCTGAGCGCGGCACGGTTGAGCGAATTATCTCATTCTTAGTGGTTGGTTTTCTATTAATGGTGGTGGGTTACTTCTCACCCGCTCCACCTAAAAAAGAAAATACGGAAACCAAAGACGACTCTAATAACAACATTCTTGATCAAGAGGAAGCAAACCGTGGTATCTAATACATTGCACAACAACAAGGCTCGTTTGAGTGTACAGAGGCCGCGGCTGAGCAAGCTCTTGGCCACGCTCACCGCCCTGGCCGCCACTGTACTCAGCCAATCGGGCGCAGCCGATAATAGTAATACCAATCAGCCGCCAGGGGCCGTTGTTAGCTACCAAATAACGTTACAGCCAGCCGCAGGCAATGAGCCTATTCAAACACTGGTGTTAACAGAAAATCTACAGGCCAAACTCAGCTACGCCAACGGCGAAGACATCCATATTATTGATAGCCAAGGTAATGCCGTACCCTATTTAATCAAGCAGTCCAAGCGCCTGCACCAAAGCGAAAATAGCCAGCCGTTACTATTTTATCCGGTCAACCTACCGGAGCAGAAACAAGGCCAAGGTCAGAATCAAATCGTTCAGCCAGGCCAAAATGGATCTGCTGTACACATTACAATTAATACCCAGGCAAAAGCCAAGCAAGCTTCGGCGCAGATTCACCGCTATATTATTGAAACCGCTAAACTGAAGTCAACGTCATTGGATGAGCTGGTTTTACAATGGAATGATGACTTTGAAGGCATTGCACCGCTGCGTTTAGAAACATCCAATGAACTCGGCAAGTGGCAGCTGCTTATACGCAAGGTGGCCGTTAGTCATTTACAACACCAAGATAAAGAGCTGAAAAACAACCGGGTAAAAATAGACCAACCGGTTAAAAAGTATCTGCGCCTAAGCTGGCTACAGGATTCACACCCGACATTAAGTGCCATAAACGCCGTTACTAGAGTATCAAGCAGCCAGTATGTAAAGTCTTGGAGTGACGACCTTACACTTGACGTAAGCAGCGAAGAGCATGCCTTATTATTCACCCGCCCCGCCGCTTTTCACAGCAGCCAGCTGCGTTTTGTCGAAGCCGCCAACGCGCCTAAGAACTCGGCTTATTTAGGTAGGATTTACAGCCGCAGCCACAATCACGCTAACTGGCAGAAAAGATCCGACTTTCGTTTCTTCAGCATTAAGAATCAAAAAAATGGGAAAACAAAACTACAAGCTGAACTTAATAATAGCCACCACGAATATTGGAAGATTGAATTCGACCAGCCGCAGACAAATCCCGATAAAAACATCAGCATTCAGCTGCAGAAAAGGCAGCTAGCGCTGTATTTTTTCAACCAGGGTAATAGCCCCTACACATTGAAGTTTGGTTCAAGCAAAAAGGCAGACAGCGACTTAAACCAACTCATGCAAGACATATTGAGCAGCGCAGAAAAACACTACGGCCAAGCCTCAACCGGCCAGATCGAGGTCATTAAACATGCAGCCCCTACGCCTGAACGCAACTGGAAGAAATGGATTTTATGGTTGGTATTAGGCCTTGCGGTATTACTTATGTTTACCATGGCTAGAAGCCTGACCCAACAAATGCGTAAGGCTAAGACGTAAAACGAAAGGTGTAAGCACGAATGGCACTTATTTAAGTAACTCGGCCCAAGCCAGCGACTAGCTTTCAAAAGATGCCGTAAATCCCTCCCTGGAGGCGCCGCAAAAACGTCCTGTTTTTGAGGATTTTGAAAGCTAGCCCCTGACTCGGGCCTAGCTCTGCGGTTAATACAGGCTCAAGTAAAACACATAACAAACAGCGTTATTGCTGGGAATATTAGGCCAAACAACTGTCACATAGCGTTGTGAATGGCATTCACTAGGCTCATTAATCTTGTAAGCTAAAGTCTTCCAGGTCCGGCTCGGCCATCTCTTTGCACCACTGCCCCCAGGTATAGGGCCACAGCACTGGATCGCCATCGCCGTCTTGGTACCAGCTTTGACAGCCGCCGACCCAGGTGGTCTTTTTCATACCCTCTTTAACATAGGCGGTAAAGCGGTCTACTGCCTCATCTTTAACCTCTACCTCATTAAACTTTTTCTCGCGCCAGTGATCGATCATTTTGATCACATAGTCGGTTTGTACCTCACTCATGGCAATAACCGAGAAATTTCCTATTGGGGTATAAGGGCCAAGCATTAAAAAGAAGTTGGGGTAGCCGGGTAAAAATAGGGAGCGGTAGCTGCGAATTTTATCCTGCCAGGCGTCGTCAATATGCAGGTCGTTTTTACCGCTTAAGTTCATCGGCCGCATAAAATTAAAAGGCTTAAAGCCGGTGGACAAGACCAATACATCTAGCTCATGCAGCTTGCCGTTTTTATCAATAATACCGTTTTCTACAATGCGCTCGATGCCGTCGGTGAGTAAATGCGCATTGGGCTTTTGAATGGCGTCGTAGTAGGTATCGTTAATAATGACCCGCTTGCAGCCAACGGTGTAATCCGGAGTCAACTTTTTGCGCAGAGCCGGGTCTTTAATGCTTTTGCGCAAATTACGTTTGCAGGCCCAGCTGAGCAAAGCACTCTGCAATTTATGACCGGTGACCGCCTTGGTGAAAATATGCTCCATGCCAAACTCGGCTTGGCGGCGAATACGGCGGATAATTTTGGGGTTGCGGCGCATATCCTGTTTATCGGCTTCGCTATAGGATTTGCGGCCTAGGCCTATCACCCACTGAGGGGTGCGCATAAAGATATTGACTTCACCGCCCGTTTTGACCAGTTCAGGTATAAACTGGGCCGCGGTTGAGCCGGTGCCAATCACACCGATGCGCTTATCGGCAAGTTCGACATCATGGTTCCATTCCGAGGTATGAAACATGGTGCCTTTGAAATCGTCGAGGCCGGGAATATCAGGCAGAGATTTATGGTGCAAAATACCGGTGGCACTGATGACAAAATCTGCCTCTAGGGTTTCGCCCTTGCTGGTTTTCACTGTCCAGCGGCCTCCGCTATAACTGGCATCAGTTACTGCTTCGTTGAAACGCACCCGCTCGGTAACTTGGTATTTGGCACTGACGTGCTCAAAATATTGCTGAATTTCAGAGCCTTTGGCGTAATAATCGCTCCACTCGGGGTTGTGCTCAAAGGAGTAGGTGTACATATGCGCGGGCACGTCACAGGCCACCCCTGGGTAGGTATTTTCCCGCCAGGTGCCGCCGATCCTATCCTTTTTCTCAAGGATGGTTATATTGCTGATACCCGCTTCACGCAGCTTGATGGACAGTAAAATGCCCGTCATGCCGGCACCAATGATGATGACTGAGGGGTCGCGTTTGTTACTATTGCTCATGCTGTAGCCCTTTATTTTTAGCTTTTACTACTAATAGCACCAGTGTATGCAGCTTGGCCCTGGGTTTGAATGTTAGCCTCGGCCAAGACTTGTGAATTTCGGCCAGACTGATTATGCTGGACAATACATTCTTGTCGCTACCTCTTTGTTAGCACGATGCAGATACCAACATGGCACAGCCTATTTTGAACCTTTCAAAGCCAAGCCCAGCAGAGCCGAGCCGTACTGCAACTAAGCAAAGTAGCTCATTTCCCGTGGCCCACCATATCAAGGGAATTCGACCCGCGCTTGAGTTAATGCTTAGCTTGGGCATCAATGCCAGCCAGTGCTTGGACGATACCGGCATTGAATTACAGCACCTGGACCAAGCCAATGCCAGCCTTGAGCTTGAGCAGGAATATCGTTTTTATCGCAATATCATAGCCGCTTGCCCCGACCCAATGCTGGGCGTAAAACTTGGTGCCGCTTATATACCCGAGAGCTACGGCCTGCTCGGCTACGCCATGCTCAGCGCCGACACCATAGGCGCAGCGCTAAGCATTGCGGTGGATTTTGGTCTGCTAACGTTTTCCCACTTTGCCTTATCTCAGTTTGAACAGGGCTCGCTCGCCGGTTTTGCCTTTAGCCCACAATACGATTTACCCGAAGACCTGCTGGCTATTTATAGCGATCGGGATATTCAAGCGTCGGTTACGGCCATGCAGGCCAGCAGCCACCAACAGCAAAGGCCAACGCTGATTCGGCTGATGCATAAGCAGCTACAATGGCAAAGTGATTATGAGCAGCGTTTTGGCTGCCCGGTTGAATTTGGCCACCACCGCAATGAGATATTTTTTGATAAGCAGCTGCTGGCTACCCCTCTACCCCAGCGTGATTCACAAACCTCGCAATACTGCCAGCTGCAGTGCCAAAGCCTGCTGCAAAGCTTAAGCAAGCAAGGTGGGTTTATCGATCGGGTGCGGGCTATTATTATTGCTCAGCCGGGTCATTTCCCCAATATCGAACAGGTGGCTAGCCAACTAAACACTTCAGTACGCAGCCTGCGCCGCCGCCTAAAAGAAGAGCGCAGCGGCTATCAACAGCTACTCAATGAAATTCGACACCAGCTTGCGCAAGACTATTTGAATACTCAAATGCCGATTGAACAAATAGCGGAATTATTGGGTTATAGCGAGGCGGCGAACTTTTCCCATGCGTTTAAGCGCTGGCAGGGATTGTCGCCGCTTCGGTATAGGCAAAAAAACAATTAATAAAACTACTATTCATTAAGATGCATAGCAGTGGTGTATTTCACCCGACGAATAGAAATAGCCGTGCGGAATTTTCGAATGTTGGTATCTTTATGCAGCACGCGTTTAATGAACTGCTCGTAGGCCTGCACATCGGTCACACTAACGATTAAAACAAAGTCCGTCTCACCACTGACCTGGTAACACTCGGTAACTTCCGGGGCTTTTAATATCGCCCGGCTAAAGCTCTTGTAGATATCGGCCCTATCTCTTTCCATTTCCACCGAGACAATTAAATTTAGCCGATTACCCGCAAGCTCTGGGTTAACTAGCGACACATCTCGGCTGATAATGCCCGACTCACGCAAGCGTCGGACCCGCTTCAAACAAGCTGGTGGCGACAAACCCACTTCGGCCGCTAGGTCGACATTGGCAATACGATTATCATTTTGCAGTTCTATCAATATTTTTCTATCTAAGGCGTCAATTTCCATGATTTCTTAAACCTCTACAATAATTACCATTAATTAACCAAACTACCATAAAAACAAAATATGTAGCAGATATTAAGCCGACAAAACTAATACTCCCATAGCGACCTTGTGGATAATACACACTTAAAACACAGCAGAGGTATTGCTCATGAAGCGTTTGAACACTTTTTTCAAAAGCCTAGCTCAGGAAATACTGACCGTTAGCCTTAGCCTATTTAAGATCATGATTCCGGTGATGATCATTATTAAAATAGGCGAAGAATTAGGCGCAGTTGAGCTATTGAGCTGGGCCCTAGCACCGCTTATGCACAGCGTAGGCCTACCAGAAGAAATGGGGCTGGTGTGGGCCACCACCATTTTTAGCAATATTTATGCGGGCATTGTGGTTTACAGCGATTTAGACATGGCCACACCGCTAAGCATTGCTCAGGTGTCAGTGCTAGGCAGCATGATGTTACTGGCCCACTCCCTGCCGATTGAAGTTGCCATTGCAAAAAAGGCCGGTGTAAGCCTAAGCCTGACCCTGCTGATTCGAATTGGCGGCGGCCTGCTATTGGGTTATTTATTGCACCTAAGCTATGAACACTTCCAGCTACTGCAGCAACCGGCACAAAGCCTATGGCAACAAAGCAGCAGCACCGACCCCAGTTTGTTAGGCTGGGCCAGCAGCCAGTTGAAAAGCCTGGCCACGGTTTTTATCGCCATTACCGTACTGCTATTTTGTTTAAGAATTTTGCGCCTGCTAGGCATTGAGAGACTAATGGCCTGGATGCTACACCCCTTTTTAAAGCTGCTGGGCATTAGTCGCCAAGCCACCAGCCTTACCATTACTGGCATTACTCTGGGGCTATCGTTTGGTGGTGGCTTATTATTGAACGAGGCCCGCCAAGGCCACATCCCCGCCAAAGATATTTTTGCGGCGATTATGCTGCTGAACCTGGCCCACAGCCTGATCGAAGATACCTTGATTATTCTGCTGCTGGGGGCTGATTTTTATTCTATATTTTGGGGTCGTTTGGTATTTTCAGTAATCGTTATTGCACTGTTGATGCGGCTGGTGAACTTTTTAGGCGAGACCCGTTGTGACGGCCTGCTTTATCGTTCGGTGGCAGTTGCACCTGGTAAATAACACCGCCAATGGATAACTCTTGCCACTCAGCGGGTCTAATATGGATGGCATTCACGTCCAGCTTACGGCTCGATGTTATGCGAAAATCATCGCCAAAATACCGAGGAGAAACACCCAAGCTACGCCATTCAGCATCCGTTTTTTGGTATAAATAAATATGCCGTCGACTTCCCGCCTGGTCGATAAACAAGTAGTCCGCCTTGCCATCTTGGTCCATATCGGTTTGATACAGATAAAAGTGCCTGTCTTCATTAAAGCCCCAGAAAGATTGAATCACCTGTTCAAATGCTAGGCTGCGTAAGCCTTCGGGCCACTCCGTATTAACCAGTATCGTAGCCTGACCAAATTCCTGTTCAGTATGATTCTGTCCTTTTTTATAGCGGTCAAGCCCGTTGTCTATTTTGTTTATCAGTGCAGGATTGGTATCCGCAAATTTCACTTTAAGTTGCATTAAGGCTTCCTGCCCTGGGCGAGCTAGGCTGGAGCGAAAATAACGGACATCGAGTTTATCCGCCTGTTGGTCGGAGGCCAAAAAACGCTGTACTTGGCTGTTGGTGCTTATTTTTCGAAAGTCCAACAACGGTGAATTTATCAGCAGTGCTAAAACCATGACCAGCATGCCCATACGAATATTGGCCCAGCTTAAGGTATGCAACCAGTTATCTCGGCGTGACACTATTCCCCAAAAATAGGCCATTGAGAATAGGAAAAACACCGCAGTCAGTAGCGCTGCCCAGCAACGATCAACGGACCAGCCATACTGTTCAATACGTAAATAAAGGCCATAAAAGCTAACCAGGCTATATATAGGTAATAATGCAATACCGATGTATATAAGACGGTGCAGCACTATTCCATAAGGGCGCTGCTCTGGGTCATCCTGGTAAACGCAGTTAAGAAAAAATAACATCAAGCCCTGCATCATTAAAATCAATGAGCTACCACCAGACTCCCACAAAGGCGCCAAACCGGTAAACGGCAATACCAACAAAAACAAAGTGGAGACAAAAACCAAGGCCAATAATAAATACTTCATCAAAGCTTGTTGGATACGAGTAATGGTATCAATGACCGAGGACTGCTGGCGAAATAGCGCCAAACCAAAACCATTGGCCATTGCCAATACCGGGTAGTAGAACCAGGGCTGGGTAAAAATATCGTAAAAGAAACTAATGCCCACCGAGTGAAACAAACCAGCCCACAGCATAAGCACACCCCAACAACACAGGGTAAAGAGCAGCGCCAAGGCCAAACATAAAAAATTACGCCAGGACAACTGAAATAAACGAGGGTAGCTTAATGGTTGCTGCAAGGCCCAGTGCTGCATATACATTAAGCCCTTAAAAGAAGCGACAAAAAAAGCCAGCACCATGGGCATAACTAAATTTGAATGATTGGCATATTCAAGGTCGGCAACTTGGCTACCCATATAAAAAGCCAGCCCGGCCAGCACTACCGAAAACATGGCGACATATTGATAAAGGCGCTGATTAGCTTCTGCGTTTATCGACAATAACAATAGGCTAGGCGCAGCAACAACCAAGGTATAAAACGAAAACAACAGCGGATGGTTTTCACTTGGCCAAAAGTCCAAATTCACTGCCTGGTGCAATATGAAGAGCAGCAAGCCCTGAACCAAGGCAATGAGGATCATAAGCGGCTTATTTAGATTGTGTTCTAACGACATAGCAAGTCCTTTGTTTAGAGCGTAAACATAGCACAGCCGTCTTTTATCTGCCTGACCATTTTCGCTAAGCCGCTAGGCACAGCAAACCTAAATTAGGCACGATACCCATATTCCCCTGAGCCAATAAGGGTCTTGAAGTTAGATTCGAATGTATTCCCTTGGCTGCTGTAAAACTATAATTCAATGAGGGCGGCCAAATCGTAGCGGCAAGTCCGGTTGAATGCAGGGAAGACCTGGCATCCAGACAAAAAATATTAGTAATAATTTTAATGCTGGCCAATCCAACCCAACAATGCTCTGCTTACCTCCTGGGGTTTTTCCAAATGCATAAAATGACCGGCGCCCTCAAGTTGTTTCATGAGCAAGCCAGCTTTAAACAATTCCGAGCTTTGCATGCTTTCAAACATACGAGCATCCATGCAGCCATCATTTTGGCCGAAAAGCGCCATAAGCGGTACGTCAATAGGCCCAACACTCGCAGCCTCACTGCGCTCACGGCCAGCCCCAAAGAAAGCACGGTAATAAGCCAAGCTAGATTCGACCACGCCCGGCTCCTTAAAGGCTGACTTTGTTGGCGACATTATTGCATCGGGGCAATCCCAAGCTGGTGACCAACGTCGCCAAATGTACTCTAAAAAAGAAAAATTATTGCGGCTAATCAACCACTCTGGGATAAGTGGAATTCTAAAAAACTGAGTATAAGCACTGTTTAAATACTGCTTTGGGTACTTGCGCATCGACCGACTTAGACCCGATAGATGAGGAATCGCCAAAGTAGTTACTGAATGAAATCTATCGGGGTATAGGTTTGCTGCGGCATAAGCGGCAATGGCCCCCCAGTCATGTCCAACTAGATGAACCTTTTCCTCTTGCAATTCATCGACCCAGGCCAGCACATCGCCGGCTAAGTCCAGCACAGAATAAGTGGCCTGCTTAGACTGACACTTAGCCTGGTAACCGCGCATAACCGGTGCTACACAGCGATAACCAGCCTCACTTAAGGCCTCAAGCTGCTTAGCCCAAGTTTGATGGGTATCAGGAAAACCATGTAAAAACAATACGCATGGACCACTGCCCATTGTGAGCGCCTCAAATATCAAACCATCATGCCGCATTTCAATAATATTCACTTTAATCATCCCCCGTATCAGTTATACGCGTCAGTCACCTAGACATTTCAACAATCTAGTATCTGTACTTTAGCAACCTAGCAGCTAATCATATCTATAAATTTTCCGGCTTGGCTAATATGCTGTCAGACCTGACCCAAAGCCTTATCGGAGATACCTTGCTCATCCTATTGCTTGGGGCTAATTTATCGATCGAGGACAATAGCAAAAACCGACAGGGATTTGGCACGACAATTTTATTCTTACTTTAGATTTTTATAGTCACTGTAACTGAAACCTATAAATGATTCTCGGCCAATTAGTTTTATCTGGTCGCCGGGGTTTAACGACAACCAGAGCAATCTATCTTGTATACAAATATTGTTATACAAAAAATAGCGCGAATATTCAGCAACCCTAACTCTACCCCTACAACGATTTCGCCGTGACGATCTGCCAAATCGACTGGATTTTGTTGAGATTGTGACAATTTTCTCCGAGGGTGAAGAAACGACATAATGCCGTAGGGATGGAGCTCCTTTAGCAACGACCACAATTGACTTCCAAGAAACCGCCATCATAAAGGCTAAAGCTGAACCCCATTTTCTGCGGATACGCCCTGCTTCCTGGTAGGATCTATTAACTATATGTCTATATTTAATACCCACGTAATATTGCGGAACACTAACTATCAATGAAATAATGAATAGTCGCTCTATAACGGCATCGCTCATCAGCACATCTAAAACTGCACCCAGCAATAACACACAATAAAAGACAGCCGCAAATACAAACAAAATAAGAGCTAATGTCTTCTTCATACCCACTCATTGACTCGTAAAACACCGACACCACAGAACGTTGAAAAACAAACGCCCACCCGCGGCCCTAACAATACTACTGCAGCCAGTCATCGATCGTAAATAACCAATAAAATCGGCACCAATCACACCAGGCCATTAGCAATCTTCATTACTTAAACCCACCGCCAGTACAGACCTACAACAGAAAACGAGTACCCCCCGACAATCAACTAGCAAAAACAAGATGTTTGCCCAGGAGAAAAAGACTACGCATTTCGTCTCCGTTTGGCCTTACAACAGAAACATGAAGATCGCCCCACTTCCCATCACGTGAAAACAAAACGTGGGAATTAACCACTCTAACAGACTCCCCCCCAACCGTCACATCCGTCACATATAAAACCTGTATGCCATAGGGAACACTTAACTTAATGTAATGATCCTTAAGAAAACCAGGTGATTTCTTAACCCTTCTAGAAAAGCAGAGATAATTTTCCTTAACGGAAACACCACCTTTGCAAAGTGGATCCTCTACGGTCAAGGACATATTATACCTGCCAGAACTACCAACAAAATAAAACTTGCCTTCTGTTTCCACGCGGTCAATCATTTTGGTCGGGTAAAAATCAAACAAAATGAAATAGCCTTGACCTCCTACCTCCATAGAGATCACTTCGGCCAGGCAAGAATTCGAAATAAACAAAGCTAATACTAGAAAAATTCCTTTCATGACTTTATCCGTTTAAACGCGAGTACATTTTTTTAATCTTGCATCATAAGATTAGCGACGCATACGCAAACAATTATTCGCACAAAAAAACGCTAAATTATGCGTACAAGCTGGAAACATTAACTAGAAACCACTGTTAATTGGTTTGCCATTTTCATCAAGGCCTTATATTCCAAACTTTCAAATGAGTGTGAAAAAAGTGTGAAATACAACACTTGATCATTGAAAACCATCATTCCCGCAGTAACCTTAGACCAGCGCCCTGGCCTACTTTCCTTACCCACCATGGCAGCGTCCGTATATTGAACATACTGGCCGCCATTAACATCCAGTTGCTTTAATAGTGCCAACTTATCCACTGCCCCAGACTTAAAGTGCCGAGTAACCATTGGTAATAAATTCTTAACACCCCCTATTTCTATAAGCTTTTCAATAGGTATCGGGATAGTGGAAAACTTCATCTTCACACTACCACTGGTGACATCTGTCGACGGTGGTTGACCGGGATAAGGGGATTGCCTTTTTTCAATTCGAAACCCATCAGGCACATCGACATTCAATATCATAGATGGATTTATTTCAACTTCCATCGCCATACAACTTAGGCTTTGCGCCAAAACAAACAACAATATAATAAACTTCATACCCAGCCCTTATTTAGGAATCAAAACTAGCCAACCACCGCCCAGGAAAAACAACCTTATAAAAACATATAGAATCACAATATAACGAACTTGTGCCTAATGAAACCACCCGACAAACAGAAACAGAAACAGAAACACCAGATTAACACCGATATATTACTCAACCCGAAATTTAATCGTAGGAACCTACACTTTGGACAACTGAAAAAGAATGTGTATTCGAAATATCTTTGATTTTACATCTATAGAACAAGCCGCCAGTAGGCTTAAGTTTAAACACCCGTAGCAATAGCACACCCACTGCCGAAACCACATGCCACTCGCTGAAGATACGATGAAAAAATCCCTTATTTTTATTCAATTATAAAGTCCCTTTACAAGTGAAAGCTCATCCTGATCGATCGTAGTTCAAGACTGTAAAGCGTAGCCTATAAATACACAACAGACAGCCGGTATCAATTACAAAATATAGAACGACAATCAACTGATATCGTCAAAACCCTACTAAAGCACCAATTCAAAACTGCAACCTTTACATTAATAACCTAGTCGCTAGCCAGGCTTATACATTCTCCGGCTTGGCCAATATACGCTCTTGTTTCAAATACCGGTAAACACCAAACCCCGCCAGGCCAAACAATATATGCACGGCAATGATTGGCGGCCAGCCGAGCATAAAGATAATGTCGTTGGCCAGTGCCGGTTTAAACGGCCCACCGCCAAATGCCAGGCCGCGGGTTTCGAATAATGCATTCGCCATAGCGGGCAAGGTAAACAGCCAAGCGGTTATCAGTGCGGTCCAAAATAATGTGTTGAACTGGCGTTTACTTAAACGCATAAACTGCCCGCCAAAAGCCAACGCCATTAATAACAGGCCTTGGGTAATGGCCTCCATATGCCCCATGCGAAAGCCTCTGGAGTCGCCGGGGATATCGACCTCGATTTGGATCGGAAAAGGCCACAGTACTATTTCGCCCAGCAGGTGAAAAAACCAGACCCAACCAAAAAGAATTCCGACGACAAAAAGCCCAATACCATTGAGGAAAAATAGGGCCTGCATACGCGGCGCTATAGATTGCTTATTGGTCATGATTAAAACCTCTCCTTTATAATTATTTAAGACAAGCTGGCATTTAACTTATCGGTGTCCAATGCCGCCAGTGGTTCATCGCTTTCATGGTAGCTATTAATCCAATCAAGGCACCATTGCGGGTCTTTAACCTCAGCCGGATGATGCCATGGCAGGCAAGCCAATAACATGGGCGGGATCATACTGGCGGCAAAGCGCAGGATCATTTTCAACAATGCCCAGCGAGATTTTAGACTGCCCCACAGGCCGTCTTTTTTAAGCATAAGCCGATAGGCCCGGCGGCTATACTTCATTACATGCAGGGTGGCAAAAAAAGTGGCGTAAACACGATAAAAATAATCACCATAAACCGCTTGGTAAGCGTCGAAGGCGACACTCTTGTGCTCAATTTCTTCGACAAAATGCCACAAGACTAATGACGCTACGCGGGTATCGGAGCCCGCAAATAAATAATCACGGTCGCGTACCAGCCAGTGGCCCACCCCAAGCGCCATGGTTTCAAAGCCGCAGGCATAGGCTAGGTTAAATTTGAGCGAGCGATCTTTTTCAAAACTGGCGAACTCTTGTTTCATTTGCGCTTCTATATCACGCAGGCCCGGGTAGCCCTGGGCAATAAGAATATCGTTAAACCTTCTATGCTGGCGGTAGTGCTGGCCCTCCTGCCCCATATACAGCTTTACTTCTTGTTGCAGCTTTGGGGATTTTATTTTATCCATAGCCTTTTTCATGGTGCGAATCAAATAGGGCTCAAGATACGGCATGGCCAGCGAAGTACCATTGACCATATGGCTCCATTCCGGCTTGCTTGCGTTCCAATGGGGCTCAATATCGTCTGGAAATTCAAAGGGCATTTTCCGAATAACCATTGCTGTCGGAACTTGATCGTCAGTCACCGTATTTTGTTGTGCCATTGTTTATTCCTCGCGACTCAGGCGCAAACTGCAACAGCTGCTGTCTACCTGAGGCTAAAGATATCCATAGTAACGCTAGCACTGACGAGGATAAGGTTATAAAGTGACAAGCTAAGGGGTTATTTAGTGTCAATTGTTTTAAGGGGAAGCCATACTTGAATACTGATATTTTTACCGACACTGAAGAGTTACTGGTTCCCTGCAGCTATACCCGGCTTATGGCACGGGAACTTAAGCTGCAAGAGCGCGACCTGCACAAACTATTGGCGGGTACTGGCGTGCCCGCCAGCGCACTGCTTAGCGCTGAGGACAGCCACCTTACGGCCACGCAATGCATTCAAGCCCTAGACAATGCCCGCACCCTAGGAAAAGCACCTGATTTTGGCCTGCGGCTTGGACGCCAGTTACAGCCTTCATCGCATGGGCCTATGGGTTATTTGGTATTGAGCAGCGCCGATGTGCTTACAGCCTTAGAATCTTTCACGGCTTTTTTACCGGTGCGCCTGCCCTTCTCTGGTCTCGATATCTACCGTGACGAGCAATGGCTGAATTGCACCCTAAGCTTAAAAATCCAAGTCAGCCCAGTGATTCAGTGCATGCTGCAAGAGTGTTTTGCGCTGATGATTCAGTCAATTGTTGAATCGGTATCGGGCCGCAAGATGCACAGCGCCGAAATATATCTGGCCCATGACAAACCCGACTACCACCGCCTATACGCGGACTACCTGCATTCACCGGTTCATTTCTCTCAACAAAGCAGTTTTATTCGAATACCCATCGAGCTGGCCCGGGCCAGCAATGCCTCGGGTAACTCTGAGGCCTATGCCGCAGCGCTAGAACTATGCCGAGGCCTGCTAGAAAATTTACCGCAAACCGGCCTGCCAACCGCAGACCGAGTTAAGCGGCAGCTGCTGTCTGCGCCCATAGGCAGTGTTACCGCCACCGATATCGCTCGCACTATGTTTGTCACCAAGCGAACCATGCAAAGAAGGCTAGAGCGAGAAGGCACCAGCTATAGAGAAATTACCGAGCGGCTGCACGCCGAGTTAGCCGACCGCTACTTACACGATGCCCAGCAGACCATTGAGTCCGTCGCGGTGCTACTGGGTTATTACGATACCGCCGCCTTCAGAAAAGCCTTTCGACGTTGGTACGGCCAAAGCCCCGGTCAATATCGCGGTAACTTAGCGATGCAAAGACCATAGCCGCATTGTCTTTTTTAGCGACAATACTCGCCACCGTATTATACCTTAGCCCTGCCTATCGCCTGCCAACGATAAAGCTTTACATGGGGGCCTACGCGAGCAAGCAACCGGGTGCATAACTCTCGCCTATTTTTTCTGCCGAAGCCTGCGTATTAATAAATACAGTAAAAATACCGCCAGCAGTAATAGCAGCAATATTTTTCCCACTAGGCCGCCAAGCAGGCTTATATAGGGGCCATAGTCCATATTTTTTCCGGTTTTTTTAGCCTCGGGTAAAACGCCCAACGAGTCCTTAAAGCGCTCAATCTCGGCGAGCATCAGCACCACTCTTTCGGCCTCTTCAGCGGCTAAGTTATCCTGTTCGCCGGGGTCATTCTTAAGGTTGAATAGCAGCAGCTTATGCCCGGCAACAAAGCCATTTTGCAGCCAGGAGAGAAATCCAACTTGGCCTTTATAGGGCAGCTTTATTTTCCAGTCACCACTGCGATACGCACGTAGCTCACCACTCATATAATAAAACAGTGTTTGCTCAGATCGGCTGCCCGTGCCGGTTAACAAGCCGCTAATATCCCGACCATCAATGACACGATCAGTAGGCACCGGCACGCCCGCCAAATTGGCGAAGGTAGGCAACCAATCCATCATCGTCGCCAAACCCGCAGGCTTTGTGCCCGGCTTTATTGTGCCCGGCCAATAGGCAACCGCAGGCACTCGCATGCCGCCCTCAAAGGTAAACTGCTTGCCCTCTCTAAGCGGTCCGGCCGAACCACCCGCTTCGCCCATTAATAACCAGGGGCCATTGTCGCTGGTGAAAATAACCAGGGTGTTCTCGGCCAGCTTTAACTCGTCTAAACGCTTTAGTATTTGACCTACACTCCAATCCAACTCTTCCACTACGTCACCATAAAGGCCGCCAGCCGATTTACCGGCAAACTCGGGGGAGGCATAAATGGGAACATGTGGCATATTGTGGGCGAGGTATAAAAAGAAAGGCTGCTGTTGATGCTTATCAATAAATTGCAGCGCTTTTTCAGTATAGGTTTTAGTTATCAACCGCTGATCTACTTCGTCGAAGTTAATTTCCTGGTTATTGAAGTAATACAAGCCGCCCATGTCGTTGCTATATGGCAACCCAAAAAAATTATCGAAGCCCTGATTCCAAGGCATATACTGCGCATGGTGACCCAAATGCCACTTGCCGACCAAGCCGGTGGCATAACCCGCCCCTTTTAATAATTCAGCAATGGTAATTTCTTCCGGGTCCAAGCCCTGGAAGCTTTCGGGGTAAAACACATGGTGTATACCTTGGCGGATAGGATAACGCCCAGTTAAGAGAGCCGCACGGGATGGAGTACACACCGGCGACGCCGCATAAAACTCATCAAACTTAGCGCCCTGGGCCGCCATTTGATCGATATTGGGGGTTTTAATGGTGCTAGAGCCGTAGGCACCAATATCGCCATAGCCTAAATCATCGGCAAAAATAACGATAATATTGGGTTTGCTGGCAAGCTCGTCTTCATTAGCGCTGCTATTCTGGGCGACAACCGAAGCCGCGCTGGCCACTAGGGCCAATAAAATAGCCACGAACGATGAACCGAGTTTAAGGTAGTGCATTATTTCTCCACAGTAAAAAATAAACCACCTGCTTAGCCTTAAGCAGGTGGTTAACGTCGCTTTTTAGCCCGTACTAGCTACCGTAATGGCCGGAAAAACAAAATTATTTATTATGACTACCATATATAACTAAAGTCTATACCCGCAGTACGTTGACTTTTTGCCGAGTAGTAATGGTCGTAGGCACCGGCCCAAACATTATTATGAATAATGGCATCCACATAATTTTCGTCCAAAGCATTATCAACAAACAAAGTCAGGCTGTAATTTTCATCGACGGATTCAAGCCTTAGCGAAAAGCTCAAAACACCATAGGCACCCTGGCTTTTCTCGTCGTCCTGGTCCATAGAAAACAGTACATCATCCTGCCAGCGATAGTTAATACGCGGTATTAACTGATGCTGATCACCTAGCGGCATAACGTATTCCAACGCCAAGTTAAATTTCACATCAGGCGAAAACGGCAGTTCTTTACCGGACAAGTCCTGGCTGCCCGAGGCACAGGCGTTTATATTGGCCGCAGCCTGTCGGGGGCTGCAAGGTCCACCTTTGAAATCTACGATTTCTGCATCAACATAAGCAAAACCACCGGAGATGATTATTGCCTCCGTTGGTCTAGCGATAAAGTCTAACTCCAAGCCTTGGGTGCGTACTTCGCCCGCATTAAGCAAGGTAAAGGCAGCCGAGCTGGCGTCTTGAGCTTGAGCCTGAAAATTATCATAGTCATTATAAAAAACAGCCGCGTTAACAACCAAGCGATTATCAAACCATTTAGACTTAATGCCTATTTCAATTGCGTCACTGGTCTCGGCCTCGACCGGCATTGTCGTTGCCGGTGTCATTTCAAAAATAACATTGAAGGCCGGCCCCTTGTAACCTTCGGTCAAGGTTAGGTAGGTCATCACCTCATTATTAATATCCCACTGGGCGCCGGCTTTAAGCGACCAATCTGTATCTTTGGTGGAATCTTGATACGAACTTTGGTTGGCAACAATAGGGGCGTATACGCCGGCAGACTGCTCTCTTTGAAATTCAAAGTCTAATTTCTCATGGGTGTAGCGAGCGCCACCGAGTAAACGAAAATTATCGTTAATATTGAATTCGAACTGGCCGAAAGCCGCAAGGCTAGTGCTATCAACCGAAGATTGATAGTTCGAGCCAAATTTTAGGCCGGGAAACGATGGTACAAAATTACCAAACAAGTCGTGGTAAATTCGCTCAAACTGCCGCTCCATTGTTTGGTCAAAATAATACAAGCCGACCACATAGTTCAGGGCCTGGTCCTGGGGCGAGGACAGACGCAACTCTTGGGTGCGCTGCGTTTGTCCAGAGCGGCCGGCGTTGATGTCTAGCAAAGTCTGGGCGGTGCCGTCTACATCTTGGTTGGCAGCGGACTCGTAATCACGGTAAGCCGATATCGAGGTTAAGGTATAGTCGCCCAGATCCCAATTAACTTCGAGCGAGTGGCCCCATGATTTCGATGAATTGTAGATGTCGGCAGCGACGTTGATGCTGTGGTTTTGTTCAGATGCAGTAACCGAACCCAAAAAATAGGCCTCGGTTGCGGTGGCCGATCTCGGCTGAAACTGGCAGCATTCACCACTTCTTTTACTGTAGTCGCCACTCCATTTTAGGCTGAGATCAGCGCTGGGCTGCCAGTTAATTTTAACTCGTCCGCCCTCACTTTTACTGCCATTAACGTCACGATTGGTGGCCACATTTTCAATATGACCGTCCCGGTCGGTGGTGAAGCCCGCTACTCGAATACCCAGTGTGTCGGTCAGCGGCACAGAGACCATTGCGCTAACACGATACTCATCGGTACCGGAGAGTATTGCCTTGGTATTGATGGCCGCTTCAAACACCTCACCGGGCTCGTTGCTAATAATATGAACAACACCACCGGATGCATTTTTACCAAACAACATACCTTGTGGTCCGCGTAAAATTTCTACCCGCTGTACGTCTAGCAATTCATTAAAGGCCATGCCCGAGCGCCCCATAATGACGCCGTCAATAACAGTGGAGATACTCGGCTCTACCCCTGAGCTAAATGACTGGGTGCCAATACCGCGAATATTGAATGAAGAGGCGTTGTCACTGCCGCCACTTTGAAACGTTAAGGAAGGCGTTAAATTCACCAGGTCTTCAGATCGGCTGATGCGGCTATTGGCCAGGTCCTCGGCGCTCAGCGCCGTTACGGCTACGGCCACATCTTGTAAGCTTTCCGCGCGCTTTGAGGCGGTAACGATAATTTCTTCGATCGCATAATCGCTGTCTGCCGCCACCGCCGGCACCATCAATGTGGTCATGACAGCTGCTATGGCTGACGCCAACTGGGTTCTTTTTAATGTGCTCATATATTAATACCTTTGCTTGTTATTATCTGTTGTCCATCGGCTCAGGGTTTTAGCCCCTGCGCCGCTATCTATTCAATGCGGATTTATTTTTTCGCTATAATTTTCCGCCAGTTTAAAGGATGCTTGTCGCCGAATATCCCGAGACGAACTGCCCACTAAAACGGTAAAGCCTCCAGCGTCAGCTCGCCAAGCCTGGCTTTGGCTGTCGAAAAAACTGAGGTCTTTTTTGCTCAAGCTAAATTCAATTTCCCTGGTTTCACCCGGCTGTAACAACAGTTTGCTAAACCCCTTGAGTTCTTTGATAGGGCGAATTTCTTTAGTCTTGTTAGCCTGAATATAAAGCTGCACAACTTCCTTGCCGGCCATAGTGCCGGTATTTTTAATGCTCATGGAAACAATCATGGGCTCTGCGGCAAAAACTTTAGTCGACAAGGTCAATTCACCGTAGTCAAAATCGGTATATGAAAGGCCATGCCCAAAAGGAAACAGGGGCTCTATATCATTTTTATCGTAATGGCGATAACCAACAAATATGCCCTCGCCATAGTTGGCGTCCTTAGCTCCTGGGTAATAGGGGTAGCTAGGGTTGTCCTGCAGACGTTTGGGGAACGAAACCGGTAATTTACCTGAGGGGTTGCTATGCCCCAGCAGCACACTGGCAATTGCGTGACCACCCTCCTGCCCTGGCAGCCAGGCTTCAAGCACGGTATCGGCACGTTCGATCCATGGCATTGCCAGCGGCGCGCCATTATTCAAAACTACGATGGTATTTTTATTGGCTTTTAATACCGCCTCGACCAAGGCATTTTGACTGCCAAACAGCTGCAGGTCTTTGCGATCTCGGCCTTCACTTTCTGAGGTGGTTGAAACCCCGACAAAAACAATGGCAACATCCGATTTTTTAGCGAGCGCTACCGCCGCCTCAAATTTACCCGCCGGGGACCGGCTGGCCAGGCGCAATAAGTTCATCGCCACGGGCCTTTTACCGGCGATATAATCCAGCTGCAGTGGATAGGACTTCCCCGCCTCAAGCTCGATGCTGGCCTTGCGAGCGCCTATATGTAAAAACTCCAGGAAGCCGGTTGGCTCTGTTTCGATAGCGTCGGTGATGATTGCCTGGCCGTCGATGGTCAGCTTGGCACTGGACAAATGCACCAGTTCAAATTCGTAACGCCCGCTGACCTTAGGCCAAAAATACCCCTGCCAACGAACAGAAAAACGATTGCGTGCGGCATTTGGAATTTCGTCAGCGAAACCCAATTTTGAAAAATGGCTGTCAGTGGCAACAAATACCGGCTCGCCCATAAAATTACGATTGCTAAAATACTCGACGCTCAGCCCTTGCTGGCTGCGCTGCTTATCCGGGCTTAGCAGCCTGGCATCCAATGTTGCAGGCTCGGGCTCATTATCTACACCTTGGGCGTAATGAATCTGTATATCGTTACCTAATAAAGCCCGCAGGCCTTCCAACGGCGTAGCCTGCTGAAAGGGAACCACCTGCGAGCTGCCGCCACCTTGCATTATGGCGGCGTCCGCATTGGGGCCAATAACGGCGATGGAGGTAATATTTTTGCTATTAAGCGGCAGTAAGTTGCGCTCGTTTTTCAGCAAGGTTATCGACTCTTGCGCAACTTGCTGGCTCAAACGTTGATGGACTACAGTATTCACTGCGGAAGCTTGTTCGCCTTGCCGGCCTGCCTCATCCATCGCGCCGGTTTTAATGATCATGCTCAGCAGGCGTTTAACACTGTCATCGAGCGCGGCCACATCAACTTCTCCGCGCTGCATCACCGCCAACAACTTAGCGCCATAATGTTTTGCCGGCCCTGGCATTTCCAGATCAAGCCCGGCTTTTAGTGCCGGTGCGGTTGTATGTAAGGCGCCCCAATCAGAAAAGACAGGGCCATTAAAACCCCACTCCGCCTTTAATACATCCTGGATCAAGGTTTTATTCTCGCTCATAAAAACCCCGTTAACCTTGTTATAGGCGGCCATCACGGTCCATGGCTGGGCTTCTTTAACGATTTTCTCAAACGCGGGCATATAAATTTCGCGTAGGGTTCGCTGGTCCATATTGGAACTGCCCGTGGTGCGCATATATTCTTGATTATTAGCAACAAAATGCTTGAGCGATGTCCCTATGCCTTCACTTTGAACGCCGCGCACAAAACCCACCCCTATCGCCCCATTGAGGTAGGGATCTTCCGAGTAGGCCTCAAAATTTCGGCCGGCCAGCGGCATTCGCTGAATATTGACATTCGGCCCCAGCAAAATGTGGGCGCCCACGGCGCGGGTTTCACGGCCTATTGCCGCCCCCACATTCTCTATAAGCGCAGGATTCCAGGTAGACGCCATCGCCACACCAACGGGAAATAAAGTGGTCGCCTCACTGTTATTAGAGCGCACGCCATTGGGGCCATCGGTCACACTGATAGCCGGGATGCCAAGCCGCTCTATCGCCACGGTATTCCAAAAATCGGCCCCAGACAGCAAGCCAACCTTTTCTTCCAGGGTCATTCTCTGCAACAGCTCGCTGGCCCGGCGCTCTAGGCTTGGGCCCGCAACATGAGTGTTTTTATTGGCCTGTTTGGCCTGTGTGCAAGCATTTAAAGGTATCAAGAATATAGCCCCGTAGAGTAGAACCTGTTTAAGCGCACATTTATTCATTTTTATCTTCTGTCAAAATTGATCAATCTGCATATGGAAAAATCAACCATTTAATTGCACACCAAAGAAAACAAACCCGAGCGCATCATGCTCAAACACTATTAATGCTCACCTATGAAACCGAGGCTAATACCCGCTAATGAGTAACAAAACCCGGTTGGCTTTAGCTATGGGCAGCAAAAAAAAAGTATAAACCTGTCATGTATTTCGGTTTTATCCGCGCAAATCGATACCATTCGGATGTTTTTACTACTTTTTAGTAGGCATCTTTATTTTCACTGCTACTCGGTAGTGATCAGCGCAGTGTCTTATTGAGCCTGTAACATTTAAATGATTGTTACAGTTACGCAAACTAATTAGAATACAGAAAGCATTTATTTATATGGATAATACTACTGCATGACGCACGTTCAAGATGCCGCCAACACACACTGGCGCATACTCAATGATCAAACTGTCAGCCGCGCTGAGTTCACGGCATGCTTGCGCACGATGATGGGCGACCACACCGGTAGCCTATTCCACTACCTGATTAAAAATTTGCCCGATGAAATAAGTCACTCCATATTGCAAAAACAGACCAGTACCCAGCATTTGGTCCGCGAATGGCATGCAGCTTTTAATGCGTCTAGCGAAATTAGTGAGTCAAATGCTTCTCGCTTTCTGCTCGCGGCCTACAACTCACTAGAAGAAGTTGATGCCGTTTTTACCAATCACATAATGCCTGGCACTACTCGCCATAAACGCAACCACTTTAGCGACTTTGTCACCCGAAGACCTAACAGTAAGCTGGGCTGGAGCCTGCACCTGACAACCAGCGGCAAAGGGATTTACAATTGCATTCGCGAGCAGTTCGTCACCCAGCCGGGTGACTTAATATTGCTATCACCCGATGCGCTGTATGACTATCGCCGCGAACCGTGCTGTGATTTATGGGAGCACCAATGGGTTTATTTTCCGCAGGAAGAGCGCTGGCTGGAATTATTGCAATGGCCAGAAATTGGGCCAGATATCTATCATATTCAGACCGATGCCAAGCATCATCAAACATTAAAAAACTTGTTTGCTCAGCTTAGCGACATCCACTTGCATGGGCTCGAATTCTCCCAAGCCTTGATCAAAAACATACTCGAACAGATCTTAATTCGTTGCCGGCAACTTGCGCCCAAAACAAGTTTGACACCTATTGATAAGCGCATACATCATATTACTGACTACATCGCCCGCAATTTTAATCAGTCGTTTACCACCGCCACCTTGGCCGCCAAGGTAGGGCTATCGCCCACCCGCCTGTCCACCTTGTTTAAACAGCAAACCGGCTCAACAATAGTGCATTGGCGTGATGAACGCCGAATGGCCAGAGCAGCCCAGCTATTAGTGCAAACCCGCCAACCCATCAATAAAATCGCCGAACTGGTGGGCTATAATGATGCGCTGTATTTTTCACGCTGTTTTAATCAACACTTACGTTGCAGCCCGCGGCAATATCGAAATAGACATTATGATATCCAACAAAGTATCGACGCAAAATAAACACCGCTAAGCCTCGATATAGCCCCTAGCGCTAAAAATCCCTAAGCCGAGCGAAACTCAGCAGGTCATTTTTTTCTGCTGCCCGCAGCATCACCCCAACCATGTAGCACTGAGATTAGCATTGGAGCTCGCACTGAAAACTTTTGCTTGCCCATAATGGCGTCATTCAAGGCCATCATGCTATGGCCAGAGTTTCACCATCCAATGCCATAGCCAAAGTTTCACCATCAACAGGCACATGGAAGCGATGACTCCAACCACGCTGCTTCACCGCGGCCATCAGTTCTGCTCTAGTCACCGGGCAGTGGTCTAGGGACTCAAGGTGATTGGCAATGACCTGGCCGTTGCTCAACTCACCCACTTGCATGGCCTCTTCCAGCCCCATAATAATGTCATCGCCCAGATCAAAACGCGCCCCACCGGCTGGCAGCAATACCCAATCGGGTTGGCGCTCACCAATACACTGGCGTACAGCGTCGCTCAAAATGGTATCGCCGGTTAGGTATAAACTGGGCTCATTGGGCAGCTGAATAACATAGCCATAGCCGTGGGCCATAAACTTACCCACCAAGCCCTCGCCATGCACACAGGCAACCAACTCTACCTGGCCGCCCAGGAATGAATTCGAACCGCTGGCGGTTAGCACATGAACATCCAGCCCTTTACCACGCAAAAACTCTGCATCTTGCACCGAGCAGTACACCGGTATTTGGCGCTCGCGCAGCCATTTGGCCCCGGCCCTATCCAGGTGGTCAAAATGACCTTTTTGGCAGTGGGTTATTAAGCAGTGGGTGACCTGCTCTAATACCCCGTTGGTTTCCGCTGGTAAATCCACTAAGGGGTTGCGACGGCGCTTACCGGTGAAATACTTCAAAGAAGGAATAGCGGCCTTGGGTGCCAACATAGGGTCTACCAAAATGACCTTGTCGCCGGCATGTATGACCACGGTGGCATTTCGTATCTGAGTAATGTGCATGACGCAATCCTCTGCAATGAATGTGACTGCATTGTATTGCTGCAATGAATCGGACATCATGGCAAGGTATGACATATAGCATACATAACCCGCCACACCGGTAACGCTGGAGACAACCGCTGATGAAGATAGGTTTGCTAATTTACCCAGGCTGCGTCACCTCGGGGTTGTTTGCCTTTGCCGAGCTACTGGAAATGGCCAACCAGCGCAGCGGCAAGCGCCAGTTTGAGCTTGTTTGGGTGGGCGCAGACCTGCAAGCAGTACCTTTACAGGCCGGCGGCCAACAAGCGGTGGTGTCATTATCCCCCCAGGCCACACTGCTGGATGACAGCCTAGAAGCAATTTTATTACCCGGTTTTTGGACCCGCGACCAGAGACAAGTACAAGCCCAGCTGGATAGCCACCGCGAGCTGGTCAATAAATTAAAACGCTTACCACCGCAGCGACAGGTGTGGGCTTACTGCTCTGCTGTTTGTTTACTGGCTGAGACAGGACGGCTGGACCAGCAACACGCCACCTCTACCTGGTGGCTAGCCGACTACCTGCAGCAAAACTTCAGCAAGGTATTATGGAACTTCAGCCAAACCTGCATCTTTACCGCCAACAACGCCACCGCCTCCGGTGTTAATGGCTACCTACCCATGGCCCAGGAGCTGATTAGCAAACACTGTGGCCCAGAAGTGCTGCGCGACATTGTTGACCTAATGGTGCTGCCCAAGCCAGAAAAAACCCTACAGCCGTTTAAACTCATCCACCTGATGAAGCTGGAAGACAAATTAATGAAAAAGATATTCGTCTGGGTCGAACACACCGCCGCCACCGACCTTTCGGTGAGTGCGCTGGCAAAAGAGCTGCACCAAACCGAACGCACCCTGGCACGCCGCGTAAAAGCCGAAACCCAGCTGTCGTGCGCGCAATTTATGCGGCTAATCAAAATGAACCAGGCCAGCGAATACCTGCGCTACAGCGCCCAACCCATCAGCGCCATCAGCGATATGCTGGGTTTTTCAGATGACGCCGCCTTTCGCCGAACCTTTAAAAAGGTTTCTGCCTATACCCCCGGCGATTATCGACAGGCGTTTAAGCGCTAGGTGATTAGAATTAGCTGGCCGGCACCTTACGCGGCGTAACTTGGCGAGCTAGACGCAAGATCACTCAGCTGATCAATAAACCAGCGCCTACCAGAAGGAAAGCAACCTACTTGCGTATTCTTAAAAGTGGTTTTACAGTAAGCCGAGACGACCCCAGGGATATACGTCAAAATGACGCATTAATTACGTCATTTGACGCCTCATTTTAGGTCAAAATCATCAAGCAAATTCTAAGTCGTTGAATATAAAGAAATATTGATATTCACTGAATTTGTAATCAAAGGATATATGTCAAAGTGACGTAATTAATTGCGTCACTTTGACATTGAATAATGGTATGGACTCTCCCTCTTTAATTATCTAAGTTTGAGTTAGGTACATTCGAGGGTAAGACAATGAATAAAACAATAGTTCGGTGTGGCGTAGATATAGCAAAACATGTATTTGCAATTCATGGGGTTAACGTAAACGAACAGGTTGTGTTAAAGCGAAACATTTCTCGCAATAAGGTGTTAGAGCTATTTGTGCAGCTTCCACCGTGTATCGTTGGCATTGAATCATGTGGAGGCAGCCACTACTGGAGTCGAGAACTCACAAAGTTAGGGCATGATGTGAAGTTGATTTCGGTGAAGAATGTAATTCCTTACCGCCGGAAACTTAAAAACGACGCTAATGATGCCGAAGCAATTTGCGAGGCGATCAGCCGCCCAAGAATGGGTTTTGTGGCCAGCAAAAGTGAATCACAGCAAGCCGTCTTAATGGCACACAGAGTAAGAACGAAGAGCGTAGCTAATCGCACCTCACTGATAAACCAGCTTCACGGACACTTGCTTGAGTTTGGTATTGTAGTTGTTGGTGGAAGAGCAAAGCTTAAGCTTGAAGCCTATGAAATTATAGAACAAGCGATTTTACCGCCACTAGCTATTGATATGTTGCGAGAGCTACTTGAGGCTTTGAAAATAGAAGAAGAACGTAGCGCGGATTTAGATAAGAAAATCGCGAACTGGGTACGCCATGATCATGTGGCAAAAGAACTGTGTAAACTTGATGGAGTGGGAACGTTAACCGCTTCTGCGGTTGTTGCTACCGCTGGAAATGCGAAAGTATTTAAAAATGGTCGACAATTCGCTGCCTGGTTGGGGTTAGTCCCGAGGCAATATTCATCAGGCGGGAAAAATAAGCTTGGTCGAATAACTAAGCAAGGTGATAAGTATCTGCGATGTTTGCTTATACATGGAGCGCGAACAGTGATGCTGCAGTCGAGACGAGGAAAAGGCGACCACCAAGAATGGATAGAAAAGATGCGAGAGCGAAAGCCTGACAATGTAGTTGCCGTTGCTTATGCAGCGAAACAGGCTAGGATGTTGTGGGCTGTAATGACTAAGGCCGCAGCGTAAAAGAAGTGACAAACCCAGATTGCTAGTATGTTTGATGAAAAATGGCGTAGGCCGTACATAAACAAGACCTGATAACAGCTTTGGTTTCAAGAACCGATTGAATAATGAGGAGTTTATGTGCAGATATCATCAGGGTCATTGGCTTAGCCAAAGGGACCGAATAGATAAGTGCTGTCTACAATTTTTTCGATCAAAGGTGTTGGCATGCCGGGAGAGTCCATAGATAAGCTGTTAAGCACTAAATGAATATCACAGAACTTTACAACCTAGTATCTGACATCGCAGAAAGCCTTCCAGACAGTGAATCTAGGCAGCTGTTAGAGATAAGAGATTCGTTGGAGGATATGGGGCCATCTTTGTGGACTTCTAAGCTTGCAAATTTTGCTAATGATATGCTTTTGAAGAACGTAGGAGACTGGCAAAAACTATCAATGCTCGAAGCTGAAGCAGAGAATAATGGCTCAATTGAAATAAAGCCGGTGTACATACTCGTTGCTTTGGTAGTTATCGTTGTAGGAGTTGTGTACTTTGCTTAACAAAGTTGTCAAATTGACAGTTTTTCCCTCGCTCCTGTTTGTGCTGAATAGCACAAACAGGCTCCTCCAAAACTGCAATTTACAACGGCGTTAGTTGGCGGCTGAATCCCATTGCTTTGGGTTCGATTTCTAAAGAAAAATGTGCCGTAGGAAAGAGGAGGCCTAATAGCTTCTCATGGCTCACTCAGCTGCAAGCGAAAGCCGCAATCAGCATTGATGCCCACGGGCTAAGGCAGTATCGATATGCTACCTATTCTTTCACCAGCAAGGCCACTAGGCAATGTTGTTCATTATTTCGCCATTTGCCACTAGTGACTCCGCACTTTCCTTGTAGCATCCTCAGCACTCTGGCGGTACACTCATCTTCATTGTCATCCATCGTCGCGGTTCTAGCTTGGTCCAGTTATTATTTACAGTCTGGTGCCACTAGCTTCCGCTTACAAGGCCATCAATTTGCCACCAAGTTCAAACACGTCTTCAGTAGCAACTAACAAGTGCAGGCACGCACGCTCCACTTCGTTCCGCTGGACCTCCGCGCTAACGCGCTGCGGCCCGTGCTGCATGCGTTATAGCTTGTTTGATGTTTCGGCGTTTTACCTGTGTAGCAACAAATAAGTATGTGCCATAATCAGGCACCCAGCATCAAGGAGCGTGCTGTAAATCCGCTTCGGTGGTTTCCTTCCTGGTGCCAATAGTTAGTAAGTTAATTTGGCCGTATTCCAGTTTTTGTCAGGGTGCGCCAAATTCAAATTTGGCGGGGCACCGCGTTTAGCGTTTTTGCCCTTTACGGCCTGGCACATGGTGCATATAGTCACATACCGTGGCCCGGCTGCAACTTGTTATATTTTCGTATGAGTGAAGAGTATCCAATGGCAGAGTTTGAATTCCCTGAGAAGTCGGAGGGGTTCAAAGAGACAGATAGATTCTACTCGGAAAGTAGAAGCACTATTGCTGTCGTTGGCGAAAAGCCAGATGGCACATTCACTTATGCTTTGTATCAGTGGGATTTAACCGACGCTGAGTATATTGGCAGTGGCTATTGGTCTTGTTGTGATCTCGGTGGTATGTACGGAGAATATAATTCGGCGCAAACAGAAGCAAAGCAGGTAATATTGTGCCACAAATAAAATATAACAAGCAAAGGCACAATCGCCCGCAAAAAGCGCGGGCTGGACGCTCACTGCGTTCGCGCCTGTGCTTTGGGCGTTAGAGCTCATTATGTATAGAGAAGCTGAAGAAAAAATAAACGAAGGATTAAGTCCATTTTCAAGGATTCTACTAGGCAGCATTACTGGGTTGTCCGGACTTATGATGATCTTTATTGCGCCGCCGACTGACAAGCAAGTGTTTTTCTACTTATTTGGCGGATTTTGTCTAGTGATCGCATTCGCGTGCATTTTCAAAGGGCGAGTGCGCCAGTTCTTTGGCAGTATAATCGGTGTTGTTCTGGTAGCTGCGTCAGCTTGGTATTTGTCATCTCAGTTATTGGGAGGTGGCTCATTATTTAGCGCTAGATCAGATCAATCTATTTTTAATGCAATCATGTTTTCCGTGTTCTTCGGTATTCCTGGGTTAGCGTATGTGGCAAAAGCAAGGTTTGGTTTCGCTAAGAAAAAGCTCTAAATCGGATAGCCGGGAGTTTCTAGAT
>Ga0209292_1000129_pt1 | contig 107499 bp, 95 predicted proteins | sample GOMGulsemesocosm_2_FD_184634 | JGI IMG/M metagenome (GOLD analysis project Ga0209292, IMG submission 184634) | Methane-oxidizing microbial communities from mesocosms in the Gulf of Mexico - GOM9C Gulf of Mexico (SPAdes) (version 2) | ecosystem: Environmental > Aquatic > Marine > Cold seeps... | reverse complement strand
TCAGCTTAAAGACAATGTTGTCAGATTCACAATGAAGCTAGCTGAGCTTGAGTTATACGAACTACTAATAAGTAAAATATCAAAGAGTTTAAGTGTGATTCGACCCAATCGTAAGTTTGTTCGACAAGACCGTAGAAACAAGACAAATAAATACCCTATGAATTATAAACGTATGTGCTAAATCCTTAAGTTAATGACATTGTTAGGCTCAAAGTTGACGTTAGTAACTAAAAAGCTAACGTCTGCTTTGTGGTAAAAATGATCGTTCAGATACATCACACTACTGGCGGCAATGAGCCTTGAGTTCAATCGGTGAGCGCTATGATGAAAGAGTTATCAGCTTCGCTATACTCACAAGTGGTTCTAAATATAACTAATTGATCCTAAAGTGTTATGTCTGAAAAGTCGCCGTCGTAGAAATATATTTTTTTGACGGTATAAGTTTAAAAGAATCATAAATGAGACTAATCTCAATTAACATGTTTATTCACCAGTAGGGTGAAGAATCAAGGTAATGTTTCTAGTAGCGAGTGATAACGCTAACATGTTATAACACTATTCTAATTTAACGTACTCAACTCATTGAACATTCTTATGATTATCAACTTTTCAGACTATAGCGCTAGTCAACGCTATCACTTAATGACACAAACAATCATTCCAAGACCTATCGCCTGGGTATTAACAAATTCAACTAACGCTAACAATAATCAGGACAACCTGAATTTAGCGCCTTTCTCATACTTTACCGCTATTTCAAGTGATCCTGCATTGTTGATGTTATCTGTAGGTAAAAAGCCTAACGGAGACATTAAAGACACTCTAACGAATATACTAAAAAATAAAAAAATGGTGATTCATATTGCGGGTGAAAGCCTGGCTGATGTAGTGACAAAAACAGCGGCATCACTAGAGCATGGTGATTCAGAGTTGGCCACTATAAGTAATGAAGTCCTCACAACAGTGCCATTTGAAGGGTTCACATTACCACGTTTAGCGCAATGCGATATTGCTTATGCCTGTGAGTTATTCGAAATAAAAGAAATCGGTGATGTACCGCAAACCCTCATTTTTGTAGAGATTAAGCAACTTTATGTCAGCCCTAGGGTTACCACAGTCAATGACGGGCGCGTTAAAATACATGCTGATAGTGTAAATCCGTTAGCACGACTCGGAGCAAGTGAGTATTCTGGTATTACGATGCCGTTTAAAAAATCAAGACCAGCATAATAGATATGTAGTTAAAACAAAGGGGGCACTTTTTAAAGCTAGATTTATACTTGTTTAACGATGACTTTGTTTGATTTTTAATGTGTATAGTTTGTCGCTATTTTTTAACTGTCTTCTTAACCATAACTTCAATAAACACTAACAAAGCACCTAATATGAAGCCAACGATGAGATCGATTGAAAGCGGAGTAATGGCTGCCAGTAGATGACCGACAAATGGGATGTTAGCCATAAACTCGGTGGCAGTAGTAATATAAGCATGCATGGCATGTATACCGTGGGTAATTAATGATCCTCCAACTAACCACATAGCAACAGTGCCAGCAACAGCGAGAAACTTCATAAGTCTTGGTGCAAAACCAATCATAAAGTGGCCTAAGCCGCGTTTGAGTTTTCCCCACAACGAAGTTGATTGGTCTTGAATAAGTAATAGACCACCATCGTCAATCTTAACAATGCCAGCAACTAAGCCGTAGACACCGACAGTCATTAGGATGGCAATGAAAACGAGGACCGCTATTTGAGTTCCTATGTCTTTATCTGACACTGTACCGAGAGCAATAATGATTATTTCGGCAGATAGAATAAAGTCGGTACGAATTGCACCTTTTATTTTATCTTTTTCAAACTCTTGTATGTCGATATCGGGATTTTGTAACGCTTTTATTAGCTGCTCTTTTTGCTGAGTTACGCCAGCTTTATCAGTATAGTTATGCCAAACCTTTTCAAAGCCTTCGTAACATAAATAAGCCCCACCTAACATGAGCAGAGGCATGATTAATATCGGTAAAAAATAACTGAGTAATAAGGCAATCGGTACTAATATTGCCTTATTTAACATCGAGCCTTTAAAAACGCTCCATACCACAGGTAACTCTCTGTCAGCTCGTATACCGCCAGAAAGTTGCTCTGCATTTACCGCTAAATCATCACCTAATACACCGGCTGTCTTTTTGGCTGCTACTTTTGATAAAACCGCAACATCATCGAGTAACATGGCAATATCATCAAGTAAAGTGAGTAAACTAACGCCAGCCATAGTGATTCCAATCAAATATTTAAAGAGTGACTATAGTTATATGTTTTGTTTTATTATTCAATAGCTTTTATCAACTTTAATTACATTTATTGGGGGCGTTTTCTATGACTGAATTCGGTATAACGAAATAGCATGATGGTGCACACCATGAATAAAGCAAAGAAAGAAAAACTGCCACCATCACCGTAAATAACCTCAACCTCAGTTACATAAATTTGATCATAATCGCTGCTTTCAAGTGGTAGCGCATATAAGGCGTTATCATCATCAGAGCTATAGCTAACAACCAATTCGTTAGAATTTGCTTCATATAAATCAATTAACACATCATAAAAACCAGCAGTAAACCCTTGTTCAAGTGTGGTGGACACTTCAAATTCATCTTCTTCACTTTCACCATAAAGGGAAAAAATATCAGTAGAATAATAATGAATCCAAGGGCCGCCATCTTTACGTAAGTACAGTTCGGCATATACTTCTGCATAAGGTAAGTGGTACACATCGGCATCAAAAACTATGCTAAAACTTTGATAAAACTCATCACCATCAATATCGTCTAATAAGTAACTAAAAGCGCGGTAAATACTAAAGTCATGATAATTCGCTGTATAGTTTGTCGCAGGGGCACCTAATACATTGTTATTGTTCGTGCTCTGGATAAGTGCCTTATGTTGAGTTGATTGCAGGCGATTTTTATTTGTTTGTTGTTTTAATAACAAATGTTCGGTGCGTGTTTTACCGACAACTTTATGTAAGTTTTCTGGTGTCTTTCTTTTGGTTATATCGCTAGTTACTGTTTTGGGTGATGATTGACCCATTGAACGCGAAATGAAAGCAACGGATGTTTTGTTATTATTCATTAATGTCTGTGCTTGTTGTTCTGTAGCGTATGTCTTAGCGGATAAGGTGATAAAAACAGTAATAAACAGAGCCACTATTAGCGATAAGTTTTTTACTTTACATAACTGTATTTGCAAGGTGTTTGCTCTAAAGGGGGATGTTTTAGTCATAAGACGTTCCTTATTCATTGAATTCAAGTACTGTTTGATTTGTGTTAGTTAAACAAAATGAAGCTGAACGTCGCCTGAACATACAGGTAAATTTTTTTAGGAATTAATGAGCAAAAGAAACAAGAAGTGAGTGAGTTAAGAAAAAGTCTTCATTCAGCTTATGTTCATGCTTGTTAACGTACTGTAGATAGGAGCCTTGATTTGATCTTAGAATTTATGTTTAGTTTAAGGCTTTAGATTTAGTTTGAGTGTGAAATTTAACTAGGTTATCAGAGGCTAAATAGCAACTTGGCGGTTTATTTACGTTAGTTGATCTTTTACACTAGCTTAATAATTAATTTCTTTTAGGGGCGTGTCGATGAAACTATTTTCATTTCTTTGTTTTGTCATTGTTGTATCTTTTTCTCAAATAAGTTTTGTCTTTGCTGATAACCCTAAAAGTAAAGTAAGTCAAAGTAACTTACGGATTAAAAATTCGCAGCAAGCAGCGCAATTGGTAAAGGGGCGTTTCGGCGGTAAAGTGCTGAAGGTGAACAAAAGTAAAACCAATGGTAAACCAGGTTATCGCGTTAAATTAGTGAAAAAAGATGGTCATGTGGTCTCGGTTTTAGTTGATGCTAAAACCGGGCGTTTAATAGGGAATTAAGTGATGCGTTTATTGTTAGTTGAAGACGACATAACTTTGCAGAACAACCTTAAAATGTATTTAGTTAAAGCGGGTTATTCTGTTGATGTTGCCAGTGATGGCGAAGATGGCCTTTTCCAAGGGAGTGAATATAATTACGATGCAGCAATTATTGATATTGGTCTACCGCTTATCGATGGCATTAGTGTTATTCGAACGCTTAGAGAAAAAAAGATCATCTATCCTATTTTGGTGCTAACAGCACGTGATCATTGGCAAGATAAAGTCTCTGGCCTTGATGCGGGTGCTGATGACTACCTCAGCAAGCCCTTTCAAATTGAAGAGGTGCTTGCACGACTAAATGCTCTTATTCGCCGTTCCGTTGGGCAGGCGAGTCCTATTATTCAAAATGGTGTGTTATCTATTAATACAACAAGCTTGCAGGTGCTTGTTAATAAAGAGGTTATTTCGTTAAGTAACTCGGAATACCGCTTGCTTGAATATTTAATGCTGCACCAAGGTGAAGTTAAATCAAAAGCTGAATTAACTGAGCATATTTATGATCAAGATTTTGATTTAGACTCCAATGTTATTGAAGTTTTTATCCGTCGATTACGTAAAAAGTTAGACCCAGAAAGTCAGTATAATTTTATTGAGACACATCGTGGTGCGGGTTACCAACTTAAAGTATTCAATAGCTGATGTTTAACTCGTTAAAATTTCGCCTGATACTTAGTGCCGGTTTAATGATCTTACTTGTCTTACCCTTGATTGGTTTCACGCTGAGCAATGCGTTTGAGCAAAAATTAACACAGTCAATAAAAAGAGAGTTAAGTGCCTACAGCTATGCAATTTTAGCGGTTGCTGAAGTAGAGAGTAATCAACTGTTTATGCCAGAGCAATTATTAGAAAATCAATTTAATGTTGCTCAATCAGGTTTATACGCCATCATTTCTCAACGTACTCTTATAAAAACAGTATCAACAGAAAAATCTTTAACTCAGGATAAGTTCTTTAAAAATAAAACCCTGTGGCAATCACACTCTTTATTAGGAATGAATACGCCAAATAAAATAATGAGCCCTGAGGTAGGTAAAATTGATTTTTCACGTATACCGCTTTCAAGCGATCAGTTTGAAGAAAACAGTCATTTTATCTTTAGCTATACGGTAAGTTTCACTACATACCAAAGTAATGACAGTAACGAAAGTTTTGATTTTCCTATAACCATTCATATTATTAAGAGTTTGGCTGATTTTGAAAACTTGCAACAGCAATTTCAACAACAACTGTGGACATGGTTATTGGTGTTGATGTTATTGCTTGTGGTTGTCCAGGTATTTTGGCTGCTTTGGACACTAAAGCCGTTACGAGACCTCAAAGAAGAATTACAAAAAATTGAAACAGGCAACTTGGACCGCTTACAAAAAAATTATCCGGTTGAGTTGACACAAGTTAGCACTCAGCTGAATTTATTATTGGCTACTGAGCAAGGGCAACGTAAACGTTATCGTAATGCTTTAGCCGATTTAGCACATAGTTTGAAAACGCCTTTGGCAGTAATACAAAGTCAAGGTGAACTAACTCAAAGCTCACAAGAGCAGTTAGCTATTATTAATCAAACTATTGAACATCAATTAAAACGTGCACAAAGTGCAGGTGAATCTTCTTGGCATTTAGGTGTCAATGTAGATGAGGTGTTAACTAAATTATTTAATAGTTTAGCTAAAATCTATTATGATAAAGGGTTAGTTTTCACTAAAAATAATCATGACAAAAAGGCTAAAAAAGCAATGTTTAGAGGCGATGAAGCTGACTTGTTAGAGTTACTCGGCAATTTGCTCGATAACGCTTGTAAAGCCGCTAAGTCCGCTGTTTTAGTTGAAGTAAATACTATTAACGAAAGCTTAATTATCAAAATAGCTGATGATGGCTTAGGCCTAAATGATGAAGAAAAAATACAGGTTTTACAGCGAGGTACACGTGTAGATACCTATCAACAAGGCCATGGCATAGGACTTGCCATCGTACGTGATTTAGTCAGCAGTTATCAAGGTGAGTTAAGTATCGCTCAGTCAAAGCGACTCGGTGGTGCAGAGTTTAGCTTAAGGTTTAACGTTTAGCGGTTAACGTTAAATTTAAACATATTAGGTTGCTCTGGGATAGCTTTGCTCATTAATCAAGAGGATACTCAAATCCCTTCGTACGATACCACTGCGATTCATGCAGCTGAAGCCGTTGAATTAGCACTTGCGGGCGAATAGCAGCAAGCATCTGTTTTTTTCAAGTAAATTTAGCTATTTATCCGGCAACACTTTTTCATTAGTTACCTTCATTAATTACGCTCATTATTCACGTTCAGCTTTCGTTCAGTTAGTCCCTTGTAGTATGGAAACATACCAAGTCTATTAACTACGGTGAGAACGCTTATGAAATACGTCATAATTACCCTGTTTTTGTTATTGTCATCAATAGGAAAAAGTCAAGCACAGTACACTGATACGCAGCAATCCTATCAATATAGTGAAGCACATTTAGCGCAAATACTTGCGCCTATTGCTCTTTACCCAGATACCTTACTCACGCATATTCTAATCGCATCAACTTACCCACTTGAACTTGTGCAAGCTCAACGTTGGTTGGATAAACATGATCATCTATCAGCAGATCGCTTAGCCGATAAACTACAGGGTGAAGTTAATGAAAAAAAATGGGATGCCAGTGTCAAGGCACTGATGGCTTTTCCGAACGTCGTACAACGGTTAAGTGATGATTTAGACTGGACACAACAGCTTGGTGATGCATTTTTGAGTGATGAAACACTTGTACTTGCCAGTATTCAACAATTACGTAGACAAGCACAACAAGCAGGTAGCTTGGCCAAAATGACCAACAGTTCGGTAAGTTATGAAGGGAATAATATAGTTATTGAACCACAACAAGCGCAAGTAATTTATGTACCATATTATGATGCTCGACACGTATATGGCACATGGCATTGGGGTCATTATCCGCCGGTATACTGGTCAATACCTCGTCACTATCATAGTGCACATTATTCTAGTCATTACAGTTCGCCTTATTATCAACCTTTCTACTGGCAGCCTGCTGTTCATATTCGTCATCATTTCTTTTTTGGAGCATTTCATTGGCATAAGCGCCATGTGGTCGTGATTAAGCATTACAACAAACCGTATTATGGCCATCATCGCAATAATAAATATTCGTATAATAATCGACGCAAGGTAGTGACGAGTACGGGTGCTAAACGCTGGCAACATAAACCAGAACATCGACGCGGAGTTTCTTATAGTAATAAACAACTAAATAAACGTTTTAAAGCGAAAAGACACTCTACGCAGTGGACTAAAAATAATGTAAAACCACGAAATTCACATAAAGGTAAGCAAGTAATATCAGCTAGACATTATCAGTCTACTAAAGCGAAACCGTATAATAAAACAGTAAAACACAGTAATCGAATTAAAAAAGACACCCGCAGACATTATCAAAGTAAACAGGAAAGGGGACAGCAGGTGAAGGGGCAACAGGCCAATCAGAATCACTTAACAACGAATCAATTAAGAAACAATCAACAAAAAAGTAAGCAACAAAGAAGTAAGCAAGCAAAACAGCAGTTAAGAAATCCTAAAAAAATAGCAAATCAGAATAAACAAGTGCGAAAAGTTAAACAGGTAAAAAGGGCGAGACTAGTAAAACATGAAAGACAAGAAAGTAAGATGAATTTACATAAGAGTAATCGCATTGTTAGCACTAAAACATCGAGCAGGGGAAAAGCAATAAGTCGAGCACAAAGGCATAAGGCTAACTAATGAAGTGACTGCTACACTTGGCCTACTGTTATTACAAATATTAACTATTTAGAGCTTAACAATAATAGTAAGTTAACTTAAAAATAATCTTAATCTTTTACCTGTAGAGACGTTAGAGGCAACTTGATACTAAGAGTCACGCCGTCCTTATTGTAGTGATTTTTAGCACTTATTTGACCTTGATGAAAATGGCAAATAAGCCTAGCGATATACAAACCTAAACCTAAATGAGGTTGTGTCTGTTTGCTTTTACTTCGAATTGAGACCATGGAGTCAAACAAACTACTTTCCATGGCTTTAGGTAAATGTACGCCATGATTACTTATGTTTATAATCAATTCATTTGATGTTTGCTTCACGTTAACAGAAACTTGATTGTCATCACTAAACTCAACAGCATTGTTGATGACTTTATCGAGTAATTGCACAATATGTTCGGGTGAGCCATGCATAAGTAATTTTTGGCATTGCTGAGTTTTACTATCAAGGTCTAATGTAAATTTAGTGTCAGTATAAATATGTTGATAACCCGTAATACAGCCTTGTAATAACGCTTTAATATCAAAAGCTGTTTTTTCGGTATTTGCTAACATTTGTTCTAACCGGGTCGCTTCACTCATGTTAGTTAAAATCAAATTTAATGTATTGATACCCGTTTGGGCACGTTCAATATAGGCACTATCTTTGTGATTCTTTGTGCCTCCAGCCACTGCAGCTGTTTGTAAACTTAATACTTCTAATGAGGTTTTTACCACAGCAATAGGTGTTCTTAGTTCGTGCGATAATCGTCCAGACATATTTTCGAGGTAATGATTGTACTGACCTAAACGATTAACCGCTAAAGCAAAACTTCGAGATAAATCACCTATTTCATCATTGACAGTACTCGCGATCATTTCCCCGGTAATTCGACCATGCTCATCAATAGCGAGCTCTGCTTGGTTACTTAAGTCACGTATACGTGTTGAAATACGCGTGGCAAATAAAGTGAAGGCGACAGCGCCTAAAAACAAAATAGCTAAAATTGCAGTAAATAACCGTTCTAATGCATGATTACGTAAGGTACGAATACCATGGGTCGTTTCTTCAACAATGACTGCACCTTTGACTTCATTATTAATAAAAATAGGGTATGCAGCCGATAAAACTAATGCTTGCTGGTCTGTCGTTAATCGCCACTGAGATTTGGATTGGCCATTAAGGGCGCTAATAATATGATCCCCAGTTAAATTTTGGGCATCATATAGTTTATCAATAAAGTCTGTCGGGGGTTTAGTCAGTACCTGGTAATAAAGCGGTAATAACCATTTTTGTTTAAATTTTTGCCAAAGGTTACTCTGTTCAATTTGATTATTAAATTTACTTTTTTGCCAAACACCCCCTGCAGTTTTTAGGGAGCCGGCACTGGCTAATACGCGGTGATGCTGATCTACCACCCATATACTTGAATTGGTGTAACGCATGCCTTTAACTATGCGCTCTATTTCTGGAGAGGGCACAAGCATGGTGCCTAACGTATCTGGCATGCTAGGATCGGCAGAGCCAATACTATTTAATATTTGACCATTTTGTTGGTCGACGTCATGAAAAGCAAAAGCGATATTGTCGCCTATATCTTTAAGGGGAACTCTCAATTCAAGGTTATAACCTTGTGGGGTTACTATCCATTGTCCTTGAATTTCGGGTGCTGGCGTTATTGTTTCTTTTATTCTATTTGAACTTAGGGTGTTTAACTCACTTACTTCTTCTTGTTCAACACGAAAAGCACTGAGCCAACCGGCTTTTTGATTACTGATAATAAAACGTTTGAAATTATTGTTGCTGTCATTAAATGCCAACTCTAAGTGATCATTATTCACTATACTACGGGCGTTGTTACTCCGAAAAATAAGCTGTTCATCTAACACAGTAAAAAATAAATATAAGTATTTATCAAATTTACCAACGCTTGCGCTAAAGCTTAAACTTGTTTTTTTGTTATTTTCTATCGGTGGATTTAACTCAATTGAGCCTATTTGATGGTTATTATTATAATAATGAGCACGTTGTTGATAATGAGGCCAATCTTTTTTTAAACCATCAAGTTGTATTGGCTCATTAAACTGATAACCATAAAGGTCCTTGCCTTTTTCGACACTAGGTAAAAAGCTTGCTTGGTTATTAAACAAATTCGCTCGTTCATGCAAGGCTGTTGCTAAAGCTCGTGCAGTGCCAACTAAGGTTTGTTCTTGACCATAGCGCAAATACTTTTCCATCTCCCATACATATTGATAACCAAACCAAGGGATAACAAAAAGAAAACTTGATAATAAAAGTAACTTTGCTCTAAGACCAAAACGCAGTGGTAATATATTCACTTTAACTCTCTTGCCAACGATAACCCATGCCATAAACAGTTTCGATGCAGTCAAAGCCTTTATCATGTATTAAGAATTTTTTTCTGACACGCTTGATATGAGAGGTGATGGTACTGTCATCTACAAATATTTTTGAATCACTCATGAGTTGGCTGCGATCTTTTACGTGACCCGGGTGTTTAGCTAAGGCATGTACCAACCAAAATTCTGTGATGGTGATATCAACAGTTTTCATTTGCCAAGTAACGCTCATACGCATGGTATCAATAGCAAGTGCGCCTACGTTCAGAATATGGTCATTATTAATTGGTTTTTTTAAGGCGTCTTGACGTCGAAAGAGCGCTGAAATACGGGCGGTTAAATGCGGTAGACTAATATCTTTGGTCAAATAATCGTCCGCACCAATGCGCAGACCTGATACAGTGTCAAAGTCATTATCCCGAGCGGTTAAAAAAATGATGGGTAAGGTTGGCGAAAGTGTCCGCAGTTGTTGGCATAAAGTGAAACCACCATCAAATTCATCTTCAAGACCAATGTCTAAAATAACTAGATTCGGTAAGCGCAAATTAAATGCCTGTGTAGCAGAGGATCTATTAGCGTATGTCTGTACCTGATAACCTTGGCTGCGTAATACTTCAGCGTAATTTTCACGAATAGCCGCTTCATCTTCAACAATTACAATACTCTTCGACATTAACTTACCTCAAATTCACAACTAAAAAATACACTTACTTTATAAAGCTGACTATAACGAAAAAAACAACGCACTGCGCTTAATTTATAAAATTGTCATTTTATTGCCACAATTGCTCACCACTTTGCCTTGTTTACGTCAGTTTATTGGCTTTTTACAGTGTTTTAATAGTGTTAGTTAAATCAAATCATGAAAATAAAACACAAGGTATCTCTAATGAAAAATTATTTAAAAACGGTAAACACGAAAAACACACTGATAAGTACATTATTAATTACAAGTATATTGAGTATGCCATTAATGGCGAATGAGCAAACAAAGGGGGTTGTTTCTGAACAAAGGTTACAACAAAAAACAGATAATGAAAATATTGGTTTTGGTACCGGTATTGTTATTGGTGCGTTGGTTGCAGGGCCTGTTGGTGCTATTGTTGCAGGCATTGGCGGTGCATTGATTGCTAAGCATATGAATGTAAATGATGATGTTGATCAGTTAACATTAGATTTAACACAAGCCAAAACAAACCATCAACATGATGTTGCTCAATTCGAGAATAAACTCGATGTTCTTCAATTAAACTATCAGACTGAATTGGCAAGTTTGATGGAAGAAGAGCAGAATAAAAATATCTTGTCTGAACCATTACTGGCTAATAGTTTATTGATGAGTCTACAGTTTTCAACAGGTTCAAGCGAAATTTCAGCGCATTACCAAGAACAAGTTTCTGCTATTGCTCATATTCTCAATGACTCACCCATGATGAAAATTGATTTGTCAGGTTATACAGACCTTGAAGGTGAAACCCAACTGAATCAACAATTATCACAAGCAAGAGTGGAGTCTGTTAAGCGTTTATTATTGGCACAAGGCGTTAATGAGGAACAAGTAACGACATTTGCCTATGGTGAAGATTCGCCAGTTGTGGCAACTAAAGAGCAACAAATTAGTTTTTATGATCGACGTGTGGTGTTGAAGTTACACAACCCACTTAATCAAATGGCAAAAAGGTAATATTAAGGAAATAAATACCGATAATAGGTACTTAGAAAAATATAAATAAAAAGATAAGCAAGCTTAAGTTTTTGGCTTGCTTTTTGCTTATGTTAAAGAGGAGTTTAAATATATGTTAAAAAATGTTATTTAACTTTTGTTAAAGATCGTTTTTATATAAAAGCTTTGAAGAGCTTAATTTCACTTGTTATGGTGTCGAGTAGTCTGATAAATAACTAAGCGTTTAAGTAGGTTATAATTAATTAACATGTAATTAACCCTTGTGTATTTTATGCTCAAATGATACTAATGGATCCTAAAATAAGAATAAGGAGCGAAACATGGCACAAGCACTTCGCCAATATGAGGAAGATGAACTTTTGCAAAAAGCAGAAGTGAATCAAAAAACGCTAGAAGAACAGGAAGCAGAAAAAAATGCTGAGCAGGTTCAACAAGAAAAAAGTGAAGACTTGTCAGGTAAAAACGACCAAAAAGAACCCTATTATCATTATACCGTAGATACCAAGGATCCTGATCCATGGTTAAAAGTACATAAGTTTAAAGTTTTAGGCTTAGTTCTGGTAGCAATTATTTCCGTAGGTGCTAATTGGCTTTACGGTAATCATAAATTAAGTCTCCAAACACAACAATACATCAGTGAGCCTAAGGTTAATGATCTTTATTATATTGATTTTCGTTTAATCAAAACTAATTTACGTCCTACAGAAAAATACCGTATGGCAAAAGTTTCAGATATCACAGGTGATGTTGTCACACTGAATTATAGTAGCTATTTTTATCCGCAGAAACATGAGTTAGGCGAAACAATTCGTTATGCACAATTAAGGTTTGAAAAGTTTTTCCAAGAAAAACGTCATAATTTCTCTATAACGCAATTGCAAACAATGATTGAATCTGGGGCTATTATGTTAGCAAGACGTCCTGAAGGAAATATGCTTGATGGTAATCTCGTTGTGCCAGATGCCGCTTTTGCTAATAACACTGTGTTTATGCCGGGTAAAAAAGAAAACTTTGCGGGTTTAGAATATTTAAAACGTATTGGTGAAGTGAATAATGCCCAGTTAGCTTTTGATAAATTTCAAGAGTCTGCAGAACTAGACTACGCTCCAGGACAAGTTAATTTAGCGCAAATGTACTTAAATAATACCGCGGTAGAAAAAGGTGTTATAGAAAAAGATTTGATAGAAGCCTTAGCTTGGTTTAAAAAAGGTGCTTTGCAAGCTTATGAGCCAGCAGTATTGAAATATTCAATTGTGTGTCAGCAAGTCGAAAGCTGTACCGTTGCCGATTTTCATCAAGAACTGGTTAAAGCTGGCGTTAATATCGAGTTCGCAACTAAAAAGTATACGGATAGTGCAACAACCAAGAGACTTGAAAAACTTAATCAAGAGCGCTTAAAAAACGCGAGTTAATACTTGTAGTAAAACATTCTTATTTTAGTGTCTCTAGCAGACAAACTAAAAGGGCTTAAATTTTATTTAAGCCCTTTTTGATTGTACATGTCTATCCTAAACAATTTAACTTTCAATGACCCGTGTAAACGGAGGTAAAGAATTAAGTAATTGTTTACCATATCGTTTAGTTACAACACGTTTATCCATCAGAGTGATAATACCTTCATCCATTTCATTTCGTAATAAACGACCACAAGCTTGTACTAATTTTTTTGATGTTTCAGGAACTGACAATGTCATAAAAGGATTACCCCCCTTTAACGTTATATACTCAGCTTGCGCTTGCTCTACAGGTGAGGTGGGTACAGAAAAGGGTAGTTTAGTAATGATTAAATTGGTGAGGTAGTTTCCGGGCAAATCAAGTCCTTCTGAAAAGCTTTGTGTACCAAAGATAATGCTGACTTTATCATCATCACAACGTTTTTTATGTTGTGTAATAATGTGTTGGCGAGAATGTTCGCCTTGCACTACGATGGCTAACTTATGTTGCTGCCTTAAAGCATCGGCAACTTTATTCATCTGCCAATAAGAAGAAAATAAGACTAAACTAGCATTGCCTTGCGCTAAGTATAAGGGGACTTTCTTAATAAGTTCATCAGTAAAGTCTTTATGGCTTGGCTCATTATCCATTTTAGCGACAATAAGCTTTGCATTGTTTTGATAATCAAATGGAGAGTCTACCTGTTGATACTGACTGCCATCATCCTTTCTCAAACCTACCTGAAAACGAAAGTGCTCAAAAGAATTAAGTGCCCGAAGTGTTGCTGAGCATAATACGGCACCCTCGCATTGACTCCACAACATATTTTCTAGGGTAAAACCGACTTCTATTGGAGAAGCACTCAGTTGGTAGTCTTGTCGCTTACCTGTACTTAAGCTACTTGTTTTTTCTAACCAACGAGCCATTGGCGCAGATTTTTCGCTATCTGTTTTAGCATACATAGCCCAAAGTGCCGTTAGGTTCTCTAATCGCTGCAGCATAAAGCCAGCTTCGCCTAATAAAGGCTCCGCTAGATAAAGTTGAGTATCACCATCTTTAACTGATTCCATTAAAGCGTTATAGAGTTTGTTTAAATTACTAACACATTTTTTACTTAAACCATGGATATCTTCAGCCCAATTTTTAAGTGTATTGGGAACAATACCATTCTCAAAACGATATATGTTGTCATCATCTTTGTTAAATGTTTTTTGTTGGCCTTGTGAAGCTTCTTGCTCATTTTTAAAATATACTGAGGTATTATTTTCAATGAAAGTGAGTACTTTTTGCATGTCAATCAGTAAGTCTTGACTGTCGTCGCCTAGTTTCAAAGCCGGTGAAATAGCCTTTTGTGATTTAATCAGCTTAGCCATTTTATCGCCAATATCCCTCAACTTGTTCATCCAGTCTATAGCACCTCTTAGCCCTATACTGGCACTGGAGAAGTCACGCGTTACCTTTGGTAGGTGATGTGCTTCATCAATTATATAAAAGGTCTCATCAGGTGAAGACAGTATTCTACCGCCGCCTAGCTCTAAATCTGCCAATAATAAACTATGGTTTACGACCAATACATGGGCTTGTTCCATCGTTTCACGAGCTTTATGAAAAGGGCAATGTTTATGCTCACTTAAGTGTTTCAAACAGCTATGTTTGTCACTTTGCACTTGATGCCAAATATGGTTTGGCAAATTTTCAGGCCATGAATCTATATCACCGAGCCATGTGCCATCTGTTAATGCTTTATGCATTGCATTGAGTGTACGAATGTCACTGGCTTGTGGTTTTTCTGCAAATGTAAAACCGACTTGTGGGGAATCACTCGTTGATGTAACCGCTTGTGTTAATTTCACCCGGCACACATATCGCTGTCTACCTTTCGCTAAAGTAAAGTCAAACTCGAGTCCCGCGTGTTTTTTTAGAAAGGGCAAATCTTTATCAACAAGTTGTTCTTGTAGAGCGACGGTGGCTGTAGAGATACATACCTTTTTATCTCTGGCTAAAGCCAAAGGGATAGCACCTAAACTATAAGCCAAAGACTTTCCAGTTCCCGTACCCGCTTCAATGGTAATGATTTTTCTATCTTTTGAATAATCGCCTGCTAGTGTTTTGGCTATTTCAGCTATGAGTAAGGTTTGTTGTTGGCGAGGATTAAAGTTTGATAAATTTTCACCAATGGACTTATAAGCTTGACGAATAACTTGTTTTAACTTGTCAGTTAACATGACTACTTGGTTTCCAAAAATAAAAGAATAAAGTACACTGCTGTATATATTAACAGCTTTTGAAGTGTTGTAGTTAGATTAACGCACATTTTGCTAGGAAAACATAGAATAATGACTGATCCGGCAATGTATAAGCTTAACAATGGCTTCTTGTTAACAAGACAAGTACAAGATAAAGGTAATGCCATACAAATAACTCTATGGCTAAAAACTGAAAAAGGGCCTGTAAAGCTATTAATCGATAATGAGTTAGCTGTATTTTTTATTGATGAGCAACAACATGAATTTGTTTTGCAGTTATTACAACAGAATAATATTAATTTGGCTAAGTTTCAGCTACTTACGTTAAAAACATTCAATCAACAAAAAGTTGTTGGTTATTATTTTTCCACACTCCGCAGCTTTTATCGAGCAAGAGAAATTCTCAAAGCAAATGTTTTTAATGGTCAAGCTATTAAATGTTATGAAGATGACATTCGACCTGATGATAGATTTTTGATGGAACGTTTTATCACTGCAGATATTGATTATATTGCTACAGAAGAGCCTAAAGTCGATTATCTCATTGCAATACAAGCAAAGTGCAAAGTTGCAGCGCAAAAGAAGGTCACCAAGTTAACTATGTTATCGCTTGATATAGAGTGTTCACCGGAAGGAGAATTATATTCTATTGGTCTCTACAGTAATAATATCGGTGAAAAAGAGCTAAAACGTGTACTGATGATTGGCTTACAACAAACGTCAAGAGAGGGTACAGAGTCTATTGATGATTATATCGTTTGGCTCGCTGATGAAAAGCAGTTACTTCTGGAGTTAATTAAACAGATAAAGCAAATTGATGCTGATATTTTTATTGGTTGGAATGTAATAAACTTTGATTTTTCTTTGTTACAGCAGCGCTTTGATATTCACGGTATCGCTTTTGCCATTGGTCGAGATGGTAGTAATCCTCATTGGCGAAAAAACAGCAATAACAGCGAACAACGTTTTATTGAAATAGCGGGTAGGGTTGTTCTTGATGGTATTGATTTACTCAAAACGGCGACTTATCACTTTCCCAGTTTCTCTCTAGATAATGTGGCTATGACTTTACTTGGTATTGGTAAAAAAGTAGATGATGTCGATAATAGATTACAAGAAATTACCGATAACTTTAACCATAATAAACCCGCGTTGGCAGCATACAATTTAGAAGACTGTCGTTTGGTTTGGCTGATTTTTTCAAAAACACAATTATTATCTTTTGCGAAATTACGCGCACAATTAACTGGTTTAGCCATTGACCGCATTGGTGGCTCAGTGGCTGCTTTTACCAATCTATATTTACCTAAATTACATCGCAGTGGTTATGTTGCGCCTAATATGGGGGATGGTGCTTCAGATCTCGTTTCACCTGGCGGTTATGTCATGAACTCAGTACCGGGTTTGTTTGATAATGTACTGGTTCTTGATTTTAAGTCTTTATATCCAAGTATCATTCGCACTTTTAAAATTGACCCTATGGGATTGGTTGAAGGGTTGCAATCAAAAGATAAGAGTAAAGAAATAAAAGGCTTTGATGGCGCATATTTTTCACGTGAAAAACACTTTTTACCTGCGATCATTGAATCTCTTTGGTGTGAACGCGACCAAGCAAAGTTACAACAAAATGCGGCACTTTCTCAAGCCATCAAAATAATAATGAATAGTTTTTATGGCATTCTCGGCTCTACGGGCTGTCGTTTTTTTGATCCGCGCTTGGCCGGTTCTATTACAAAGCGTAGCCATGAAATATTAAAAACTACCAGCTCCTGGATTGAAGCCAAAGGTTATCAAGTAATTTATGGTGATACGGATTCTATCTTTGTTCATGTTGGTGTAAGTAAATCACTAGCAGAAAGCAAAGAGTTAGGCATTGAATTACAAACGTTTATAAACCAAAAATGGCGACAAACATTAACCGATAGCTACCAGATAGATTGTCACTTGGAAATTGAATTTGAGACCTTGTTTAGCCGGTTTTTTATGCCGACAATTCGTGGGCATAAAGCCGGGACGAGTATTGGGACGAAGAAAAGATATGCTGGAGTTTCAAATGGAAAATTAATCTTTAAAGGCTTAGAAACGGTTAGAAGTGATTGGACTGAATTGAGTAAGGACTTCCAACAAGAGTTATATCGATTGATATTTAATAATGAACCGGTAAAGGATTATATTAAGAAGATAGTAAAAGAACTGAGGGACGGACTTTATGACGATAGATTAGTTTATACGAAAAAAATTCGTCGTAAGTTAATTGATTACGTTAATACACCGCCTCATATTAAAGCGGCATTAATGGCTAATAATGTATTAAAAGAACGAGGTATGAAACAAATATACCAGCATAGGAGCACAATTCGCTATGTTATGACGCTTGATGGAGTTCAGCCATTAGACTTTACTGTGAGTAAGCTTGATTATGACTTTTATGTCGAAAAGCAGCTTAAGCCGATTGCGGATGACATCTTACCGTTTATTAATCGTGATTTTGAGTCAATTGTCGGCAAACAAATGGGACTGTTTTAACGTTAATTTAAACTCACATTTATATTTGTCATTATATTTGGGATTAGTTTTGAATGAACAATAAAACCCGAAGGCGAAGACTGAAAATTTACCGATAATTATACCCAAGCTACTTGAATATAAAGGATTCAGCAATTCGAAAAACGGTTAGCTCCAAGACATTGATTGAATATAATGGTTGCTCCATTATCGAAATCAATAACGCAGGAGTTGACCCTTTATCGCCTTGCCCGAAGGGAGTTAAGCTAGAAAAACAGTTCTGCTGTGCAGTACTTGATAAGGACGTGACATGTAGCTTATTAGAGAATGCAGGAGCAATTATCCTGAACAGCCATTATCTTCGTGTTGCGCCTTGATCTGACTTCCTAGCTTAGTTCTGAAACTGCCCTTCAAGTGGTTTGGGTATATATTGAAGAAATAAGAATTATATTCTTGTTTTAATAACAAAGGCTAGCCAGAAAAGGTTATTCAGGTTATAAATACTTTATATAAATTTTAGATGGCTAGATAGCTGAAACTTACTCTGAAGTTTCAGACACCATCATTGTGTAATGAGAAGTAAATATGAAAGATGATACTAAAATAGTAAACGCGGGTCGAAATATAAAATGGACCCAAGGCGTAGTCAACCCGAGTGTAACACGTGCTTCTACTGTTGTTTTTGATACGGTTGCACAAATGAATGAAGCTGTCGCTAATCGACATAATCAAACGATGGTTTATGGCCGTCGGGGTACAACAACATCTTTTGCCTTCAGTGATGCGATGACAGAGCTTGAAGGAGGCGCAGGTTGTGCGTTATACCCATCAGGTACCGCGGCGATCACTAATGCTATTTTAGCTTTTGTTAAGCAGGGCGATCATATCTTAATGGTTGATACCGCTTACGAGCCGACACGTGATTATTGCGATAAGATCTTGACAAAAATTGGTGTGACAACAACTTATTATGATCCGCTGCTTGGCGCTGATATTGAAACGCTTGTTCAAGATAATACCCGTATTATATTTTTAGAATCACCCGGCTCTATTACAATGGAAGTGCAAGATGTGCCTGCAATAAGTGCTGTGGCGCATAAACACGATTGTATTGTCATGTTAGATAATACTTGGGGAGCCGGCATTAATTTCAAACCGTTTGATTACGGTGTTGATGTCAGCATTCAAGCGGCAACTAAATATATTGTTGGTCATTCTGATGTCATGTTAGGTACTGCAACTGCTGTTGAAAAGTATTGGCCTCAATTACGCGATTACAGTTATTTAATGGGCCAGTGTACTTCTCCGGATGATTTATATTTAGCACTACGGGGAATTCGTACTATTGGTGTGCGCTTGAAACAACATCAACAAAGTGCATTAAAAGTAGCAAACTGGTTAAAACAACGACCTGAAGTAGCTAAAATATTACACCCTGCTTTTGAATCATGCCCTGGTCATGAGTTTTTTAAGCGTGATTTTAATGGCTCAAACGGATTATTTTCTTTTACATTAAACTGCGGAAACCGCAACGCATTAACGGCTTTTTTAGATGGATTACATCACTTTAAAATGGGTTATTCTTGGGGCGGATTTGAAAGTTTGATCTTAGGTATTACGAATGTAAATGCTATTCGGTCAGCGACGAGTTTTGATTGTAAATTTCCATTAATTCGTTTACATATTGGCTTAGAAGATGTTGATGATTTAATTGAAGATCTGTCTGCTGGTTTTGAACGTTTTAACGCTTTATTATAAATGTAATCGGATGAACTTATTAGCATAAAATATTTAGCTAGGTGTCATTTATTACACCTAGCTAGTGATACTCGATCTTTTACTCGATAAAGTATCGGTTTATATTAAACATCAATACTGGTTACTTTTACCAGATAAAACAAACAATCGTTTGTTGCGACAATCTTATTGGTCGTCGCTTTAAACAATTTAATATTATGGCGACATACAAGTTGGTTTTCTCGTGTATAAAAATACTCGGAGAGAACATCATCACCATTTTTATCAGTTAACATTAGGTTATTTAAACCTTGACCATCAATCCAGCCAAGCATTTCATCTTGGTGGACACTGCCAAAGTTAAAACATTCAATATTGTCCTTTAACGTAACACCAGTATAACCCTCGTCATGCTGTGCAAAAGAGAGATTTACACCTGTTTTTAGCTGCAATCTTAAAGGACGGTAAATGACCTCGACAGATTTTTCTTGGTGAATATAACCAATAGCGTCACATTCACTCACTTGGCAGATACCAGAAAAAGCCACTTCGTGGGCTTGCTCATCATGACCACCACCGCACTCAATGGTAATAAAAGGACAAGCAAAGTCTTGCTCCATGATTGAGCCAATATTTAAATCTGAAAGAATAAGCGTTTGACAAAAAAATGATGCTAGTGACAAGGTGTCTGTTGTTACGGAAGAGCAAACTGCAAATGTTGGTGTCGGGCTTGAGGCATTGTGAAGATCGATCACCATTTCAGGTTCAACCTCTCTGACGGCTTGTTCGATGAGACGGGCTCGTTGGCAATAACCACTTTGTATTTCACCAAAACATTCCGTTGAACAATGTTTACCAAAACAGCGATTAATATCCATTCCGCCATCAGTATAACGCGTGCTAAAAAGTGGTTTGTTAACCGCGGCTTCTACTGAGCAAATAATAAATCGCATCTTGGTTGCTGGTTTACAGTCTTGCTCATTATTTTCGGTTAAGTAACGATGTATAGCAATTAAACCTGATGGTTCATCACCTTGCATTAGTGTTAGAAATACCCGACAACGACTATTGTCTTTCCCTGAAAGATCAATCACAGTAGGGCCAGTGAGCGAAAGTAAAAATTGCTCATAATCAGCAGAGAGATCTTGCCACTGTGGATCTGTTATATAATTGATTTCGCTGAAATCTATATCCATAATAATGCCTAATTTGTCGAAGTGAAATACTCAATAGCGTCTAAATATTTCGCGTATATTTCAATTGAGTAGTTAGCATGTCAAATTAGTCTTTTAACTGTGTTGATTAAGGTCAATAAATAGATTATTTATTCATTTGTTTTTTATTATCCTGTTTTATGTCATTTTTCGCTGATAAACTTGATTCTAAACTAAAGACCATAAACAGATAAAAGAGAATTTTTATGAGTGAAGAAACTATTTTTTCTAAAATTATCCGTCAAGAAATTCCAACGCCTTTATTATATCAAGATGATTTAGTGACGGCTTTTCGTGATATTTCTCCACGTGTGGATAGCCATATTCTTATTATTCCAAACAAGCTTATTGCAACTGTTAATGATGTTACGACTGAAGATGAATTGGCTTTAGGACGTATGATCACTGTTGCTAAGAAACTGGCTAAAGAAGAAGACATAGATGAAGCTGGTTATCGCTTGATTATTAATTGCAATAATGATGGCGGCCAAGAAGTGTATCATTTGCATATGCACTTATTAGGTGGTTGCCCGTTGGGACCTATGTTATCAATATAACCTTATATACCCAAACCACTTGAAGATGCAGTTTCAGAGTGCTTGAGCAATGTTTTATTTATTTTCATTGCCTAAAGTCATCTACATTGCCACTGAAACCCTAGATTTTGAATGGTCACGGGTATAACCATTGAATTAGACTAGATTATGCGGTAAATCGACTAAAACTTAGGTTCAAAGACAATGAATTTATTTGGTTATTCATTCATACTTTGTCTTAATAGTGGAAAAATGGTTAACAGCTGTGAATTGGAAAGAAATATTAGAAAATAGAAATCGTTTATTTTGGTTTGCCCATACGGTTGGCTGGTTTGGTTTTGCGTTTGTGCATTATTTAGGCTCATTGCAACATGATGACTTACGCGATATTTTTGTTATTCTAATTTTTTTGAATGCGTATGCTGGTTGGTTGTTTACTGTCCCTTTACGTTATATCTATCAAAAAGCATGGAATTTACCACCGGTTAAAATTGCTTTAGTTGTTATTCTTTCTTCCTATTTTACTGGCGTGCTTTGGCAGGTGATTAAAAATATTAATCACTGGGAAATATATAAGCACGGCTACAAACCTGATTTTTGGTATATGTATACCCAATCTAGCTTAAGTTCTTTTTATATTATTTTAAGTTGGAGCGGTTTATATTTTGGTAGTAAGTATTATCAAATGCTGCAAGTTGAAAAGCAAAACGTATTGAAAGCAAATGCAGTTGCTCATCAAGCTCAACTTAAAATGTTACGTTATCAGATTAACCCTCATTTTCTATTTAATACCTTAAATGCTATTTCTACATTGATTTTAGTGAAAGAAAACAAAACGGCTAATAGCATGGTGACAAAGTTAAGCGAATTTTTACGTTATTCCTTAGATAAAGATCCGATGAAAAAAGTATCTTTACATAGTGAAATACAAGCATTACAGCTGTATTTAGCCATTGAGCAAGTACGTTTTGAAGATAGATTAACACTTGAATTTCAAATTAAAGATGAATGTGAGCAAGCTTTAGTGCCAAGTATGATATTACAGCCTCTGGCCGAGAATGCTATTAAGCATGCTATAGCGGTGCAAGAGCAGGGAGGGGCAATAGTTATTTCAGTTCGTCGGTTTGCAAATGATTTATTAATTGAGATAGCGGATAATGGCCCGGGTGCTGAAATTGAAAATGGTAACTTATATAGAGAGAGTGGTGTTGGTTTAGTTAATACACGCGAACGTTTACAAGCAATGTATCAAAAAAAATATTCATTAGTTGTCTCCCATAATCAACCCCGTGGTGTTAAAGTAAATATACGCATGCCTTTTGAGCTTGTATAATTTTATTTATAGGACACTACATGTCGATCACCAGTATTATTGTTGATGATGAACCTCTCGCACGTAGAGGTTTAGCTGTTCGTTTAGAAGCCTTTGATGATATTAATATTATTTCCCAGTGTTGTAATGGCAGAGAAGCCATTGAGGCCATTCGAGCATATTCCCCTGATTTAATGTTTCTTGATATTCAAATGCCAGGTTTGTCTGGCTTTGAAGTCATTGAAAGCATTATTGAACAAGGTTTAAAAATGCCAGTGGTTGTTTTTGTTACTGCCTTTGATCAATATGCGATCAAAGCGTTTGAAGTACACGCTTTAGACTATTTGTTAAAACCGGCAGATGAAGAACGTCTGGATCAAGCGGTGGTAAAAATCCGACAAGCGTTAAAAAGCAATAGCGACAGCATGCATAAATCCAAACTAGTTCGCTTAGTGAGTGATGTAACCGGTAACGATTATAAACAAATCCTAGCTGAGTTAGAAAGTAATCAAACGCTAACTATGTCTAACTATTCTGATGTATTAGCTATAAAAGATGGTGGTGAAGTCAGCCGTGTGCCAGTTAAAGATATTCTTTGGATTGATGCCGCGGGAGATTATATGTGCGTGCATACCTTAACAGCCACGAGTAACCAAAAGACAGTATCGACACTAAATACTTCTATTAGTGTGCAACAAGAAAATACACATATTTTACGAAAAACGATGAAAGAGTTAGAAGCTTGCCTTGATCCCAAACAGTTTATTCGTAATCACAGATCAACTATAGTAAATAAACACTTTATTGATAAATTTTGTAGCCAAGTAAATGGTGAATATTTTTTAGTATTAAAGAATGGTAAAGAATTAAAAGTCAGCAGGAGTTATAAAGACAAAGTTAAACAAGCGGTCAATAGCTAAATTTTAGGTAATAGCTACTTAGATGTTATCTAGTTAGGGCTTTTCTAAATAAAAAATAAAAAAGAAAACTCTAGGCTTTAAGCCTAGAGTTTTATCATTTTAGACTTATGCTAAATGCTTTTTAGCAACAGTTAAAACTTTCAAAGTATTTGAAGCACCCACTGTTTCCATCAAGTCACCATGAGTCAAGATGATTTTATCACCGGCTACTAAGCAAGAATGTTGACAGACAGCATGTAAAATATCATCACTTAGGCTTTCGTCATTACTTTGTGTTGAATCAAAAGCAACAGGATACACACCACGATAAATTGCGGTTTTATTTAGTGTTCTATCATGACGTGATAAAGAGAAAATAGGTAAACCAGAAGTAATGCGTGACATTAACTTGGTGGTTTGTCCTGATTCTGTTAAAGCAATAATCGCTTTGACGCCTTCTAAATGGTTAGCGGCGTACATAGCTGATAAAGCAATCGTTTCAGAAACTTCACTAAATGTTAGCTCCATTCTATGGTTCGAAATATTCACAGAACGGTGCTTTTCAGCGCCAAGACAAACGTTAGCCATTGCCAATACAGTTTCAACAGGGTATTTACCAGCAGCTGTTTCAGCGCTAAGCATTACTGCGTCAGTACCATCTAATACAGCATTTGCTACATCCATAACCTCTGCTCTAGTAGGCATAGGTTGTTCTATCATCGTTTCCATCATTTGTGTAGCTGTAATAACCACACGGTTTAATTGGCGTGAACGAGCAATAATATGTTTTTGCTTGCCAACAAGTTCAGCATCACCAATTTCTACACCTAGATCGCCACGAGCAACCATTACAACATCAGAGGCAAGTATGATTCCATCTAATACTTTATCGTCATTTACTGCTTCAGCACGCTCAATTTTAGATACCAAACGGGCATCACAACCCGCTTCTTGTGCAAGTAAACGTGCTTCACGCATATCTGCAGCATCACGTGGAAACGAAACAGCTAGAAAATCAACTTTGATGATCGCAGCAAGTTTAATATCTTCTTTATCTTTTGCAGTAAGTGCAGGAGCTGTTAAACCGCCGCCTTGGCGATTAATGCCTTTATTGTTTGATAGCGGACCGCCAACAGTTACAACCGTAAATACAGAGCTTTCAGTTGTAGATAACACTTTTAACTGTACACGACCATCATCAAGCAATAAAATATCACCATCGTTTACATCTTGTACTAATTTCTTATAATCGATACCAATTTTTTCTTGACAGCCTAGACCTTTTTCTAAAGTTGCATCAAGTTCAAATTTATCACCAATAGCTAATTTTATTGGACCATCTTTGAATGTTGAGATACGGATCTTAGGGCCTTGTAAATCACCTAAGATACCAACATATACACCTAACTCTTTAGCTACAGCTCTGACATTATTAGCTCTATCAATGTGATCTTGTGGAACACCGTGAGAGAAGTTTAGTCTAACTACGTTGACGCCAGCAGCGAGTACATTCTTTAAAATTTCTCTATCGTCAGTTGCAGGACCTAAGGTGGCAACAATCTTCGTTCTTCTAGGCATGTTAATCCTTATTAGTTTTTACTTTTTAAAAGTGAATTTAAAATAATTTAAAAGATGGTTTACTTTTTTCTATTATTTACAGTTTAATCTTTTCGTTCAAAGCGAGAGCTTCTTAAGCTATCCTTTACTTTTTTCAGGTTATCTCTAAATTTGCTTCCTCGTCGTAAAGTAAAGCCGGTTGCTAACACATCAATTAAGGCGAGTTGCGCAATACGAGATGACATGGGCATATATAAATCTGTATCTTCACTAACGTCAACATTGAGTACTATGCTGCATTCTTTTGCTAATGGAGAGCCTGTGGTAGTAATACCGATAACAGTGGCATCATTTTCTTTTGCTAAACTGGCAACTTCTACTAATGACTTTGTTCTACCCGTGTGTGAAATAACAATAACCACATCACCTTGTCGACTATTTATAGCACTCATACGTTGCATTAATATGTCATCAAAATAAACGACAGGTACATTAAATCTAAAGAATTTATTTTGGGCATCATGAGCAACAACAGCAGAAGCTCCTAGACCAAAAAATGAAATCTTATTGGCTTGAGTTAATACATCAACAGAGCGGTTAATATCATTTGAGTCTAAACTTTTACGAGCCAATTCAAGATTAGCCATTGTTGATTCAAAAATTTTAGCTGTATATTCTTCAGCAGTATCATTCTCATCGACATGACGATTAACATAAGGTGTACCATTAGCTAAACTTTGAGCTAAATGTAGTTTGAAATCTGGATAACCTTTAGTGTCGAGTCTACGACAAAACCGGTTTACCGTTGGTTCACTTATATTGGCTTGCTTGGCTAACGCGGCAATACTGGAGTGAATTACCGTGTTTGGCGACGATAATATAACTTCCGCTACTTTACGTTCTGACTTACTGAGTGTGTCTAGTTCGTTGGTGATCTTTTCTAATATATTCATTATGGTTTGATCCTAGATCTCTGTGATTATTTCGTTGGTGTATTGTACGAGACAATATCCAACAATAGCTGTCATTTCGGTGCTTAGTTTTTACACTAACTAACGAACTATTTTTACATACTGTAATTTATTTTCTGCTTGAGTAACAGAAAAAATGAAATTTTATTTCATAATCGACCCTTTACTCAGAGGGAGTTGTTAATTATTGTCGCTATTTTCTTTGACAGAAATGATGCCTTTAGCCTATATATGTAAAGTAATGTGTTCTTAAACTTACTATAACATTGTGAGTTTGAAGCGTAAGGTCAATAATAGAAAAAAATGTAGTAAAATTACAAAAAGTTCTTTACTGATCTGCAAACAAAGGCTAAATTAAGGGTATATGTAGTTTAGTTACAGTTTATTCGGCTTATGAGTTATTGTTTTAATTAGGCATCAGTAGCAAGCGTAATTATTTATTATGACAACCTGAATGAATGAAATGAGTCGTAAAGCTTAAATACACTCAGCTAAACAGAGACGAAACAACTAAGTTAATTCTTTATAAAATATAAAAGAGAAATGCTATGAGTACATTAGATTGTCAATCAGCCAGTGAAATTGTCATTTTTGGCGCTTTAGGTGATTTATCTCGCCGTAAATTATTGCCAGCATTATACCAATTAGAAGTTTGTGGCTTAATAAATGAAAAAAGTCGAATTGTTGGAGTTGCTCGCCAAGAGCATACTGCTGACGATTTTAAATCGATTGTTTTAGAAAATATAACTAAGTTTGTTAAAGAAGATTTAGATGAAGAAATATTAGCCCGTTTTACCGCACGTTTAGTGTATCAACAACTCGATTTTAAAGAGGCCAATTCATTTGATAAATTGGCTAACACTTTAAAAGATGGTAACTCAACTCGTGTCTATTACTTCTCTACTCCTCCCGCTATATATGGAGATATCTGTAAAGGACTTGATCACGCTAAATTGATAGATGATAACGATCGTGTTGTGATGGAAAAGCCAATTGGCCATTCTCTTGATTCATCTATTGCAATTAACAATCAAGTTTCAGAGTTTTTCCAAGAAAATCAGACTTACCGTATTGACCACTATTTAGGTAAAGAAACAGTACTTAATTTATTAGTATTACGCTTTGCGAACTCTTTATTTACTAACAACTGGGATCGTAACAGCATAGACCATGTTCAAATTACCGTTGCAGAAAGTGTCGGTATTGAAGGTCGTTGGGGCTTTTATGATGAAGCCGGACAAATGCGCGATATGGTTCAAAATCATTTATTACAAATTTTATCATTATTGGCGATGGAACCTCCAGCAGATTTAAGTGCTGATAGCGTGCGCGCTGAAAAATTAAAAGTTGTAAAAGCATTACAACCGATAAACCGTGAAAATATTAAAGATAAAACGGTACGTGGCCAATACAGTGATGGTTATCTAGAAGGTGTTGCTGTTCCTGGTTATTTGAATGAAGAAGGTGCAAATACCAATAGCAATACCGAAACATTCGTTGCAATAAAAGCTGAAATTGATAACTGGCGTTGGAAAGGCGTACCATTTTACTTGCGTACAGGCAAACGTATGCCTAAAAAGCATAGTGAGATTGTTGTGCACTTTAAAGAACAACCGCATAACATATTTAAAGACAGTTACAGTGACTTACCGGCCAACAAATTAACAATTCGTTTGCAACCAGATGAGGGTGTTGAATTGCAAATGATGAACAAAATCCCTGGTATTGCTTCACAAATGAAAATTCAAGAAAATAAATTAGATTTAAGTTTTTCTGAAACCTATAACGATGAACGTGTTGTTGATGCGTATGAACGCTTAATGTTAGAAGTGTTAAATGGTAATCAGTCTTTATTTGTTAGTCGTGATGAAGTGGAAGCAGCTTGGATTTGGGCTGATAGTATTATTGAAGCATGGCAATCAACCAATGACGCTCCTAAACCTTATGCAGCAGGCTCTTGGGGACCTGTTTCTTCTATTTCTTTAATCGCGCGTGATGATCGCCAGTGGGTGGAATAATGAATCAATTAACAGACTTTTCATCACGTGATGATTTAGATCATGCTTTAGCAAATACTGTAAGTAATTTGTTAGCGGAAGCGATTAAACAAAAAGGTAAAGCAAGTATCGCCGTATCGGGTGGTTCAACGCCAAAGGGGCTTTTTAGCCTTTTATCAAAAAGCGATATAGATTGGAGTAAAGTGACTATTACGCTTGCTGATGAGCGTTGGGTTGCACTTGATAGCCAAGACAGTAATACACGTTTAGTTCATGAAAATTTATTACAAAATAATGCTGCAGTCGCTAAGTTTTTTCACCTTAAACAAGGTGAAAAATTATGCACTGACACCTTAGCGGATTTGAATTTAGCCGCTAAAAATAGCTTATTACCTTTAGATGTACTTATTTTAGGTATGGGTGAAGATGGTCATACCGCTTCATTATTCCCTTGCAGTGAGCAAATAACGCAAGGTTTAGATGAAACTAATACCAACGCTTTATTAAGTGTTGAACCAAAGACAGCACCACATCAGCGTATAAGTTTTAGCTTTGCTAGCTTAATAACTAGTGAGAATGTGTTTTTACACCTGTGTGGTGAAAATAAACAAACCGTATTAAATAAAGCATTAAATGGTGATGATAAGTTTGAAATGCCAATTAGGGCATTTTTACAACACCCTAGTTTAAATACTCAAATTTATTGGGCTCCCTAGTTTATTAAAAAGTTCACGTAGATAGTGAACAACTAATGCATAGACGTTAGGCAAGGGTAGTCATTGTACAAAAACTTTAAAGTAAGGTTGATAACAAATGAAACAAGAAATAGTAGATATTACCGACAAAATAATAAAGCGTAGCGCTAAAACTCGTGCTGTTTATTTAGCTAAAATTGAGGCCGCAAAATCAGATACGGTACATCGTGCAGGTTTGTCATGTGGTAATTTAGCACATGGTTTTGCAGCCTGTGGTAAGGAAGATAAGTCTTCATTACGTGGCATACAACATTCAGATATTGCTATTGTTACCTCTTACAACGATATGCTTAGTGCTCATCAACCATACCAAACTTATCCTGACATTATCAAAGCCGCAGTTAAAAGCGCTGGTGGTGTGGCACAAGTTGCTGCAGGTGTACCTGCTATGTGTGATGGTGTTACACAAGGTCAACCAGGTATGGATTTAAGCCTAATGAGCCGTGACGTCATTGCGATGTCGACGGCTGTAGGTTTATCTCATAACATGTTTGACGGTGCATTAATGCTCGGCATATGCGATAAAATCGTACCGGGTTTACTAATAGCTAGCATGACTTTTGGTCACTTACCAACGGTATTTGTTCCTGCCGGCCCAATGCCTTCAGGTCTGCCAAACAAAGATAAAGCGCGTGTGCGTCAGCAATATGCGGAAGGTGAAGTAGATGAAGATGCATTGCTTGCGGCCGAATCAGCTTCCTATCATTCTGCTGGTACTTGTACTTTCTTTGGCACAGCAAATTCTAACCAGTTAGTGGTTGAAGTGATGGGTTTACATTTACCTGGTGCATCATTTATTGCACCGAATACCCAACTTCGTGAAGAATTAACAAAAGCCGCTGCACGTCAAGCGACACGTTTAACACCACAATCGGGTAACTATATGCCGATTGGAAAAATGGTTGATGAACGCTCAGTTGTTAACGCAATTGTTGCCTTATTAGCAACAGGTGGTTCAACGAACTTAGTCATGCATATTATTGCTTTTGCCAAAGCGGCAGGCATTATTATCAACTTCCAAGATTTTAATGATCTTTCTGAAGCTGTTCCACTCTTAACACGTATATACCCTAATGGTCATGCTGATATCAATCAATTCCAAGAAGCGGGCGGTATGGCGTTATTATTCCGTGAACTTATTGATGGTGGATTAGTTTACGAAGATGTAGAAACTATCTGTGGACGTGGTTTAACTCGATACACTAAAAAGCCTATTCTAGACAATGGTGAGCTTAAGTGGGTTGACTGTGTTGAAAAGTCACTTGATGATGCAATTATTGCAACCGTTGCTAAGCCATTTAGCTCTCACGGTGGTTTACGTGTGATGAAAGGTAACTTAGGTGTTTCTGTTATTAAAACGTCGTCACTTAGAGAAGGCAGCTTTGTCATCAACGCACCAGCGGTTGTTTTTGAAGACCAACATGAACTACAGACTGCCTTTGATGCCGGTGAATTAGAAAAAGATTTTGTTGCTGTAGTACGATTCCAGGGGCCTAAAGCTCGTGGTATGCCTGAATTACATAAGTTAACGCCATTATTAGGTGTACTTCAAGATAAAGGTTTTAAAGTTGCTCTTGTCACTGACGGACGTATGTCTGGTGCATCCGGTAAGGTACCAGCAGCCATTCATTTGTGCCCTGAGGCACTTGATGGTGGTTTGATTGCTAAAGTTCAAACTGGCGACATGATTAACCTCAATGGTGAAACTGGTGAGTTAACACTGTTAGTTGATGAACAAGAGTTAGAAAATCGTGGAGCGTCAGAATTTAAAGTGAATGGTCATCATGAAGGCATGGGCCGTGAATTATTTGGTTTTATGCGCCGTAACTTAAGTTCAGCAGAAACCGGTGCTTGTTCGTTATTCGATTCATAATCACGAGTAATCAAATTAAATAACAGATAACGATTAAGGAGTCACAACTGGCTTCTTATTATAATTATTAATATAAAAAAACTCAGCGCCTATTTTACCCTTGGGTTAAGTATCGCTAAGAACATAAAGAGGATTTATGACAGTATCAAAAAATTGGCAAATTATGCCAAAGGACCTTTTCAATATGGGACCTATTGTTCCTGTACTTGTAATTAACAACGTTGAAGAGGCGTTACCAATTGCTGAAGCCCTATTAACTGCGGGTGTTAAAGTATTAGAAGTAACCTTACGCACAGCGGCAGCACTTGATGTTATCAGTGCCATTGCAAAAGAGTTACCAGAAGCAATTGTTGGCTCAGGTACTGTCACTAATCGTAAACAGTTACAACAATCTTATGATGCAGGTGCTAAATTTGCTATTAGCCCAGGGTTAACAAAAGATTTGTTACAAGCAGGTAATGAGGGGAATATCGCCTTAATTCCTGGTATCTCATCAATTTCAGAGCTTATGGACGGAGCAGATTATGGCTACGATCATTTAAAGTTTTTTCCTGCTGAAGCATCGGGTGGCGTTAATGCCATTAAATCTATTGGTGGTCCTTTCCCTGATATTCGTTTTTGCCCAACAGGTGGTATAAACTTAAATAACGTTCGTGATTATTTAGCCTTACCCAATGTTGCTTGTTGTGGCGGTTCATGGTTAGTTTCAAATAGCATTGTTGAAAACAAAAATTGGTCTGAAATCACAAAGTTAGCCAATCAAGCATTAGCACACGTTAGATAATAGTATGCCTAACTGTGAATCTCTATCCATCTAGAATACTCGTTACTATTCAAGATGCATGTTTCAGAGTGCTTGAGTAATTTCAATACAAGACGCACCTTTGTGGTAATGGTTACTCCCTTACAAAGAGGTGCAACGACGTAGTGATATTGCTCAAACGCTTCTTCGATGGGTTTAAAATGATTTTATACCGCGTAAAATAATCAAATCATAGAATGACTATGCTTAAATTATTTCCCTTGCCTAAAGTCATTTTAATTCCCACTGAAATCCTGCACTTTGATTGGTAATGGGTATAGATAGATAGTTAAAAAATAAACAGTAGATAAATAAAAACCACCAACGCTTAATCGCTTTGGTGGTTTTTTTAGCTTTCATTACTTAAGGAACAAGTATCTACTTAGAGTTGACTAGCCATTATTTTGTGCAAGTTTTAATCGTTCAGCCATTGATAAAGGCTCTTCTTTAGCTGGTTTCTTATCTTGTATATTCTCTTCTACTTTTTGCTCAGCTTTTTTCTCTACTTTTTTATCACCTCTAAAAACTGACTTCATCATGTTTTTCATGCTGTTAATGCTTTCAGTTGCCATTTTATTGGCATAATCGACGTCAGGTGGTATTACTTCTTTATGGGTTTTAGCAACAGGTTTTTTACTTTCGATAGGCTTTGCTTGTACTACAGCAGGTGCACTTTCTTCTTCGACACGTTTGTGTGGCGTTGCTAGTTTAGCTTGCGCTAGTTTAGCTTTACTCTGTTTTGCTTCATCAGTCTCAGCCATATTTACTTTTTGGATCACTTGTCCATTTTGATGACAAGAAGGCATAAATACATCGTTAGCGTTTATTCTTTGATCAAAGTCAGTAATAGCATCATTTATTTCAACTTCTGCAATGCTCACTGCATTTCTAACTTGAGATAATTTTTTAGTTAAACTAGCATGTTTCTTTTCAAGATTCGAAATAGCCCCTTTGACATCATCATTTAAATTTTTAGTTAGATCTTTATAGTCGACTATTTGCTGTTCAAATTTAGTTAAAGATGATTGAGTATGATTAATACTGTCATCTATTGATGTTAATTTAGTTTGCAAGCGCTGCTTTTTCGCTAAAAACTTTTCAGTAAGCTCTTTTGGCACTAATAAAGATTGATCTGTAGGAGGCACTACATCAGCAAACTCTAAAATACAACTAACAGGTTTCCATTGACTATATGAAAGATTCCAACCATATACATTTGGGTTATCTGTTAAATATGCTTTTGCCGCATCTAAATCTAGCGGAGCAGTCACTTTACCGTTGTCTGAAAAAAACCATTTTTCCATCGTAATTACTCTTTATGTTAATTTTGTCATTTTATAAGTATAAATATTACTAACTTTTTTGTTAATTATTTATTTAGTTAGTTTTTATTAATAATCTGTCTTGATCACATTAGCGAGGTTTTGTTGTAGTGAGGCATATTGTGCTTCAATCGCTTTGACAACAACACTAACTTCTTCTGTTAGGTTATGTGCCATTTGGCTATGATTATCTATTTCGGCATCAATTTCATATAACGAATCAGCAGTGATTTTTATGGTTTTATCTACCCTGTCTAATGTAGATATAAGTTCTTTCTCTTCGCCAATTAAACCTTCTATTAAACCTTGGGGAATTTCAATTGGTGGTGGTGGCGGAGAAGCCATCACTTCAAACTCAGGGATGCAACTGACTGGAACCCAATGAGTATACGAAGGATTCCATGCATATAGGTCTGGATTCTTCGCGATAAATTCATTTGATTCTTTTAACCCTAAAGGACCGGTCACTTCGTTATTGTCAGAAAAATACCATTTTTTCATAATAATTATTACTCTTATAAAGACACTTGAACTTACAATTGATTTCCCTTTATACGTAGGGCTAAGTAAATTAGTTGTAAAATTTTATTCTAATTATACTATAGCATTAAATGTAACGTGAGGGATTGACTACAGTCAAGCAGTTTATTGTTTTACGGAGGTTATCTGGGGTTTCTTTATTAATGCGGATATAAAAAAGCCGATTATTACTAATAATCGGCTTTTGATTTTATTACTTCTAATTAACGACTATGAAGGTGTAGTCGCTTGCGCAGAGCTTCTGCTACGAGCATCAGCAATAATAGCATTCTTACCCGACACTTGATGAGTCAAACGTTCACTATCCGCCATAGAGACCGTAGGTATCTCTTTTATTGTGGTTATGGTTTCTGTTTTCGTCATCGGTGCCGACGCTCTACCAGATAAACGATTAGCCTTCTTGACTTGCCTAGCAAGTTTCTTGTCTTTAATTTGTGTCTTTTTCACTGGTTGAATTTTAGGTGTTTTAACCGCTTTAACCGCTTTAACCGCTTTAACCGTTTTAATTTCTTCGACTTTATTTTCGGTTATAACAGCTACTTTTTGTTCTGCTTCTTCGACAGTTGGACTATCAACCAAATTATTTGCTGGTTGAACCGCTTTAACCGTTTTAATTTCTTCGATTTTCTCTTCGGTTATAACAGCCACTTTTTGTACTGCTTCTTCGACAGTTGGACTATCAACTAAATCATTAGCTGGTTTAACAGTTTTAACCGATGTCGTTGTTTGAATTACTGTGGTATCAGCTTTTTCTTGTTCTTGCTCAAGAGCAAGCTCACCTTGAACTTCTGTGTTTGCTGTTACCTCTGTTTCTTCTTGCTCTTTTACCGGAGCTGTAGAACTTACCGCTTCAGAAGTAATGGTTACAGGTTCTTTATTAGGTATGTCACCTTCAAGAATAACCGACTTCGTGGTAGCTTGTTCAACAGACACTTCTTTATTAGCAGCGAGTTCAACTACATCATCAGCAGTACTTGTTTCAGTTACTACTTCATTTAAAGCCTCAGGCTGAACTTTTTCTGCTTCATTATGTGGATAACGAGCTTCAACAGCTTCATTAGGTTTAGTAGATGATACTTCCGATTGCTCTGACTTCTCATCCTTCGTATTATTACTTCGACGACGACGTTGGCCATTAGCACGTAGGTGTCTTGGAGAACGTCGATTGCGTTGGCGTTCTTCTTGTTGATCACTTTCTGCGTTTGTAGCAACTTGGTTATCGGTTAAAACTTCACTTAACTGCTCAGTAGATTTTTCTAAGTCAGCATTATTTACTACAGCAACTTTCTGCTCTGCCTGTAGCTCCGTTTTTTGTTGATCTTGATTTATTCTAACCTTTTTGCGATTACTTCTGCGCTGACGACGCACAGTAACTTTTTCTTCCTTTGGCGAATCTTTGTCAAAGTCAACTTTACGCGTTTGTTTCTTTTGCTTAACTTTGTTGTCATCACGGTTTGGACGAACATTACGGCTCTTTTCTGCTGTGCTATCGCCTTTACTTTCAGAGTTTCGTGTATTCTCGTTGTTACGTTCACTGCGCTCGTTGCGATTACGGTTACCACCACGATTATTTCTACGTTGACCCTGACGTTTATGTTGTGGTGGGCGATTGTCACTAGTAGAGGATGATTTTTTTTCTGCTTCTTTAGTGCTTTCTGTTACGGTATCGTTTAAACCTAGTAAGCCTTTTAACCAGCCAAAAAAGCCACCGTCTTTCTTTGATTCAACAGAGTTAGTTGTAACACTCGCATTGGACGTTGCTTTTTGAGATGTTTCTTTCGACTTCTGAGTGCGAGTAGGGGCCGACATACCTGAAATCATAGGTTCGTCACTTTTAACGGTACCTTTATTAAACTTAGGCATTTTTGCTTCTTCAAGCTCAGCTTTTTGTACCGGGATATCATAACTCGCATCAACAACTGTCTCATCAGTTTTAACGCGTAATACTTCGTATTGTGGTGTATCCATATGAGGGTTAGGAATAATCAAAACACGCACGTCATGGTGTTTTTCGATATGCATAACAGAGCGACGTTTTTCATTAAGCAAATAAGTTGCTACCGGTACAGGTACTTGTGCTTGTACATGCAAGGTATTATCTTTAATGGCTTCTTCTTCCATCAAGCGTAATATCGACAGTGCTAATGATTCAACACCACGTACATGGCCGGTACCACTACAACGAGGACAAACACCTTGGCTTGTTTCGCCAATAGACGGGCGTAAACGTTGACGTGACATTTCTAATAAACCAAAACGAGAGATACGACCTAACTGGATGCGTGCTCTGTCTTGGTGAACAGAATCACGCATACGGTTTTCAACTTCACGTTGATGACGTACAGGAGTCATATCAATAAAATCGATAACGACTAAACCACCTAAATCACGTAAGCGTAATTGACGAGCAATTTCTTCTGCAGCTTCTAGGTTTGTATTAAAAGCAGTCTCTTCAATATCATTGCCTTTTGTTGCACGTGCAGAGTTGATATCAATAGAAGTCATTGCCTCTGTTGGGTCAATAACGATTGAGCCGCCAGAAGGTAAACGTACTTCACGTTGAAAGGCTGTTTCTATTTGTGTTTCAATTTGGTAATGAGTAAATAAAGGCACATCACTGTTATAAAGCTTTATTTTATTTAAAAAATCAGGACGAACAACTTCAATGTGCTTCTTAACACTCTCGAATGTTTTTGGTCTATCAATCAATACTTCGCCAATATCACGACGTAAATAATCACGAATAGCACGTAGGATAAGGTTGGTTTCTTGGTGAATTAAGAAGGGGGCAGGGCGGCTTTGGGCGGCGTCACTAATAGCTTGCCAATGATGTAGTAGAACACTTAAATCCCACTCTAATTCATCATAGTCTTTACCTACACCCGCAGTACGAACAATTAAGCCCATTCCTTTAGGTAGGTTTAACTTGCTTAATGACGTTTTGAGTTCAGTACGTTCATCACCTTCAATTCGACGTGAAATACCGCCAGCACGTGGATTGTTCGGCATTAAGACTAAGTAGCTGCCAGCTAAACTAATAAAGGTAGTAAGCGCTGCACCTTTTTGGCCGCGCTCTTCTTTATCTATTTGTACAATAACTTCTTGACCTTCACGCAATACTTCTTTGATGTTTGGACGACCTTGAAAGGTGTAACCTTTAGGGAAGTATTCACGCGCAATTTCTTTCATTGGCAAGAAACCATGGCGATCTGCGCCATAATCAACAAAAGCGGCTTCTAAGGAGGGTTCAATGCGTGTGATTTTGGCTTTATAGATATTTGATTTTTTTTGTTCGTGACCAGGGCTTTCGATATCTAGATCGTAAAGTTTTTGACCATCTACAAGAGCTACGCGCAATTCTTCTGATTGGGTAGCATTTATTAACATACGTTTCATAGGTTGTTGGACTCGTTTTTTAGTCACAACACACCATTAGCTTGATCTCCAAACAAAAGTACAATATAGCATTTGTCTAGAACAGCGCACAAAGCAATCTGTTTTTCTGGTAACAGCAACATGTCAGCCTCACGGGTGTCATTGTTAACCTGTCATAATACCAGGTTAAGCTGTTATAAATTCTGATTGTGTTTTCAATATCATTCTCTGCTATTTCAAATAAATACATTTAAAACGAGAGTAAGTAAATTTGTTTCTTTATGTGCTCAGCTAGTGTGCTGTGCAATATACCAAGTTAATTCGTAACTACGGTATTACTTTAATAAAATTGCTTTATGGTGCTGGGCGTATAATTTTAGTAAAAAATTATAACTGTTTATGCTTTTTACGGGGTTGTGACTAAATCATCTAAAAATCACGAGTGATAATTGATGTTTTTTATCTCAAGCCCTACTAAATTAAGCAACAGGCCGTTCTATTGATATATCTTTACTACATTTTTAATTATTGCTGTTTTTAGCAATTTAATGTTCGTTGTTCGTATACCAATGTGGCCGCAGTTTGCCTCTTACGTCTCTCTCTAAAGCTTCATAAGTTATCACATCGAGTTATAGTGCTAATTTTCACTACTCTATCTTTCACAGAAAAGCGTTTTTTATACTACAAACTCTAAAAATCGATGAATAACCCTAACATTATCCCATTATATTTAGCTTTAAGCTAATAAAAAAGCTGTTTTAATTACATATTTAGCGAAATAAAGTGTGTTAAACTTCGCAATATGAAAGAACGCAATAAAAAAACAGTTATGCATCAGAACAAAAAACAGTCAAAGTCTATTCAAGAAAATAAATCTCGCTTCGATAAAGCTAAACAAAGGAGACCTCTTGAAGCTAAATCTATTGAGGTTTCTGATACCGAGACAGTAAAACCTCAAGTACGCTTTATCACCATTGATAATGAAGATGCAGGGCAACGTATCGATAATTTTTTATTAAGAACGTTAAAAGGGGTACCCAAAAGCCACCTTTACCGTTTGATGCGTAAAGGTGAAATACGTGTCAATAAGAAACGTGTTAAGCCTATTTATAAATTAATGAATGAAGATGTTTTACGTATTGCACCTATTCGCGTTTCAGAAAAAACTGATTCGGTATCAACAAGTCTAAATATTGTTGCCAATTTAGAAAATCAAATTATTTTTGAAGATGATAGGTTAATTGTAATCAATAAACCTTCGGGTATGGCAGTGCACGGTGGGAGCGGTTTAAGTTTTGGTTTGATAGAGGCTTTACGTGCGTTAAGGCCCGATGCAAGAATGCTAGAATTGGTCCATAGATTAGATAGGGATACTTCAGGTTGTTTAATCGTTGCAAAAAAACGCTCAGCTTTACGTCATTTGCATGAGCAATTGCGTAATAAAACGGTACAGAAATTTTACCATGCACTAGTTAAAGGCCATTGGCCGACCAAATTAACGCGTGTGACTGAAGCCTTAAAGAAAAATGACTTAAAGTCAGGCGAACGCATTGTTGTTGTTGATAATGAAAATGGTAAGGCTTCTGAAACTCGCTATAAAGTAATGGAGCGTTATCGTGGTGCAACCTTGGTAAGGGCTTTTCCTGTTACGGGTAGGACGCACCAAATTCGTGTTCATTGCCAAGTGAGTGGCCATTCTATCGGGATGGACTCTAAGTATGGGGATGAAGGTTTTGATGCTGAGATGAAATCTAAAGGTTTGAAACGTTTATTCTTGCATGCCGCTAGCATTGAGTTCACACACCCTTTGACAGAGCAACGTTTGTTAATTGAAGCTCCCCTTGAGCCAAGCTTAGAGAAAATGCTTACTAAGTTGGTAAAAGAATAATCACTAAAGTGAAGAGATATATGGATTCTTATAAGTTAATTATTTTTGATTGGGACGGCACTCTGATGGACTCCATCGGGCGTATTGTCTCTTCTATGCAAGCCGCAGCAGCGCATTGCTCATTAGTTATTCCTTCAAATGAACAAGTAAAAGAAATTATTGGCTTGAGTTTGCCGGTTGCTTTAGATTTATTGTTTCCAAAAAATAGCGATAAACAAAATGAAGCGATGTTAATTCAATACAAGTACCAATATGTAGAAGGTGATAATACGCCAACGCCATTATTTGATCATGCTTTGGATTTATTAACGGCGTTAAAAAGCAATGATAAGTTTTTAGCCGTGGCGACAGGAAAAGGCCGACAAGGCTTGCAACGTATTTTTGATGTCACCGATACAGAACATTTCTTTCATGCATCGCGCTGTGCCGGTGAAGTATTATCAAAACCAAATCCTGAGATGTTATTTAGTTTACTAGATGAACTAGCCATTGCCCCTGAACATGCACTTATGATTGGTGATACTAGTCATGATATGCAAATGGCGCAGTCTGCAGGTGTTGATCGAATAGGTATAACGCTTGGAGTACACAATAGAGAAATTTTAACTCAGTATCAGCCCAAAGCGGTTGTTGATTCACTGGACGAATTACAACAACTCTTGCTAGGTAAATAAAATTACGATAAATGAAAGCTAACTAAAATAAAAGGGTTGTTAAGTCGAATTTATTACGTTATTAGCACTGTTGATTTAAAAAATCAGTCTTGTTCGGCGAGTACATCGATGCCGTGTTCTTTTAATAGCGCAACTAGTTTGATTAAAGGTAAACCGATGAGTGTATTTGGATCGTCACCTTCCAGTTTCTTAAATAAGCAAATACCCAAACCTTCGCTTTTAAAGCTACCAGCACAATTATAAGGGTGCTCTTTATTAAGGTAGTGAACTATTTCGCTTTGAGATAAGGTATTAAAATGAACTATGAAAGGTTCAACTAATGCAGTGGTTTTGTTATTTTCACTATTATATAGGCAGAGCCCAGTATAGAAGGTGACGGATTTACCACTGAATTTTGTTAATTGTTTTACGCCATTCTCAAAAGTATGGGGCTTGCCTAAAACTTCATCCTCACAAACGGCGACTTGATCTGAACCAATAATGATAGCATCGGGAAATTCAGCTGCTACTGCCTTAGCCTTTTCTATCGCTAAACGTTCAACAAGTGCCTGAGGTGTTTCATTTATATTAGCTGTTTCATCTATATTAGGCTTAGCGCATTGAAAAGGTAGCTGTAGCTTTTCTAGAATACTTTTACGAAAAGGGGAGGTAGAACCTAAAACTAAGGTTTGCATCGATATGCTCCTTTATAATTTGAGAAGTTTAGTGAATGTCGGTAATTTATATTGAATAACTTTTGTTGACTAGCTTTATTGCCCTATTTAGACAATGATTTATTAAAAACGGCTATTATTGCTGTAATCTTGAGCTTTTAAACAAAATAGTGAAATTTTCTTTTGACACTTGCCCACAGGAGCTTTAATATGCGCGACTTATGCAGAATCTTAAACTTCCAATAACAATTAGTCCATCCCGAAGCGCACAGCGAAGACTTGTGTGTCAAGGTGTGTTTAAATTGTCGGACATGACTAGGCTGCTTGCTGAATGCGAAAGCCGAAGCGAGCATGTTCAAGTTAGTGTTAAGTTTGATGTAGATGAACGAGGTTTGACAGTAATGTCAGGTACGGGCTCTACATTAGTTGCATTAACTTGTCAGCGGTGTAACGAACCTTTTGAACAGGTGTTAGAAGTAGATTTTACTTTTAGCCCAGCAAAAAATGAGGAAGCTGCTGAAAACATTCCATCATATTATGATGTAATTGAATTAGATGAAAATGGTGAAATAAACTTGCGTGAGTTAGTGGAGGAAGAGTTAATGCTCGTCATCCCGTTAATTCCTAGGCACGAACCTGAAGATTGTTCTGCAGAAGCAGATACTGTTTGGGGTGAGTTGCCAGAAGAGCTTGAGAAGCCGAATCCATTTGATGCATTAAAACAAATAAAGTAGTTAGATTAACTATTAAATAACCGATTTAGGAGTAACTCATGGCAGTTCAAAAGAGCAAAAAGTCTCGTTCAAGACGTGGCATGCGCCGTTCACATGATGCAGTAACAGCAGAACACTTATCAGTAGACCCAGTATCAGGTGAAACGCATCGTCGTCACCATATTACTGCTGATGGCTTTTATAAAGGCGTTAAAGTAATCGCTGTATAAGCGATTACTTTTGATTTATAGAGCTTAGGCTATCTAGTTTGAGCTTAAATAATCAAAATTATCTAACAATCGCGTTAGATGTTATGGGGGGCGATCAAGGCCCCCTAGTATCAATTCCCTCTGCAATTATGGCGATTCAACATCAGCCCAATTTGCATCTTATTTTATGTGGTGATGAAACACTCATTACAATAGCGCTTGCCAGTAGTGGCATCTCTTCAGAACAATTACTTCAGCACGCTCAATTAAGTATTCATCCGACCACTCAAGTGGTAGCAATGGATGAAAAACCAGCTTTTGCTATGCGCACTAAAAAAGACTCTTCGATGAGAAAAGCGCTTGATTTAGTTCATGAGGGTAGCGCACAAGCATGTGTTAGCGCAGGAAATACGGGTGCTCTATTTTCTATGGCACATTTTGTCTTGAAAAACTTACCCGGTGTAGAACGCCCCGCACTTATTTCATCTTTACCTACTAATAATAAAGACAAGCATGTTTTTATGCTTGATCTAGGCGCAAATGTCTTTTGTGATTCTCATGTATTATACCAATTTGGGGTCATGGGCTCTGTCATGGCTGAGCAAGTTGATTGCATTAACAAACCTAGGGTCGCACTACTTAATATGGGTGAAGAGGCAATCAAAGGTAGTGATCATATTAAACTTGCTGCTTTAGAGTTGAGTGAAAATAAAGCGATTAACTATATTGGCTTTATTGAAGGTAGTGATATATTTTCGAATAAAGCAGATGTCATTGTTTGTGACGGTTTTGTTGGTAATGTTGCTTTAAAAACTTGTGAGGGTGTTGCCCGTATGGTGTATAACCGCTCGAAAAGTGCTTTTACTTCTAATTTACTTATGCGCTTATTTGGACTTTTCTTTAAATCTAGCTTTAAAAAACTGTTTAAAACGATGAACCCCGACCAGTATAACGGCGCAAGTTTGATAGGATTGCGCGGTATTGTAGTAAAAAGTCACGGTAATGCTAATTCAATCGCATTTTATTCTGCTATTTTAGAAGCAGTTAAAGAAGTTGAAAGGCAAGTACCTGAAAAAATTAGAGCAACATTAGAACAAGGCTTGTCTGCGAATTAGCACTGATAATTAATAATAATCGCTTTATTGTTGTTTCCCAAAAAGAATAAATGAGAGAATAAATTTTATGCAAAAAATGACTGTGCAAGGTGATTTAGCCTTTGTATTTCCCGGACAGGGCTCCCAAACCGTCGCTATGTTGCAAGACTTTGCTGAGTATGATGTTGTACAAGATACTTTTAAAGAAGCATCAACTGCTCTGGGTTATGATTTATGGCAATTAGTTGCTACAGGTCCAGCAGAGAAATTGAATGAAACTAATTTTACTCAACCGGCACTTTTAACCGCTAGTGTTGCGTTATGGCGTGTTTGGCAAAGTGAATGCAATATTATGCCATCTGTTATGGCGGGTCATAGTTTAGGTGAATATTCTGCACTGGTTTGTTCGGGTGTTTTTTCTCTTACGCAAGCAGTTAAATTAGTTGAAAAACGTGGCGAATATATGCAAGCATGCGTGCCTGCGGGCACTGGTGCTATGTCGGCTGTCATTGGTCTAGATGATCAAGCTATCATCGATGCTTGTCAACAGGCACAAAGAGATGACGTTGTTGCGGCAGTTAACTTTAATTCACCAGGGCAAGTTGTTATTGCGGGTCATAAAGGCGCGGTAGCAAGAGCGGGGGAATTATGTAAAGAAGCCGGTGCTAAGCGTGTTTTACCTTTACCTGTGAGTGTACCCTCACATTGTAGCTTAATGAATGAAGCAGCAATAAAATTGTCAGCAGAGCTCGATAAAACCAATTTTAACAAGCCTATGGTTGACGTTGTAAATAATGTTGATGTGAGTATTGAACATTCAAGTAAAGCGATTAAAGAGGCTTTGGTCAAACAATTGTATTCGCCGGTCCGTTGGAGTGAAACTATTACACAGTTAGGAGAAAATGGCGTTACCGTAATGGTTGAAGCAGGTCCAGGTAAAGTATTACAAGGTTTAGCTAAACGCATCAATAAATCTATTACCTGTGTGAGTTTTAATGATCAAGCGTCATTAGTTAAAGCAAAAGAACTGACACAAAATATATAACACAATAGTTTAACGATTAAAGAATCAATAGAATTAATTACAAAGGAACAATTATGTTTTCATTAACCGGAAAAATAGCGTTAGTTACTGGCGCTAGCCGTGGTATTGGTAAAGCGATTGCGGAACAATTACAAGCATTAGGCGCTACAGTTATCGGCACAGCAACATCAGAGCATGGTGCAACAAAAATCGCCGAGTACTTAACTAAAGATGATAAAATAGGCCTGGGTTTAGTCTTAAATGTGACCAGTGATGAGTCAATTAGTGATATGTTTACTACGATTAAAGAAGCTCATGGCGGCATAGACATTTTAGTAAATAATGCCGGCATTACACGCGATAATTTGTTTATGCGTATGAAAGATGACGAGTGGCATGATATTATTGAAACTAATCTAACCTCTGTTTTTAAAGTGAGCAAAGCAGCTATTAGACCAATGATGAAAAAGCGCAATGGTCGTATTATAAATATTGGTTCGGTTGTTGGTACTATGGGTAATGCGGGGCAAGTAAATTATGCTACAGCTAAAGCGGGCTTACTTGGTTTTACTAAATCACTAGCACGTGAAATTGCCTCACGTGGTATAACAGTTAATACTGTAGCACCCGGTTTTATCGACACGGATATGACGAAAACATTAACCGATGAACAAAAAGAAGGCATCTTTTCACAAGTTCCTGCAAATCGCTTAGGTAAACCAGAAGAAATAGCTAGTACGGTTGCTTTTTTAGCGTCTGATGCTGCGGCTTATATCACAGGTGAAACCATTCACGTTAATGGTGGAATGTATATGGTGTAAGCTCCTATTTTTGGGGCTTACATTATTTGTTACATTGTTTTTATTGATTAAATAAAGCAAATCTAAACAAGTCAACAGGTTAGACCAGACAAAAAAAATTAATTAGATGCTTGCAAGCATCGCTGTTGACGAATACACTACACGCAATTTGAAAAATTGCACTTTCAGTAAAGGAAAAAAAATGAGTACTATCGAAGAACGCGTAAAAAAAATCACAATCGAACAATTAGGTGTTAGTGAAGCAGAGGTTAAAATTGATTCATCATTTGTTGATGATTTAGGTGCTGACTCATTAGATACAGTAGAATTGGTTATGGCGTTAGAAGAAGAATTTGATACTGAAATTCCTGACGAAGAAGCAGAAAAAATTACAACTGTTCAAGCAGCTGTTGATTACGTTACTGCTAACCAGTAATTATTGCATTAAGTTTGTTTGAAAGCTTATATAGTTAAATAAGCGGGCTTAATCAAAAAAGAAAAAGCGGTATACTTATTATAAAGTGACCGCTTTTTTTGTATCTAATACCATAACTTATTTGGTATCTAATTTTGGAGGTTATTCAGCGATGAGACGTGTTGTTGTAACTGGCATGGGCATGCTTAGCCCTTTAGCAAATACTGCAGAAGAAACTTGGCAAAAATTATTGCTTGGTGAAAGTGGTATTGGACTAATTGATCACTTTGATACGACAGACTATTCAACTAAATTTGCCGGTCTAATTAAAGGTTTTGATGCACAAGACTATATGGAAAGAAAAGAAGCCAAAAAGATGGACCTCTTTATTCAATATGGTGTTGCAGCAGGTGTACAAGCATTTAAAGATTCAGGCCTTGTAATTACTGAAGAAAATGCTCCGCGTGTTGGTGTTGCTGTTGGCTCTGGTATCGGTGGTTTAGGTTTAATTGAACAAAATCACGATAAACTAGTGAAAGCGTCTGGTAACCCGCGCAAGTTATCGCCATTTTTTGTTCCTTCTACCATTATCAATATGATTTCAGGGCACATATCAATTATGTTAGGTTTGCAAGGGCCTAATATTGCGATTACAACAGCGTGTACTAGCGGTGTACACAATATCGGTCATGCTGCGCGTATGATTGCGTATGGTGATGCCGATGTTATGGTTGCTGGTGGCGCTGAAAAAGCATCAACAACTTTAGGTATGGGCGGTTTTGGCGCAGCTCGTGCTTTATCACGACGCAATGACGACCCACAAGCAGCTTCTCGTCCTTGGGATAAAGACCGCGATGGTTTTGTACTGGGTGACGGTGCAGGTGTTCTCGTTGTTGAAGAATACGAGCACGCTAAAGCCCGTGGAGCAAAAATTTATGCTGAGTTAGTTGGTTTTGGCATGAGCGGTGATGCTTATCACATGACATCACCACCAACCGATGGTGATGGCGCAGCTCGTGCAATGCAAAATGCCATTAATGATGCAGCAGTTGATATTAGCAAAATTGGCTATATCAATGCGCATGGTACTTCAACTTCAGCAGGAGATATAGCAGAGACCAATGCAGTCAAAACTGTTTTTGGTGCCGGTGCTTATGATGTCATGATGGGATCAACTAAATCAATGACGGGGCATTTATTAGGTGCTGCTGGTGCAATTGAGGCTATTTTTAGTATTCAAGCGTTAATGCATAACCAAGTGCCACCGACAATCAACCTTGATAACCCTGATGAAGGCTGTGATCTTGATTATATTGCCGGCAACGCTCGTGATGTTGATCTTGACTTTGTTTTATGTAACTCTTTTGGTTTTGGTGGTACCAACGGTTCACTGATTTTCAAAAAAATATAAAACTTCATTATAAAACTTGATATCAAAAGCGTAAGCCTGAATACTACTTCCTAACATAACAGGAAGATATTCGGGCTTTTTTATATCAGAAGTTATATCTGTGATTAAACTAGGAATTATACGTTCTGCCTTGGCTAAGTATCAAATAAACAGTGGTAAAGTTAATCTCAAAAGATCTAATAAACCTAATGCTAGAGCAACAGATTAAAATGAAATATTGTTCAATTAATGGTGAATCCACAACAAACCTTGATATAAATGATAGGGGTATCGCTTACGGTGATGGTTTATTTACTACTGCTAAGATTGTTAATGGTAGAGTTGAATTATTAAATCAGCATGTTAACCGTTTAGTCGAAGGTTGTAATAAACTAGCTATTCCACTACCTATTTCATTATCGCAAGACGAGTTAACAAAACAGCTCAGAAATATTGCTAAAAGCTATACTTTAGCTGTACTTAAAGTAATGATCACTGCTGGTAGCGGCGGACGCGGTTATTCACGTATTGGACTCGCTGATGATGCCACTAATACCATTGTGATGGTCTTTGATTTTCCCGAGCATTATAACGAACTTGCTAAGTCGGGTATCAACCTAGGGCTCAGTAAACAAAAGATTTCGATTAGCCCGATGTTAGCAGGTATAAAGCACCTTAACCGCTTAGAACAAGTATTGCTTCGTCGAGAATTAGATCAGCGTACTGAAGATGATTTGGTCGTTATGAATGTTGATAAGCAGGTAGTTGAAGCCACTAGTGCTAATCTATTTTACTGGGTTAATGGCGAGCTCTATACACCCGATGTCAGCCTTTCAGGTGTTAACGGTCTGATGCGTCAATTTATCATGGCTAACTATTGTAAATACTACAATAGTGAAGTGAGTATTGAAAAAACAACATTAACTCGACTACAGCAAGCCGATAGCATGTTTACCTGCAATTCTGTAACGGGCGTTATGCCAGTAAAAACTTTTGATAAACGTTTATTGAACCTTGAGCCAGCGTACACGTTAAGACATAAAATACAGGAGCTTATAGGTGATTAAAAAAATATTTTTGTTTTTATTCTTATTTTCTTTATTTGCTAGTTTGGCCATTTATTGGCAATTCCATCAAGCGCTACACACTGAATTATTATTTAAAGACGGTAAACAAGAACACTTTTTAATCGTAAAACCAGGCAGTTCAATTAGTGCTTTGTCAAAACAGTTAGAACATAAGGGCTGGATCAGTAATCGCTTTTGGTTACGAAATTATGGACGTTTATTTCCACGGCAGGCCAATATCAAAGCGGGCACTTATAACATTGCTCCCAATACCAGCGTACTAAGCTTGTTAACACAAGTTGTCGACGGAAAAGAACATCAATTTAATATTACCTTTATTGAAGGAACGCGCTTTAGTGATGCACTTATGGCGTTACAAAGACACCCTCATATAAAACAAAGCCTAAACAATATGAGTATACCTCAAATAGCTGAACAAGCAGGTATAACGAATATAATTGATGGTAACCCGGAAGGATGGCTCTTTCCTGATACCTATGCTTTTACTGCAGGCACAAGTGATATCACCTTAATAAAACGTGCCTATCTACAAATGCAAACACAGTTAGCAACCTTATGGCAACAACGTCTGAGTGGCTTACCTTATGAAACGCCATATCAGGCATTAATTATGGCTTCTATTATTGAAAAAGAAACAAGTTATGTAGCTGAGCAGGGACTTATCGCGGCTGTTTTTGTTAATCGTTTGGCTATAAATATGCGTTTGCAAACCGACCCAACAGTGATTTATGGGTTAGGTGAACGCTATCAAGGCGATATAACTCGGGCACATTTACGTGAAAAAACGGCATATAATACTTACAGAATAAATGGCTTACCGCCAACCCCTATTGCCATGATAGGTCTTAGTGCACTTAAAGCAGCACTTAATCCTGAACAAAGTGATTATTATTATTTTGTTAGTCAAGGTAATGGTCAACATACCTTTAGTCGAACATTACAAGAACATAATACGGCGGTTAGAGCTTATTTGAACAGTAGAAAAAACCAATAATATCTGAATAAGAAACATATAAAATACAGTGAGAGAATAATGGAAATTAAAATCGATAATGTTGATAATGCTGCGGTTAAACAACTGTTGCAAATGCATCATGAAGATATGTTGAAACACTCACCTATTGAAAGTGTGCATGCGCTTGATCTCTCAGCCTTTAAAAAAACTAATATTACTTTCTATACTGCGTGGATTAATAACGAATTGGCTGGATGTGCAGCTCTAAAAGTGCTTGATGATAAACATATCGAGCTTAAATCGATGAAAACCTCAAATATGTTTTTAAGAAAGGGTGTTGCTGCTAAGTTATTAACTCATTTGTTAGCAATAGCTAAAAATCAACACTATGAAAAAATTAGCCTAGAAACAGGTACGGCTGATGTTTTTATTCCTGCACAAAATTTATATAAACGTTTTGATTTTACTCTTTGTGGTCCTTTTTCCGGTTATCAAGAAGACCCCTACAGTATGTTTTTTACTAAATCTTTAACAGAGTAAATTTATTGCCACTGAAATCCTCACTTTAAATGGTAACGGGTATAGCAAGTGCTGGTATGTAAAACTGTTTGAGTTTATCCGATGAATTTGACAAAATAGCTTGATAAAAAATGTTAGAGAAATAATATGAATAAAGGTTTTATGATTGTTTTTGATGGCAGTAATGGCGCTGGAAAAACAACGGTTATTAATGAAGTAGAGAAATACCTTAGCGCTAAAAACTTTGAAGTATTATTAACAAGAGAGCCTGGCGGCACTCCGATTGGTGAGAAGATAAGAGAAGTGATATTAGATGCTGCCACCCCTGAAATGACCGATATTACTGAGTTGATGTTATTTGGCGCAGGGCGAGCACAACATATACAGGAAAAGATAAAACCAGCTTTACAGGCCGGAAAAATAGTCATTTCTGATCGATTTGATGCAGCAACCTTTAGTTTTCAACACTATGCACGTGGTATTAACTTAGAAACAATAAGCACAATAAATGACCTTGCGTTAAATGGTTTTGAACCAGAGATGAATATCATTTTAGATTTAGAGCCAGTTGAAGGCTTGAAGCGTGTTAAAAGCCGAGGAGAAGGGCTGGACCGCTTAGAAGATGAAAAGCTCGACTTTTTGATAAGGGCGCGCAATGGCTATTTGATACAGGCGGAACAAAGGCCCGAAAAATTTAGCATTGTTGATGCATCACAATCAAAAGCACAAGTATTATCTGACGTAATTAAGATCGTTGATACCTTATTAGCTGTTTATATTAACCCTATAGATTAGCCCTAGAGGTTAACAGCTGAAGCTTTTCTATTAAAAAATTGGTCGCTATGTCACATCAACAATTGCTTTCTCAACAATACCTTAATAACACCTTACCTCATGCGATACTAATCAATGGAGCTATTGGCTCCGGTAAATCAGCTTTAGCACATTGGTTAGTGAATGTTTTATTATGTCAAACTTTGCAAAAAGAGTTTGAGCATCTGCCAAGTACGCATTCCGATGATCTCAAGGCCTGTGGTAGATGTAAAACTTGCTTATTAGCAAACAAGCAAAGTTATCCTGATCATTTAACACTTGAATTAACCGGTGCTAGCATTGGTATAGATGATGTGCGTCGAGCGAATACTTTTTTAGAAAAAACAGCACATATAGGTAAATTTAAAAGCATCTTGATCCCTAATGCACAAATGATGACTGTCGCAGCGGCAAATGCGTTATTAAAAACATTAGAAGAGCCAAGCCCAAACAGCGTTATTATTTTACTTAGCCATGATCTTGAGTTGTTATTACCAACAATTATAAGTCGTTGCCGGTTATTGACGATGAAAGGGCTGGTTGGCGAAGCGCTTGTTAATCAATTTCACCAAGATGCCAGTGATAGTAATGAGCTAAATACTTTTATTAATTTAAGTCATCTGCCTGAGCTACAAGATAAAACGGTTAATGAAGCGTATAAGAGCTTTAAGATGAGTTTTTTAACTTATTTAACCCGTGCTAATGAAGGAGAACAAAGCAGCGAAGGTTTTCTTAAATTGGTTCGTGAACAATCACATGCATTACGTTGGTTAGAGAAAATTACGGTTAATTTGTTACGCGAACAATTTCTGCCGAGTACTTCAGTGCAACAATCAAATGAAAGTGAACAAGCAGTAAGTTCAAAACTGAATGCTCAAACACTAAATCTTTTATATAAAGCTATCATAGAGGCCAGTAAAGTACTAAAATTATTACCACAAGCAAATGAAACTTTTGTACTTGAAAAACTGCACTTGTCACTTCACGACATAGTCAGTGGAAAGTAACAGACCTTAACTGAATAAAGTAAACTAACTTGAAGTAAATTGAAGCAAATAAACGGAGATTACCTTTGGTACCATTAAACGTAGAGTTTCACTCAGAGCGTGATTTATATTTAGCTTTTATGCCTTTCTTAAAAGACGGTGGCTTATTTGTGCGTACTCCTCGTCAATATGAATTAAGTGATCAAGTTGAGTTACATGTATTATTGCCTGATTCACTCGAGCCATCAGTGATCCAAGGAGATATTTGCTGGTTAACGCCCATTGGTGCTCAAAACGGTACACCTCCGGGTGTTGGTGTGAATTTTCTTGAAGACCCAGATAAAATTCGCCATCAAATTGAGCAAATTATTGCTCGACATTTAAATTCATCAGAGCCAACATTAACAATGTAAATTTCACATTTACACTCACATAAATTGTCATGTTAATTGTTAATGGATACATAGAGAATTAACCACTTTACCTTATAAAATATATAGGAGCATTGAGTTGTTTATAGACTCCCATTGTCACTTAGACCGTCTTGATCTTTCCCTTTATCAGAACAGTTTAGACAACGTTGTACAAGCCGCTACAAATGCACAAGTCACTAAATTACTATGCGTGAGTGTCACTCTTAAAGATTTTCCCGCTATGCTTGAAAAAACTACGCCATATAAAGATGTGTTACTTTCTTGTGGAGCACATCCACTAAACCAAGAAGATAAAGTGGATAAAGAACTGCTCACTAAATTATCGACTCATGAGCGTGTCATTGCTATTGGTGAAACGGGTCTTGATTATCATTATGCTCCTGAAACGAAAGCTTTACAGCAGGACTCTTTTCGTAAACATATCCAGGTGGCTAAAGAGCTGAATAAACCACTAATTATTCATACACGTACAGCGCAAGAAGATACCCTAGCTATTATGAGGGAAGAAGGAGCAGAGCAAGTAGGTGGCATTTTGCATTGTTTCACTGAAAGTTGGCAAATGGCTGAGCAGGCATTGGCATTAGGGTTTTATATTTCATTTTCAGGTATCGTAACGTTTAAAAATGCGAGTGCATTACGTGAAGTTGCAGCACTTGTACCTGATGATAAATTTCTTATTGAAACAGATGCGCCGTATTTAGCACCTGTACCACATAGAGGTAAAGAAAATCAGCCGGCTTATGTGGTAGAAGTAGCAAAACACTTGGCTAGCATTAGAGGGCAATCTCTAGAAACAGTCGCTAAACTCTCTACTGATAACTTTAACCGATTATTTTCACTTTAAAATTGCTTTAATTGGCTATAAAAAGATAAAAAAAAGCCCAAAACATTTCAGTTTGGGCTTAAAGGAATGGCTCAAGGGGTTGAGCCGTGCGCTAATTAACTTTTACTAATTGAACCTTATCTCTTTACTACTAATGATTGGTGAGAGTCTTTAGTAGTAAAAATCATTCAAAACCATGTGCGAGCATTTTTTGAATTCCTCCGCTATACCAAGGCAGTGAACTAGAGCGCTTGGTAAGCTTGTGTAACTAAGTGTAGTGCAACTTTTAATAATTGCTAATTATTTTATTTTATTTTTTATTTGCCACTTAACTATATGATGTGTATAGCTTTTGTTGTGGTAATGTTATTGTGTTAACTGCAGTTGTACACGTGAAGTTCATAGCTTTGTCACAGCTTACACACAGGTTTTAATTCCAATTTAAATATGTCGACTTTATCAATCTGTGTACTTACAGCTTTTGAGAGAGAAGTGCCATACTTTCTTCAGCAAAACCTACACCGGCTTCATTATAGAAGTTAAAAACTTTATCAACACCAAACTCTTCTAATTGCGAACGCTCATCATCATAACGTGCGACAGCGGCTATTTTACCTTGATAATTTGCAGCATGTAATTGTGTAGTAATGCTAATCGCATCTTGCACTGAAGGCAGTGCAAGAAGTACTAGTTCAAGTCGTGAAAGGTAGATGCTTTCCCAGAAATGTATATCTTCGGCATCGCCATAGTAAGCCTCAATACCCTGAGTGGTTAGCCAGGTTATTTTTTCTTTATCAGCGTCTAAACCCCATGCATGGTTAGTGCTATGGCTGTTGATGGCATGATATGCGCCCATGCCCACACGTCCCATACCTATGATAACGATAGGCCGTTGACAAGGTTGACAAAAACTGTCTTCTTCAAGTTTTTCTTGCCGCTCAAAACGAGATAAAACCCCCCTGTATTTGCCAAAAAGTGTATGGGCAAACCGATAAATGACATTGGTTAAAATAAAGGAAATGGCCACGCTTAGTGCAAGGATAACTAGCCAGTCGTTACTAAGCCATCCTGCTGTTACGCTGAGTGCGCCCACAATTAAGCCAAACTCACTAAAGTTACTTAAGGATAGAGCACTTAAAAAAGCACTACGGCAGCGTATTTTTAATAGACTAAAAATCCCATAGAACATTACAAACTTAATGGGGATTAACAGTATTAATAACATGGCTAAACCTAACATTTCTAAGGTTGGTATTGCAGTAAAGCCGATAGATAGGAAGAAGCCGATTAAGAAAATATCTTTAAAACTCATTAAGGCTTTATTAATTTCAGTTGCCTTGACATGAGAAGCGAGGAACATACCAACAAGCAAAGCACCTAAATCACCTTTAATATTGACTAGCTCGAATAGTTCATAGCTACCTAGTGCGAGGAAGAATCCCATTAAAGGAATTAGCTCACCATGACCGACATGAGTAATCGCTCGATTTATTAATGGCCTAATAAAAAACAAGCCGAGTAGGGAAAATGCCCAGACAGAAGGGGTTTTTCCTGTTGCGAACACTAAAAATCCAACAGCTATAATATCTTGAATAACAAGAATACTAACCGCTAACTTTCCATGGCGAGTGCGCATTTCACCATTTTCTTCTAATAATTTGATAACACAAACCGTACTGCTAAAACTTAGAGCAAAGGCAATTAACGCGGCGGTTATAAAGTCTAAGTCACTAAAGTAACTTACTGACATCAGCGCAAGTACCTTAATGAATGTTATGGTGATAATGATCCAAAGCAAGGTATGCAATGAGCTGCCTAGCCAAACTTCGGTTTTAAATAAGTTTTTAACATTAAGTTTTAAACCTATGGTAAACAACATAATGGTGATACCTAAATCACTTAATAATCTTAAGCTATCATCGGCTTGATAACCGGCAATATTCAGAATAAATCCTGCAGCAAGGTAACCAATTGATGGTGGAAGAGCAGTGGTTTTTGCAGCTAAGCCACAGATAAAAGCGAAAAGTATCCAGATGAAGTCCATAGTATTGCTCTAATTGTGTTGTTTACGGAACAGAAAAATTTGGGTTGTTCTGAAAGTCTGCCGGCTTATCTATAAATGTTTATAAGCCTCGCAGAGGTTAATTTATAGTGATGGATATATTAGATTACACTCACCCCATATAAGGAGAGTTTACCTTAAAAACAGGCCGTTACGCCAGTTTTTTAGATAATGACTGTGTCTTTTGAGTTAGGTTATTTTTGTAACCATGTTTCAATTTCACTATACATAAAGTCACGGATAATGGGTTGTGCTTTTGCATTAGGATGTAAATTATCATTTAACATAAGAGCAGGAGATAACGCAATATCCTCCATGAAAAATGGCATCAGATAAGCACCTGTTTTCCTAGATACCTTACTATAACTTTCGGTAAACATTTTAAGGTACCTTGGACCTAAGTTTGGCGGAATGTTAATTTCCATTAAGGCAACATTTGCACCGTGTTGCTGACTCTTGGTGACGAGCAGGGTTAAATGCTTTTGTAGTAACTTCACCGGAAAGCCTCTAATACCATCATTCCCGCCAAGCTCAATAATTACATGGCTAGGTTTATGTGCTATTAACCAAGCATCTATTTTCAATAAAGCGTTATCGGTAGTTTGCCCGCTAATGGCGGTATTAATAATGGTGATGGGTGTGTTATCTTCTTTATATTTATTTTGTAACAAATGAACCCATGCTTGAGCTTGCTCAAGGCCATAGCCAGCGCTTAAGCTATCACCAATAAGTAAGATTTTATCATTTGCAACGCTTGTAAATGATAGGTTTGTCAATATTAATATAATAAAAAATTTTAGGAAACAACGCGTCATGTCAGTACTTTCTCAGTTAAATGTTATTCAAGTGTCAGGGCTTACTAAACGAGTTAATACACTTGAAGGAAGCCTCACTATCCTTAGCGATATTCACTTTTCTGTCAAGTCGGGAGAGTCAGTGGCCATTGTTGGTGCTTCAGGATCAGGTAAGTCTACGTTATTAAGTTTGTTGGCCGGATTAGACGTAGCGAGTCAAGGAGAGGTTCATCTCGATGGAGATGCTTTAAGCATGTTAGATGAAGAGGCTCGAGCTCGGGTAAGAGCCGAAAAAATCGGCTTTGTTTTTCAATCATTTATGTTGGTGCAAAGTTTAACTGCACTTGAAAATGTTATGTTGCCAGCAGAGCTGGCAGGTGATCACGATGCTAAAAAACAAGCGGTAGCATTACTTGAAAAAGTGGGACTATCACACCGACTTGAGCATTACCCATCACAATTGTCAGGTGGGGAGCAGCAAAGAGTTGCCATTGCACGTGCATTTATTGGTAGCCCTAAAATACTCTTTGCTGATGAGCCGTCAGCGAATCTTGATAGTAAAAATGGTCAACTAATTGAAACCTTATTATTTGATTTAAATAAGCAAAATGGTACTACCTTGGTACTCGTTACTCATGATGAACAATTAGCAAAACAATGTGAGCGAATTATACATATTGAAGGTGGCCAGCTTGAAAAAATAAGTGAAGGAGGAGTTACTCATGTGGGCTAAGTTAGCTTTCAAACTCTTTGCACGAGAGTTTCGTCGTGGTGAATTAACCATTATATTTGCTGCAATAGCTTTAGCAGTACTCACTGTTTTTAGTCTGTCGGCAGTAACTGAAAGAATCGGTCTGAATATAGCGCAAAAAAGTAGTGACTTTATTGCTGCAGACCGCCGTTTATCTAGTAACCATGCTTTTGATCAACAGGTACTAACACAAGCTAATAAATTTGGTCTGAAAACGGCCAAAATGCTCTATTTTGATTCGATGCTATTTGCTAATGATGAGTTAGTCTTGGGCTCAGTGAAAGCAACGAATAATACTTATCCACTGAGAGGAAAATTAACTATCAAGGACAGCCTGGCTAGCCAAGCTTATGATGTTGATACAGGGCCTAAGGCTGGCTCTGTTTGGCTCAGTGAAGGTTTATTTTATACGCTGAATGTTAATGTTGGCGATAAAGTTGAATTGGGTGCAGGAATCTTTAATGTCAGTAAAGTTTTAGTAAAAGAGCCTGACGCGCCATTTTTTTCTTTATCGGGAAATAAGCGTGTGCTATTAAACTATGCCGACATACCTGCAACACAAGCTGTGCAACCGGGCAGTAGAGTATTTCATCGCCTACTATTTTCAGGTAATGAACAGCAACTCAGTGACTATTATACCTGGCTCAAACCAGAACTTAAAAGTAATCAAAACTGGGAAGGAATTAAAGATAGGCAATCACCTTTAGGCAATAATTTAGAGCGAGCAGAAAGATTTTTATTACTTGCGGGATTATTTGGCATAATGTTAGCCGCTGTTGCTATGGCCGTTTCTGCTAAACGTTATTGTGAGCGACAATATGATCCCGTTGCTATGATGAAAACACTGGGTGGTAGTCGTAAGGTTATCCGAAATATTTTTATGTTACACCTCAGCTTAGTCACTGTTTTTTCAATTATTGCAGGATTATTGATAGGCTATGTTTTGCAAACTATCGGTGCTGATTATTTGGCAACTTTCATGGGGACAGAGTTACCGCAAGCGGGTGTTCGACCTTGGTTATTGGCTGGATTTATCGGAATTGTCTGTGCCATGATGTTTTCACTAAAACCTTTACTGGATTTATTTGATATTCCGCCATTGCGTGTATTAAGGCGTAACTTAGGTGACAGTCTCGTTGTGAGTAGGCTTCACCTTGGCCTATCATTTATGACTATTTTTGTATTAATGTGGTTATTTAGTGGAGAGATTGTTACTACGTTAATCTTATTTACTTCTACTTTGTTAATTATTATTGTCTTATTTGGTTTATCTCGATTGTTATTTTCTGCTGGTCGACGTTTAGGTCTTAGGCCCGGTTCTAGTTGGTCTTTAGCAATAGCCACATTACAAAAAAGAGCCAATGCTAACGCCATTCAATTAATCAGTTTTGCATTGGCTATTAAGTTAATGCTCTTTTTGGTGGTCTTAAAAAATGACATCATCTCAGACTGGCAAATGCAAGTGCCTCAAGATGCGCCCAATATGTTTATCATCAATATTGCCGAGGAAGAAGTCGATCCGATAAAGCAATTTTTTGACGATAATAATATTGCCCATGAAGCTTTCTACCCTGTTTTCAGTGGTCGTGTTGATGCGGTAAATGGTGAGAAGTTTGCTCGAAGAGTCTCAAAGCAGGAAGGTGAAGAAAAAGATAAAGATGCTAATGAAGGAGTTAACAGGGAGCCAAATTTAACCTGGTTAGAGTCTTTACCTGAAGGTAATGAGATCACGGAAGGAGAGTGGTTTACTCATGGAGAAACAGACGGTGGTGATATTGAAGTATCAGTGTTTGAAGGTTGGAAAGAAACACTTGAACTAAAACTTGGCGATACCATCACACTGCTAGTTAATGAACAAGCAATAGATGCCAAAGTCACCAGTTTTAGGAAAGTTGACTGGGGATCGCTTAAACCTAATTTTGTTATGATTTTGAGCCCCAATATGGCTGGAAAGGTACCGGTAACATATTTTAGTGCCGCGCAGTTACAAGATAAGCATACCAAGGATATTAGCCATTTATTACAACGTTACCCGACGGTAAGTATGATTGATATAAAGTCTCAAATTGAACAAGCGCAATCTATTATTGCGCAAGTTTCCTTAGCGATAGGTTTTGTTTTATCTATTGTATTGGTAAGTGGTGCTTTAGTACTCATATCACAGGTACAAGCAAGTTTAGCTGAGCGCATGCAAGAAATGGTAATTTTGAGAACTTTGGGTGCTAAAGGCCGACTGATAAAGTTAGCAACACTATATGAATTTATGTTGCTAGGCGGCATCGCGGGTTTAGTCGCTGCAATTGTTAGTGATATTGCTTTACTGGTTATTCAACAGCAATTATTTGATGTTGAAGGACGACTGCACCCGTACATTTGGCTATTAGGTCCGGTAAGCGGGGCTATTTTTGTCTCAGCCATTGGTTATTTTATGGTAGCAAATACCATGAAGCAAAATACCCAAGGGTTATTAAGAAAACTCGCTTAATATAAAAGAATCTCCTTAGCGTAACGCTGGGGACATCCAAGCCATCAAAGTTTAGTGTGACTTTGAAGACAGAGAATATAACTATTTGATTACTTGGCTTTAAGCATAAGTTAACTAGTGTCACTAACTTATTTAAGGTATATTGAAACCATAGAAATTTAAGGGATAATTTTCATGGTTTCAACTTCAAATCATAGCTCTATTGCTAAAGCTTTTGTTACGGTAGCGGCTATTTTTATCATTTTTGCGGGTATAAAAACGGCAACCAATATATTGGTACCATTTTTACTCTCTGTATTTATCGCAATAATTTGTAACCCGCTAATCAATAAAGCTAGCGCATTTAAAATACCGAAAGCTGTTTCGATTATCTTTGTGATTACCGTTATTGTCACCATGGCGGTTTTTTTTACTAGCCTAGTTGGTAGTTCTTTAAATGAACTTTCACAGAACATTCCTCAATACCGTATTCAGCTGCAATCTCAGTTTGCTTGGTTACTTGATTTCTTCAGCAAATATGACATCCATATTTCTTCAGCAATATTTGCTGAATACATCGACCCAGCTGCGGCAATGGGCTTAGCAGCAGATATGCTAAGTGGTTTTGGCTCAGTAATGGCCAACTTGTTTTTGATTATTTTAACCGTTGTTTTTATGCTCTTTGAAGCTTCTTCATTTCCCCATAAATTGCATTTCGCGATGGATGATCCGCAAATGCGTTTAAAACAAATAGAGCGCTTTTTGTCTTCGGTAAATCATTATATTGCGGTCAAAACCATGGTGAGTATTGCTACCGGTTGCATCGTTTCTTTTATGTTATGGATGCTTGGCTTAGATTTCTTTATTTTATGGGGGGTGCTTGCTTTTTTACTCAACTATATTCCTAATATCGGCTCTATTATTGCTGCTGTGCCACCGATGACTTTGGCTATTTTACAATTAGGCATTGGCGAGGCAGGGCTTATCGGACTAGGTTATGTATTAATCAATATGGTGATGGGGAATATAATTGAGCCAAGGTATTTAGGCAAAGGTTTAGGTTTATCTACCTTAGTGGTATTTTTATCGCTAATTTTCTGGGGCTGGTTATTAGGCACAGTGGGTATGTTATTGAGTGTGCCGTTAACGATGATATTGAAAATAGGTTTAGAAAGTTCACCTGAAGGTCGCTGGTTAGCCGTATTATTAAGTGATGAACAAGAAGTCATCGAAAAATCTGAGAAAGCTCAAGTCTTACTGTCTTAAACCTACATTATTTATTGTCTTTAGCATTACTGAGCGCACCTAACTCGGTAATGCGACTTTGACTAAGTAAGATATAACATTTTTTATAAGCGAGTCCTGCGCCTATTTCAGGGGAAATTGCTAAATATTGCCAACGGCAATTATTCTCTCTAAAGGTAATAAAGTTGCTTTGTGAGCGTTTAAACATTTTTAATGCCGAATAACGACCATTAACTAATGCCTTTTCTTCTAAATCAAAAGTATGCAAATTAACCCAAGTTTGTAGTTCCCTATCAACGTCAGCGATCACACCATCTAAGCAACGAGAATTTTTAGCGATATTTGTTTGTGTTAGTGTCGCATTTTGACAGTTTTCTATACTTTTTTCTGCTATAGCAAATGTAGATAAAAATGAATTACTTAAGAGAAGGGCTGTTAAGATTATTTTATTTTTCGGCATAGTTTAAATAGTTATTTTAATAGTTAGGTCAAAGTTAGGTCAAAGTTAGTTCAGCGTTAGGTCAGTATTAGGTCAGTATTAGGTCAAACCCCCCCAAATTATAAAGCCGTGAATTTTCGCCAACAATATATTTGCATATTAATTATACACTGCCAATACCGTATAGATAATACCATACAGATAATAACATACCGATAACACAAAGCTTAGCTGATACTGTGTACAAGTCTATGCGGGGAGTACTTTTTTATAAGGTTTAACCGTGACTTTTTTATAGACACCTGCAGCAATGTAAGGGTCTGTATCAGCCCATGACTGAGCCGCAGCTAAACTATCAAATTCAGCAACGATTAATGATCCAGTAAACCCTGCTTCTCCTGGCTCCTCACTGTCTATTGCTGGACAAGGTCCTGCAAGTAATAATTTTCCTTGCGCTTGTAATTCTTTCAAACGCGCAATATGGAGATCTCTTACGGATAAGCGTAGGCTAAGTGAGTTTTCAATATCTTCACTGTAAATTAGATAAAACATTTTAATATTCCTTATAAGTTAATCTTGATTTTTTTGGTCTTTTTCAAGTTGTTCAGATGTGGAACTTTCATCACTTTCTGTTTCTTCATTGGGCATATATTTATATAACAGTAAAATTGAGGTAATAGAGAAAACAAACATTAATCCCGTTAGGCCAAACACTTTAAAGTTAACCCAGGTTTCCAATTCAAAATTAAAAGCCACATAGTAATTAAGCGCTGCAATGAAAGCAAAGAAAACTGCCCAAGCAAGATTTAATCTTGCCCAGATGTTAGCAGGTAAGGTAAGCGATTCAGCTAAAAATTCACGAATAATATTTTTATTAAAAGCGTAATTACTGACTAATAATGTTACTGAAAATAATAAGTTGATAATAGTTACTTTCCACTTAATAAAAGCATCGTCATGTAAGTAAATAGTTAAGCCACCAAAGACGAGAACCAGTGCAAAGATAACCCAGTGGCGTGTAGGTATTTTTTCTTTTTTAAATCGATAAAAACCAAGCTGAAGTGCTGTAGTTACAATTAACGAGCCAGTAGCCCAATAAAGATCGGCAAACTTGTTAACAATAAAGAAAATAATGAGTGGTAAGTATTCAAGAAATAAGTACATATAAAATTAAAATAAAGCGAGATTACTACGAAGTAATCTGATTTTAACTAAACTGGCTCAAATAACCAAATAAATAACCAAATAAATAACCAAATAATACAAAGTTAAAGAGCACTATTTGGTTTATTTATTCAGTTAAATTTAAATGAAATTTACTTATGCTTGGTAACCGAAGGGGTCATCAATTGAATAAGAAGGTTCGCTAAACCATTTTGGGCCATTATTTGTCATATAAAAATGATCTTCTAAACGAACACCAAATTCACCTGGTATAACTAACATTGGCTCATTTGAAAAAGCCATGCCGATCGCAAGCGGTGTTTTATCACTGCTGACTAAATAAGGCCATTCATGAATGTCTAAACCAACGCCGTGGCCTGTTCTATGAGGGCAACCCGGTGTTTGATAATCAGGGCCAAGACCTTCACTGGCTATGTACTCACGCGCTGCTTTATCTACATCCCCACAAGGCATACCCAATTTAGCTGAGTTAAAAGCAGCTAATTGTGCATTTTTTTCAATTTGCCAGATCTTTCTTTGTTTATCATTTGCCTTGCCAAAGACATAAGTTCGGGTGATATCCGAGTTATACCCTTGCAACTGACAACCAGTATCAATTAAGACGATTTCATTTTCATCCAGTGCTTTTGGGCTTTTTACCCCATGTGGATAGGATGAATCTAGGCCAAACAAGACAATACAAAAATACGATCCTGCAGGGGCTCCTAATTTAATGTGTGCTTGGTTGATAAAGTGCTCAACTTCTTTCGTTGTGATACCTTGATGCAATATTTTTGCTACGGCTTTGTGTACAACCATAGTCATATCTTTAGCACGTTGCAGTAACGCAATTTCACTTGAGGATTTTTGACTACGACAACTTGCTGAAATAATTTTAGCATCAATCAGAACAAGATTAGGGTTGGCCTTTTTAATGCCGTCCGCCATAAAAAATGATGTCGACTCGTCAATTGCCAATTGACCGTGGCTAATACCTAAACGACTTAAAACATCAACAGTTAACGCATAAGGGCTTTCATGCTCTTGCCAGCCATGTATCTCTCCTGAAAGTGTCATATATAGTTGAATGGAATCAATTTCAAAACTTGGAACGATATAATGAATGCCACTTTTTTGAGTAATAACCGCACCAACCATACGTTCACTGGCATACCAACGGGTACCAGTGAAGTAATATAGGTTTGTACCTGCGTTAAGGTACATAGCATCAATGTTATTTTCAGCCATTATTTTTTGTGCGTTTTTTATGCGGGCTTCAAACTCGCTTACACTAATAGGCGATATATCTGTCGTCATATCGGTTAATTTTGCTAGTTCAATTTCTGCACTTGAGCCGCCAACACCTAAAGTCATATTAATACCTTACTTGTAGAATATATTTGTAATCTTAATCTTGATATACAATATACACCATCTTTTGGGCAGAGAAAATAGCTTAAAGGTTTTTAAAGTTAACGGCGTGTTGATCCTTATCAACTAACTCGCTATAAGGGTTTGTACTTTAGTGGTTATCAGCGTACTTTAGTAACAAGTTTATTTAGTACAGATCGATTTTAACTATGACAAGCAATGAAATTTTTTATCAAGAACAAAGTAATGAAGTCTCTTTATTTAATTATGCTTTTGAGCATGAATTACCGGTATTAATTAAAGGCCCAACAGGTTGTGGTAAAACACGCTTTGTTGCTCATATGGCGCAAAAGCTAAACAAACCATTATATACAGTAGCTTGTCATGATGACTTAACTGCGGCAGACCTTGTTGGTCGACATCTAATAGGGCCAGAAGGCACTTATTGGCAAGATGGTCCCTTAACAAAAGCGGTTCGTGAAGGGGGAATTTGTTATCTAGATGAAGTGGTTGAAGCGCGTAAAGATACTACGGTGGTATTACATCCGTTGGCTGATGATCGCCGTATTTTACCGTTAGAGCGAACAGGGGAGTTATTAGAAGCTGCACCTGGTTTTATGTTGGTTGTTTCTTATAACCCAGGTTACCAAAATTTATTAAAAGGCATGAAACCAAGTACCAGGCAACGTTTTGTTGCATTGCGCTTTGATTACCCTAGTGCAGAACTAGAGCAACAAATCCTTATTAAAGAGGCCGGTGCTGACCCACATTTAGCGTTTAAATTAGTAGAGTTGGCGGGAGCTTTACGTCGATTAGAACAAAATGATCTAGAAGAAGTCGCTTCAACACGTTTACTTATCTATGCAGCTCGTATGATAGGCTCAGGCATGGATCCATTACAAGTATGCCGCTGTTGTTTAGCTGAGCCTTTAACTGATGATGTGCAAACGGTTAAAGCATTAATGGATGTCGCTAGAATATACTTTGATGAGTAATACCTTTGACGAGTAATTCCTTACCTATAACCGCGCTAAAGTCATCAGTAAAGTCACCAGCAGAAAATAGATTACCTGGTGATCTTGCTATGTGGTTTTTTATTCTGGCAGAATTGACGGTATTTGCCCTGTTTTTTATTGCTTTTGCCGTAAGTGAGCAGCAAAACTTAGTGATGTTTTCACAAGGAAAACATCAGTTGCATCAAACCTCAGGCTTAATTAATACTATTGCTTTAATTACCAGTAGTCTGTTTGTCGCTTTAGCGCTAAATGTTATGCAACTAGGCAAGAGCAGACAAGCAGCGTTGTTGCTGCTGATTGCCAAACTGGTTGCCTGTATTTATATTGTAGTGAAAATATCAGAATACTTGTTATTGTTTGAGCAAGGTATTGATATTGAAACCAATACTTTTTTTACCTTGTACTTTCTAATCACAGCGTTTCATTTAATGCATGTATTACTGGGTATGGTTATATTAGCTTATATTAATCATAACGCCCGCAAAGGTAACTACACTGCCAATAACTTATCTGGCTTTGAGTCAGGTGCAAGTTATTGGCATATGGTTGATTTATTATGGATTATTTTATTTCCTCTTATTTATGTGATTTAGTATTTAAATTAAAGAAAATTGTTATAAATGAATGATAAAAAACAAAGCTTGAGTAAATTAATGCTACCGAGTCTATTAAGTTGGTTACTGTTAATCGCTTTAACCTTCGCTTCTGTGTATATGACTTACCTTATTGACTCACGTCCTTTATTTATTAGCGGAGCGCTTGTTATCGTTTTTTTTAAAGGCCAACAAATAATTGACATATTTATGGAGTTAAAACATGCACCTAAACGTTGGCGTTTGCTATTATTAAGTTACGTTATTTTAATGCCTTTGATTATTGCCATTATCTATATTTTTTGATTGGTAACGGGTATATACCAATTGGTATTAGTTACAATAGGGAGTTTTGATGAATAGAAAATCAACAGAAAGCAGTAAATTTGCCATCATTTGTCAGTCTTTATATCTTGCCAATCTACTCTTACTTCCGGGGATATTTTTCTTAGTACTTGTTTATTATTACTTAACATACCGTTCGTATCTCACTAAAGAAACTAATGAGGTAAGTAACAGTAAAATTCTCTTAAGAGTCAAAGGTCTTGGTAGGATACATTTAATTCGCAGTATTCAATTATCCTTGTTAGCCGGAGTGGTGCTGGTGATCATTCCGCTAATAGTCATTCTTATTTCTAACCAGCAAGAAGCTTCTATTATGGTGGCACTCATTTATTTTGTCACCTTACATGCTTCTTTTGTTTTAATTGGCATGTTTAATCTCTCCCGAGCGATGGCTAAAAAGCTGCCCTTATTTTAACTTGAGCTTTAACTTTAACTTTAACTTGATCTTAAGTTTAGTTTTTTCTTATCCCTGTGACGTTTTTCTGCCACTTGTGTTCTATAGTTGATTGTAATAAAACAATTAAGCACAGTAGCTGAGCATTTATATTGATGTCAAAAATTGAAAATTTTGAACGTATTGGCGGTCGTGCTAGTTTAGTCGCCATTAATAAAGCTTTTTACGATAAAGTATATCAACACAGCTGGTTAAAACACTACTTTCTAGATGTACCTCAGCAACATATTGAAGAGCAACAGGTTGATTTTATGCAAAAAGTGCTTGGTGGTGAAAACTTATATATAGGTAAAGCACCACCTGTCGCCCATAAACATATGTTTATTCCAAATGAGCTGTTTGACGTAAGAAAATCATTACTGATAGAGGCATTTAACGAAACTAATGCTCATCAAGAATTGATTGATAAGTGGCTATCATTAGATGAATCATTTCGTCGATTATTAGTGAAAAAATCCCCCGCGGAGTGTACCGCTCGTTATATAAGTGAAGGTGTTTTGAATTTTGATAAATTCAAACCAAAATTACAATAAACAATCTTCCATCTGGCAGATGTCAGTAATACCAACAGTTTTAATGCCTTCTATCTTGACCCATATCACAGAGATTGGCGCTTTATTTGATATAATGAATCATTATTCATTACAAACACTAAGTGTTGTTCAGGTTTAAGTTATGGAAGAGTGGGTTGGCGGCCTTTGGCATAAGTACATTACGCGTAAAGCAACTACTGAGTTTGAGGCAGCGCGTGTTCATTTTGATGATATCAATAAATCTGTTGGCATGATATTTCGTGCATTAGGCGGTGACCCGGTAAAACGTGTTGAGGCGGCAACAGGCCGTGAGTATTTGACACGTAAGAGTTTTCTACAAAAAATCTCCGGTGATAATCAATTTATAAGTTTTGCATGGCAAGATGAAGAAAGTTTACGTTTACCCGAATCATTAGCTGTTTTTCCTCACTATTCTTTAAATTATGACCTCTATATTTGGTTAGCCGTTTTAGCCGCCCATCACAATGGTCAATTTAAACATTGGGCGAGGGATAATCAAAGTTTAGTTGTTGACGTCTTAGAAAAATTTCCTTCTTTACATAATCGTTATCGAAAGTTGGCCAAAGCTTTTATTGAATTACGCCCAGAGCTAAACAAGTTACCTAAAGCTGAACGCGAAATGGAGCAAGCTATTCAACAAGCCATTTTAACGCCGGGATCAATTGAAAAGTTTCCACTGGTTAATTTTGCCCCCAAAGCGGTATTATTATGGTTATATCCATCAGCATCTGTCACCGACATTATACCTGCTCAGTATAATGAAGAGGATACTGATGATGAAGCGCAAGAAGATGGTCAGAAAAAACAGGTAAAAAAAGCACAAAGTGCACGTAAAAAAGCAGAACGAGTTGATGAGCCAGATAGTCGCGGTGGCATGATGATTTTTCGTTTAGAAAGCTTATTTTCGTGGAGTGAATTTTCGAAGATGGACCGCGGTAGTGACGACAGCGATGAAGATGATGAAGACTATCAAAGTACGATTGATGATCTCGATAAAATTACCCTCGCAAAACAGCAAGAACAACAAAAAAGTGGTCAAATAAAAATTGATTTAGACTTGCCGTCAGCCAGCGAAGACGATATTCCTCTTGGTGACGGCATCAAATTACCTGAATGGAATTATAAAACGCAAACCTTAATAGCCGACCGCTGTTTGTTACAACCCATGTTACCTCGTGATGCTAAACCCGCGAAGTTACCTATTAAGTTACAAAAAACGGCAAAAATTATTCAAGCACAATTTGAGCAATTGCGCAGTGTTCGTTATTGGTTAAAAGCTCAACCTCAAGGTGAAGAGCTTGACCTTAACGCTTGGTTAGATTTTCATGTAGAGAGTAGATCAGGTGCTACTGCAGAAAAGGGCTTGTTTCAGTCTTATCGTGGCAATAACCGTGATTTGTCTTGTTTATTATTAGCGGATTTATCCATGTCAACCGATTCACATATAGATGACGATGACCGTGTCATTGATGTGGTGCAAGACAGCTTGTTGCTTTTTGGGGAAGCATTAAAAACCGTTGGTGATAATTTTGCCATGTATGGATTCTCTTCAGTAAAGCGCAGTAATGTACGTTTCACTATGCTAAAAAACTTTAATGAAACTTATAACGATCAAGTTAGAGGTCGTATACAAGCTATTAAGCCAGGATTTTATACTCGTATGGGCGCTGCTATTCGCCAAGCAACAAAGATAATTAGTGAACAAAAAACGGCTGATAAGTTATTGCTCATACTCACTGATGGGAAGCCAAACGATATTGACCATTACGAAGGGCGCTTTGGCATAGAAGATACTCACCAAGCGATTAATGAAGCAAAACGTTTAGGTATAAAGCCTTTTTGTATTACCATTGATGTCGATGCACAGAGCTATTTACCTTATTTATTTGGTAGTGATGGTTTTACTCAAATATTAAGGCCAGCACAATTACCGAAGCGATTACCTCAGTTATATCATCAATTAACATCACAGTGATTGGACATAGTATGAATAAAGAAATAAAGACCTGTCTTTTTTGCCAAACAGAAAATGAACTTCACCTTGATGATAAAGACAATAACCGTGGGAAAACTGAACAGGTAAGTACACAGGTAAGTACACAACAATGTCGTCAATGCGGTATGGAGTTACCGGATAAGAATCCAAATGATAGAAAGCCGAAAGTTAAATTTTTTGTTAAAGCTTTTTGGCTAATTGCACTGTTTTGCCTGGTTATGGTTATTTATCTACCGAGATAATAAACGGAACGTTTATACCCAAACCACTTGAAGATGCAGTTTCAGAGCTAAGCTAGGAAGTCAGATTAAGGCGCAGCACGAAGGTAATGGTTGTTCAGGATAATTGCTCCTGCATTCTCTAATAAGTTAAATCCATGTAGCGTCCTTATCAAGTACTGCAACGCAGAACTGTTTTTCTAGCTTAACTCCCTTCGGGCAAGGCGATAAAGGGTCATCCCCTGCGTTATTGATTTCGATAATGGAGCAACCATTATATTCAATCAATGCCTTGGAGCTAACCCTTTTTCGACTTGCTGAATCCTGCATCTTCAAGTAGCTTGGGTATAGATAAAAACTTTGCTGCGCAATGCAGTTAAGTTCATTTCTCCAATAATAACGCTTTATAATAATCACATCTTTTCTTGTTTGTGTATTGTTTGTTCTATGCCAACTCGGTAAAAGTATAATTAATCGCTATTTTTCTTGTACTTAGTTATTTTTGTGCTACCCCCTTGAAATCACTGGTTTACATAAAAAATCTTTTTTATATCAAAAAAGAATATTTAATATTTACTTTGAATTCAGTTACTTACATTCCCGGTGTTTTTTTTTTTTTACTTTCTTGATTTCGCTTAAATCTGTCTTATGCTTAACAACAAGCTGTAAAATAATAATAAATATGGAATTATTATCTCAATGATCAAATTACCTAGTGATTTAACTATTGCTCACCTTGATGAATATCAAGCAAAGATATTGCCTCTTATCAACGACCTAAATGATGAAATCCAAATAATCACTATTGATGATAGTGATCTAGAGCGTATTGATACGCTTGGAGTGCAATTTATTATTGCTGTCATTACTTACATTATTGCACAAGGCAAAGATATCGATTGGCAATCTCGTTCAGCAGTACTGCGTGAGAGTATTAATCAACTTGGCATAACTGACGCTATTTTATTGCAATATATTATCGATTAATTTTTCGATAAATACCTAATCAATTAGTAAAAGATAACAGCAACAATCAATGAGGAAACGAGTATGACTAAGGTGTTAGTTGTTGATGACTCAAATTCAATAAGAGACATGGTAAGTTTTACCTTAAAAAGTGCGGGTTACCAAACGGTAGAAGCAAAAGATGGCCAAGATGGCTTAAGCAAAGCAAAAAGTGGAAGCTTTGACCTCGTTATTTCTGATGTCAACATGCCTAACATGGACGGAATAACTCTTTGCGGTGAGCTGCGTAAACTGCCTAGTTTTAAATTTACGCCAATTTTAATGTTAACAACTGAAAGCTCTACTGATATGAAAATGCGTGGTAAGTCAGCGGGGGCGACAGGTTGGTTGGTTAAACCCTTTAACCCTGAAAAGCTATTAGCCACTATTAAACGTGTTGTTAAATAAAAGTAGGCTTAGCCACATTAACTTAATAAAACTATTTATAACAAACAGAAACAAATTTTTGTTTGTTATTGATAAAGGACTGTCAAAGGTGCGCCGATATGAGTGTTGATCTATCACAATTTATTCCAAGCTTTTTAGAAGAAAGTTTTGAAGGGCTTGAGTTAATGGAGTCAGGCTTACTTAATTTACAACCAGGCGATAATGAAACTATCCATGCAATATTTAGAGCCGCACATTCAATTAAGGGTGGGGCAGGAACTTTTGGTTTTGATAATGTTACCGACTTTACTCACCTAGTTGAAACCTTACTTGATGAAATGCGTGATGGTAGACGAGAAATAAGCAGTGTTGATACTGAAATATTACTCGAATCAGTAGATTGTATGCGTTTATTAATTGAATCGGCACGCGATGAAGTTGATTTTGATCAAGAAAAAATTTCGCAAACAACAAAACGTTTGACTGAAACTTTAAATGCAGATTCCAAACAAGAACAATCAAAAAATGTGGAAGTAAAAACGACTATCGAGGGAGAGACAACTTATCATATATCGTTCATTCCTGAGCATAGTTTGGCAAAAACAGGCAATGATCCTATCTTTTTATTTAGTGCTTTGGCTGAGTTAGGCGAATTAACAACAAAAGCAAATACCCAAGATTTACCAGCACTGAATGATATAGATCCTCAAGAGTTATACCTAAGTTGGCAATTAACGTTAATAACAGCTGTAGATAAATCTGAAATAGTTGAAGTATTTGAATGGGTTGAAGATGAATGTTTATTAGAGATTACCGCAGCAGAAACTAGCACAACACTTAATGATAAAACTGAACAAGAGCCTAAAGCAGTTATTGAAGCTGAGATAGCTAGTAGTAATCAGGAAGTGGAAAGCCCAACGATAGTAAATTCTTCAAATAATGACACAGATAAAGCTGCGACAAAAAACAAAGGAAAATCCGATGCAGGCTCCATTAGAGTAGGTGTTGATAAAGTCGATAGTCTAATCAATTTAGTCGGTGAACTAGTTATTACTCAATCAATGTTGTCAGAATTAGGCAATGATTTTGATATGACCAAGGTAGAAAAATTAACAAGCGGTTTAGAGCAACTATTACAAAATACCAAAGAATTACAAGAAAGTGTTATGCGTATTCGTATGCTGCCTATTAGTTTCGCTTTCAGTCGTTTTCCTCGTTTAGTGCATGACTTAGCAACTAAAACGGGTAAAGAAATGGAGCTAGTAATAAAAGGTGAGCAAACCGAATTAGATAAAACCGTGATGGAACAAATTGGTGATCCATTGGTTCATCTAGTTAGAAATGCAGCTGATCATGGCATTGAAGCAACTGAGGTTCGAGTCGCCAACGGTAAACCTGCCAAAGGCACTATTTCTCTCGATGCTTATCATCAAGGTGGCAATATCGTCATTGAAATAAATGATGATGGTGCAGGAATAGACACCGACATAGTCTTTAACAAAGCGGTAGAAAAAGGCCTTATTGATGCGAATACCACATTAACAGATAGCCAAATTTATGACTTGTTATTTGAGCCTGGTTTTTCTACTGCAGCTGAAGTAACCGATATTTCCGGTCGCGGTGTCGGTATGGACGTTGTTAAACGTAACATTCAATCCCTTGGCGGCCGTATTCAAGTTGAGTCAACAAAAGGTAAAGGCAGCTGCTTTAAAGTACATTTACCTCTTACCCTTGCCATATTAGATGGGCAATTAATTACCGTGGGAACAGAAACATACATTATTCCTCTTATAGCCATCGTTGAATCTTTACAGATTGATAACAAACTCATTAACCGTGTCTCTGGCGATATGGTGCTTTATCGTTTACGTGATGACAATGTGCCTATTTTACCTATTTACCAGTTGTTTAATTTGGAAACAGATTGCACTGAAATTGATAACGCGTTACTCGTTGTTGTTGAAGCAGACGGGCAAAAAGTAGGCTTAATGGTTGATGATTTACTTGCGCAACAACAAGTGGTGATAAAGAGTTTAAAAGAGAATTATCAGCAAGTTACTGGTGTTTCTGGTGCGACTATATTAGGTGATGGCTCTGTTGCAATGATCTTAGATATTCCTGGCATGATTGCAATGGCATTAAAACAAGCACAACAAGCTCAGTTAGATAACAAAGGCAAGGAAAAAAGCAAAACAGGAGAACTTGTTTAATGAATATTCAAGATATGGCCAGTGAAATCCCTGTTGAAGGTGAACATAGTTTAGAGGGAATAGACTTTATTACCAGTGGTGATCAGTACCTTACATTTTTACTTGATGATGAACAATATGCCGTTGATATTTTATGTGTTGAGGAGATTAGGAGTTGGGAGCAACCCACTAAAATTCCAAATGCACCAAGTTATGTAAAAGGCGTAATTAATATGCGCGGAATTATTGTACCTATCATAGATTTACGCCTTAAGTTTACCATTGGTAAAGCTATTTATTTAGAAACGACAGTGGTGATTGTTTTAACTTATCAAAGTGAGAATAGCTCTCGCACTATAGGTTTTGTCGTTGATGCAGTTTCCGATGTATTAAATGCTGAACCGCATGACATTAAACCAGCGCCCGCTTTTGGTGGCTGTGTAGGGCAACAATATGTTGATGGTTTAATTAATAGTGAATCCAAAGTTGTTACTTTACTCAATGTGCCAGCATTACAACAACTAGAGCAGCATAGAATACATAGTTAATAAACCAAATTAGGAATGGGATAAATCATGACTGATATTGAACAAGAATATCTTACCTTTATGTTACAAGGCGAAGAATATGGTGTTGATATTCTTTGCGTTCAAGAAATACGTGTTTGGAGTAGGGTGACTGAATTGCCAAATAAACCTGGGTATATCAAGGGGGTCATTAATTTGCGCGGCGTAATTATTCCCATCATAGATTTACGTTTACGTTTTGGTCAGCCAGCACTGGATTACAATGATCAAACAGTCACTATTATTTTACGTCAGCAAAAGCAGCAAAGAACAACAGTTGTTGGCATAGTGGTTGATGCCGTTTCAGAAGTTTACAAGTTCACTAAGCAAGCCATTCGTCAAGCGCCTGGTTTTGGTAATAATATTGATGGCTGCTTTTTAAAAGGCTTAGCCAGTGTCGATAATAAACTTGTCATCTTACTCGATAGTGAAACCTTATTAAATGAAGATGACTTGTATTGTACGGTTAACAGCGCTAGCACACAGCGTGATAATAAAGAATTATCACAAGATGAAAACTTAGTAGAAAGCTAATTTTTAAAGTTAATGTTTAAAGTTAAAAATGGAAAAGTATTGTTTGATAAAGCTGAATAAATACTCAGATAAAACCTAAGAATAACTAACACAGGAAATAACTTATGACCCCAAAACAAATAAGTTTGGTGCAACAAAGTTGGAAAAAAGTATTACCGATAGCACCGCAAGCAGCGGAAATATTTTATGACACTTTGTTTGAGATGGATCCATCTTTAAAGACACTGTTTCCTAGTGATATGGCTGAGCAACACAAAAAACTCATGTCGATGCTTGATACCGCAGTCAAATTACTGGATAACCCAGACAAACTTATTCCAGCGGTTGAAAAATTAGGTACTAAACATGTCGCTTACGGTACAAAAACTGAACATTACGACACAGTTGGCGCGGCTTTACTTAAAACGCTCACTACGGGTTTAGGTGACGACTTTACCCCCGCCGTTAAAAGTGCATGGACAGCTATTTATAAAACATTAGCGACTACGATGATTTCGGCTGCTGATAAAGCAGATAAAGTTAACCAAGACGACCACATTGATAAAAAAGTTCAAGGAAAAACTATGAATAAGAAAACTGCGCAGAGCAATAGCAATACAAGTGAAGAAAATGAAGGTTTAGCTGTGCAGTTACAAGGTGCACTAGACCAATCCGCAACAGCATTTATGATGATAAATCGCGATTTTGAAGTGACTTATGCTAATGCTGCAACAATCACATTACTTAAAAAACATGAGGCTACTTTTGCTGAAAATTGGCCTGGTTTTACTGCCGATAAAAATGCAATTATAGGTACTAATATCGATGATTTTCATAAAGATCCGGCGCACCAGCGGAGATTATTAGATGATGTTAGCAACTTACCTTATAAAACAGATATTAGTATTAAACACCTAACGTTTGAGTTAAATGTCAGTGCTACTTTAGATGCTAACGGAGAATATATCGGTAATGCCTTAGAATGGTCAGATGTAACAGAGGCACGAATTCAACAAAATAAAGCTGTGCAGTTACAAGGGGCAATTGATCAATCAGGTACTGCCAATATCATGATTGATAGAGATTTTAATATTACTTATGCCAATGCTGCCACGTTAGCGTTACTTAAAGAGCATGAACAAACCTTTGCAGACAATTGGCCAGGTTTCAAAGCTGATCCGGACGTGATCATTGGTACTAACATTGATGGTTTTCATAAAGATCCTGCCCATCAACGTAAATTACTTGATGACCCTAATAATTTACCTTACACAACAGATATTCAAATTAAACACTTATCTTTTGAACTCAATGTCACCGCGATCATTGATGCCAATGGAGACTATATTGGTAATGCGCTTGAGTGGCAAGATGTAACCGCAGCACGAACACAAGAAAATAAAACAGCGCAATTGCAAGGGGCGATTGATCAATCAGCTACCGCAAACATGATGATTGATAGGGATTTTGTCATTACCTATGCCAATGCCGCCACGTTAGCGTTACTCAAAAAACATGAAGCGACTTTTGCAGAGAATTGGCCAGGTTTTAAAGCTGATCCTGAAGTGATAATTGGTACTAACATTGATGGTTTTCATAAAAACCCTGCCCATCAACGTAAATTACTCGATGACCCCAATAACCTGCCGTATACAACGGATATATCGATAAAACACTTAAAATTTGAATTGAATGTTACAGCGATTATTGATGCCAATGGAACATATATAGGTAATGCCTTAGAATGGTCAGATGTAACAGAGGCACGAATTCAACAAAATAAAGCTGTGCAGTTACAAGGGGCAATTGATCAATCAGGTACTGCCAATATCATGATTGATAGAGATTTTAATATTACTTATGCCAATGCTGCCACACTAGCGTTACTTAAGGAGCATGAAAGAACCTTTGCAGAAAATTGGCCGGGTTTTAAAGCGGATCCTGAAGTGATAATTGGTACTAATATTGATAGTTTTCATAAAAACCCCTCTCATCAACGTAAATTACTTGATGACCCAAATAATTTACCTTATAAAACCGACATTCAAATCAAGCACTTAACATTTGAATTAAATGTCACCGCAATTCTTGATTCAACTGGCGAGTACATGGGTAATGCGCTTGAGTGGCAAGATGTTACAGCTACTAGGGCTAATTCGGTTGAAGTAGGACGTCTAACATCTGCGGTTGAGGGTATGACGACAAATCTAATGATGGCTGATACTGAGGGCAATATTGTTTATGCGAACCCATCAGTTACAGCAATGTTACGTCGACGAGAAGCACAGTTACGCGCTGTATTACCTTCTTTTAACGTTGACAGAATGGTGGGTACTAATTTTGATACTTTCCATAAAAACCCGGCTCATCAACAAAACTTATTAGGCAATCCTGATAATTTACCTTATACCGCTGAAATTAGTGTCGCAGAATTAACTTTTCAACTTATTGCTATCGCACTACGAGATTCTGAAGGTAATCATGTAGGCACAGCAGTGCAATGGGTAGATTTAACAGAAGAAAAAGACGCGCAAGAGCAGATTGATAATTTAATCAACGATGCCATTGTTGGTAAATTAGAAAGTCGTATAGATACTGCTGAATACCAAGGGTTTATGAAGGAGCTTGGTACCAACATTAATAATTTAATGGACTCTGTTGTAGCGCCTATCAGTGATGCCATTAATGTTGCGCAAGCACTTGCCGATGGTGATTTAACACTCAACATGCGTAATGATTATGGTGGTGAATTCCTAGCATTAGCTAATGCGATGAATGGCTCTATTGATAACTTAAGCAATATGGTTGATGAGATCCGTGATGCCTCAACCAATGTTTTTGATTCATCAAGAGAAATTGCTGAAGGTAATAATGAACTAAGTCATCGCACAGAGTCACAAGCATCAAGTCTTGAAGAAACCGCTTCCGCGATGGAAGAGCTGACAAGTACAGTGCAACAAAATGCTGAAAACTCAACTGAAGCAAGTAAATTGTCGATGTCAGTGATGGAGAAAGCCAGCAGCGGGGGTGCTGTAGTACGTAATGCGATCACAGCAATGAGCGATATTAATAAGTCCAGTAAGAAAATTGCCGATATTATCAGCGTTATTGATGAAATCGCTTTCCAAACCAACTTACTGGCCTTAAATGCTGCAGTAGAAGCGGCGAGAGCAGGAGAGCAAGGGCGCGGTTTTGCCGTAGTTGCTGCTGAAGTGCGTAACTTGGCACAACGCTCTGCAGGAGCAGCTAAAGAGATTAAAGGTTTGATTAATGACAGTGTCGAGGCAGTAGGTCAAGGAACTAAGCTGGTAGATGAAACAGGACAAACCTTCACTGAATTAGTTTCGGCTATTGAGGATGTCAGTAAAATGATTGCTGACATTGATAGTGCTGGTAAAGAGCAGTCGGCAGGTATTGGTGAGGTGAGTGCCGCGGTGAGTCAAATGGATGAAATGACTCAACAAAATGCAGCATTAGTTGAAGAGGCTGCCGCATCAAGCAAATCAATGGAAGAACAATCACAAGCTTTATTAGAGCAAGTGGCATTCTTTAATAATGGTGAAGAGGAAGCCGAAGTTGAAGTGGCACCAAGGGCAACCAAAAAGCGTAGGGTAAAACGAGAAAATAGCACTAAATCGAATTTTAGCCCAGCAATACCGTCACCTAAAAAAACTCGAACTAAACGCACTAGTACGCCAGTTGATCAAGAGTGGGAAGAGTTTTAATTGATATGACTTAACTGAATATGTAGGCATCCTTTGCTTATGGTATTGAATAAATGACTCGAACTTAGATTTATGTCATAGAGAGTAAATTTAATACCTTAAGCAAATCTTATAAGACAATTTTACATGAGAGTACTTTTCATAACAGTACTTTTTATGACATTACTTCTCATAAGAGTACTTTTCATAATAAGACTGCACAAGGTTACTAAGCATGATGCAAAAGGGTCAAAGTGTAAAAAGTAATGACAATAGAGAGCATTCAGTTAAGTTGTCAGATAAAGATTTTACTTTTATTTGCCAGTTTGTTTATCAAAATACCGGCATTGTACTTAACGACAGTAAACGAGAAATGTTATATCGACGTTTAACTCGTATTGTTAGAGAGCGACAACTTAGTTCATTTAGCGATTATTGTCAGTTACTTAAGAACCAAGGAGATAAAGAAAAAGATTATTTCATTAATGCTATTACCACTAACTTGACCAGCTTTTTTAGAGAAGACCATCACTTTGAGTTTTTAGCTAAAGAAGAATTACCACGGTTGATGAAAAGTAAAACTCCGATGGCAAATGGAAAAAAACGTTTAAGAATTTGGTCATCTGCTAGTTCAACAGGTGAGGAGCCATACAGTATAGCGATTACCTTGCATGAAACAATGAAAAATGAACTCGCTAAATGGGATACAAAAATACTGGCAACCGATATTGATAGTAATGTGTTAGCAAAAGGAAAAGAGGGCGTTTATGATATTAAACGCATAGAAGATTTACCTCGAAATCGTAAAGAAACATATTTTTATCAGGGTTGTGGAAAAAGTAAAAGCAGTGTCAAAGTACATGATAAATTAAAAGATTTAATAACGTTTAAGCAGTTGAACTTGTTACATGACTGGCCAATGAAAGGGCCATTCGATATTATTTTTTGCCGTAATGTCATCATTTATTTTGATAAAGAAACTCAGCAAGAATTGTTCTCTCGTTATTATGAGTTGTTAGCGCCAGGTGGTGTGTTATTTTTGGGGCACAGTGAGAACTTAGGTAGTTATCAAAAGTATTTTGACAATATTGGTCGAACTATTTTTAGAAAACCTATGTGAATCGGGTCTAAGGAAAAAAGGAGTTTAAGTGGAAAGACGTGACCATCCAGAAATTGCCCTATGTATGACCAAGTGTTTGCCTGAGTTTTCCCAAATAAATCATTATTGGGATAAACAAAGAGACATGGTTATTGCCAAGATATTACCAGGCGAGTTTTATATGACGACTGAATCTGTAGCTATTGCCACAACATTAGGATCTTGTATCTCTGCTTGCATTTGGGATAGTCGTATTAATATTGGTGGCATGAATCATTTCATGTTACCCATTACCAAAAAAGAAGCGCACGAAGTAAATTGGGGGCAAAGAGAAAAGACAGCTGATGCGACTCGTTATGGTAATTATGCAATGGAACATTTAATTAATACCATATTAAAAGCGGGTGGCCGACGATCTAATTTAAAAGCAAAAGTTTTTGGTGGAGCTAGGGTATTAAATCAAATGTCGGATGTCGGACAAAAAAATATTGATTTTGCTATTTCCTATTTGAATGCTGAAGAGATATATGTAGAAAGCACTGACATAGGTGATATTTACCCACGAAAGGTTATATTTGAACCTTCAAGCGGTAGAGCCTTTGTGAAAAAACTTGATAATCTCCATAACGATACCATTACCCAACGTGAACGTAATTATAGAAGTCAAATTATTCACGAAGACGTTAGTGGTGAAATAGAACTGTTCTAAAGGTAGTGTTTAAGCGCATATTTTTCTCATCTCGATGCCTTTGGGATTATAAGGAATATACATGGATATAATTACAGTACTTGTTGTGGATGATTCTACGGTTATTCGTAACATAATAAAAGAAGCACTAAGTCATAGTAAACATATCAAAGTAGTAGGGGAGGCTGAAGACCCACTTGTCGCGCGTGAGTTAATTAAAAAACTTTCCCCAGACGTACTTACTTTAGACGTTGAAATGCCCAAAATGGACGGCATTACCTTTCTTACCAATTTGATGCGTCTTAGACCCATGCCAGTCATTATGTTATCAACTTTAACTACGAAAGGTGCTGACATAACTTTACAAGCGCTTGAACTTGGTGCTGTTGATTTTATTGCAAAACCCAGTGTGCAAGAGCTGATAGCAAAGCAGCTTAGCTTTAGAGAAGTACTGGTAGAAAAAATAACACAAGCATTTACCGTTGATCAAAAAAACTTCAAGCTCAGTAATACGCTCACTGATATGAAAACGAGTGGTAAAGGCAATATTAAAAATATCCTGCCATTTAAAGGAGTCAGACGAACTAATCATTTAGTTGCGATAGGTGCCTCAACAGGAGGCACTGAAGCAATTAAAAAAGTGCTTGAGACTTTACCTGCTAATTCACCCGCTATTGTAATTACCCAACATATTCCAAAAACCTTTAGCTTGCGCTTTGCCGAGCGTTTAAACGCTAATTGCCAAATGGAAGTTCATGAAGCAAATCACGGGCAAAAAATAAAACCTGGACATGTTTATATTGCGCCAGGAGATCAGCACCTAAAAATAGTAAACAAAAATGGCACATTATTTTGTACTTTAACTGACGAAGAAGAAGTTAATCGGCACAAGCCTGCGGTTGATGTTTTATTTGATTCATTGCTTGATATAGCAAGTAACGTGCAGGCAATTTTGTTAACTGGTATGGGACAAGATGGTGCACAAGGTATGTTACGTTTAAAGGAACAAGGTGCCTTAACTATGATTCAAGACAAGAGTAGCAGTTTAATTTGGGGGATGCCTGGTCGTGCTCATGCTATTTCTGCCCATACGATGCAAGCCCCATTAAATAAAATAGGTCAATATTTGCTTAAACATGCAGCTTTAGATCGTGATGCTATTAAAGAAATAATTTCAACTTGTGTAGTGGAGGGGCGGCATGAGTAATCAAGCCAACTTACTCAATATAGCAATAGCCATATTATTCGTCATTATTATTGATTATTGGTTTATTAAAAACGAAATGATCTTTGTATTAATGAGTAGCTCTTTACTCATTGTTTTGATTTTTATGGCTTATAAAATAAAAAAAATTGCTAACCAAAAAATGCTTGAGTCTGATGTAAATGAAATGTCATCAGTAGATGACGAGTTAATTCATAGCGTAATTTCTGAGTTACAACTTTTTTTGCATCAAGAAATAAATATTATTGAAAATGAAGCGAAGAGAACGGCAGGGTTAGTAGAAGATGCCGTTATTGGTATTTCTAGTAGTTTTAAGGATTTACAGCTGTTGAGTGAAGAGCAACATCAGATGATTAGTGTGCTTATTAGTCACACACAAACGATAGGAGATGATGAGAATTCATCATTAGAAGACTTTGTTAATAATTCTAATAAGACCTTAGAGGATTTTGTTAGTGTGATAATTAATACCAGCAAACAAAGTTTAGAAACAATGAGTTACACAGACAAAATGGTCGAACAATTTGACGCGATCTTTAAACTATTATCTCAGGTTGAGGGCTTAGCTAGCCAAACAAACTTACTTGCACTAAATGCCGCTATTGAAGCAGCAAGAGCAGGAGAAGCGGGCAGAGGCTTTGCTGTTGTGGCCAATGAAGTCCGAAGTTTATCTGTAAGTTCTACTGAATTAAACCATGATATTCGTAATGAAATAGACAATGCGAAAGAGATCATTGCCAAGTTACGCTCTTCAGTTGAAACAATGGCCTCAGCAGATATGACTTCTACCTTAGAAGCGAAGGATAAAATGTCAATCATGATGAAGCATGTTGAGAGTGTTAATCACGATACCAACACGAGTGTAGAAGAACTTAGTTTACTGGTGCCTAAAATTAATGACGCAGTTGGTGTCGGTATCCGCTCCTTACAATTTGAAGATCTAACACGGCAATCTCTAGAATCTTTGCAAAAAAATCTTGCCAGTGTTCATACAATCAGCGATGTATTAGTAAACTTTGAAAAAACACCTACTATTACGGTGCACCAACAATTACTTTCTCTGAAAGAAAAATGTCAACAAGTCTATCAAGATACTCAAATAGCTGAAAGTAGCAGAAGTGTTAAACAGCTTTCTATGGAAGAGGGAGAGGTTGATCTATTTTAAGCATTAAATGATCTAACTACTAATATTTGTATTTTTTAATTAATAAAGGATAAAGTTTATGGCTATTCATAGCAAAGTTTCAAGTGATGGCAAGCAGCTTACTATTGTTATTGAGGACAGGTTTGATTTTTCATTACATCAGCAGTTCCGTGATGCTTATTGCCGAAACAACACATCAGATGTTACCTACACTTTAGATTTAAGTAAAACTGAATATATGGATAGTTCAGCGTTAGGCATGATTTTATTACTAAAAGACCATGTGCAGCTTTATACCGGTCAATTAGTTATTTCTAAGCCCAATGATACGGTTAATAAAATACTAGAGATAGCCCAATTTCATCGATTAATGACGATAGAGTTATAACCTTTTTTTCAGCATTTATGTCATAGGAGGTAATGAATAACTATGACCACGAACCAAAAGCTTGCTTTAGTTGTTGATGATTCAAAAATGCAATGTAAGTTGCTGTCAGTTTTGCTGCAAGAAGAAAATTACCGTGTCGTTGTAGCAAATGACGGTGCTAGTGGCGTGCAGATGTATGTTAAACATCAACCTGATTTAGTCTTGATGGATATTAACATGCCGATTATGGACGGCTTTGAGGCGACAAGACGCATCAAAAAACTATCAGGTGAGGGCAATTTAGCGCCGATAATATTTATCACTAGCATGGATAGTGATAAAGCCTTTATTGATAGTGTTGATGCTGGTGGGGATAGCATTTTAGTACGTCCCTTTTCTCCTGCCGTCTTTAAAGCAAAGATCAAATCCATTCAACGTATTGGTGATCTAGTATCACAAGTTAATAATTTACAGCAAGAGCAACAAAAAGATGCCGAGCTTGCAGAAAAAATGATGTCAGATGTCATTGAAGCAAGAAATTTTGCTTTAGATAAAATAGGTGTGATTAAAAGAGCGGCAACAATCTTTAGTGGCGACATTCAACTAGCAGCTCAATGCCCAAATGGCGATGTTCATGTTCTTTTAGGTGATTTTACTGGCCATGGTTTACGTGCATCTATTGGCGCGATACCCGTGACTGAAACTTTTCGTGCGATGACCAAAAAAGGTTTTTCATTATTTGAGATCATCAAACAAATTAATCGACAACTATTTGCCCTGTTACCTGGGGATTTATTTTTTTGCGCAAGTTTCGCATCTATTTCTGAACACGAAAAATCTGCTTATATATTTAATGCAGGTCTACCCGAAGGTTACCTTTTTAATAACAAAGCCATTATTAAAACCTTATTTAAATCCACGCACCCGCCTCTGGGCATTTTACCTAAATTATTACCTGATGCTGCTATTGAAGTCGTGCCAATAGAGTTGAGTGACCGCTTGGTTTTTATTACTGACGGTATTGTTGAGGCTAGAAGTCCAGATGGCACACTTTTCGGCTTTGAGCGTTTTGAACAAGCCGCAAAAATAGGTGTGCTTCAACATGGTGTTGCTCGGCAAGTTCAGAATGAATTAGAAGTATTTTGTCAGGAAGCAGAGCAAGAAGATGATATTACACTGGTCGATATTCCGTGTAGTGGTTTTCAGCCGAAAGATTTAGCGAATTCTATTACGTCCCCTAAAGATATAAGTAACCCAACAGCTTTTAGTCATGCAGGTGAGACTGACTTTTCCGGCGCATATTTTAATCGCAGTTATCGCTTGGCACCGGCTTGGTCTTATCAGCTACACTTAACAGGTAAATTGTTGAAAGATGTAAATCCTATTCCGCTGGCAATGAATCAAATCAATGATCTAGCAGGAGCAGGTGAGCATTGGCAGAGTTTATATACTATATTAACAGAGTTGTTTGTTAATGCGCTCGACCACGGTGTGCTTGGCTTAAGTTCAACATTAAAAGATTCAGCTGAAGGCTTTAGTCAGTATTTTAATGAACGCGCTAAACGTTTAGACACATTATCAGACCATCCAGATGATTATATTAGTATTACCTTGAACTATTATCCTTTCTCCTCTGACAAAGAAAGAAGTACAGCTCAAAAAGAGGTGAGTAAAACTGGCGGAAAAATGTTGATTAACATAAAGGATAGTGGTCAAGGTTTTGATGTGCTTAGTCTGATTAAAAAAAATAGTACCGATATTGAACACAACGTGAAGTTAAGTGGCCGTGGCATTGAATTAGTAAATCAACTCTGTGACACAGTTGAATATCAAGAGAATGGTACATTAGTCACAGCAAGTTTTGTATGGAGCGACACCCATTAAGTGGGTGAAACAATTTTGCTGAAAAACACCATAAAATTCGATGCGATAAAGTAGTAAGTAAGAATAGAAGGAACAACTATGTTTAAACATAATTTACTCATTATTGATGATGATATTGACTACTTAAAAATATTAGCTGAAAGTCTAGCTGATACCTTTGAAGTTAAGTGTGCAAATAACTTATCAGTTGCCAACGACCTTTTAAATGAAAATATTCATTTTGATATTGCCCTAGTAGATGAAAATATTGGTAGTGAAAAAGGCTCGGCTTGGATAAAATCACAACAAGATAACGACAGCGCGCCAACTTCCTTTATTTTATATTCAGGAATGGCAACAGAGGAAGCAATTTTAACGGGGTTAGAATGTGGCGCAGATGATTTTCTTTCGAAACCTTTTTCTTTAAAAGCTTTACATTCAAAACTTGATAAATTAATTGATTATCAAAATAAGATCCATGAGTTTGAAGATGAGATAAAGTCCAAAGATAATGTCATTAATATTTCGATGGCGCAGGCATCAAAATACGGTAGTTGCATGCAGCTTACATCGAAGTTAAACCACTGCTTTACCCATGAAAAAATTCGTGATGAAGTGTTTAGTTATTTGAATTCAATGGGTCTTCATGGCTGTATTGCCTTTTACCCTTTAGCGGAAAAACCAAGTTTCTTTAGCGCTCAAAAAGGTTTATGTTCCCCTGTGGAAATAGAAGTAATGGAATTATTAAAAATTAAACCTAGGATTTATCGATTTGGCTCTAGGACTATTTTTAATCACAATCTTGTTTCTTTATTCATTCTTAATCTAGAAGATGGCACGGTAGATACCGATATATATATTGATGCTTTAGCGTCTGTTATCGAGTGTATTGGCGCCAGAATGGCGTTTATTACTTACAAAAATTCGTTAGATGCGGTACAAATTCAAATAAAACAAGCCGTTATTAAAACAAAAAGAATGGTTCAGATATCAAAACATCATCAACAAGAAATCATGAATGAAATAGTATTAAAAATGGGAACCAGTTTTCACATTCTTAATATGACGGAAGATCAAGAAGAATATTTAACCGATTTAGTTCATGGTGCTTTAAAAAAACATAGCCAAGATGATGTTAACTTTTTAGAGGTTACTCAATTACTTGACCAAGCATTAGAAAGTGTCGATCAATTACAACAGTTAGGTCATGAGCAAGACCATATTATAAATGAAAGCGATACGGATGATGAGGATGAATTATTTTGAACTCACAATCACTTGATTTAGCACATAAAGTATTAACTGGTATTGATGAAGCCTATTGGCAATGGGATCTAATAAACGATCGCATATTTTACTCTGCTCAGTTAATGAAAATACTTGGTTATGATGAGGAAGGGCAAATTGGTTCCAGCAGCCTTTGGGAGAGGCACTTTGAAGATCAAATGCTAGCGGAGGTTCATACTAAAATTGCTTTGCACTTAAAAGGAGAAATTGAACGCTTTGACATGACTTTATCTTTAGTAAATAACCAAGGCCATGAAATATGGCTGCATGCTTTAGGTAAAGTTGTTGAATGGCAAGATACTAGAGCTGCAATGATGTTTGGTACTGTTAAAGATGTTACAGATACTAAAAATATGATTGTACAACTAAAGAAACAGAATGATTGGTTAATGTTAGCAGAACGTATTAGTAACTCTGGGCACTGGCGTTATGACATTAAAAGTAAACAATTAGACTGGTCTGCAGAAATATATAGACTTCATGGTTTAGCGAATAAAGCGATATTACCAACAATAGACGATGCAATCGATTATCTTCAGCTAAAGGATAGAAAACAGTTTAAAGACCTTTTTCATAACGCAGTAAATCAACAGCAGCCTTTTTCTTTTAAATCAACATTAATTCTAAGCTCGAGTAAAAAAGTAAAAGTAGAGCTTATTGCAGAAATAGAGCGCAATAATAAAGGCGAAGCACAAGCTATATTTGGTGTTTACAAAGACATAACTCGCCATGAAGAAATTTTTGAAAAGTTAAAGTTATTGGCGATGGTTAACTTCACCATAAAGGTTCCTATATTTTTTATTGATGATAATGACAATGTTGTTTACCAAGATATTTCTCCTCATTATGATGGTGTGAGCTCAGTATTATTTAACTACATTAATTTTAGTATCACTGAGTATTTGCAATTTAAAAAGCAAGCCAAAGAACAGGGACAAATAAAGCAACACAATATTAGTTTTGATAAATATAATAGTGTTTTTGACCTATCCGTTACTTATGAAGCTGAAGAAGGTATTTACATTTGGATAGTTGAAAATGTCACTGAGAAATTTAGAAAAGAACAGCAGCAAATAATCTCTAATCGTTTAGCTCTATTAGGTAATACTTTTGGTAATGTGTCACATGATATCAATAATGTTTTAGGAGTGGCATTAGGGGCCATTGAAATGTTAGAAATAAAATTTTCTCGAGGTGAGGATATTTCTGATTACATTGAGCGAGTAAAAAATGCAATTGATAAAGGTAAAGACGTCACTGAACGTTTATTAGCTTTTACTCGTAAACCAACAATTAAAGTCGTTAGCTTTGATCCAATACAAGAAATTTACGACAACCAATATTTATTCAAACAATTATTGTTAAGTACTATCAAGGTTAATTTTAATTTTGAAGCGATTCATTGTTTAATAAATTTCCCACAAGGGGAGTTTATTAATATTCTCTTGAATTTAGTACTGAACGCACAAGATGCTATTCAAGAAAAGGGCTTGAGCGGTCAAATCGAAATATCTGCAAATATGTCAAATGAGAGTCGTTTAGAAGTTCATGTCAAGGATAGTGGCATTGGCATTAAAAAAGAAAATTTAACCAAAGTTTTTGATCCGTTTTATAGTTCAAAATCAGTAAATAAAGGTAATGGTATTGGCTTGGCTAATGTTTACTCTACTATGTATAAACATAACGGCCTTATTCAGGTAGAGGGTAACTGCGAACTAGGTGGCGCCCATTTTACTTTGATTTTTAAATGTAAAAAATTAGCAGAGAAGTATATTGCCAACGAAATAGAAACAACTAAGCTAAGTTATAATAATACCAATGTTTTAGTCTTAGATGATGAGGTGAGTATTGCAGAATTTGTTGCCTTATTTTTAGAAAGTAAAGGCGCTAATGTTGTCGTTGCCAATAATAAGGATGAATTAATCGCTAAGTTACAGTTGGATACTGTTTTTGATATTTTTATAACAGATATGATTTTACCTGATTTATCAGGTAAGGAAGCCGTCAATATGGTTACGGCTAAGTTTCCTGAGATCAAGGTATTTTCAATTAGTGGATATATTGCTATAGAAGATCGCAGTTGGGATTACCCTGTACTAAGGAAGCCTTTTAACTCTAAAGAGCTTGCTGAGTTTTTAACACTTTAATTATAATTAGCCTTTAGGGATGATTAATAAGATGGAAAGAACCACTGCCTCTGTTACGAACGAAAAGCCTCTTAGAAAAAGTATGATCGCTAATACTAGCACAATGCAAGCTATTATTGATTCTATTGCTGATGCAGTTATCAATATTTCTCAACATGGGCAGATTTTAAGTTTTAACTGCAGTGCTAGTAAAATGTTTGGCTATATTGAACATGAGGTACTGGAAAAAGAGTTTAGTCTTTTATTACCCCTTATTTTTAATCGTGCACATGATGGTTTTTTAAATGGTTTTTTTTCACAAGACTTATTTAAACGCATAGGCAGAGGGCAAGAATTGACCGCTATCACAAAAGATGGCACGCAATTTCCTGTATTACTTACCATTACTCCCGTTATTAATAATGAACACACCATCTTTACTGCTTTGATACGTGATATGACCAGCGTTAAATTACTTGAGAGTGATAATCTACGCAGTTTAAAGGCTGCAGAAGAGTTAAGCTCCCGGTTAGATTTTGCTTTAGCTGCGCCTAATATTGGTGTTTGGGGTTACAATGTAAATCATGAGTTCATGTCTTGGGATAAGCGCATGTATTCCTTAAATGGTTTTGAAGAATTAGATAATATTTCTCAAAGTAACGATTGGCAAAAAAAAATACATGCAGATGATCTGGCTTTGGTTAGAGATACTTTTACTGACTGTATAACGACGGGAGAAGAGTTTAATGTCACTTTTCGGATTATCTGGCCTGATAATTCACTGCATTATATCGAAGCGAATGCTCATGTCATTAAAGATGAATTTGGTAATATAGTTAGCCTTATAGGTACTAATAGAGATGTTACTGAGCAAATTGATTTACAAAAACTACAACAACAAGCGTTAGCTATGGCAGAGGAATCATTAAAGTTAAAATCTGAATTTTTAGCGAGTATGAGCCATGAAATTCGTACGCCGATGAATGGTGTTGTTGGTATGTTAGGTTTGCTGGAACACAGTGACTTAACAACCAAGCAGCAACACCATGTACAGCTTGCTCAGTCTAGTGCCCAGTCATTGTTATTGTTGATAAATGATATTTTAGATTTCTCTAAAATTGAATCAGGCAAATTAGATTTAGAGTGTATTGATTTTTTAACTTGTGTTCATTATTAAGTGATTTTTCTCAGTCTATTGCCATTAAAGCACAAGATAAAGGAGTCGAATTAATATTAGATGTCAGTAATCTCGGTAATATCATGGTACTAGGTGATCCTAATCGTTTACGGCAGATATTGACAAATTTAGTGGGCAATGCAATTAAGTTTACTCATCAAGGTGAAATTACTATTCGTGCATCTTTATTACCGACTAAAGATAAAGAAAATAGCCCCGTACAGTTTCATTGTTCCATAACTGATACGGGTATTGGTATTAAATCGAATGTAATTGAGCAGCTCTTTGATTCATTTACTCAACTTGACGCTTCGACGACCCGAAAGTATGGGGGAACAGGTCTAGGGTTGGCTATCGTTAAGCAATTATGTCACTTGATGGATGGTGAGATAAGTGTCACCAGTAAATTAGGTCATGGCAGTTGCTTTGAGTTTACGTTAACACTACAGCACAGTAACCAATCACAAATATACAGAGATAAAATTGATTGTTCAGGTTTTTCTGTATTAATTGTTGATGCTAATACGACTAACTTGGAAATACTCGATGGGCAATTAACTCGTTGGGGAGCTAAAGTAACGAAAACAAGCAATGGGGTTGATGCCTTAAATGAGATTGAAAACCATCCTGAAAATTATTATCATGTGGCTATTTTAGATAAAGAAATACCCTGTTCAGATGGCGCTATGTTAGGTAAAAATTTAAAATGTCATCGAAATAGTCAAAATATAAAATTAATCATGATGACTTCAATGGCAGAGCGGGGTGATGGTAAATTTTTTGCTGATTTAGGCTTTGATGCCTATTTTCCAAAACCAACTACGCCTAAAGATTTATATAATGCACTTTGTGTTGTTTTAGCCGAGGACGAAACATTTACTGCTGTTTTCCCTTTAATAACACAACACTCTTTGCATAGCATGTTACCAGATGATACAGCCTCTTCCTTTCCTAGTAATAGTAAGATTTTAATCGTAGAAGACAACCGAATTAATCAAGCCGTTTTATTAGGTATATTATCCAACTTAGGGTTAAGTGCTGATATTGCTTCCAATGGTAAAGAAGCGTTGGAATGTCTGTTGTCTGCCCAAGGAGAAAGTGCTTATCAACTTTTAATAATGGACTGTCAAATGCCTGAAATGGATGGTTATCAAGCAACTAAAGCAATAAGGTCTGCAAAGGCAGGTCTGCACTATATTGACGTTCCAATTATTGCCATGACTGCTAATGCAATGAAAGGAGATAAAGAAAAATGTCTTGATAGCGGTATGAATGACTATTTAACTAAGCCTATTGATATCAAAAGGTTAACTGAATCAATGACTCGCTGGCTTCATCCTAAAACCAATAACCTCAACATCTCTAAAGAAGAATCTAAAGCTGCATCTAGCCATTTAAAACCCAATGTACAGATAGAAAGTATTGGAAATCGTGCCGATAATGAAGACCAGCTTAGTCGTCACAGCCACCAACAACCTCAAAAAAGTAATGCTTTAAAAAGTGATAAACCCATTGAAAAAGCACGTTTAACTTGGGATCAAGATGGCTTTATGAAGCGCATAAGCCATAATGAAGTTATCGGAAAAAAACTCCTAATTCTATTTATGGATGAGGTACCTGCGGATATAGAATTATTGCAACAAGCTATTGTACATGAGTATAGTAATGATATCATTGCTTTAGCTCACAAAATCAAAGGTTCATCGCGAAATTTAGGTGCAGATGATTTAGCCGATGTTTGTAGTGAAATTGAACAAATGGCGAAGAAAAAAGAACAGGTTAAATGGACAAGTTTACGAGAAAAATTAACGTCTAATTTCAATCAGTTCATTATGAAAATAGAGAAACATGTTAATTAAATTAACTGCTAGGCAAGCAACAAAGTAACACTGAGAATTAATAAATGACCCTTGAGAAAGACTACAAAATACTTATTGTTGATGATGCAAAAGATACCCAATTATTACTTGAGTTTGATTTAACTTCAGCGGGGTATCAAGTTGAATGCTGCGATAGTGGCGAACAGGGTTTGTTAACCTTAACAGAGCAAAAAATTGATCTTATTTTACTTGATATGTATATGCCTGGATTATCAGGGCTAGAAACTTTAAACAAAGTCAAGGCAGGCATCGATACAGTTAAAGTACCCGTTATTATGTTATCAGCATCGAATGATGAAGATGAGATTGTTACTGCATTAGAAATGGGAGCTGAGGATTATGTGGTAAAACCTTATACAGCTAAAATACTGCTGGCGCGTATAAGAACGGCTATCAGATTAAAAGAAAAAACTCAGCAATTAGAGTACTTAGCTAAAACAGATTTTTTAACTGAAATAAATAATCGCGGTAACTTTTTTGAATTAAGCAGCAATGCATTAAACTTAGCTAACCGTTCAGGAAATCCGCTAGTTGTCGCTATGTTTGATATTGATTTTTTTAAACTAGTTAATGATGACTATGGACATGATGCGGGAGATAAAGTACTTATTTCTTTTGCTAAACAGTTGACACTTGTCTTTCGTGATTATGACATTATAGGTCGCATTGGTGGTGAAGAGTTTGCTGTTTGTTTACCTAATACATCCGTAGAGGATGCTCAAATAGCTTGTGAACGATTACGCCAACAAGTTGAGAAAACTGATTTTGTCATTAGTGATCATAATGAAAATGATAATCGTATTAACATTACAGTAAGTATTGGTTTGTCATTAGCGAAAAAAGACCTGACTTCTATTGATGACTTGTTGAAAGAGGCTGATGTAGGTTTGTATTACGCAAAAGATCATGGCCGTAATCAGGTTGTTAATGTCAGTGATATTTCAGATGAGTTAATACCTGAAATATATAATGTTGACGATGAAAGTGCAGTAAAGCCAATGTTTGAGGAAACGGACCTTATGGATTCTCAGGAAAAAAGTAATAAAACCTCATCAAATAAAGCGATTGAAGGTATTGATTTTTTGGTCGGTGTGAATAATGTTTTAGGAGATGAAGATTTATTTAATGAAATTTTAGTCATGTTTTATCAAGATCACCATTTAGATGGAGAAAAACTTGCTACTGCACTGCAAAATCAGGATGTTGGAAGTGTTAAGCACATAGCTCATACGTTAAAAGGTGTCGCGTCATCGGTCGGTGCTATGATGTTGTTTGAAAAAACTAAGGCTTTCGACCTTGCTATTAATGAGAATAGAGCGGGTGACTTTGAACGCTTATTTGCCGATTTATTACCTGAGTTATCTAAAGTGATGCAAAGCATAGAAGCTACTCTAGACGTTCACAGTAGTTAAATTATTAATTCGCTCCAAAGAGCGTATTAATAATTTAACTTTTAATGACTTTCGTTGAATTAGCAAGTGACTAATGACTTGTTAATTCACCACGTAGATTTTTTTGCATTAATAAAGATATTTTTTCATAACCATGACCTTGGCTAAGTAAGTAATGTAATTTGGTAAGGGTGGCTTCTAGAGTCATATCATGGCCACTGATAACCCCAACTTCACTAAGTGAATTGCCAGTTGCGTAACCAGACATGTTAACGGTTCCTTTAATACACTGGCTGCAATTAACGACGACAATACCTTGCTTTTTAGCATTAGCTAAACAATTTAACAATGCTTTATCTTGAGGAGCATTGCCCACGCCATAACTACGTAAAATTAATGCTTTAACCGGTTGTTTTATTGCATTGTCAATTACAGCACTACTTATTCCTGGGTAAAGGTGTACTACACCAATAGGTTGTGGCGTAATATTCGCTAATGTTAATGCCGGACAGTTTTTGCTGTCTTGTGTCGAGAGTGAGCCTGCTATTAATTGAATATTAATTCCTGCCTCTAACAATGCGGGCATGTTAGGTGAATCAAAGGCATTAAAGCCATCGGCATAAGCTTTTATGCAACGGTTACCACGGTAAAGCTTGTTGTTAAAAAATAAAGAAACTTCACTGATAGGATAATTAGCAGCAATATAAATAGCATTGAGTACATTGACTTGTCCATCAGAACGTAGTTGGCTTAGTGGTATTTGTGAACCGGTAACAATGATTGGTTTGCTTAAGTTCTCAAACATAAATGATAATGCTGAACTGGTATAAGCCATAGTATCAGTGCCATGCAATACGACAAAACCATCATAGTCATCATAATGTGCTTTTATATCATCAGCAATGCGTTGCCAATCACTTGGTGTCATATTTGAAGAATCAATTAATGGTTGATATTCACTAATTGTAAAATCAGGCATTTCAGCGCGGTGAAACTCAGGCAGGGCATTGATAGAATCAGTTAAATGGTCTCTTACGGGGACAAAACCTTGTGTGCTTTGCATCATCCCTATAGTGCCACCCGTATAAGCAACGTAAATTTTCTTTTTCATATAGTCTCTATCAATGTATCTAGTATTAAAGCAGCGCGTATTATATTTTAAGATGCTGAAGGTATAAACAAAAATCGACGCTAACTGAAAGTTAGCGTCGATTTTACTAGGTAAGATAGTTAAGTTGTTGTTAGCTTTACTGTGCGCTACAGGCTAAACAAAGTGTATACTTTCCTTGTGGATCGTTTAATTGACTTATTTGTCCAAATTCACTTTTAAATAGATTAATCAGGGTAGTGATACCTTGTTCATCGCTGATGCTTGGACTCGCTAATTCAACCAGAGTATTATGCTGTTGACCTGTAAATAGTGTGATAAAACTTGCTGAGTCACCTAACAACTGTTGAACAAATTTGTTACGTGATGATAGCTCTTTTTCAATAATTAAGGTGTCATAGTGCTCAAGGCTAGCAAGATTAGCTGCCGCTACTACTGCATCAGTCAAATTACCTAGTTCATCAACTAAACCGAGTTCTTTCGCTTTTTTACCTGACCAGACTCTGCCTTGTGCTACCGCATCAACTTGCGCTAACGTCATATCTCTATTGGCGGCAACTAAACTAATAAAATCTTGATAACCTTTATTAATAGATAATTGAAATAATTGAGCCATGCCATCAGTTAAAGGTTGGGTTACACCAAAACCAGCAATATCGGTTGTGCCCACACCATCAGTATGAATGCCTAGTTTACTTAATGACTTTTCAAAGGTCATCATCATGCCAAAAATGCCGATAGAGCCGGTAATTGTAGAAGGTGCCGCATAAATTTTATCGGCGGGAGCTGAAATCCAGTAACCACCCGAAGCGGCATAGGTACCCATTGAAGCAACAACAGGTTTACCTGATTTTTTAAGTAACTCGACCTCTTGACGAATTATTTCCGAAGCATAAGCACTGCCACCAGGGCTGTCTACTCTAAGCACAACTGCTTTTACGTCATCATTATTGCGTGCTTTTCGTAATAACTTAGCGGTACTATCTCCGCCAATGGTTCCCGGTTTTTGTGTACCATCTAAAATGGTGCCTTTCGCTACAATAATAGCGACTTTATCTGAACTACCGTTCATTTCTTCCGCGTCTGTTAGGCCATTAGATTCGAAATCAGTTGCGGCTAAATAATTTTTAAAACCAATATGGCTATAAGTCTCACCACTTTTGTTTTTTCCAACAAGTTTTACCAATTCATTGTGCATTTCATCGCGTGTTTTTAATGCATCAACCCAGTTATTATTGAGTGAATACTGTGCAAAGCTACTATTAGCCTTTGAAAATTTTGTTACTAGCATTTCTATACTTTCATCAAAATTATTAAGACTAAAACCTCGAGCTTGTGCAACATCAACTTTATATTGATGCCATAAGTCATCTAACCATAATTTGTTTGCCTCTTTAGCTGCATCGGACATATCATCACGAATAAAGGGTTCAACGGCTGATTTAAAAGTACCAACACGGAATATGTGTTGATTGATAGCTAGCTTTTCTAGTGCTGATTTAAAGTACATTTGATAACGACCATAACCATCAAGTAACATAAAACCTTGTGGGTTTAACCAAATATTATTGGCCGTACTGGCTAAATAATACTGGTCTTGTGAAAATTGATCACCAAGCGCAATAATTTGTTTACCAGACTCCTTGAAGTCATGTAATGCTTTACCAATATCTTGTAATTTAGTTAACCCGGTACTTCTCATACCTTGAAGTTGTAAAACTATTATTTCTACCCGATCATCTTTTTTCGCATTAGCAATAACATCAAGTATATCGGCTAATAATATTTCAGGCTTGTCCTCTTTTTGATCCATGGCCTCTAATAAAAAAGCATCCATAGGGCTTACTTCACGTTTTTGCTCAACAATATCGCCAACTAAATTTAATATTAAAGCGGTTTTGTCAGGGATGATGATTGCATCATCGCTACTTGAAATGATACCAACAAAGGCAATGAGTAAAACGAAAAAAACTAGGTTAACTATGACTGAACGCGTGTACGTTATGAGTCGCCATAACGAACTAAAAATCCTTTTTATAAAACTTGGTTTGTTATTCATAAAATTATCTTAAGTTAAATTACATTTATATATATAGCCATACTACAGTAAAGTTAATAAGAACTTAACCTATGCAGCCCATACATTGTAACTAATTATTTATTCCTTAAAAGACAGTTTATTTAACTATAATAATAAAGCCTTTTTTGAAATTAAATTTACCTTTTTACGTTCTTATTCTTTAACTTTAAATCTAGATTTAAAATTCACTCATTCATATAAAGAAGAATAGCATTATGAAAAAACGCCAACACTACTATCAGTGTTTTTTAACCCAGTTGCGACACTTTGATGGCATACCAGCACTTCTCATTCGGATATACCTTGCTCCTATTTTTATAATGGCTGGTTTTAGTAAGACGCAGTTACTTAATGAGGAGGTCACCGGTTTGGCTTCTTTTATGGCTGATCCTAATATTATTGCTTGGTTTGGTAATAGCGACTGGGGCTTGGGTTTGCCTTTTCCTGCTCTTTTAGCAAATTTAGTTATTCTGGTCGAATTTTTTGGTGGTTGGTTATTACTCGTTGGTGCCTTAACTCGATTAATCGGTATTCCTTTAATGTTTACGATGATCGTTGCGGCTACGACAGTACATGCCGAAAACGGTTGGTTTGCTATAACGCCGACAAATAGTGATATTAGCTCAGCTAAAGTCGCGACTTGGCTTGGTTTTGAGCAGGGTGAACTGAGCTTAAAAAATAGTGAGGAAACGGCACTTCGTCTGAGTAAAATGCGTGAAATACTAGAAGAAAATGGTAATACCAACTGGTTATATGAGAAAGGTAATATTGTTGTGCTCAATAACGGCATTGAGTTTTCTACCACCTATTTTATTATGTTACTTGCTTTGTTTTTCATTGGCGCAGGACGTTACACCAGCATTGATCACTTTATAACTCAGCGGTATCTTGTTAGCCGTAACCGTTTTTCTTAAACGAAGAGGTCTATTAGAGTATGACGGCATAAAAGGCGAGTAGTTCCCTACTCGCCTTTTATGCGTTTTCTGCATGTTAGATTAACGTCTATTGAGTTCGGTCTTTTTCATAAAGAACTTATGAGTTAATTTATCACCCCAATGATAAATAGATAAGCCAAGTAAAACTAAAAATGCCCCAATAACTAAGGTACTGTTAAGCAACTCACCATTAAGGCTTGCTCCTAGTGTTAATGCGATAACAGGTGTAATTAAAGTTATCAGGGTAACAGTGCTGGCTGTTAATTTTTGTAATACCGTAAAGTAAGCATAAAAGCCAATTAGTGAGCCAAAGATGCCTAAATACAAGGTTGATAAAATAGACTTTATTTGCCACTGCTCAACAGGTAGTGTGCCATCTAATATTAACCAACTAATAAAAAATAATGGCGTAGCAACAGATAGCGCGCCAACGGTAGTTGCTAGTGGATGAATCGCTAAACTGATGCTTTTAACTAAAACACCACTTAAACTGAAGAAAAATACCGCTAACAAAACAAATATTAGCCCATAAATAGCATCGTTCTCTAAGGTCAAATTATCTGAGCAAACTAAAGCTAGGCCTAAAAGAGAAAGTAGCATAGACAGTTTCTTGGTTAAAGATATTTGGGGCTCGGCTAATATTTTTCTCGCTAAAATGGCAGATATTACAGGTGACAAGCCAAAAACGAGTGATAAAACTCCTGAAGACAAATAACCTGCAGCCATGTAAGAAAATAACATGCCGCCAAAAATTCCTAGTGCAGAAAAGCTATACAGTTTTAACGCTTTTTTATGCCAAGGTAATGTTATAGATCTGAGCTTAATGACAATCATTCCCAGTATTAATGCAATAAGCATACGCAATAATACGGCCATAGTGGGATTGATAGACTCACTACTCCAAACAATACCTAGTGGCGTAGTAGACCAAATTAATAATACCGCTAAGTAGGCTATTGGGACTGACATTTTACTCTCCTTTTTTTTATCACTTAAATAATTATCGAAAATATTGGCAGAATCATACTTTTGATTGAGAAGCGGATTTTTTAAGTGTTTTTAGAAGAATAAAAAAAGCCGCAAAAGATGATTTCTGCGGCTTTAAATTTTTGTGTTTATTTTGTTTGATAAACTTTATTCAATACACCGCAGTTTTGTCCAGGTAATCTGGCGAATTACTCGCCAATTATTCTGTGACAAGCACACAATATTGAGCGAACAACTGAGTGTTGTTTCGACTATATTTATATGTGTTTGCGGATACCCTTTGAACATAATCTAATAAACCTAGGTTGCTGTTAGGCAGATAAAGTTGTTTTAATAAAGTATTGATACTGACGTTTACGAAAAGTTAAGTCAAGCGATAAAATAACTTAATAGACTTGGTTTTAATTAATGCACAGCTTTGCTAGAAGTATTACACTAATCATAACGTTAAAACTTAAACGGAGTATATTTTATGACTGCTATCGAACTGCTATTACAACGACAATCGAATCCTTCGTTAACAGCCCCCGCTCCAGATGCTCCGGATCTTGATAATATCTTATCTGCGGCAATGCGCGTACCAGATCATGGCTGTTTAAAACCCTGGTATTTTACTGTCATTCAAAATGAAGGACTACAGCGCTTGAGCGATTTATTTGTTGAAGCCGTTAATATCGATGCCGCAAGCAAAACAGGGCTACTAGAAGGAACAAGTATAGACAATGTTATAGGGGCTGATTTAGAAAAAAAGATCGCTAAAACCACAAAAATGCCGTTTCGTGCGCCTATGATTATTGTCGTCAGCACTCAATATACTGAGCATAATAAAGTGCCCCAATCCGAACAGATGATTGCAGCGGGTTGTGCATGTCATGCTATGCAAATGGCTGCTGTTGCCCTTGGATATGGTGCTATGTGGCGTACAGGTGAATTGGCCTATAATACTGTAGTTAAAGAGGGGTTAAATATAGGCGAGGGTAATGACATCGTTGGCTTCTTATATATAGGTACTGCCAGTAAAACCTTACCTTTAAAACCAGTGCGTCATTATAAAGATAACCTGAGTTATTGGAATTAGTTACTGGCATTAGTATTGGAATTAATAACGTGACTTATTTTCTAGAGTCAGGATTACGGATATTCCAAAGTAATCCAAAATAAATAAAAAAAGGCGACCTATGGTCGCCTTTTTACTTTTCAATTCTAAAAAACGCTGAGTAAACTCCGTTTTAAGTCTGGTTTACTCTTGATTCAAGCCCGAGTGAGTTGTGAGCTAATGCTGAAACTAAAATGCTGCGTTATTCGGCGTTCTTGGGAACGGAATTACGTCACGTACGTTTTGCATGCCCGTTGCATAAGCAACCAAACGTTCGAAACCTAGTCCAAAACCAGAATGAGGAACTGTGCCGTAACGACGTAAATCGCGATACCAACTGTAATCAGCAATATCTAAGCCCATCTCTTCCAAACGGCTATCAAGAACATCAAGGCGTTCTTCGCGTTGACTACCACCAATAATCTCACCAATACCTGGAGCTAAAATATCCATAGCAGCAACGGTTTTACCGTCATCATTTAAACGCATGTAGAAAGACTTAATATCTTTCGGGTAGTTTTGTAAAACTACGGGACCGTTGAAATGCTCTTCAGCTAAATAACGCTCATGTTCTGAGTTTAAATCTACGCCCCAAGAGACTTGGTTTTCAAATTTCTTGCCGCAGTTCTCTAAAATAGTAATAGCGTCAGTGTAATCAAGGCGAACAAAATCGGTATTGATTACAGAATTTAATCGGTCAAGTACCGTTTTATCTACACGTTGCTGGAAGAAAGCCATATCATCAGGTCGTTCTTCAAGTACTGCTTTAAATACATATTTAAGCATTTCTTCAGCTAAATCAGCCGCGTCTGATAAGTCAGCAAAAGCGATTTCAGGCTCAACCATCCAAAACTCTGCTAAGTGACGGGTAGTATTAGAGTTTTCTGCTCTAAATGTAGGACCAAAAGTATAAACTTTTGATAACGCGTTACAATAAGTCTCTACATTTAACTGGCCAGAAACAGTTAAAAAAGTTTCTTTACCAAAAAAATCTTTGTTGTAATCAACTTTACCTTCATCGTTACGTGGCAAGTTTTCCATATCTAACGTACTTACACGGAACATCTCGCCAGCACCTTCACAATCACTCCCCGTGATAAGTGGTGTGCTGATCCAAAAATACCCTTTGCTGTGCAAGAATCTGTGTACGGCTTGCGCTAAACAGTTACGAACACGAGTGACGGCACCACCAATATTGGTACGTGGACGTAAATGTGCTTGTTCACGTAAAAATTCAATACTATGACGCTTAGCGGCCATTGGGTATGTATCAGGGTCTTCAACAAAGCCAAGCACTTCTACAGCCGTTGCTTGAATTTCGAATGCTTGCCCTTTACCTGGAGATTCAACCAAAACGCCTGTAATTTTTACTGAACAGCCAGTGGTCAGCTTAAGAACATCGCTTTCATAATTGTCTAATTCACTTGGCACAATGGCTTGAATAGCATCAAAACATGAGCCGTCATGTAAGGCTAAAAATGAAATGCCAGCTTTCGAATCACGACGTGTTCTGATCCAACCGTGGATGGTAATGCTCTCATTAACAGCGTAATTACCTGCTAATACATCAGTGATTGATATAACTGACATTTAATGACCTCTTATCTTAATAAATAATTTGAATGAATAACGTTAACCAAATTTATACAAATTTGCTTTTATCGTAAAAATGGGGTGATATGTTACCGTGACAAAACGCAATTGCAATGCTTAATTGCAGTTAATACCAATTGAATTAATGAATTCACTAGGTATGAAGACTGGATTGATAAAAAAAAGAGCTTAAATGGATGAGAACAGCTGAACCCCAGATAAATAATGACAATAAAAAAAACACTAAAGCTAAGCTAATGCAAAACAGAAGAGTCGATCGCAGGAAAGAAACTGACCTTTGGAGTTATGCAAAAAACATTACAGCGCTACTCAGTTGGCTTGCATTTTTTGTTGCTTTGCTCATGTCTTTTTATGCCGCACCTGAGTCTAATTATGGTGTATTACGCTATTACGGTATTGAAGTGCGACAGTTTTGGCTAACGCCATTAACGGGTTATTTATATATTCTGTTGTGGTTAAGTGCTTTAGGCAGTTATGCCGCTTTACTTATTGATAAATACCGCAGTCGTCGCCGTGTTGACAGTCCTCATTACAATCTTATGTTGTTACTCATCATTAACCTTATTTGGCTAATAGTTATTTTATATCACTTGAATAAATAACTATTAGCCAAATAACAACGCTTAGCTAGGTTTTAGTTAAGTTTAATGTATTAAGTTATTGAATTAAGTGAAACAGTCATCCTCATTAAGTACTGTCGCAATAGCTTGCGCCAGTATTTTCAATTGTTCGGTATCGATAATTAACGGCGGTATGATGTAGATAAGTGAACCGAAAGGGCGTATCCATACGCCTAATTCGACAAAACGTTTTTGAATTATGGCAACGTTAACATCTTGATGGCATTCAACTGCGCCAATCGAGCCTAATATACGCACATCTTTGACGCGCTTATGAGTCATTAAAGGAAGTAAAAAACTTTGTAAATTGATTTCAATAGCAGCGACCTGTTTTTGCCAATTATTTTCAAATAATAAATCAATACTCGCATTCGCTACAGCACAGGCTAAAGCATTACCCATAAAAGTAGGGCCATGCATAAAACAACCTGCTTCACCTTGGCTAATGGTGTTTGCTATGTCCTTCGAACACAGTGTTGCTGCCAACGTAATATAACCACCGGTTAATGTTTTGCCTAAACACATAATATCTGGACTAATATCGGCCCATTCACAGGCAAATAGTTTTCCTGTTCGACCAAAACCTGTCGCTATTTCATCAACAATTAGCAATACATTATATTGATCACATAATGCACGACATACTTTTAGATATTCAGGATGATAAAAGCGCATACCTCCAGTGCCTTGTACTATTGGCTCGATAATAAAAGCGGCCAGTTCCAGATGATGATTTTTAAATAATTGCGTTAACGCTTGGCTATCTTCTACTTGCCATTTTTCATCGAACTTAACTTGTGGTGCAGGAGCAAAATGATGCTGCATTAATACTTGTTCAAAGATTTGATGCATACCGGTAATTGGATCGCAAACCGACATAGCAGCAAAAGTATCCCCGTGGTAGCCATTCTTAACCGTTAAGAGTTTAGTTTTTGTTAGCGGTTTTTGATTTAGCTCCGCTCTAGCGTGCTGGTATTGCAAAGCCATCTTCATCGCAACTTCAACTGCAACAGAGCCAGAATCAGATAAGAAGACTTTATCTAACCCTTCGGGGGTTAAACAGACAAGTTTTTCACATAAGTTAATAGCACTTTGGTGTGTTAAACCACCAAACATGACATGAGACATTTTACCGGCTTGTTCGACCAACGCTGCATTTAGTTTTGGGTGATTATAACCATGTAATACAGACCACCATGATGACATGCCATCAATAAGTGCTTCTCCGCTCGCAAGATGAATAGTGACACCTTCAGCTCTTTCAACTAAATAACTAGGTAAGGGGGATGACATCGACGTATACGGATGCCATACATGTTCTTTATCAAAGTGAAGTAACTTTTCTTGTTCAGTCATATTCGTACTTGTAAAATAATCTGATTGTTTTTTATTCATATGTAAACCAAAAGCATTTATAATTGTTGACATCATACGTAGGGTGGCTAGACTACCCGTTAAATTAACGTGATGCAATCTTGCCTTAGGCTAATAATAGCTCCGAAAAAGTATTGTATTCGATGTATCAGTGGTAGAGGTTATAATGTCAGAAGTCAGCATGCCTGTGGGCGAAAACAATACAGCAATTCGTCATAATTGGAATTTAAAAGAAATCCAGGCACTTTTTGATCTACCTTTTAATGACTTAATGTTTCAAGCACAAACAGTGCATAGACAAACATTTAATGCCAATGAAGTGCAAGTCAGCACCTTGTTATCTATTAAAACAGGCGCTTGTCCAGAAGACTGTAAATACTGCTCTCAAAGTGCGCGTAATAAAACGGACTTAGAGAAAGAGAGTTTACTCGCCGTAGAAAAGGTTTTCGAAGCAGCTAAACGTGCTAAAGAAATGGGCTCGACCCGTTTTTGTATGGGCGCGGCTTGGCGAAATCCTAAAGCGAGAGATATGCCTTATGTTCTTGATATGGTTAAGGGAGTTAAAGCGTTAGGCATGGAAACATGTATGACCTTAGGTATGTTATCTGAAGACCAAGCGCTTGAATTACAAGGTGCGGGTTTAGACTATTACAATCATAACCTTGATACTTCGCCAGAGCATTACAATCAAATTATCACTACCCGAACTTATCAAGACAGATTAGATACTTTAGATAATGTCCGTACTGCAGGTATGAAAGTATGTAGCGGTGGTATTGTTGGTTTAGGTGAGAAATCGGTTGATCGGGCATCATTATTAAGACAATTGGCTAATTTAAGTCCACAGCCTGAAAGCGTACCTATTAATATGTTAGTGAAAGTAGAAGGTACTCCTTTAGAAAACGTTGATGATTTAGAAAGTTTTGATTTCATTCGCTGTATTGCTGTGGCTCGCATCATGATGCCAAAAAGCCATGTGCGTTTATCGGCGGGTCGCTCTGCCATGAACGAACAAATGCAAGCAATGTGTTTCCTCGCTGGAGCCAATTCAATTTTCTACGGCTGTAAACTATTAACTGCAGAAAACCCTGAAACTAATCAAGATATCGCTTTATTTGAAAAACTTGGTATTAATACTGAAACCGTTATCGATGAAAGTGCTGACAGTGATCGTTTAGTACAAACGGCGATATCAGATCAGCAACATAGTGACTTGTTCACCAATGCTGCGTTATAGTTGAAACTTTAAGTTAGTGTTTAAAAATAATGCCTTTTAATTTTATTCATAAACAAGTGAGTGAGCAGAAAAAAAAGTCTCGTTACCGACAACGTGTGTGCATCAATACCAGTGATGACGCACACAATACCATTGTTATTGCCGGAAAATCATACACCAATTTTTCTTCTAATGATTACTTAGGTTTAAATAATCATGGAAAAATAAAAGCAGCATTACAAGAAGGTACTGACAAATTTGGTTTATGTGCAAGCAGCTCTAGCTTAGTGACGGGTTTTCATTATGCTCATCAAGCATTAGAAGACAGTATCTGTCAGTGGTTAAACAAACCACGTTGTTTGTTATTCTCTAGCGGTTACTCTGCAAATCTTGCATTGTTTCATGGTTTAGCCAGCGGTGACAAACCTGAAGATAAACCACACTATTTTCTTGATAAACTAAGTCATGCTTCAATGATTGACGGTGCTTACCAAGCTAAAAGTCAAAATCAGGCATTAGTTCAACGTTTTAATCATAATAATATTGAACAGCTTGCACAACTTTTACAAAAAAGTGATAGTCCGAATAAATTAATCGCTTCTGAAGGTGTATTCAGCATGGACGGCTGCCAAGCTAAAGTCGCCGAATTAGTAAATATAGCTAAAGCTAAAAACTCATTACTTTATCTAGATGATGCGCATAGCATTGGTGTTATAGGAGATAAAGGACAAGGAAGTCATAGTTTAATAAATGACGACAGTCATATTGATATGACTATGGCTACCTTTGGTAAAGCTATTGGTACCAGTGGTGCTTTTTTGACTTGCTCTACTGAAGTTCACGAGTATTTAATTAATTTTTCACGTCATTATATCTATTCTACAGCGATATCACCTGCGATTGCATGGGCGACAAAGAAGAGTATTCAATGTATCCAACAAGAGCAATGGCGACGTGATAAAATAGCTGAGTTGAGTGATCTGTTTAAAAAATTACTTGCACCCAATATCAATTTATTAGCAACACAATCATCAATTCATGCCATAATTGTCGGCGATGAAAAACTGGCATTAGAAACAAGCGAAAAATTGAAAAAGAAGGGCATTTGGCTTACCGCTATTAGACCTCCTACGGTTGCAATTAACAGCTCTAGGTTACGCGTTACCATATGCTCCAACCATAATGTAAAAGATATCATAAACTTAGCTAATAATTTAAATGAGGCATTGGGCTAATGGCGCCAACACAAGAACATTTGTTAACGCGGGTAAATATAGCAAAAACATTTGGCTCGGCGAGTCAATCGTATGATGTATCTGCTCGTCTACAACGTTTTTCAGGTAAACACCTTATGCCGTGGTTGCCAAACAAACATGATTTAACTGTTTTAGATTTAGGGTCTGGTACTGGTTTTTTTACTGACCTTTTGGCCAGTTCTTATAAGCAAGTTATTGGTTTAGATATCTCAAATAAAATGTTGAACTTTGCTAAAGAGAATCGAAATAAAAATATTCATTGGTTAGAAGCCGATGCACATAAAATTCCGCTGCAAGATAATTCAATCGATTTTATTTATTCAAACTTGGTTATCCAGTGGTTTGATCCCCTTGATAAAGCGATAAAAGAAATATTTAGAGTATTAAAACCTGGCGGCCTGCTAATTTTTACCACCTTAGTTGATGGCACATTACATGAATTAAAATCATCATGGGCTCAGATTGATGATGATCAACACGTCATTGATTTTAAAACTGTAACCGAATTAAACCAATCGTTTAACCTAAGTTCGGATCAGGACAGTAATGATATTCATTGCAAAATGATTGAACAAAAATGCCAAGATATCGTACTTGAATATCAAAACGTCATTCATCTAGCACGAGAATTAAAAGGCTTAGGTGCAAATCATTTAGCGAACAAAAAAAACCGAGGCCTATCGGGTAAAGACAAATGGTTTAAAATGACAGAACATTACCAAGACTTTCTAGAGCCAAGCGGTATTTATCCCGCCACATATCGATTGTTTTCGGGGTTAGTTGTTAAATTAAATAACTAAATTAAAAAGTCAAATTGAATAGTTAGATAGATTTGTTAATCTCTGACTACATGCCAGTTAACACCTGTTAAAATTAAGTTCACCTCTATGAAAAATTTATTTATCACCGCTACAGATACTGATGCAGGTAAAACGTTTGTCAGTTGCGCATTGATACAAGCATTAACCCAACAAGCAGACAAAAAAAATACTGTAGCAGCTTTTAAGCCAGTAGCTGCAGGTTGTGAATTAATTAATAATCAACTGATTAATGAGGATGCAAAGTTACTAAGCGAATATGCGAATTGCGGACAAAGCATTACTGAGATCAACCCTATCGCTTTTCTTGAACCGATTGCGCCACATATTGCAGCGAAAAAACATAATAAAAGTATTCTTATTGATGATATTGAACAACACTTTACTGCGGTTAGTGCATTATCGGCGGATTTTACTATTGTTGAAGGTGCTGGTGGTTGGCGTTTACCGTTAGGGAAAGAACAAAACCAGCAACAATTTATGTCTGACTTTGTTAAAAAGGCCAAAATTGATGTTGTTTTAGTGGTTAATATGAAATTAGGCTGCTTAAATCATGCGTTATTAACGTATGAAGCAATTAAATCTGATGGTTTATGTTGCATTGCTTGGGTTGCCAATTGTGCTAACCCAGAACCGATGAATAATTTATCTGAAAATATTGATGAACTACGTCAACTACTGCCAATACCAATGATAGCGCAGTTTAATTATTTACCTCAATCAAATGAAAAAGGTGAGCGACCTAATCTAGTGGACAATATTTCTTTTGCTGCTTCGCAAATCAATCTCACACCATTACTTAGCGAATAAAGTTAGTGAAAAAGTAAGTGAATAAATAAGTAATCATTGACGATTAAGTTTACTTAACAAGTTGGGTTAATTCTTTACTGTGAAATATTCACGATTTAATTTTTATAATTGAAAGCTAAGTTGCATTTTAAATTCTGTTATTTTTGCAATTCACTAATACATGCACACGCGATAAAACCTGATCGCGTTTTATAATCAATCGATTTACTTACTTTGTCATCTATTTGTGCGATTAATAATTCGGGCAGCGTCACATTAATTTTGTGACTCTTACCTAAGTAGGGTGTTATATCAATATTGATTACTGCCCAAAAAGCTTGTGAAAAAGTGTACGGGTTATCCATAGCATAATTTTTTCGATGATGTTCAATACTTAACGCACTTGGTACTTTCTCACCGTACTCCGCCAAAATAGTTAAATGTGCTTGTACGGCTTCGGTTATTTTATCCATTCCTACATCTAACGTTTCTGCCTGTATTAAACAACCGGGCAGGTCAGGTACAGACACATCATAAATTGTCGATTTATCTCTTAACATAAAAATCACAGCGTACTTCATTTTCAGTCCTTAAATTGATTTAACCTGACAGCACCACTATAACCCCAGAAACCCTTCGAAGCAACATGGTAATAACCCTAGTAACCCTAAATAGATAACAAAAAGAACCCTGGTAACTCTATCTCTGGTTATAATTGCAACTCTGGTAACCCTTTGATTGTTGTGTGTGACCAGTTACTATGCTTGAAAGGCATAAATTAAGTTGTAAGAACTTGTAGCGAGTACTTAAGGTTAAAAATAAAACATTTAAAAATAATATTATTAATATTGATAAAAATAATATCTCTAGAGTTATATTTTTACTGTGGCGTATCCTAAAATTGATCTCTATAATGAGGTAAAAGTAAGCAGTAAAATTACATTACAAGCCTACAGTCGGGCATTACTAAGAAGTAAAACACATTCTAAAAGTACGAATTAACAGTTGTGTTGTCGCATTAAATTTCGCAGATAAATTTATATAACGCACTGAGTTTTAATTGACTTTCAGGTCTTCAATCAGGAAATAATATGAAAGAATTAACTAAAACTAACCCTGAAATATTGATCACCGTTATTGGTATTGGCGGCTGTGGTTGTAATACCATTAATATGTTGCATGAAAATAACCTCTCAGATCGCATTAATTTAATTGCCATAAATACCGACCTTGCCGCGCTAAACAGTATTAATGTCGCCAATAAAATTTTAATTGGTGAGAATTTAACAAATGGTTACGGGGCAGGATCAGATCCTGCCATTGGTTTACAAGCAGCGCAAGAAAGTGAAGAGCTCTTAAGAAATGCAATGGTCGACAGTGATGTCATTATTATTACCGCAGGTTTTGGTGGTGGCACAGGCACAGGCGCCAGCCCTTTAGTAGCAAAAATAGCCAGAGAGCTTAGAATTAACTGTTTGGCTATTGTAACGATACCTTTTGAATCAGAAGGCAAGATGCGAATGGATTATGCTCTTCAAGGTATTGAGGATATTAGAGAGCCTATTCATGCGTATATCACGTTATCAAACGATCTATTGCTAAAAGGTCTTGGTGACAGTATCGGTTTGTTCTCTGCGTTTAACCAAAGCAATGAGGTATTAAAAAATTTACTGGTTTCCTTAACACAAATGCTGACAGAAACTGGCCATGTAAATATCGATAAAAACGATTTTGCCACCATATTGTCTTATGAAGGGGAGTCTATTCTAGGAGTTGGTAAGGCCGATAGTGAAGAAAAGGCATTTGAGGCGCTTGAACAAGCACTGAATAATCCTTTGGTATCCATCGCGAATATCGATACCGCAAAGGGGATTATTTTTCAATTTTTCTGTAAGAATGAACCTAAGTTATCAACTTATAATAGTTTAGTGGATCATATTCGAACTAAAATTTCGAATAAATCAGTACTCATTGTACCGGGTGTGACTTTAGATAATAATTTGTCCTCTGAAATTGAAATATTGATCATCGCTTCAGGGATAACTCCTGGTATGAGTTCGGTAGATCAAAGCAATGATAATGTTAATGTTATCAATATTTCTGATGTGAACCATACAGAAAATGAACAGGGTGAAAATAGATTTAATGCACCGTATGATAAGGACACAGCGATAAACTATATTGATGATGAACTAAGTTTTATTAGTGAAGATGAAAATATCACCGATATACCGGCGATAACACGAAAAATGTTGGGTAATAAACCTTAAAGTAAAAAGATTCTTTACATGCTAATAGTTCTCATTTACGATCCTGCTTCCATATATGTCGTAGGATGTGGTAAAGAAATTTCCCACTAGTTAAATGAAAAATAAAACATTACTCAAGCCAGAGTGTTTAATTGATCTTATCGAACACAAACGTTTTGGCGTGGAATATCAGCCTATCGTATGCTGTAAGAGCCAAGAGATCTTCGCTTATGAATCTCTTGCTAGATTCTTTAGTAAATCAAATCAAGCCATTCGCCCTGATTTGGTTTATGAATCGCTTCATAGTAGCCCACTAAGTTTGTTTCAAGTAGAATATCAGCAGAAAAAATTACAATTATCCTTTGCCGTAAATAATTATGATCTCTTTGTTAACCTAGACCAAGACTCATATTTCTCTAGTGGTGTTATTGATCAGAGCAATCCATTTTTAAAACTATTTAAAGATTATCGAAAAGCTAACATTGTTGTTGAATTGATTGAAAATTCAGAAATAAATGATGCAATAATGAGTTTAGCCATGATTGATAATTTGGCAAAAAATAATATTAGTACTGCTATCGATGATGTTTGTAATCCGCAATCTATGATTTCCACCTCAGTAATTCAATTAGTGGATTACATCAAGTTAGATAAGTTTATTTTCAAGAACAAAAAAAATAAAAACTTTATGCTGTTAGTAAAGTCTATTATTGATTACGCACATAGTACTGATAAAAAAATTATCCTTGAAGGGGTTGAAACGGCTAATGACCTATTATTAGCCAAACAATTAAATGTCGACTTTATACAAGGTTTTTATTACCGAGAGCAATTTAAAAACGTACACTAATTAAATTACTCAATGACTATTAAAATACTATCAAAGGCTAATTATTATGAACCTAACCAATAAATTTTTATGTGCCTTAGCGGGCATTATCAGCTTATCTGTATCGGCGACAGAACTTAACCTTGGTACGCAAGCACCTAACTTTACTTTACAAGCCACCAACGGTGATTATTATCAACTTAAAGATTACCGAGGTAAACAAGCAGTAGTGCTTGCATGGTATCCAATGGCAAATACTCGTGGTTGTACTATTGAGTGTAAATCATTAACCGAAAAAGGGCATTTGATCCGCGAGTATGATGTCAGCTATTTTATGCTTAGCGTTGATCCTCTTGATGACAACCGCGCTTTTGCGATAAAAACAGGTGCTGATTTCCCTATGCTTAGTGATCCAAGTAAAGAAACAGCAATAGCTTATGATGTATTAAACCTTTTTCGTGTTGCTAGCCGTGTTACTTTTTATATTTCAAAGGAGGGAAATATCATTAAAATAGATGAAGATATATCACCTAAAACGGCAGCAGAAGATATTGCAAAGAACTTAGAATCACTTGGCATAGCTAAAAAATCAACTATAAAAACAGCTAAAGTTACCGAATAACCTATGGCAAAACCTAACAAGAAGGGCCCAAGTAAAACGGTTGATATATTTTGCAAACAATGTAATACGCAATTATTTAAATATCGAAAAGGAGGTAAGGGCGCTTTAGTTAAATGTTTTAAGGAACGAATCTCAAAAGACTTTACCAACATACCTTGTCAATGCCAGCAGTGTCAGCAGGTTTTTGCACGAGATGTACTAATTAAAGGTATTCCTGCCTTTAAAATGATTGGTGGTAAAGTTTGGTTCAAATAGTTTATTTAATTATTTACCGCTGCATAAAGACATTTTAAACCCATCGAAGAAGCGCTTGAACAACATCACTTCACTGTTGCTGTGATTTATAATGACGCTACATGGATAATGGTATGAACCCACTCCACTTCCTAACGGCCTCGCAATGGGCCAAAATGGAAGCGTAGACATACCATTTAACAAGAGCGGAGTGGGTATAATGAAGATTACAACAATTGGTCT